>Ga0209960_1000068_pt1 | contig 384265 bp, 299 predicted proteins | sample ThiBiot_500_plan_2_FD_183947 | JGI IMG/M metagenome (GOLD analysis project Ga0209960, IMG submission 183947) | Wastewater bioreactor microbial communities from Cape Town, South Africa - Thiocy_expt_500_plan (SPAdes) | ecosystem: Engineered > Bioreactor > Thiocyanate-remediating >... | reverse complement strand
GACTCTATATACCTGCGGTAAAACTTGTAAAAATTCTGATAACATATACCCTTCGCCTCAAAAAAACTCCGAGCCGTCTTATATTCCTCGTCTTCTCTACGCTTTACCCTCTCATACCTCTCAACATGTCCTATCATGTACTTGATCGTATTGCTCTCTAATGTCTTATATGATGACCTTATAACTGACATCTCTTTCCTCTAAAGTTATATTAAAAAATTCCTTCCTTATTATAACCCTTTCAGACATCCTTATTGTCAACCCTTTTCCGTCACCAAAACTTTGAACTTCTACAATTGCGAGAGGTTTAAACCTCGAAGCAATCCATAATAATTTACAGAAAAATAGATTGCCACAAAATGCGTTGCATTTTTCGCAATGACATCCAGCAAGTCCTATCGTCATCGCGAGGAAAATGGAATTTTCCGTGGCGATACAATACAATTTAAGTACATTTATAGATTGCCACAAAATGCGTTGCATTTTTCTCTAATAGACGTAGCGTAACCTATATAATTACAAGGAATGTAGAGTGAATTAAGTTGACTTTTGCTCATAAATAGCAAGCGATATGTAGAAAAATCTACATAACTGAGGAAATGACGCATACCAAAATTATAAATACTTAATTATAAGTAACAGAAACCGCATTTTGTGCTTTTGGCTGTATTGAAACCCTCCAGTGATCAACTTTTTTGCTTCCTAAATTGCTATATTTATCATCAGATAAAAATACAGCCTCTTCATTATTATTCATCAAATTTTGATACTTATCAGCAAGCTTGTTGGTGTGACCCAGGAAGAAAATATCCTTAACACAAGTTCCAATCTCTTTTTGACCACGTTTTGCACTAACGCTATTGATAAAGCCACCGAAAAACCTGCCTATAGCATATCCAGTAAAACCAAGTGCCATCATTGTAAATTTAGCCTGTTTGTTATAATGTCCAATTGCTAATCCACAAAAAGTCAGTAGAAATGTAGCTAACCAGCGATAGGCTTTAGTAGAGCTGTATAAATAATTTGAATAATCTTTTTTCTTGAGATCCAGATTTTTAGTCACATAACTAAAGAAATGCTCAAATGATAAATCCTTCATTGTAACTAAAATATTGTTGTTCGATACATTTATATCTGCACGATTTTTCATTTTATTTACAGCTTTTATAACCTTATCACGTAATGTATATATCACGCCAATCTGCGCTGATTTATTAGCATAATTAAACTGATAGAAGCTTGTCATCTCAAAAAATTTATCATTGGCTTTACTTTTTTGAGGGTAAATGACATTGCTAATCTCAGGGAGTTGTTTGCTTTTGTATTGCTTCACGCTGTAGATATTATTTTGTATAGACTTGTCATTATAAAGTTTTGGTAATGTATTATACTTTATATCCCAATTATGAGTAGTTGTGGCATTTAAATTTATCTCAAACCCAGTATCAATTTGTTTTGGTCTATCAGGTGCTTTTAATTTATTAACAGCAAAATTAACTGCATTTAAAGTAACACTACTGTCATTATTCTCAGGTATAATATCAAACTTATCAAACAAACTTTTCGCCGACTCAAATAACTCGGGATACTGCGAGAACTTGCATAAATGAACGCAATTTATAATGAAGGCATTTAAGTTATAAGGTGATGTTGTATGCTTTTCATAAAGTCTTGGTAAAAACCCGGGCTGTCTGTCTTTGTAAGGTTTGTATTGTAAATTTATTCTTTGAATGTCATCTAAACTTTGATTATTTTCGGATGCAATTATTGTCATGAAATGCCTTTTGTGATCATTAGACATTCCACTGTAATAAACTTCAAAATAACTTATGGCATGCTCGGCAGTGGGAAAATTTATATATACGGTTTTATTAAAGTCATTGAAATATGGTGCTATAAGTAAAATAGGTGTTGGGGCAAAGCTCGATAAAATATCACCAGTTTTTCCAAGCTCAGAGTTTTTAAAGTTAATTCTACTTTTCATTTTTTAACTCCTGATTGATAGTTAAGTTATAAAAAACATAAGTATAAAATTATACTAACACCCTTTAAAATTTTTTAAATCTTAAAATACTAGAATTTACAATACTTACCACATCGCTTAAGGAATTTAAAATCGTTGCCATAAGTGGTGAAATGATAATACCATAAGGTACAAGCAAGCCAGAAGATAAAGGAATTACAATAGCATTATAGCCAATTGCAAAATATATATTTTGACGCATTTTACTATGTGCAGCTTTTGCAAAATTGATAGTGGTTATAATGTCGCTTAAATGGCTTTTAACCAAAATAATATCAGCCGATTCAAGTGCAACTTCAGTACCTGCACCAATTGCAATACCAACACTTGCCTGAGTAAGGGCAGGAGCATCATTAATACCGTCACCAATCATCGCAACAATATGACCCTGAGTTTTGAGTTCCTCAATTTTATTGAGTTTATCTTTGGGTGATACACCCGCAAACACGCTTTCAATACCAACCTGAGATGCAATTTCATTAGCAGTTATCTCGTTATCACCAGTTAGCATAATTGGCTTGATTCTAAGCTTTTTTAGGCTCGCTATAACACTAGTCGCATCTGGTCTGATAGTGTCGCTTAAAACTAATGCGCCAATTAACTGATTATCGCTACTTAAAAACGCATAGGTTCCGCTAGTTTTAACTTCTGTTGCTATTAATTGTTTTGCTCCCGTAATATTTTTTAGAACATAATCCATATTAGTAACATAATAACTTTCACCATCTATATCGCCTTTAAGACCAACGCCAGGCAATGCGGTAAAATTATTGGCTTTAAGTAATTCTATATTGTTTTTGCTAGCATATTTTACAATGCTTTTAGCAATCACATGTTCTGAGTGTGCCTCAAGTGATGCAATAATGCTTAGTACTTGCTCACCAGAGTAACTATTATTAAAAGCTTTAATTTTCGTAACATCAAACTCACCAGTAGTGATTGTTCCTGTTTTATCAAAAACTATTACATCGCTACTTGCTAATAATTCAAACGCTTTACGGTTTCTAATTAAAATGCCTTTTTTTGCAGCCCGACTAGAGATAATTGCAATTACTATCGGTATAGCAAGCCCTAATGAATGTGGGCATGATACTACAAAAACACTGATTGCTCTTTCAATAGCAAAGTATGTTTCTGACTTTATAACAAAATACCAAATTATAAATGTTAAAATTCCCGCTGAGGTCGCAACTTTAGTAAGAATTCCTGCGCCTTTGTCAGCAAAATCCTGAGTCAGTGATTTGGTCTGCTGAGCGTCTTTTAGCATATTAACAATAGAGCTAATATAAGTAGAACTTGCGCTATTGGTAACCTTAATTTTTATAGATCCGTTATCATTGATACACCCGCCAATAACCTTGCTACCAACGTGTTTAGAAACGGGTTTAGATTCACCTGTAATAAGGCTTTCGTTAACGGTAGTTGAACCATCCATAATTTCGCCATCAATCGGTATACGCTCACCAGGTTTTACGAGTACCACATCACCGATCTTTAGGCTTTTAATAGGAACCTGACTAATTTTATCATTTTCAATAAGGTTTGCAGTACTGGGTAGTAAGTCACCCAGTTTATTAATCGAATCCCCAGCTTTTAAAGTAGACTTAGACTCAATAATATGACCAGTAAGCATTACCAGAATCATAGTCGAAAGCTCAAAGTAATACTGCTTTCCTTCTATAATATCAAAATCCGCAAGTAGGCTAAAAACATAAGTGATGGTAATCGCGCTTCCTACTAATGACATCATGCCAGGGCTTAGTCTTTTCATCTCATGGTAAAAGCCTTCTAAAAACTCCCAACCCGAGTACCAAAATATGGCGGAGCTTGCGATAATTACTAAGTAATGCTGAAATAAATCCTTCTCGAATTTTATAGGTGAAATTAGGTCAAAGAACTGTGAGTTAACAAAAATAGGTATGAAAAATATAATAGCAACTGCTAGTTTTTTATATAAGTTTTTCAGTTCATGATCATTTTCAGCGCAGCAAGACGACCCCATAATTTTTCCTATATTTTCTCAGCTATTTTAATAGCAATTTTGCTGGTAGTGTTGATTAATTTATATAGTAAAGAATAAGCAGGAGCGGTTTTAGAACCCGACCTAATTGCTTCATCGTGATGCTCAAGTTCGTCATCCCTGAATTTCTGTATGGTATCTACTAATTCAGGCTCAATTTCTCTAAGCTCTTCAATCTGATTATTATAATGTTCGGTGATTGCGGCTTCTACTGCTTCGGTGCATAACATTGCGGCCTCTACACTCATTTTGGCTGTAATTTTGCCAAGCATAAATCCGCCAATATTCCACAAAGGAGATAGCAAACTCGGTCTTATATGGCGTTTAAGCAGCTCATTTTCAAAGAATTCAAGGTGTTCTTCTTCCTGTTTTGCCATATGTTCTATTTTGCTATTGCCAAGAAGTACTGAAAGCTGACCGCGATAAATATGTTTTGCCCCATATTCACCTGCATGGTTTACCCTTAAAATTTCTGATAATCTTTCAGATTTAGATTTGTCGCCAGGCAAATAAGTCATTGTTTTTTACTGCTTTTTTGTTAAATAAATTCCGAAAAATAAGACTAAACTATGATATATAAAGTTTACATTTGCAAGAGAAAGCCCAAGAATTCTAAAATTTACTTCCCTGCAATCTGGCATTTTGTTAAATATATCGTTTAAATCATTAGGAACTACGCAGTCTACAATCGGTTCTATAACTTTAAGCTCAATGAGGCTGTGGTATCCCGATAGTGCAAGTGATGCAATAACAGCCATAAATAGTAAAGGCATTTTGATGCCAGATGGGCTGAATGTAAGCATTGGGATTGTTGCGTAAAATATATATCTTTCATAAAGGCAAAGTTCGCAAGGTTTTATATGGAAATGGTACTGAAGTAAAAGCGCACCACTTACGGCAACTATCAATGAAAATACATAGCAAAAAATAAAGTATTTTTGAATTAAAGATTTCGTTTGCATACTAGGCACTTCGGTATTAGATTAATGCTTGATTAACAGAATCGCAGGTATTTTATTATGTCGCAAGCAAAAATTATTATTTATACAAAAAATAATTGCCCTTACTGTGTTAAAGCTAAACACTTACTTACAATGAAAAACGTTGCATTTGAAGAAATTGATACTACAGGCAATGATGAATTAAGACTAAAGTTAGTTGAAATGTCAGGTGGCAGAAAAACTGTGCCTCAGATATTTATAAATGACGTGTGCTATGGTGGGTTTGATGATATTTACAAACTTGACCAGGAAGGAAAATTAGATGTACTTTGGGATATGTAACTAGAAGATGGTCGGAGCAGAGGGATTCGAACCCCCGACCCTCTGGTCCCAAACCAGATGCGCTACCAGGCTGCGCTATGCTCCGAATCGTTGATAGGCTGGAATATAAAATAGAACTTTTAACTTGTCAAATATATTTTTATGAAAATAAAACACTTAATATCGATAAATGATCTAGGTCAGGATGAAATAGATTATGTTTTTAATGCAGCTCAGTCTTTTAAAAAAGGCGTCAATAACAAAAGGTTAGAGGATAAGTCGGTTGCAACCATCTTCTTTGAAGACTCTACCCGTACTAAGTCATCATTTACCCTAGCTGCTAGCAAACTGGGAATGCATGTGCTTAACCTCGAGGTTTCACAGTCTTCTATTACTAAAGGCGAAAGTATGATTGATACTATTAATACAATAGCAGCGTATGGTACTTCTGCGGTAGTAATCAGGCATAAAGAAAGCGGTATATTAAAGCTTATATCTAATAAGGTAAATGCCAGTATTATTAGTGCAGGTGAGGGATGTTTTGAGCATCCAACCCAGTCTTTACTCGATTTTGTTACCATAAAAGAACATTTTGGTAATGTAAAAGGCTTAAAAATAGCTATAGTCGGTGACATATTACATAGTAGGGTGGCGCGTTCTAATATTAAGCTTTTAACAAAGCTTGGCGCTCACATAAACTTAGTGGGGCCTACAACTTTAGTGCCAGACTATAATATTCCAAATGTTAAGGTTTATCATAATCTTACGGACGGTATTATGGGTGCAAATGTAATATACGTGCTTAGAATTCAAAAAGAAAGAATGGATCTTAAGTTTATTTCCTCGTTTGAAGATTATGCAAGGCTTTACCAAGTGTCGCATGATACCTTGAAAAATGCTGATAAAGACGTAATAATAATGCACCCAGGGCCTAAAAATAGGGGCGTGGAAATTACATCAAATCTTGCGGATGACGGAAAATATAGTAAAGTACTCACCCAAGTAGAAAATGGTCTTTATACAAGACAGGCAATATTTAGTTTAATATGCGGATAATTAAAAATGACAGATAAATTCAGTAAACCTCATAATTATAAAAATGTACCGAAATTCCTTTATAACGCAAGGATAATGGATCCCAAAACCAATACCGATACTATTGGCGGTCTTATTATCGAAGATGGCAAAATTATGGACTTTGGAAGCCATCTGCAAGATGTTCTTCAGGCTTCTGATTCATATCAAAAAATTGACTGTAAAGGTAATGTTTTAGCGCCGGGTCTTGTTGATATTCAGGTGCATTTTCGTGAGCCTGGTCAAACACATAAAGAAACAATAGAATCGGGTAGTAAATCTGCTGTAAGTGGTGGTATTACAACTGTTGTTTGTCAGCCTAATACTAAGCCTGTAATCGATAGCAAAACTATTGTCGATATTATTAAAGATAAAGCAAGAAATGCTTATTGTTCTATCAGAACTTACGCTGCGATTTCTAAGGGAATGAAAGGCGAGGAGCTGAGTGACATGGCAGAGCTTGCAGAAGCTGGTGTTGTGGGCTTTACCGATGATGGACTTCCGCTTATGAACTCGCTTTTAATGCGTAGAGCTTTTGAGTACTCTAAGGAGCTAGGGCTTCCTATAGTTCAGCATGCTGAAGACCTTAATTTAACTGCTGGTGGATGCATTAATGAAGGCAGGGTGTCTTTTGAGCTTGGTGTAAAAGGAATACCTAACATTTCGGAATCAGTTATGGTTGCAAGGGACATCGAGATTTTAAGGGCGACAGGTGGGCATTACCATGTTCTTCATGTATCAACTAAGGAATCCATGGATCTTATTGAAAGAGCTAAAAATGACGGTCTAAATGTGACCTGTGAAGTTGCGCCTCATCACTTTACACTAACAGATGAAGCGGTGATGAAATATGGAACAAACGCCAAAATGAACCCTCCGCTTAGAAGTCAGGTGGATGTTGATGCTCTTATTTCAGCTATGCAAAGAGGGATAGTAGATGCAATTGCTACCGACCATGCTCCACACGATTTTTCTAGTAAAAACACTACTTTAGCTCAGGCAACATTTGGTATTGTAGGCGTTGAAACTATGCTCCCACTTTCACTTGCGCTATATCATCAGGGTAAAATTTCCCTTATGGATGTGCTAAATATGATGACATACAGAGCTTCTAAAGTTCTAAACTTGGGTGTTGGTGCTATTGAAAAAGGAGCTTCTGCTGCCCTTTGCCTAATTGACCTTGATCGTAAATGGGTGCATAGAGCCAATGACCTACATTCAATTTCTAAAAACACGCCGTTTGACGGATGGGAAATGCAGGGTAAGGCCGTTATGACGCTATATGCTGGTGATGTGGTATTTAAAGACAATATTTAGCCTAGGTCTTTGGTTAAAATCCCTTAGCTATAGGGCGATATAAATTAGAGTAATCTTTTGAAATATATGGAGAAAAGAATGTTACCCAAAAACAAGCTATTTGTTGCTTTAGATAACATGGATATTGCGGGTATAAACAGAACCTTAGAGCCGATCGCAGATTTGGTAGGCGGTATTAAGCTTGGGATGGAGTTTTGGAATAGATACAATGTTAATGGTGTTAAGCGCCTTACAAAAACCCATAATCTGCCGCTTTTTCTGGATCTTAAGCTTCATGATATTCCAAATACTGTGGCACATGGTTTGAAATTTGCCCTGAAGTGCCACCCATTTATGACCACAATCCATGCGGCTGGTGGGGCAAATATGATAAGGGCAGCCAAGGATACTATTTTAGATAGTGAATCCCCAGAAACCAAGCTTTTGGCAGTAACGGTGCTAACAAGCCTAACCCAGAGTGATTTGGGGGCTATGGGATTTGCAGGTAGCGTAAGTGATACAGTGCTAAAACTCGCTGATAATGCTATAAAATCGGGTGTAGATGGTATAGTTTGCTCGCCGCTTGAGATTGACCTTATCCGCCAGAATTTCGGTAAGGATATCATGGTTGTAACCCCAGGAATTCGTATGCAAACCGGTGGGGATGATCAAAAACGTACCCTAACGCCTAAAGAGGCCGTAGAAAAGGGAGCGTCATATATTGTTGTTGGCAGACCGATTACGGAAGCTTCGGATATAAAACAGGTAACTCAGGATATTATTAGGATAATATCCTAGAATTATCCTAATATAGTTTTTTAAGTTTAGGTTTGCGTGCGTCATTTCCTCACTCATGTAGATTTTACTACATATCGCCCTTTATTTCTGTGCAAAACTCAACTTAATTCACTATAATGTTTTGTTTAAATTGAGTGGATGTATTAATTAAAAGTTGACATTTTGTTAATATTTTGGTAAATTACCATCAATAAAATAAGGTATAAAATGGCAAAAGTAAAATATGAAGATTTGAATCAGCAAGAAAAAGAATTTGTTGATGCTGTTAAAAAGAATGTGTACGTAGATAACTGGGGTAACAAAGATAGTAAAGTGGTGTCGTGTGTAATGGCAGCACGGCTTATAATTGGTGGGTTGTTAACTTATTTTGTTGGTATACCTGTTGCTGGTTCATTGGTAGCTCCATTATTTAGGCAGTTAACTATTTCACCAGTTGTTACTAAAACTATGAGTATAGCAGCGTCATACGTTGCAGGTAGTATTTATGCAAAAGCTGATTATGCTAGACCATTTAACTGGTTACTTAATAAAATGCCAACTGCTATAGCTAATGTTATTAATGGTTTAAAAAATTGGGCTGAGGATTATCAAATTTATAATAAATTTATGGAATTTATTGTTAATCCTACTGTTGATGGAAGATATAAATTTCCTACAATTAGTTCTAATTCTACAAACTTGTTTAATGTAATAAAAGAAAATGGTTACAAAGCACCCTCACAAAATGCTTTTAATGTAATGAATGAGCATTTGCAGGTTATTTCTGACAGGGCTACAGGTACAATTGATGTTTTAAACCCTATGACTATCATTCAGCCAAATAAAAGTTTTAGAGTTAAAAATTCTGAAGACGTTAAAGCTAAAGCAGTTAAAATATAGGTAATAAAATGACAAAAGTAAAATACACGGATTTAACCGTTAAACAGAAGACAATAGCGGATAGCGTTTTAAAAAATGTGAAAATTAAAAGTTACGTATATTCTGATCCTGATGATAGGCCGTTATTTATAAATGCTGCGTTAATAGGCTTGATTGTTCTTAGATTTGTAGCCGGTGCGGCATTAACCTGGTTTTTAATGCCAAAATTTGTTACAGCATTAAGCCGTATTGTTCCGTTAGATAAGCTTACAAAAATGTTCGCTCCAATTGCTAATAGCAATGCTTTAAAGCCTGTTGCTCAATTTTTCAGTAAACATTCTGCAAAGATTGTTAAAGGTTCTGTAGCATATGTAGGTGGATCAATTTATGCTAAAGCAAATTATATATTCACTGACCCTCACGATTTAGTAGTAAGTTTAGGAAAAAAATTGCCAAAGTTTATTGTTTATACAATTGGTATTTTGATCTTACCTATAAGAGCAAGTGTTGAAAAGGCTAGAGTTAGTAATGCCTATAAAAACGGTAAAAAAATTCTTTTGGACGATGACCTTAATTGCGATATTGAATTAGAATCATATATAAACAACCAGCTTGAAAATAAATCTGAATCATTTGTTGGTCATGTTTTAAATCCTGTAACATTATATAGAATTGATAAGAGAATTGAGCTTTCAGAAAAAGGTCATGATGAAATTAAAGCTGCAATGAGATAATAATATTAGTATCTGGGTAAATAAAAATTATGACTAAGGTAAAATACGCTGACTTAAACGAGAAAGAAAAGAAAGTAGCAGACAGTGTTTTAAAAGACGTAAGGCTTAAAAATGATCTTATGTATAATAAAAAATTTGATCATAATTTATTTAGAATTGGGCTGATTTTAAGTAAGTTTGCTGTTGGATTTTTAGTATCATGGTTAATTTTTCCAAAGGTTGCTCAATATGCGGGTAAGCTTTTTGCAAAGATGCCTAATGTTGTGGGGGCAAATAAACTAGCTGAATTCGGTAGCAGGATAGCTGATAAAAAGTTTATTAGACCAGTTGCAAGTTTTTTAGGTAAACACTCTTATAAAATTAAGAGAATAATATATTCACATGTGGGTGCAAGTATATTTGCCAAAACAAATTATTACCTTGTGAAAAAAGATAGTGTGCAAAATTTCTTCTCTAAGATGCCAGACTTCTTAAGCAATAAATATATTGCACCATTTATTGCCTTGTTTTTTATACCAATACCTTGTGTTGATGATTTTCGTTTGGCGCCTACAAAATTAACGGACAAAATCGACAGGCATTTAAAAGCAGTTAATCGTAAAATTATGGAAAATAAACATGCCACTCCGTCAGCCAATTTAAGAAACTATGTTGAGCAAACTTTGGTTGCAAGGCAGCATACAATTGGGGCGAAATTCACAGATGTTATAAACCCAGCAACATTAGTTTTACCTGACAAAAAGCTAAAACTTATTGCAAAATAAAGAAGTTTGGTAGCGAGGGGAGATATTATTTAAGAATTTCTAATAATATCTTTGCCCTACTTCATTATTATTTATTTCATTATCAAATTTATCTCGGTAACAAGACTCTATTTTCTCGATCTGCATATGATGATCTGGACTTAAAGTATGGTTACCTGACTCAATATGATTGATAATTATTTCATTTGAAGGCTTAATATTTGGAGATTGATTGTCTTTTTCTGGATAAAAATGATTCCATGGATGCCAAAAATATTTAGGAGAATAAAACAACTCCAAAAGATTAAAATCATCTTGTTCATTATTTGGTTTGCTATATGCAACTTTAACTGGTTTTTTTGTTTTGACATCTACGAATTCAAGAGAGGCAATGTCGTCTCCAGGTGCAAAAGCCTGTTTTAGAATATTTTTGCCAAGATCAAACTCAATAAAAATCTTTCTGTGATGTATGTTTTCATCATTTTTTACTACTTTATGAATAAACCATGGTTTAACATTGCCGTTTTTAATAAGCTCACTTAAATCAATATTAGTTTCCTCTTTAACTTCTCTAATTGCTGCCTCTAAATAGTCTTCGCCAATGTCTTTAAATCCACCAGGAAACATTAAAGTGTTATCAAGACCATCTTTGCCAATTTTTCTTGCCATTAATACTACTTTTTTCCCATCTTCCAGCTCACCTTTGATAATTGCTACAACTGTATTTGAATGATTTTTAAGAGGCTTTATAACATTTTTTGGTATTTGAAATTTGTATTTTTTAAATATGTCTAAAGCTTTTTCATCACCAAGGTATTTTGCAAGATCTATAGGTGTAATCCCGGTTTCTGATGAAATAAATGGGTCAGCTCCTTTCTCCAGAAACTTTTCTATATATTTATATTTATTTCCTGAAAGCTGTAAAAGAAAGTGTAAGGCTGTAAACCCTGCATATTCTGGCTCGGATTTATCTTTAAATTGTGCATTAATAGGCGCGCCACTTTCAAGACATAAATCAATACCTTTAGAAGAGGCATTTCTGACATAGTTAATAAGTGGTGTACTGCTATTTGCAGGCGTTTGCTTAATATCTGTTCCTTGCGATAAAAGAAACTTAAACATCGCAATGCTTGTTGATTCCTGAGGTGCGTCTTTGTAACTTGATGCAAGGAGCAGTAAATCGTTGTATTTATTTAATCCACCTATATTACTAATAAGCATTTGCATTGCATCTATGTTATGAGTGTAGGCTGCAAATCTAAAAGCGTTGTTATTATGAATTGGGATTTGATAATCTGCATAATGAAAATCAATTCCAGATTTAATATCTAATCCCATTACATTTTGATGAGTTAAATGTGATAATTGCCATTTAAGAGTAGGTTCAAATAAGGTTTCTGATGGTCCTATAGAATGCTTATTAGCATTTATTACTGAAGGAGATTTAGTAATGCTTATGCATTCTTTAATTGAGTATAAATTAAGTGGAACTGCAAGTTTACCTTCTGGGTAAAGTTTGGGAGGCATTATAATAGCCATTAGCTTCGATAGTTCTCTAATTTGAGCAAATTCATTGTATTTATTAAATTCATTATAAAAATTATCATTTGCAAATAATCTTAAAGACTGAATAAACTGTAATGAAATTCCTTCTAAAATGTCTCTTCCTAAAAATATTTCATCATTAAATTCAACTGAAATAGATTGAGAATCATATGTATATTTCTTTTCTTTTGTATTCCAGTTTGTAATTATAGAGAATTTTTTAGAGTCAATTGTAACTTGAGGAAGATGGAAGTTTTTTTCTAAATCTGAAAGGTGGTTACTTACAAATAAATTTTGAGCTATATCTGGTCTTTTTATAAGTAACTTGGGTAAATTAAGCTCAATTTCATATCCATCATGAGAGTTTAACCAAGTTGGTAATGGCGTATATTTGAGACCGATTGTCCAAAAACTGTTATTTGGGTATTTTTTTCTATTTGTAAATCTTTTAATATAATTTTTGCCAAGTTGTGCTTCTAAATAGCTAATGGGATAAATTGTATCAGGTTTTGCAAGACTTCGGGTTTTATGTTTAGCTGTAAGATTATTTTGTAACAGTTCTTGGATTTTAGTTTCGGTATCCGACATTTTGCCAACTGAGCTGCGCAGCTTCATAACATTAATAGCTGATTTTTTAGGAAGACTAATTTTATTCAATATTTCAAAATCAGTCGTTACCCTACTAAAGGTATGATATTTATAAAATAAATTATCTAATATTCGCTTCATAAAAATGCCTCCATATATATTTGCTATAGGTTATTATAAGGATAAAATAGTTAATTATAAATTGACACTAATCGCTACTATTATAAAGTAAAGCATGAACTTTAAATTGCAAAGGTGTTTATGCTTGATAGTATAATTGTTGGTCTTTATTTGCTTATTGCGCTGGCAGTAGGAGTTATTGCGTCAAAATTTGTAAAGTCGGATGATGACTATAATACTGGTGGCAAAAATTATTCTGGTATCATGATATTTGCAACTTTATCTGCCTCATTTCTTGGGGGCGGCTTTACAATAGGGCTTGCGGAAAAAACATACACTTATGGCATAGTTTTTATATTAGCAATCTGGGGCTTTAGCTTAAAAGAAATTTTAATTGCAAAACTTATTGCACCTAGAATGGAAAACTTTCAGAAAGACTGCGTAACAGTTGGCGATATCATGGAAAAGGGCTATGGTAAAAATGCCAAAATAATATCAGGAATCGCATCAATTTTATGCTGCGGAGGAATCATAGGCGCACAAGTTGCTGCATGCGGCAATATTTTGCATATTCTAATGGATATACCGCCCCAGGTTGGCAGTTTAATTGCGGCAAGTATAGTGGTTGCATATGCATCTGTTGGTGGGCTTAAATCAGTTGTGATAGTAGATGTGCTACATTTTTGTGTACTGATAATAATGGTTCCAGTTATTTTATTTTTCGGGCTGAATTACGTAGGAGGGGCAACTAATTTATTTGAGTCTATGCCTACATATAAATTACTGCCATTTGGAGAAATAGGGTTATTCTCATTTGCAATATTATTCGCTAGCTTTTTTTTAGGTGAAACATTGGTTCCGCCTTACGTACAAAGGCTCTTAATAGGTAAAAACTCTTTAGAGACCGAAAAGGGAACTGTTTATAGCGGATTAATGTCTATAATATTCTTTACCGTAATAGGGGTTATTGGCATGATTGCATCTAATATTGCCCCTGAGATTGAAAGTAAATTTGCTTTGCCATATGTTATTAATAACGTAATGCCAATTGGTCTTAAAGGGTGTGCAGTAGCTGCAATGCTTGCTATTATAATGTCATCAGCGGATGCATTTTTAAATGCTACTAGTATTGGCGTAAAAAATGACTTGCTCAAACCTTTGGGGCTAAGCAAAGTAGCAAACATAAGTGATCTAAATTTATCCAGGTTAATTACGCTTTTAATAGGTGCCGTTGCAATTGCATTTGCGCTTACTACATCAAGTGTAATAGATATTTTACTTTATTCATATCAATTCTGGACTCCATTTATACTAATTCCTTTGGTTGCAGTTATATTTGGCTTTAAATCATCGCAAAAAGCTTTTCTATTTTCTGCTATGGTTGGAATAATAACTTTAGTTGCATGGAACATTTTTGAACCATTTTCAATTGGTATAGATGGGGCATTAGAAGGTGTGATTTTTGGTGTTATAATGAACAGTTTGGCGTTTTACGGGTTTTCATATATGCTGCCAAAAGACGCTAAAATGCTGGCTATTTAATAAATATAAAAAATTTTTGCGAAATGCTATTGACACATAAAAATTAATAAGATACTAATTTAATATATACAGCTGATATAAATTTTTAATAAAGTTTGTATCAGCAATGTAGAAAATGCTTAAGTCTTTTTCAAATACGTTAGGTGAAATATTTATTTCATCTTACCTAATTGAAAAGGCAAGCGCGGTTCTTTTTGCAATGGTGCAAAGGAATTTGTGTTTGGTACTTTAGTTTTACACTATAATACCAAGCTACCAAAACTTAATTTTAGTGGAGGAAGTTATGCCTTTAAATAATATTGATACACAAAAAGTTTTATTAGACCTTTATCACCATGAAATTGCAGCACGTGATATTTACAAAGAAGTATTATCGCACGTTACTGATAACAAAATTTTTGGTGAAATTAAAACTTTTGCAGGTCAACACGAAGACCACATCAGAAATCTTGCTGAAGTTCTTGAAAAAATCAGCACAAAAGAAATCGATGAAAGCAAAGATATGAAAGGTTACTTAATGTCTGCATACGCAACACTAAGAAGCATGACAGGTCAAGATGGTGCTTTAAAAGCATTACACACAGCTGAAGAAGTAATCTTAAAACGTTACCAAGAAGCTGCAAATGAAGACTTAGAGCAAGATTATAAAGATCTTGTAAACACTCACTTAAAACAAGAAGAAGAGCATAGTGCATATATCAACAAAGTAGTTGAAGAAATGGCAGTATAGTTTGTAATGACTGGATTTGGACTGTAATATACGTCGCTTTGTCACTCACGTAGGTTTGCTACGCTTCGTTCCTAGCTTCTGTATTACATGTCCAACTGCAGTCATTACAGTTTGTTTCTGGATTTGGACTGTATAGTTAAGTCTTTATAATTCTGGTATGTGCTTAGTAGGCTTCGCTCGTCATCCCTGTACCATAATTTAAATACTTTAACTAATAATATGCGTCGCTTCGTTACTCACTTAGCTTTCGCTATACATATCCAAATACAATTACTATATATTTGTTTTAAAGCTGCCGTAGTTTCCATAACTTAGGCAGCTTTTTTATGGAGATTACTATGGAAGGCTTTAATATTGTTCAGGTTCTAAATTTTTTACAGGCAATTGCATGGCCTGTAACTATTCTTACGCTCTTTTATTACTTTGCTTCACCTTTAAAAAGTTTATTATCTGCGATTACTGTAGCAGTTAATGAAAGGGGTGTAAAGCTTACAGCTGGTGGCATTGAAATATCACAGCCGCAACTAGATGAAAATGTTGTAGAGCCTATTAAAGAGCCGCATTACTACCAAATGATAGCTCAGCAGTCTAAAGCTGAAACAGTTAAAACTGATATAATTGAAGGCGATACCCCAACAAATGTTGAAGAAGCATTAGAAAAGCATGAGAGAAAGTTAGTTACTGACATTTCAGGTGAGATTGAAAAGTTCTTATCTAATAAAAGCCTTAAAGATGAAGATCAGGAAATTTTAAAAGGGCTTTTATGTGATGCATATATAAACCTTTATTTTGAACGTGCTTACCAAAAAATACTAGGTAGTCAGATAAGGCTTATGCAAAGACTGCGCGATAATAAAGAGGGCTATTTTGATGAAGACTATGTTGAGAAATTCTTCCAGGAATATAGAGCTTCCGATAAAATTACTTTTGATTTATGGGTGTCATTTTTAGAAAGATCAAGATTCGTTAAAAGGAAGAATAATAAAGTAACTTTAAGAGACGAGGGGAAAGAGTTTTTAAGTTATATAGTTGACAGAAATTATCCACTGGGAAAAGCTGGCTAAAAATTTTCCTTTTTCAAATTTATAAAATAGATTAGGATTTTTTAGTAATTAATTTTATAGCAGGCTTTATGACGGCAGATTCTTCGGAGTATGAAAAGGGTTTATTTGATGATTTTTATGATTTAGGTGATGAGCCAATCTTAGATAAAAAGCCGAATACAAATAAACCAAAAGTGAACTCTCTTCAATATAACTCTAAATTAGAATTTCTAAATGACTTAAGTAAATTTTTGGAAAATGAAGGTCATAGTGCGCAGTTTAAAGAGGAATTTACTAACAGGGTTTTTCAAAAAGAACTGAAAAATACTATTAAAGATGATACTTTTTCTTTTGTAAGAAGTTTAGAGACTTATAAAGTTGAAATTGGTGTGTTTGCTTCGAGACTTCATCATGTTGTTTCAATTGAAAATTTTGTTTTGACAGCTGATTTACTGCAAGAACATATATATAGTAGCGATATTGAAGATAAATTTGGAGATACGCCACTCCACTATGCTGCCAAAAATGGTAATCCTAAAATTATAGCGCTTTTAGTAGCGCACAGAGCGGATATAAATAAAGCTAATAAAAATGGTAAAACCCCATTAGACATAGCCATGGCTTATGCAGATAGCCTTACCGAAGCTACTATAATAATATTTGGTGGTACTAACAAAACCCAAAATAGTTTATATAGTAATTCAAACAATAAACTAATCCCTAATAATGAATTTCTAGAGAACTATTCTAAACAACAAGATCAATATAAAGCAATTTTATCTGAAATTGAGATTTTGAAGGAATGTAGTAGAAAAACTCATCCAAGTCAAAAAAAAGTAATTGAAAATTATAACAAGAGTATTGCTGAGAAAGCCAAACTAGCTGAATCGATTGACAGTATTTTTTTTGGTCATATTTCTGAGTCGGATAGTTTTAGATCTCCTTTAAAATTTGAGGATGCTATGAAAGTCATAAAGCAAAATAGCACAGAAGGTCATTTTAAAGACGATATGAAATATGTTCTGGCAGTATATGAAGAAACTAATAACCGCAAGAATATTCCAAATAGTGCGCCATCTACTCCAGAGCTTCTAAGACATAAATTTGACAATTATAAACCTATTCAAAAATCCGGTTCCACTGCAAATGTTTTTAGAAAGTAGTATTATACTATAAAATATTACAGAAACTTCCTTTTTGAATCTCAGATGTAGCAAAATCCAGTATTTGCGCTCTATAGCCTTTCACATGTTTCTTGCTATCGGCATTATATTGAGTTATCAGTTTATCTGATATTTCTTTGTCAGGATCATAAAATAGTGGATTTCTTGCAGCATTTTTAACTGAATAAAATTTATATTCATTCAGTTCTGCAAACTCTTCAGATATTAATCTTAAAGTACCGTGGTATTGTTCAAAAAACTGATCCATTTCATATAATTTTTCCAATCTTATAAAGTGACTTACGATATTTTCGCAGTTTTCAATTCTATATCTTTTTCTATAAAATTCGGTTTTCTCAACAAAATATACCATTTTATAATGGGCATTATCTAACATCCAGCTTTGCATATTTTGGATGCTCTGCTTAAATATGTAATAAAATTTTTGAAATGCAATTGCAAACTGAAATTCTAAAGTATAGGAATCATTATGATTTTTGCTGTGAGTTTTGTGAGTTGCAAGTATTGCCATCCCACGCTTTGCAAGGGTATTTCCATAAAATTCGGGAACGTCATTATAAAACCATTCTAATGTATCCTTTCGAAAGCCGTAATAATATTGATATGCACTTCCATAAGATACTTCTGGCTCTATATACTCAAATAACCGCATTATATCTGATTTTAAGGTTGCTTTATCCCAGAACTTCGTTAAGTACTTTAGTGATTCTCTCGGTGCGCCATTACATATGAATGATAATGTACCAGCTAAGGAATATCTTGTTAAAAGTAATTTGAAATGTATTGGGTCTAAGCTTTTTACATAATCGGCGGCGTCAAATTTTTTGTGCAGCACAGCATTAAAGAAAAATTTTGTAAGATCATCGCAGGTAAATTGATCTTTGCCAAATGTATTATAAAGCTCCATCGGAAACCCTAAAGATAGATCGCTCCATCTTAAGCTATAGCTAAATACTTCTTTTAGTAAATTTGTTTGGAACCATTTATTATCGCAATTGTGGTAAGCATATAAAAATAAGCGATTTGCTTCTTCTAAATGACTATTTATTATTTGCTTTTCAAGCTGGTTTTGCAAATGCTGTTGAAATTGCATGATAATGACGGTTTTATTATTTGCATTTAAGTAATCAGGCTTAATATAGCCCCATTCTATTAAATATAATGCAAATTCTGTATGTTTCATTTTTTACATTCCTTATAATATAAGACAGTTATCTTTTAAGGTAGTCTTTATTCCGCGCCAAATTTCACTTTCAGGTTCTTTGATAATAATAAAATTGTTTTTAACCAGGTTTTCAAGCGTTATAGGTTGGTTTTTTGAATGTAATGCTTTAATTGCATGGTCGCAATTCGTAATAAATTCTTCAAATGTTTTATATTCTCTTTTGTTTGGTCCTAATATTGTATTATTTGTAAAATTTCTGGCTAAATTAGATACATTAATGCCAGTATCCGCTTGGTAGTTTAGGGTAAATATTAATGCTGTACGCTGAGCTAAATTGCATTTTGATAATATAATTTGTTTTCCGGTATCACATGATAAATTATAAACTAAATATAAAGCAGGGAAGGCTAGTAAAGTACTGTAATTGTCTAAAGTTGCAATTTGAGCAAAAGCTGAATGCAAAAGCTTTTGATTTTCTTTAACCTCTTTTTGCTCAAAAATCCATTTTATTGCATCAAGTTTTATCCATGTATATGCATACGTAAAATAATAGTCGTAATAATTATTTATTAAGAATCTTTTTTTTTTCACTATTTAAATTTTTGTATATTATGTCTGCAATATCAAGGTTACCATGTTGGTCAAAGCATCTGTAAAAATAAATGTATAAATTATCTCCTAAAAATTTAATAGCATTTGGATTATTTAGTAATTCAGATATTTCGTCATCTTTATTTCTGTTATAAGCTATTTGAAATTCTTGTAAAAATTCTTCCTGTTTGCTTTGCATATTTACCCCAAAATTAAACCCTAGTAATTTCTATTATGACTTTTAACTTTTAAAATAAAAGAAATTTTTTAAGGTTTTTATAAGGTGATTATTTTTTTGCCTGATTATTTGAGGTTTTAATCTTTTTATTTACACGACCAGTAAAATAACCTTGTTGTTCATCAGGCATATCAACATCAGATTCGGCTTGACTAGCTGTTCTTTTTTTAGGATTTTTCTTAACATTTTGTGTGATATTAATAGAGTCTTTTAAATTATAACCTAATTTTTGTGTAATAGAATATTGAATTTCTACGGGTAAACTATTCCATAAATTTTCATCTGAAGCATTAATGGTATGGAGTGCGTAAGACTGATGCATATTTCGTGCAACAAGTTGCAGATCTTCAAATTTTAAATCTAATTTTTTCTTGCGGTATACGTCATGAAGTGATTTTTGATACTTTAATATTAATTCCTTTGCTTGATCTGGAGTAAATCCTTTTTGTTTTAATCCTTCTAAAATATTAGTAAAATCAAGTTTTATTTCTTTATTCTTATATATAATTTTTGTTTGCTCATTTAACTGATTGCATAAATTAATCCATGGCCCAAATATATTTGATAAAGAATTTGATGACTCTTGATTGGTAGTATATGCATTATAAATTTCTTTATTATCTTTATAGTGCTCCATAATAAATTTTACCTGTTGTAAACCTTTACGTGGTGATTCTTCTAAATAATATAAAGCACCTTTATAAAGTTTTCTTTGCAATTCAGGTTTTGTTACTACTTCTAATAAAAATTTATATAAATTAAATCCGTTAAATAATAAATATGCTACATCATCCTCATCATTACTAATATTATATTCTAAGAATTTTGTTTTGTGCTTCTCAGATAGGTTATCATATGTAAATTTAATTAGTTCGTATTCTATGCCACCAGGTATTATTATTAAATCAGTTGATTTAGGATCTAATCTGTAGAGTTCGTTTAATATAAAAAGAATTATTTCTTTGTTTTTTGATGGTAAGGCAGCACTTAAGGCTGAGTATATTGGTCTAATTGAAAAGTTGTTGTTTGATTTATCATTCCTGAAATGATCCAAATTATTTGAAAGTTTGTAAACAAGCGTTACTATTTCAAAATTTCCACTCCTACAGGCACTATTAAATAATTTAAAGTAGTTATTATCATTCATAAAATTATCTTTAGTTATCTGTGAAGATTTCTCTAGTTTTTTAAATAAATATTTTAATGTGTCTATATTGCTGTTGTCCGCGGCTTTAATGAAACAATCAAATATGATTGGATCAGGTTTTTCTCCACTCCAAGACTTTGGAATTGCATATTTATATTCTAAAAGACTGAAAATTATATTGTCTGTTAGTAAATTTTCCTTATCGAGGAGGTCTAGCATTTTGCTATTACCATATACGCATACAGTTTCGGCCCATGCATATTGAAACTTTGAATTATCTTTAAAACGTGGGAAATTATTACATGCCTTTATCAGTTTAAGCATAGTTGCAGTTTGATTATTAGTAACCAATGCCTTTATTGCATTTTCAAAATTAGATACCTCAAAATGAGGATATTTTTTATGATTAAAAAATATAGTTGGATATTCATTAAAATGTGGAAGAATTATATTTTCTATTAAATTCTTAACTACATTTGTATGTTTATTATCAGAAGATGCTTTTATTATGATTTCCTCTTTTTGATCAGGGGTAAGATCTTTGAAAAAATTATTGGCTTCTTCAAATTGACCGTTTAAAAGCAGATCACTTAATTTTTCATACATAGTAAAGCTCTTGTAAGTAGTTGGTACTGCATATTTATACTAACAAATTATTAACTAAAAATCAATTTTTAGCTTCGATCATAACTAGTAAGCCTATATCAAATAAGCGGTTTACTATGAGGGATTGTCTTAAGCATTTGAAATAATCTGAAAAATCTTGCTAAATTTTATAATTAAATGCTTGCTAATCTCAAAAAGTTTGCTATAACAATCTCTTGTGTGCCCGCGTGATGGAATGGTAGACATAACGGACTTAAAATCCGTGGAGCCTCGGCTCTTGCCGGTTCAAGTCCGGCCGCGGGTACCATTCTTTTGAGCAGGGGGTCTGTTTTAGCAATGGAAGATCTAGCGATAGTTTGGCTCCGCCGTGACCTACGGCTTTATGATCATAAACCTTTCAATTTTTCCTTAAAACACAAAAGCTTCCTTCCAGTATTTATTTTTGATTCTACAATTTTAGAGCGTTTTTCTAATCCTCATGATCGTAGATTAACGTTTTTAGCAAATGCGCTCTGCCTAATGATGAATAAGCTTGAAGTGCTTGTTTTATATGGCGATCCTGTAAAAATAATACCTAAATTAAATGATATAACTAATGCTACAAAAATATATGCTGGCAAAGATTTTGAGCCTGACTCAATAGAGCGAGATAGCAAAATTGCAAAAGCTACACAAAACCTAGAGCTTTTGGATGATCATATTATCCTTAACCCTGAAGACGTTAAGAAAGATGATGGTAATCCATTTAAGGTATTTACTCCTTTTAGTAAGGTATGGCGCAAGAAGGCTGCTGAAATAAGTCATGATAATTATGAAGTTGATACGTCCAAGGCTTTGAAAAACCTAAAAGATATTAAAGAAAAGCTACGTGATGCGGGAATTAAGGTGGTAAATACCAAATCCACCAAATCCATGCTAGACGATATTGGCTATAAAGAATTTGATGAAACTATATGGCTGCCTGAAAAAGGGCGCGAGCGCCTTCATGAATGGTGCGATAATCGTATAAATGACTATAAAAATACCCGCGATTTTATGGGTATAGACGGAACTAGTAGGCTTTCTCCTTATATAAGGTTTGGAGTTATTTCCATTAGGGAATGTTATAACTTAGCCAGCAATCACCATGGAGCAGGTAGCGAAACATGGATAAATGAGCTTATCTGGCGAGAGTTTTATATTGCCGTTCTTTATCACTTTCCTCAGTCGCAAAACTTAGAGCTACAAGAGCAGTATCGCGGTATTCCATGGAATCATAACCAAAAACATATAGAAGCCTGGATGGAAGGAAAAACTGGCTATCCGATTGTAGATGCGGCTATGAGGCAGCTTAAAGAGGTTGGCTGGATGCATAACAGGTGTCGTATGATTACGGCTTCATTTTTCTGTAAGCATCTTTTTGCTGACTGGAGAATTGGTGAAGAGTACTTTGCCCAGTATTTAATGGACTATGAGGCTGCCTCAAACATAGGCGGCTGGCAGTGGTCTTCATCAACAGGAACCGACGCTCAACCTTATTTTAGAATATTTAACCCTTTTTTACAAAGTATGAAATTTGACGAAAAGGGGGATTACTTAAGAACTTATCTACCTGAGCTACGAAATTATAAAGGGCAGAATATCCATGATCCCCAAAAGGACGGGCTAATGAACAAATACTACCCAATGATCGTAAATCATGATACCGCAAGAAAAGATGCAATTGAGAAATTTAAGGAGCATAAAGGATGAAGCATATTGAATATATACAAATATCACTTTCAGATGGATTTGTTGATACGGCTATAAAGTATTTTGAACGTCACAAAGATGAGATTTTAAAAAATGCTAAAGTGATTAATTTATTTCAAGATGTACTTTTTACATACAACAATCCAGATTTTGCAAGTTCAATATTTTCTGGCTTCACAAGAGGCTGGAAGAAAGCAGCACTGCAAAAATCTATAGAAAAAGCTATTATATTCGAGGATTTTAATAAATTTAAATTCTTATTTGATTTGCCTTATAGCGGTGATAAATATGAAATTTTTGTAGGTAGTAGCGATTGGCTAGAATATAATAATTTTCGGAAAGCATGTCAGCTTGCAAAGCCTGATATAGCTGAATTTTTGTATAAGCAATTTTCTAAAGATCTTACCCTAAATTTCCAATTTGTATTTCCTAATATAATGTATTATGCCTTGGGTGATGCTTTAGAAGAAAATCTTATAGATAATGCAAACTTTCTTGCGGAATGTGTTAATTTTAATGTTTTTAAACTTACAAAAAGTCGTAATTTTGGGCATGATTTTTATTTAATGTATACTATTTGTAGTAAGGGTCATATAGAGGCATTTGACTGGATTTATACAAGGCTTAATGAGCAGGAAAGGCATGAATTATTGCAATTTGATGACTATAAATGTTTAAAATTAGCCTACAGAAATCAGAAATATGAGCTTCTACACCATATTTTACAGCTTGATTATTTTAAAGAGTCTCCAGATAGTAAGGCTTATATAGATAAAAAAATAGAAGAAGGTTTTAAAGATAAAATAGAGCCAAGACCAATTGAGTTCAGAGAGGAAGTGAAGCAGGTTGATAAATCTTGGTGTGTATTGCTTTAAATCTATTCCTGAGGGCTTTTTCGCCCTCTTGGAATTGAATACGGTAAATTATGTCACCAAAGCTTTTAACTTATCCAGTACTTACTTTAGTAAAAATTTGGGTACTGAAAAATCACTTATATCCTTGGTTTTTTACATGGTTGTTGATCAATAGCATTTAAAATTGGATCAAAATGAGATCGTTTTTGGGCTTCTATATCAATTGCTGTTAAAAGCTCTTCAAATGGTCTTTTGACGCCTAATTTAATATTTAAAGTGCTTCTAAAGCTGCTATTTTTGCTGTGCTTAAAACCACTTTCTAATATTAATGAATCATTTTTGTTTTCACTTGGCTTTATAGACAACTGAGGGGTTTTATCTCTAAAGTACTCAGTGATATCTATAGTTGCCGGAAAGTTTGTAAATCGGACGATTGCTGGAGGAGTGCAATTGTTAGAAAAATCATTAGCAATATTTGTATTACAACTATTTGCCTTAAATTTAGATTCTTGTACTCTTTGAATTGTTGCTGCAACTTCAGTGCTAATAGACTTACACCCATCTAATTTGCTTTGAAATCTAATTTGCTTATAATAATACGCTGGGATGATGCATAACAATGATTCCAGTTGATTAACTGGCGTTACTTTTATTATCGAGTACAATAATGTGCTATTTGTATACTGTATGTATATATTATTTTGATACCCGCATGAATCCATTAAATATGTAAAAACGCCTTCACATACTGTATCTCTATAAAGCGGGTTATTAGAGTTCTTGAATATATTAATTAATATTTTGTCTAATTGTTTTGTAAAAGCAAGTATTGGAAATAAAGATTTTAGTTCTCCTGCTTTTAATTGAGAGGGTACAAGGTAATTCTTTCCAGATTGTAAACAATTTTTTAACATTTCTGCTGCTTCTTTATTTTGGCAGATTTCAACAAATATATTATTAAATATAATATTTGTTAAATCCATATTGTACTTTAGTGCATTTATAAAAAGACTTCCTTTAAGTCTCTGTTTTCTAAATATGAGGCTAATTCTTTGCTCTAAAGTGAGATTTTGAATAATTTCTAAAATTATCGAATTGAAAATTTTATCTCTTGAGGCGAATATTAGATCAGTATGTTCATGGCTATGATTTACATTACGATTGGTAGTTTGTGTAGTCGGAATTGCCTGGTAAAAACTTAATGCCGATTCTTTAGTAATTCCTTCAGAAAAATGTTTTTGAAAACCATTTCTGGAATTTATTAATGCTGTTTTATCGCTTGTTTTTGACACTGTAAATTACCTATTAATAATTGATAAAAGAAAATTAATAAATAGTTAATAAAAGAAAAATGTCAAGTAAATTATTATCTTTTTGATTTTATGAAAAGTGAAAGATTGTGCATATAAAAACAAAGATAGCTCGTTGCTTGGAATAAATTTTCAAATTTCTTTAATTAGTAAAAAGTAATGTTAAATATATCTAGCTAATCTTGTAATTATTTTTCAAAAGGGGATTTCGTGACCGCCGTTTTTTGGCTTTTTCTTTAGGTGTTCATCGGAATTACTGTTTAATATGAGGTCTATTGATCTCTTTTTACCTACTAAATTGCTAAAGTGATCCTTAACTGGCTTAAAACTTGCTGTTTTCTTATCAACTAGAGTTTTGAGTACATCTCTTTTATCTTCTAATTTTGAAGCAATATTATTTAGCTCGTCTATAAATTTTTGATCTTGAAAATAACTTATGGGAAAGGTATCAAGTAACTCCTGAAGTTTATCTGCAGAGGTAATTTTGATAATGATGTATAGAACCGATCCTTCAAATCTAGATTCTTTAGATTTTTTGCTATGCTGTACTTCAAAGCCCTCTAAATACGAGACTATTTTATCGCAAATAAATTTTTTATAATCGAAATTGTGATGATTTTGAAAAATTAGTTTAAAAGCATCGATTACTTTATCCTGTAGTGCAAGCTGCCTAAATGCTGATACAAAGACTAATGACTTTGTATCGTTTAATGTATAGGTGCTAGCTTTAGCTACTTCCTTGATTAAAGCTGGTTTGAGGGATTCGTCTGCTAAGGCTTTAACAAAAAGCGTGCAGAAAATATAGTTAATCATTTCTAAGTTACAAGAGAGTGCATTAGAAAAAATACTACCCTTGTTAGGATACTTTGCAAAAAGTAAATTTAATTGATTTTCTGTGGAAAGGTTTTTAAAGATTTCTATTAATACTGGGCTTAAATCAGATTGTTTTGATATATTAATAAGTTCTATGAAATCTTTATGATCCTTAAATATTGAGCTAGAAAAAAGTAACGCTTTGTCCTTTGTAATATTTTCATCAGAAAAATACTTAATGAAAAGATTTTTTTTAAGAATTAGTTCATTTACAGTAATAGGTGGAATATTGTTTTGTGGAACGGGATCTGTTAGGTCAATTACCTCTGGGGAAGGTCGATTTGTATTTGATCTTTCTACATGTATATTTTCTGGTAAGTTTGAGATCGGAGCTGTATTAGGTTGGTTATTATTTGTATCAATTTCAATCCCTGATATTTTTGCTGCAATAATAGATTCAATAACTTCTTTTTTTCCATGCAGCTTTGAGGTAATGCGGTTTAATTCTGCTATAAACTCCTGATCATGAAAATAATAAGTAGGAAACGAATTAAGTACAGCTTTAAGATTGGTAATAGGAGTGCTATCAATTATTCCATAAAGAACAGATATAGATTCAGCCTCTTTTTCTGCATAAATATTGTTATTAGGCGCATAAGTGAGTATATATTTTAAAAAACTATCGCAAACAGTTTTTTTATAATTTTCGTTATCAACATACTTAAAAATTATATTTAGATTACCTAATAAATTATTTTTAGAGCTAAGTAATACAATGGATGAAACCAACCTTGGGTATTTATATGACCTTAGCGTATATGTGGAGGTTTTTGATAGCAAGTCAGATAAAATTTGCGAGGTTTTTTTATGCTTTGTAACATTCAGTAAAATTTCAGAGAATATATGTTGAGATAATTCACTGTTATTAAAAAAAGCATTAAGAATAATTGAATTTTTTTTATAATCCTTAGTAAATGTTAAATTTAATTGTTCTTTTATAGATAGGTGGCTAAAAATTTCTATTATAATTGGGTTGCAATTAGAGTGGTTAGAAAGGGTTGCTATATCTTGAAATTCCTGTGACCTTATACTATGGTTTTTTGGATTCATAGCTGCCGTGGCTTTCTGATAAAATTGTAATGCCGAATCTTTAGTTATTCCATTGGGAAAATAGGTTGTTAAAAAAGAGGTGCCTAAATTTTGATTAGCTTCTTTTTGATTCGTGTTGTGTATTTTATTACCACTATGAGACTTTGACATTTTGCAACCTGTTAAAATTTTGAATTTACTTTATAAAAAATGCCGTATTTAATGAATGTTAAGCAGCGCAATAACAGCTTATTAATCCTTTTTCTGTGTCTGTGTATCATAATTTCCCTTTTACTCCGCTTGCATAATCAGGATGTATTTTTTCAAAATGTATCATTTGTCTGTCAATGATCTCTTTTGGCACGCCTTGCATAGAAGCAGCAATATTGCTATAGAGCCTGTCTTTTTGAGCATTATCAAATAAATTCCATAAGTTTCTTGCCTGAGTATAATCATCTACCATTCCAATGCCTGAAGGGTCACGGTGATTATACCTGTCAGCATTGCCATTAATTTTGAGCGGCGGTTCCTTAAATTCTGGTTTTTCTTCTGCTCCATCAAAAGAATTAGGTTCATAATATGCATCTTTGTTACCTGATTTGCATCCTATAAAATTCATTGATCCGTCCTTATGATAATGATGCACAGGACATTTTGGCTGGTTTACAGGTAATGACTCATAATGCGTACCAAGTCGGTATCTATGCGCATCAGCATAGCTTAAAATACGAGCCTGAAGCATTTTATCAGGTGAAAAACCAATACCAGGCACAATATTACTAGGCGAGAATGCAGCTTGCTCAATTTCATTAAAATAGTTTTCAGGATTGCGGTTAAGTTCAAATACACCAACTTCTATAAGTGGGTAATCTTTATGTGGCCAAACTTTAGTTAAATCAAATGGATTATATAGGGTCTTTTCAGCATCCATTTCTGGCATTGCCTGAATATACATAGTCCATTTTGGGAAGTCTTTTTTATCTATAGCATTATATAGATCTTCCTGATAAGTTTCGCGTGATTTACCTATTACTGCTTCGGACTCGCTATTAGTAAGGGTTTTATGACCTTGCTGCGTTTTAAAATGAAACTTCACCCAAAAGCGTTCATTTCCATTATTCCACATGCTATAAGTATGAGAACCATAGCCATTCATAAATCTTGGGCTTACTGGAATTCCGCGATCACTCATAAGCATGGTAATCTGATGTAATGCTTCAGGCGATAGGCTCCAAAAATCCCATGCTGCTGTAGAGCTTCTGAGGTTAGTTACAGGGTGACGTTTTTGCGTATGTATAAAATCAGGGAACTTCATAGGGTCGCGTACGAAAAATACCGGAGTATTGTTTCCTACTATATCCCAGTTACCTTCTTCAGTATAAAACTTAAGGGCAAATCCTCTAACATCGCGTTCAGCATCTGCTGCGCCCAGCTCACCTGCTACAGTTGAGAATCTTGCAAGCATTTCAGTGGTTTTTCCAACTTTTTCAAACAGTTTAGCTCTGGTATATTTTGTTATATCGTTAGTTACGGTAAATGTTCCAAATGCGCCCCATCCCTTAGCATGTACAACTCTTTCTGGGATTCTTTCTCGGTTTTGATGAGCTAATTTTTCAATTAAGACATGATCCTGCATTAACAATGGCGCACGTGCGCCTGCACTTAAGCTATTTTGATTGTCAGCAATTGGCATCCCTGCGGTAGTAGTAAGTGTTGGTTTGTTGCTCATATGATACCCATCTAAAAGATATTTCAAACTAAAGTTATGTTAGTTAAGTTTACAATAAACCTTAGATGGGTGTCAATTTGATATGGGTTAAATTATTAATATATTTGAAATTATATGTTCTTAAAGACCTATTACCTGCTATAAAGTCGACAAAATTACTTGCTTTTAATCCAGATAAAGCCACTTTTTTAATTTCAGGTTTTAATGGGGCTTTAGTATCTGCTTCAATTTTGCTTAAATGTTTATTAATAATAGCAGTATTTGCTTTATTACCAGTTGCTCCTCTGAATAATAAGTTTAGAGGTCTTAGGAACATTTTTTTGAATTTGAAGTTTTTCTTTTCGAGCATATAGTTCATACCAGAGCTAGCTAAATATGACAAAGAATATCTTGCTATAGTATTGTTAAACGCACCGCCGACAAAAGGTGAAGCCATGTTTAAAGCATTAGAGAATAAATAAGCTACACCAATTCTACGAGTTAAATTATGAGCGAAAATACCAGCTTGTTTAAGTGATGGTAAAGCAAAAGACCATGCATTATCGATTGTAGTTTTATGTTTTTTAGTGGCATATTGCATTGGGGTGAGTTTACTATCATTTTTTGCATTCACATTAGCACCCGCTTTAATTAAGCTATCAGCAATTAATGTATTATTTCTAGCAAGGGCAACATGAAGAGGGGTGTTATTATCACGATCCAGAATGTTTAAATTAGCTTTGTTAGCTATTAGTAAGTTGGTAATAGCTAGATTGCCTGTAAACGCCGCATAATGCAATGCTGAATATTTTATATCATCCTGCTTGTCAATAGCAGCACCTCTTGCAATAAGCATTGATAAAATGTCTTGCGTATCATAATGAACTGCATACATAAGAGGCGTTAAATCATATGCGTTTGGTAAATTAATATCAGCACCTTTATTAAGAATAAGTTTTGCTAACTTAAATTGCTTATGTTTAATTGAGTATAAAAGTGGCGTAAGTCCATTTACATTGCTATTGATTTCAGCGCTATCACCATCCAAACCTATAATATATTTCATTAAACTTTTTAGATCGTCGTCTGTTGGATTTTCTTTTATAAAATCAGATATAGCCATATTTATCCCCTTAATTACTTATTAAGGTTGTCTATATTCCTTAAATGCTGAAGTTGCAAGGAAAAAATCTGCTTTTGTGCTAGTTTTGAAAGGATGTTTTTTAATTTCTTTTTCAACAAACGATGAAACTGGCTGCTTAGAATTAATCTGGTTCTGAATAAACTGGTTATCTGCCTCAATATTTCTCACATTACTTAATAACAAATTTAATGGAGTAGCTAATTTATTATTGATATGTAGTTTGTTTTGATTGTCCAGAAAATTCCCTATTTTAGATGCTGCCATTACTGAAGCAATATCTTGTAAGATTTTTAAAGATATTATTCTGTTTAAGAAGGGTACAGATGAAAATATAAACTTAAAACTACAGAATAAAGCGACTCTTCTTGCTGAAGCAAAAGCAAACTTCCCCCAGTTCTTTAAGCTTTTGAAATTGTTATGCCTGGCTTTGTCTAAATTATATCCAAATAGTGTGTCAGTAACGTTTTCAAGTATGGTTTTAGAATTATGTCTCTCTTTTAAATGAATACTGCCACCTGCATTTATAAGTTTATTTATAATAATGTCGTCACCTCTGACTAAAGCTCTTTTAAGTACACTCATGCCAAGGTCATTAACATCATTAATCTTTGCACCTTTTTGAATGAACTTATCAACAACCTCATCTGAACACCACTCAATTGCGTAGTATAAAGGAGTTATATAAAATGTAGTTTGTGCATTTACATTTGCATTATGATCAAGTAAAAGGTTAAGTATCTCATTCTTTTTTTGATTATATTTACTATATTCACTAATTGAGGCTAAATGCAGTAATGTGAATTTAGACTCATTGTCACAGAAATTAACATCTGCGCCTTTTTGTAGAAGTTTTGTTAGTAAAGCAATGTCTCTAATTTTTATTGCATAAGAAAGTGCATTATCCTTCGATTTAATTGCATCATCAAAGTCCTGATATTCATAAAATTCAGGTGAATCATCAGGAATAGTATCGAGGTATGCAAGCAATGCCGCAGAATTTGCAGAAGTTGCAGGATATATTATATAATCTTTAAGACGCATGAGTTATACCTTAATTAAATGTTCTTTTATGGTTGTCTATATTCTTTGAATGCGGGGGTAGCGAGCAGTAAATCTTGCCAGTTAAATTTTCCAGGGTGCTTCTGAACTCTATTTTCAACCATGGCTGCAATAGGTTGTTGCGCCTTTTTAACATTAATTATGTTTTTAATATATGTAGTATCTTCGGTTTTATGGTTCACGCCGCGAAAAATAAAATTAAGAGGTGATGCAAGCACACTATCAAAATGTATAAAGTTATTTTGATCAAGTACTGTACATAGTAATGATGTTAAAAGGTATTTAGAAGCAGTGTATAAGCTGTTTAATACTTTTGAATGACCTAAAAAGCTTTTTTTGCATAAATTGCTTAAAAGAGGAATGTTGCCAAATACATAACTAAAGCCAATATATACTAAAGCACGTCTTGCTGCAGAAAACGCAAAATTACCCCAATTCTTAAGGCTTTTGTAGTTATAGAAACGATCTTCATCAAGTTTTTTCCCAAATATTTTATCTATAGCAACGTCAGTGATTTCTCTCATATCTAGGTTTTTCATGTATGGATTTGCACCACCCTGAATGAGCTTTGTAACAATAGCATCATCGCCTCTAAGCATAGCATTTGTTAAAATGTACATCCCATCTTTATCGAATTCATTGAGTTTAGCGCCTTTTTGGATGAATTTATCAACAACTTCTGGCGAACACCACTCAATTGCATAGTGTAAAGGAGTAGCTCCAAATGTATCCAGCGCATTTACATCAGCGTTTCTGTCAAGTAGCAGGTTAATTATAAGATTGTTTTCCTGAAAAGTAGATTGATCCGCAAAAAATGAACTAAAATGTAATAAATTGAACGAAGTTTTATCTTCACAAAAATTAACGTTTGCACCTTTTTCAAGTAGCTTTCTTACAATATCAACCTGACATGTTTTAATCGCATAGGTAAGTGCATTATCGTTATTAACGCCATTAGGAGTGTTATATTCCTGATATTCATAAAATTCAGGTGAATCATCAGGAATAGTATCGAGGTATGCAATCATTGCTGCAGAATTTGCGGGCGTTGCAGGATGTATTATATAATCTTTAAGACGCATGAACGTTACCGTAGTTTAATATTGCGGTTTATTATACCTATAAATTAACTGTTTGTCAATAAATTTATGATATATTAACCTGGACGTTACTAAGTAACAGCTGTTCTTTAAGTTCTGCGTGCAGTCTTTCTAAGCCGTTTTCGTTAAATGACTCAAATCTAATAACAAGTGCAGGCTGGGTATTAGATACTCTAAGTAACCACCATCCATCATTTGTATCGACTCTAAGTCCATCAATATCAAGGAAATTTGCTTTTTTTGTAACTAGCCTTTCTCTGATTTCTTCAATAACATCAAATTTTCTATCATCTGCACATTCTATGCGTACTTCAGGAGTAATAAAACTTTTGGGAAGTTCATCAAAGTCGCTTGAAATATCGCCGCCCTGACTAATAATTTCTAACACCCTTATTGCGCCATAAATCCCGTCATCATATCCAAAATATTTATCGGCAAAGAAAATATGGCCACTTACTTCGCCAGCAAGTTTTGCTTTAAGTTCAGGCATTTTTGCTTTAATATTTGAATGCCCAGTTTTCCAGAGTAATGGAACGCAGCCCAAATTTGCTATGTAATCGAATATAACCTTACTTGATTTAATATCAAGAATAACGCTCATGGATGGGTTTTTCTTTACCATAAATTTAGCAAATATAGCTAGTAATTGGTCGCCTGAAAAAATTCTGCCTTTTTTATCCACTACAACAACGCGGTCAGCGTCACCATCAAGTGCAATACCTACACTACAGTTTTCTTTTATCACAAAATCAATGAGTTGCTTAAGATTTTTGTGAACTGTAGGATCTGGATCATGACCAGGGAAGGTGCCATCAATTTTACCATTTAAAATGTAATGGGTACCTGGCATAATTGAGCTTAACGCCTGAACAACCTTAGCGCCAGAGCCATTAGATACGTCCCATGCTACTTTAAAGTCTGTGGTGCCAAATGTAGCAGAATTGTATAAAGTGGTAACGTAATTGTCGAAAGTATTAGAATCATAAATACGCTTTCCAGTAGCCATAATTTTGCCCTGAAAGCCGTTTTTCATGATGGTCAGTAATTCTTTAATTTGCTCACCGTAAAATGGTTTTTTACCGAATACAAATTTAAAGCCGTTATAGTCAGGCTGATTATGTGAGCCAGTAATCATTATTCCATGTTCAATATTCGACGTATTGGTAGAATAATAAAGCATAGGAGTAGGACACATGCCAATATCAAATACATCCACCCCAACAGAAGTGATCCCGTCAACCAGCTCTTTAAGTAGCATTGGCGTACTCATTCTGCCGTCATACCCTATACATATTTTACGAATAGGACTGTTATTAACGATATACCAGGCAAAAGCTTTGCCAATGTAATAGGCATCCTGAGCAAATAGGGTAGTGCCTATAAGTCCGCGTATGTCATATTCTCTGAATGTTGTTGGATTTATGTAGTGGGAGTAGACGTCTTCTAGCACAGCGAAGCTCATACATAAGATGTTAAATATAATGGGGCGAGCTATGGGAATCGAACCCACGACCCTCAGAACCACAACCTGATGCTCTAACCAACTGAGCTAAGCCCGCCATTATGCCGATATAACCGTAGTTAAATCTGTACTTCAGTTTTATATGTTATAGCCAAATTATAGTCAAGCTTAAAATCACATAAAAACACCATTTTTTTAGTAAAAAACAGTGTTTTTTATAATTATTAAGTTTTACATGTCTTTTGAAGAACTTTTATTGTTATTATTAAGTTTTAGTCTTTTAACATGGCTTGTTTCTTCTGGTGATTCAACTTCAGAGATTTTCCTTTTCTTAGATCTATTTGGCTGAGTTAATTCAATATGGCTGAAATTTAAGTATTCACCAATGTTTTCTTTTATCTCATCAGGTAAATTTACAAATATTGAATTTTGATTTTCAAAATCATTTACTGTTAGTCCTGGTTTATAGTTTTTAAGTATCTTTTTCAGCTCTTTGTAAACTTTATTGCCATTGTTGGAGTGCTTCTGAAATAACTTGATTATAGTTTTTCTATTGTTTGTTAGAATTTCATCAGCTGCTTCGGGTTCTAAATTATAGCTCTTAAATTTATGTATAAGACCACTTATATCATTTTTGAAATTTGGTTGATGAGTATTATATAAATCTACCCACACCTGATGTACTGGGGCAAGTTTATTTTTCCAGGCATTATTGATGGTAATATTATCAGGGAAGTTACTAAGTATATAATCAATACTAGAATACTGGCCATGTTGACATAAGTGGTGTAATATTTTGCAATCATTTGCAGTTAAAAGTTTCCCCGTTTCTCTTGTACTTAAAACTGTTTCCAAGAACTGAAGTCTTGCTGTTATCCCTTCTTGTGATTCATACAAATCTATGTTATCTATGATCAATTGTTGTTGATCTGTGGACGCCATATTCCAAAAGAACATCAAATTTTTATATGTAGTACAATCATTAAAAAGTGATCGTTCCATTAAAAAAATATTTTTCTCATTGTCACTAAGTCTATTCCAGAATGAAGAAACAAAATCTAAATTATAGCTATGCCATTCATGATGAGGTGTATTTAGAATATCTTTCTTTATTATATCAAATCCAATCTCAAGTAAAAACAATGAGCCTTTAGTGTCATATTTGCCAATTTGTGTTAAGGCGTAACAAATTGATAGGTCATCGTCATTTTGAAATGTATCAATCGCGTTGAGTACAAACTCATGATAGTCTTGAGGTATAATATTATTCCATAAATACCTTGCAAAATTTATATGACCTTGTTGTATGGCCTCATATAAAAACTGATTTGAACGTTTGTCAGCACCTTCCCCATCAGGAATATAGGAAAGAACCTTATCTTTTATGTTATTTGGTGTAATGCCCCAGATGAATTCTGCCATTTGCTGATGTCCCAAATATGCTAATTTATTGAAAAGATCGGGAAAATAATTATAAAGAGTACCCTTAAAGTTTGTGTCATTCATGATTTCATTCTTTTCAAAGTGCGAGTAAATATGATTAGCTAGCTCAGCATCTCCACGGCAACAAATATCATAAAAAATTGCGGTTTTTTCACTTATACTTTCTTCGCGTATACTTTCTTCGCTTATGCTTTCTTCGCTTATGCTTTCTTCGCTTATGCTTTCTTCGCTTATGCTTTCCTCACTTGTATTTTGCTCATTTGTAGTATGATGTGTAAATAAATTGATTTTATCTTCTGCGGACGTACAGAAATCCCAAAGATATTTAACCAAGGCTTCGTCATTATTTTGAATTACATCCTTAAAAATATTGAATTTTTCAGCTAAGTCTGCTTTGTTAAAACTTTCTATTAAGTCGTGATGTTTTTCTAACATATCAAAAACCCCAAAAAGTTAATTTATTAATATTGTAGCAAAAAATGTTGTTTGGGTCAATGTAAGGCTAATCTATAGAATTCCCTGTATTTTGTTTTTTATTGCTGCTTTGTTTTTCTTCTTCAATTTCAGTAAATTTACGTTTTTTTGTAATGCTACTTTCAACATCTTGTACTGTATTACGCGTGCATTTTATATCTCTAAAAAAGTCATTAGGGTGTATGTCCAAAAACTTTAATATTTCCCCCATTGCATCGCGATCTAACTTTCTTAAGTGCGAGTCGTACTCAGTAAGAGCAGCTACTACTTTTTTAGAATTAGCTATAATTTCCTGAAGAGCCTCAAATGTGATGTCTTGTGAATGGTGCTGGTGGTACATATTTAAAGTATACTGATATTGCGACGTTGTCTGTAAAACCCGATTAATATCAAAACCTTCAGCATGTAAATCAATAACTAATGTGGCAATTTCCCCGCCAAATGTATTAAACAAATAAGCTGTTTGATTAAAGCTATAGCCTAGCATTTTACAAATGCTCACTAAATCTGCAACTTTTTTAAATTTTGATACGTCCGAGGCGAATGTTTTTATGATATATTCAGCCTGAGGTATTGAGTAGCCTGCCTTGTAACAATTCCATATTAAAGTAGATACTTCTTCTCCAAATATTGCTTCTTGTGAGTTATAAAATTCTTCATATGTAGCAAATTTACTTCGATCAGAACGTGCATTGTTAATTGAGTCTATGATTTCAGGATTTGTAGGGTCTTTTGATAAAAGAAAGTTCATCATATTAAAAGGACAATCGGCAATTTCTTTGAAATATATTTCATTTTCTTCTTCAATAATTAATGCCGCTAAAAGCTGTGCCTCATTATTATTAAAATTTGCTCCATATTTTGAAAAGGCAATATCCCAAATTTCTTTAGCAATCTCGTACTCATTTTCCCAGCAAAAACGGAGGAAGCAATAAGATATAATTTTATTTCCATTCTCATCTGCCGATATAATTAAAGTAATTATCTCTTCTTTCTGTGCATTATTACATAAAGACCACCAAAATTTGCGAAGGAACTGATTGCCAAGAGAATAGGCAAATACATCAAAATTATTATCCTCAAAGATTATATGTTTTAGATCTTCCGGAATCACTGACCATAACCATTTTACAAATTTAAATTTAATGTATGCAGATGTTTGATAAGAAGTTTCATCTATTTGTGCTAAAGCTAAAATATTGGAGTTAATCTCTAAATCTTTGAAGTCAGATCTTTCTGACAAATTTTTAATATAATATTTAAGTTCCTGAGTGTTTTTAAATAAAAATTCTTTATCATCAAATAAATCATATATTAATTTAGCAGTTACCAATGAATGTTGTGTAGTGGATTGCTCGCATAAATGTAAAAAGAAATGCAAATATAAATCCTTAAACTCATTAAGTGAATCATTTGCCTCGCAATCTAGCTTATAGGTATTTAAGCAACTATAAATAAAATCATGTTTTTTAAGTGATTGAGCATGGATAAGTATCTTCAGTTTATCTATATCTTCAAAATTTAAAAATTCCTGAAATTCTGAATTTTCAATTTCTGCAATCTGTTCACTTAATTCTTTATTTTTAAAATAAGTTTTTGTCCATGTAAGTAATTCTTTTTCAAAACACTCCTCTATTGCAGGATTGTATAGAGATTCCTGAATTAGAAAGTCTTGTTTTTGACTTGGTAGCGCATTAAAAAACCATTCAAGTGTACTTTCTGGAATAAAGTATGTTATAAGTTCATTATTTTTATAAAGACTTTCAACTATATAATCCATTTCTTGTGGAGTAAATTTATCCCATATTAGTTTTAGGAGGGCAGGGTTTTCTGCTTTTAGCATATTGTGCATATATGATGTTTTGGGGATTAACCAACCTACCGCCATGCCTTTTTGTACGAAGTGCCCCATCTTATAATGTTGATCGATAATTTTTTTTAAATTGTTTTGTGACTTTTGCAGCTGTTCAATTTTAGATGCTATTTCATCTTTGTTATCATCATTAACAACATGATGTTCAAGATCGTTAAGATTATTAAAAATTTGAGATTGAGCGTTGTATAAGTTTGTTGCATTAGAATAAATTTTTTCTGATTCAATGCATAATTTTTTAATATGCTTTATAACATTATTAGAAATAATATTATTACATAAAAAACTTATATTATCAGATTCATTTTTAGCACCCTCATTTAAAAAGTATGATGCATAACTGCGAAGCACATAGTTTTCTTCGTCTTCATTTTTAAATACTGTCTGTTCTATAGTTTTTTTAATAAATAACGCAAGTGAGTGGTTTTTATTTTTTGCAATATCATCTATTACCTGACACTTTTGTTGCATGGTGAGTGATTGATAAAGCTTTGTAGCTTCATCAATTTTATTGTCATTAATTAAATCAATTAATGTTTGATACATTTGATACCTTAAATATATTGGTGTGAAATTTTAAATTATATTAAAATATTATCAAATTTTAAGCAAAATGTCAATATAATATTAACTATTTGTTAGCTTTATATTGACATTTGCTCTTTTTATGAGGTCTCTTGAGGTTTAATTAGTTGTGAATTTAACTTATCTTAAAAACCCTTGAAGTCGCTTGTCTTTTGTTTTTTATTGCTGCTTTGTTTCTCTTCTTCTATTTCGGCAAATTTACGTTTTTTAAGATTTTCCTGAATTTCTATTTCCATACGGTAATCTTGAACTGTAGTTATTGTATGTCTGTTAGATTGGAAAGATAAATCATTAGGGTGTACATTTAAATGTTTTAAAATTTCCCTTCTAATATCGTTAGGTAAATTTCTAATTGGCGAACTTTCTTGGTTTTCTCTAACAAAAAATGTTAATGAAGCTTTAGTAAGGTTGCTTACAAGTTCTTTAAATTGTTCTAAATTAATCCCTTCTGGGTGATTCTTAAGGTATGAAGCCAGACTATATTGATATTTAGGAAGTAGGTTAAGAACATCCGCACAATTATAACCTTCTGTGTGTAATTCCATAATTAAAGTTGCTATTTGATGACCATATATATCAATAAAATAACATGTTTCATCAAGTGTATAATCTAATTCATGACAAATAGTAATAAGATCTGCAATATTTATTATTTTTTGTACCTCTGGAGAATCTTTGAGCTCTGAATTAGCTGCAGCTTGAATTTCTCTAGAGTATTTATTAATAATATTGTTTGTTTCATTTATGCTATAATTTGCTTTATAGCAGCTCCAAATCAATGCTGATACATCCTCTCCATATATTGCTGTTTGAGCAGTATTAAATTCTTCAAAACTTAAGAATCGCTCATTATCTGCTCTATGATCGTTCAGAGTATCAATTATTTCAGCATTATCAGGTGATTTTGCTAATAAAAAGTTAATCATATTAAAGGAATATATTAATATATCATCTGTAATGTCGTTGTTCATGATTAGTGTTAATAACTCTTCCGAATTATCTTGAAGTTCTTCGTGTCTTAAATCCCATGCTATATCCCACATCTCTTTAGCAATTCTATAGTCATTTGATTTACACAATTCTTTGAACGCCATTGGAATAACTGTATTGTCTCCAGGTTGCTGTGTCGTCATAAGCTTAACAATTTCTTCTTTCTGTTCATCAGTGCATATTGACCACCAAAATCTCATTAATGGATAATTATAACTAGAATAATCAAATGCTTTGTAATTATTATCTTTAAAAATTTCGTGTTGTATTTCTTGCGGAATAACAGACCAAAGCCATTTTACAAATATAACTCTATTTTTAGCTGCTAAAAGTTTATCACTCTCAGATTGAGTACTAATAAAAGATAAAATATTATGTTTAGTCATTGAATTTAAGATGTAATATTTATCTTTTACTGCTATACGCTTTAGATTTTCTACAAATGAACTGGAATTTCTAAATACCATGTTTTTATCTTGGCAAAGATCAAATGTAAGTTGAGCAACTCTCAAAGAATCTGGTTTATGTGAATTAGCACATAAGTCAATAAAGAACAAGAAGTAAAAATCATTGAACTCATTAACATCAAATTGCAAATAATTATATAGACAACGATAGATAAAGTCATACTCTTTCAGTTCAATAGCAAATTGGAGTAATTCTAATTTATTATCGTGTGAAAGATTGATAAACTGCTTGAAATTAAATGATTTAATAGCTTGTATTTGTTTAATTACTGCTAGTTTTTGAAAATATTTTTTTATTCCATTGGGTGGATATTTTACAGATAATAGTAAATTTTTTTGTTCTTCGGATATTTGAGTTAAGATAAGATTTGCAAACCAGTCTAAAGTCCTTTCATCTGCTTGGTCTATATAATAGAAGTTTTGCATGACAATCGAATCCTTTGCTTTTTGGTCAAAGCTCTCCCATATCGATTTTAGCAATGATATATTATTATGTTTTAACATTATATTAATAAATGAAAATGCATTTAATTGATTGGGACTATCATTTTGTATTAACAAAGTGCTTTTAATTTCTTTATTAAGCTCAGCTTGAATTTCATTAATTTTTTTATTAATTGACTCAATTTCAGAAGGCTCTAGCTTATTAACTGGTTGAAAAGTTATAGATCTAAGTTGGAAAAATTTGTTGATTTAAATTAGTGATCCTTGCAAATTGATTTTCTGAATCTAAACACATTCTTTTTATAACTTGAATAATTTGATCGCAAAGAATATGATTGGTCAGGAACTTTATATAACGTGAATTTTTCTGAGTGCTTTCTTTTAAAAATAATTGTGCATAATGTGCTAAATGTATTTCGTCTTCTTGCTCAATTGAATCCTTAATAAATTTTGCTAGCTTTATATTTTGAATTGATGCTGTATCAATTAATAACTGCATTTTTTGTTCAATTGTAAGTGATTTGTAAAGCTTCTTAGCTTCTTCAATTTTATTTTGGTTAATTAAGTCTAATAAATTTTTGTACATTTCATAGCTCGAATATATAATAAAACAATAATATTAACATTATATTAAATTATATTGAAAATGTCAATAAATTATTAATTTCCTATTAATTCTTTTGAGGCGGCTAAGCATGAAAGTCTGGCAATGACCTGATATGAATAGCTTTCCTTTTCATTTATGCCATCTTTGCTAAAGAACATGCCAGGTGAGTTGAGGTTTGAAGTAGCGTCTTTTCGTTCATTTACCCTTAAAAAGGTTGAAACTGGCTGACCGCCAATTAAATAAACCATACTTTCGGCGGTTAGATCATTATATGTCGTAATGGTTGGTATTCCTTCTTGTATTAAAACAGCAGTATTTTCAATACCTTCTTTAAGTGTTGCCATTTTTTTACGAATATCTTTGTTAATATCAAAGATTTCATCGGGGTTGTTGATACTCATTACTCCCATACCGTATGTACCTTTATCAGCTTTTATAAACAAATATGGGGCATCAGAAATATTAAGTTCGGTATATTCCGCTTTAAGTTTTTCTATTAAATCATGGGAATATTTAGCAACGCAGTCAAGACCTGATTTTTCTTTGAAATTAACGCATCCGCAAGATGTAACAGATGTTGAAATGTATCTATAGTCAATTCCAATACATTCTGAAAACTCTTGAGCTACCTTATTATAAGCTTCAAAGTGCTGAAGCTTGCTTCTATTGAACCAGCCAAAATCCTTTGCAGGTATAATATTTGTAGCATTTTCAAGCAGGGAAGGTACGCCATTGGAAAGATCATTATTGAGAATAATAGTATCAAACTCATTAATATTGCCTATTTTGCTATAAGTAATTGAAGCGCCTGAATTTCCTGTGAGTAGTGCGCTTTCTTCAAGATCGGCATGGGTGATTGTAACGTCAAAATCAGCAAGAATTTTGCTTAAATTGATTATGTTATCTATGTAAAACAGGTTCCTAGAATGACTTTCTGCAAATAATAAGACTTTTTTTGCATTTGGGAATAGGGCGGTAATATAGTTTTTTGCATAGTGTCTGGCAGTTTCAATTTCTGCATCTGACAAATTATTAAAGCCAGCAGGGAATATGTTGTTATCAACTGGGGCAATCTTAAACTGTGACCTGCGTATATCTACGGAATTGTAAAAATGATATTCAAAATTGCGCGTCTTAAACCATTCTTCTATCTTCGATTGGTTTTGATAAAAATAATCAATAAGGTCAGAAGAAGTAAAGTTTACCAATGTTTACCTGCCAAAGTTATAAATGCATAAAAGAGAAATAGCGGCCGTTTCAGCCCTTAAAATAGTCTCACCTAAAGATATAGGGTTAAAATTTGGATTATTCAATAGCAGATGCTTTTCTTTTTCGCTAAATCCACCTTCACACCCTATAAACAGATGATTAGTCATTTGTGTTTTGCTAATAAAATCAGTAACTTCACGTTCAACAGCTACTGTAATTTTATTATTAGACTTAAGCAAATCTTCAAATGTTATTTGCTGGTGTAAAACAGGTGGGGTGAGTCTCTCACATTGCTCTGTGGCATCTATTATATAATGATCAAGCTTATCAAACTTTACGTTAGCTTTATTAGTATATTCGGTAATAACAGGGACTAAATGCGTAACATTAAGTTCGGTAGCTTTCTCAATCATAAATCTTAGTCTATCTTGCTTTATGAGTGGAAAATATAGCCATAAGTCTAAGCTATTCTTATCTTCAGGGCTGATTTGCTCAAACACCTCTAAGGTTACGCGCTTTTTATCTTCGCTATCGATTTTAGCCAAAAATTCACCCTTACTATTAAATACCCTAATTATATGACCTTTTTTAAGCCTCATAACATTTGCTATGTATATATATTGCTCGCCTGTAATTTCTATAAAGCTATTATGCTTTAAGCTGGTTGCTACATATATTCTCGGGTATTTATAGTATTCCTTCATTATAAAGTGAACCCTAAGATTCTAAAGGTTTCTTTCATATGTGGGAAGATAGGTGCTGTAATATCAATTAGCGTTTTATCCATCAGCTTAATATTGCGCGCGTGTAGATGAAGTTTTATGTTAAGTCCATCAACAAATGCAGACTCCCCACCATATTTACCATCGCCAAGGATTGGGGTGTTAAGAGCACGACTTGCATGAATCCTGATTTGGTGCTTACGACCAGTTACAGGCTTAAATTCGATTAAAGATAAATCGTTGCCATAATGATCAAGAACGTTAAAAAGGGTTTTTGCGTCTTTTTTCTGTCCCATAACTTCAATTGGCATATCAATTACGCCTTTATTACGTTTAGGTTTTCCAACACATACAGCAAGGTATGTTTTATCTACTTGATCTTTTTTGAACATTGCGCTAAGTCTTACGGCAGCCTGATGAGTTCTGGCTAGAACCAGTACGCCTGAAGTATCTTTATCAAGCCTATGCACAAGTTTAGGGGCTTCTGTAGCATTAAACTGAAGCGCAGGAAGCATGTCATCAAGGCTCATCTGTACCTTGCTTCCGCCTTGTACGGCAATACCAATTGGTTTGTTGATAATGATAATATCTTCGTTTTGGTAAAGTATTGAATCTAAAAGGAATTTTGCTTTTTTATCAGATACTTCCTTTGGGGCTTTAACTGCTTTCGATTTTTCAGGGCTTTCATCTATTGTCAGGAATTTATCAATGCTTATTACTGCACCACTGCTAACCCTGTGGTCTGCCTCAACTCTTTTTTGATCAACTTTAATAAGACCCTTGCGAAGTGCCTTTTGAATTCTTGACTGGATAAGATGGGGGTAAAGTTTTTTTAAATATCTGTCCAGCCTTGTATTTTCGTAGTCAGCTGGTACTGTATGGTTAATAAGCATGGCTTTATTCTAATTTCCTTTTAAATTTGTACACATTTTATATATATTAATAACGCCTCATGCAAACATTATTTTCATTAGGGGTTTTTTCGCATATAAATGCTCTAACCTCTCTGATGCTTTGCATTTGCTCGGCATTTAAATTTTGGGTAGCAATGTTAATAATTCTTTCCTTTGCGCGATTACAATAAGAATCGCTTAGTGTAAGGTCTGCCCCAGCTTCAACCATGCTACGTACGCAGTTTATATCAAAATTGTGTCCTTCGGTTTTTCGCCATGTCCAGTATTGGTTGTAAACCATTATAGGTGTTAGTCCTTTAGGGAATATTGCCTGTTTATAACCATAAAAAGTTGTATTTTTATAAAACCATAACTCTTCAGCAGACCTTGTATTAATATGGTTTGGTGACACTTCAAGTAGGTAGTTTACCAGCTCTGTATAACCGTAAAGACTTGCATAATATAAAAATGTGTTATGTTTTTGGGCGAATTCATCACTTGTAATATCTGTGTAATAGCCTTTAAAAAGCTGAAGTATATTTATTAATGTTATAGCTTCTTCTGGCGAAGCTTCTTTTAAAATTTTTTGCGCTTTATAAATTACATCTAAAAACTCTTCTTCATGAAATGTAAACTCTTTCAAAAAAGCTTCCATTAATGCTACCGAGCATATAGTAGTTGGAATAGTTAATTTAACATTCCAAAATTTTGCTCCATTTTTTATAAGTAATTTTACTGCATTTTCATTTTTCTCAGAATAAGCATATTCAAGCAAAGATGTAGTAGAATCACCCATGGTAAAAGGCTGATTGATATTTACCTTGGTAATATTAATATCATGTAAGAATCCACCAATTTCGTAATTTAACTGAGTATCATCCAGGCCATTACAAATGTAAGTTCCGTTTAACATGCCAACTAAATATTCTTCAGTTAGGGTTTTATCATTGATTTTACTGGCAATTAAATTGAGCTTATGATGAGTATTCCTGCAAAGCTGATCAAATTGGCTGTTAGTATACCAATCTTTTATTATAACAAAGTTGAGATATCTTGATATAATTTGATTGTGCATTTCAAGATATTCTTTATCTGATAATAGACTGGTATCATATTTTTTCTTTAATTTATTCGCAACAGCTGTATAAGCAAGTTTACCGAGTGCATTATACGGGGCGCTTTTGTTATTATGAAGTTTGTTAATTATTAGTTCTAAAGCTTTTTCAAGAGTAAATTTTAAACGTTTGTTAACTTGAGCAATGCTATATACTTCGTCTGTTTCGTTTACAGCAAAATATGACAGAATATGGGCAATCATCTCATCGGGTAAAGCTGATAAATAATCGATAGGTTCTTTTTCTACTTTCAGTCTTTTTAAGGATCTTTCGTCATTTGAATGATCAGCTGCTCTTCTTTTTGACATAGATTTATAACCCTAAATCTCTTTGTGCTTTTTTAAGTATAGCATCTGCAGCCTCAATGTCACGCCAAAGGCGGACTAAATAATCATTTTGAACTTCAGTAGTAGTAACTGCATTAGGTTTATTAATAGCATCTTGCATAAGTTTTGGAGCGGTAGAGACCACAGGCTTAATTTTGTTTTGCAGTAGCTCAAATTCCCTTGCAAAATTTTCTTTTAGAAAATCGGTTACAGAGTTCCGAGAAATAATATCAGCAAGTTTTACGCCTTTTTTAAGCTCTTGCCTGATTGTTTCATCCAGAACCATTTTGATAAAGTTTGTTATAGTTTTATAATCTTTTAAATTCATATTCTTAGTTTCATATGCTATAAAGTGTTCAAATGCCCTGTTTCCATTAGCATCTTTTGCAGTTAAATCAAGTCCTTGTTCTATCATAACATAAAAATCTTTGATTTTTTCATCGTATATACCTGTTGATGGATCTAGTAGGCATTTAATATTATAAGTCATGAAAGGAGTAGTGCCTTTTGCATATAACATATTATCTAGTGAATGCTCTGCATTCGGTAAAGATTGGTTTATGTCAAAGCCCATAGCTATCAAATGCTTTATATTTTCATGTGATGCAAATTTAAAGGCATAAAATAAAGGCAATTTACCATGTTTATTGGCGATTTTAATAACATCATGACCAGCATAATGTAAATATTGCAGGCAATATACATATTGAGTAAGAGATTGAGTAGTTATGAATGTTGGGCTGTTAATTTTAGTAACGGCACTTTCGATTTGATCATTATTAAAATTAAAATGTTTAAATAAATATCTAAATAAATCGGGATTACTAAACTGTATAGCAATACCTAGTTTAGGGTTCCAGTGTTTTGCACCATGTTTACTTAAAAGGCGAATTGCATCCTGGTTGTTATAGTGATGAGCAATTTCAAGTAAAGTTACTTTATCAGAGATCTTTATATCTTCATCCCAAATAAATGCCTTGTTTATATTCACTTTAGTTTTGTAAACATCATGCAAATACTCTTCTTCATAATCATAGTCATCATCAGCCATTTCATATTTATCACCTTTGCCATTTAATATGCTTACTAAGTATTCTTCTGTTAGAGTAAAGCCTTGAATGTGACAGGCGATTAAATTTAGTTTCTCACTTAAATTATTTTCTAGCTGAAATGCGTGAGGATTATCCCCTCCTGTGGTTTCGCTAAAGAAGTGGGGGTATCTTGTAAGAATGTAGTTATGCCATAGCAAAAAAACTTCGTCGTACATGTTGTCTAAATGGTATGGTTTGATTGTACGTTTAGCTACTTTTAATTCATTAAGTATTTTTTCAATTGCCTTTTTTTCAGCAGGTTTGCTTAAATCTTCGTTATACATTGAACAAATTTTTTTATGAAAATTGCGTAGCGCTACCTTACCGATTGCATTGAAAGATGGTTCTTTACCTTTGGAAATATTATTCATTTCAGCTATAATGAGTTTGTTAACAATATCCTTATGCATTTTACTAATTGTTCTAAAGTTCAAAAGTTGCTCTACTTCTGTAACCGAATAACTTACTGCGGTATTAGTAAAAATATCTATCAATATCTTATCTTGAGCTGGGATATTATGTAATATTTTGCGTTTTTTTAAAGCAGGCTGTTCGTTATCGCTAAGGTTTGATGCTGATCTTTTCATTTAAAATATACCGATATATTAATTTTGTATGTTAAATTAATATATTATTAACTTTTTGTCAATAAAAATACATTGACGCAAATGGTTAAAATATTAATATTTATTGCAAAAACGGTATTTTTGATATATAGTTAATATATTAACCATTTGAGATTTTGTATAATCTATGAGAATAAGTTCAGGTTTACAGCTTAGTTCAATAAAATATATGTTGTGTGCATTAGCTTTAATATGCATAAGCAAAACATGTGAGGCGGAATCACGCGATGACATTGTAAATCGCGATTCTAACAGGTGTACTCGCTATTTCTCATATTATGAAACTAAATATCAAATCCCAAACCATTTGCTTCATGCTGTTGCACTTAAAGAGTCGGGTATATACCACCATACAACAAAAAGAACCCATCCATGGCCATGGACTATAAATTATAAAGGGAAGGGCTACTTTTTTGAAAGTAAAGCCGCAGCAATCAATGCAGTTAAAAAGATATTCAGCGGCGGGGACAGATCTGTTGATGTTGGGTGCATGCAAATTAACTTGCTACACCATAAAGATGCTTTTAGATCGCTTGAACATGCATTTGACCCAAGAAGTAACGTAGAATACGGTGCTAAGTTTTTAAGCGGTAATTTTCAAAAAAGCAGTAGCTGGAAGCATGCAGTTGCGGCATACCACTCTGCAAATACACCAAAGGGTGTGCATTACTCCAATAAGGTTCTGTCAATTTGGCGTAAAGAAGGTAAGAAATACGAGGCGTCTTTAAAAGGTCATGATAGCAGAATTACAGTTGCTGATAGTAGTACCGATAAAAGAGTAGTAGCAAGAAGAGCTAATTTTAATAGTTCCAGCGAAACTTTTAACCCTAATCCACGGAAAAAAGATTTTTTCATCAAAGTAACAAGCGAGAGTAAGCAAGCAGAACACAACGCTGTGGCTAAAATCAGTTCAGATACAGTTAAACAATTTAGATCTAATTAATTTTTAATAAATTTGCTCTGGTAAAAATGCAATAAATTTGCAACACTTTGCTTTGAAATTACATATTTTCATATTTTTCAGCAGGTTTTGTATATTTTTAATTTTACAACTTTCTCAATTGCACTAAAATGATTTTTACGCGGCCGAAGATGTACGGAAGGTCGGCTAATTATCTAACAAATATAGGGAGTTTTGTTGTGAACAAAAACGATTTAGTTTCTAGTATTTCTGATCATACTGGTGTTACAAAAACAGCTGTAAATGCTGTAATCGACTCAATGATTGAAGTAATGATTCAAGCTTTAAACAGTGGCGATGATATCAGATTAATTGATCTTTGTACAATCTCTGTTGTTAAAAGAGAAGAAAAAATGGGCCGTAACCCAAAAAATGGTGCGCCAATTAAGATCCCAGCTGCTATTGTTCCAAAAATTAGAGCTACAAAAAGATTTAAAGATGCATTAAACATTAAAAAGAAAAAGAAATAGTTCTTTTTAAGATTAAAAAAAGGGGAGGTATAAAACGCCTCCCTTTTTTTATTAGCTATTGTTCGTAATTAGACCTAACTAAGGGCAGTTTAATATCTGGTTTTTGCTGGTTGCAGGATTGAGCTTTTAAAGGCATCTGCAAAGCTATTGTCTATAAATGCGGCTAATTTAAGGTGAACTTCGTCTGGCAGGGAGTTTCTAAAGCTACTTTCCTTTTTAAAAAGTATAAGAAAACTCGCAAGGTCTGACAAAGATTTGTCATTATCATAAAAATTCTGGGCAATATCAATAATGCTAGTCTTGGTACGGTCTTCATATTTAATTATAAACTTTAGCCAATTTATATTATTACTGCATGAAACAGTATCTTCATCAATAACTTCAGGCGCTAGGTTATATAAATAATACATATGCATTAAATTTCCTGAAATGTCAGATGCAAGCATCAGCTTCTCTAGTCCATCTAAATAAAGTGAATTGAGTAGAGCAGGGTAGAGATATACTTCGTTTATCATCCAGTCGATTACATCTAGTCTGTCATAGAAAAGCGCTGATTTTACAAGTTTAATCGCATGTTGATTAAATAGTGTTTCTCTGTTTTTGCTAATATTTAAAAGCCATATTGCCATTTCAAAGTGACCATTTTTATAGGCGCTAACAATTATTCCAGGCAAAATTTGCTGCACATATAATTTATTGGGTATAAGTTCGTATAAATACTGCGCAATATCAAGCAGCCCATGATAACATGTGTATTCAAAAATTGATGTTTCTTCGTTTTTAAAGCTTAGAATTGAGGATTTTTCAGTTTTTGTATGAAGTTTGAAAGCCTTTTTTACATAACGTAAATCACCGCCTAAGCATATTGAAAGAAAAAACGAATAATCATCATATTTTCTCATGGCATCCTGGATTGCTGATGATTGCGATTCGTAGTATTTAATTGAGTACCAGGATTTTCCCGCTTTTGAAAGCTTGTAAAAAAATTCCGTCATAAAAATTGTACGTACATATTTTTCTTTAGGAATGCTAAGATATTTATTTAAGATATTGATGGTAGCTGTAAATCCTGTAGTGCATGCAATTCTATATGGCTCGCAAATATTTTCTGTTAAAAGATCTTGCGCCTGATCAAAATTTATCTTACTTGCCTTAGCGAGAATTTTATCTACGCTTTCACTTTTTCCAGACTTAACTGCCTCTAAAAGCTTGCTATATACAATTTTAAAATCAAAAGTTTTTGTGGTTTCTTTAGACATAATTTTTTCTGAATCTTTATCTATGTAAATACAATATCTTCCTGGCTAAGTCTAATAAAAATTTCTAACGCCAAAATTTATAAGCTGCAAGTGTTTATCGGTTTCTAGTCTATGCTGATAATTATTACTATAATCGGAAGTAAGACTAGGTCTAAAATGAATATCAATATTATCTAAGAATAATCGATATTCACTTTTAAACGGATTTTTATATGAAGTTACTTTTGTTACGTAAATTTCTGACTTTACTGCATGGATAGGTTGATTTTGCATATAAGCAGATATGTGTGTATAGGGGTTGTTTCCAGTTTTTTGCTCAAATTCATAACATAATTTTAGCCATTGTAAGTATTTATGATTTTGTATAGCAGGGCATTCAATTAACAATGGCTGGTGCTTGATAAATAAATATATTTTACAAAAATCACCTTTTTGAATAGCAGCGTTAAATAATTCTGGTAGATATTCTGTCAAAAATTTGGTATTTTGCACTGTATGATTTTGCAAATGCTTTAAGACCCATTCCAGTAAACAATCGTGATTTTTCTCAATTGCTGCATTGATCATTTCTAAAAAATGTTGAGGAATCAGGGACTTTAGCCAAAGTCCAGCATATAGGCTTGTTGGTCTTTTTTCTTTGATTGCATTCATAATGCCTATGAAATGATTTTTTATGAACTGGCTTTTGTCATTATAAATATTATAAAGCCATATGACAGTATTGAAATGACTTTTTTTGATAACATATCCCAGGAAACGTTCAATATTCAGGCGTAAGGCTTCTTTATTGCCTGATAAATAATATAAAAATTTAGCCGTATCAAGTCTGCCCGTTATATAGGAAACTTCAAAAGCACTCAGGTATTTGCTATCATCATGGTTAACTATTTGGTATTGCTCTTCTTTAGAGTATTCATGAAATAGTTTTTCCGCAATTTTTAAATTACCTGCAAGGCAAATGTCTTTAAAGAAGATAAAGTTTTTTTTGGTTTTTAAGTGTTTCTGTGTATCTTCGGTTTCTGTTTTAAAAATTTCATATGCTGTGGCTGCATGCCCATTTTTACAAAGTATATGATAAAAGCATTCTTCAAATTTCTGAGAAATCCTAAGCCTAAAGGGAGGTGTGGCTTTATCAGCTAAAAAATTAATAATGGCTAAATTCCCATGATGACAAGCCAAGTCAAAAACCTTATAATTATCGGCTGCTAAAAAAGATTCTGCTAAACTTGGATTATATTCTTTAACATAATTGTAAATGAATGTTAATTTAATAAGGTTTTCAGTATAAACAGCTTCTTTGAAAAATTCAAAATATGGGTTTGGTAAGAAGTTGCAAATAGATAATTCCAGGCTTTGACTGTATATTTTAAATAAAGTAAAATCGTTATAGAAAGAGTCTGTTAAAATATAAATTTGTGATTCTAGGTTAGCCCTCTTAAATGTATTTAGTGCAGCTATAACTTCAACTTTATCTAAGCTCATGTCTTTTTCTTAAAAATATATGTAATTTGTTTATTAGAAAGACAAAAGCACCTATAGTCAATATAATTATAATGATCCTATAATTCCATCTTCTGTTATGATGCCATCTAAAATCTGATCAAACTCCTCAGGTGAAAACTCCGCCATTTGGCTGCTAAATGCAACACCTATAAATTTTGGAGATGGCTTAATATGATTGCGATAAAATTCTATTGTTTTATCATAAGCTCCACCGCCATAACCAATCCTGTGCAGATCCTGATTAAAAGCTACTAATGGTACGAATACATAATCGATATCAAGGTCAAATACAGGGTCTTTTGGTTCGTGTATGCCATATTTGTTAACCTCTAGGTACGAATCCCATATTGCAAAGCGTATTTTTTTTGTTTCAAAATTAAATACAGGAAGTAAGGCTTTGCGGCATTTGTTTGATAAATCGCGTATATCCACTTCATTATTAACAGGATAATATAAAGCAATGCTTGCTTTTGATAAATTAATGTTACTTGAGATAATATTTGATATTTGTGTGCTTAAATCTTCAACTTCATGCTTTTTCATAGACTTCCTTTTCATTAGATACATAAAACGTGTAATTTTTTTGGATTCTATCATGAGTGGAGATATATGCAATAATTATATTTAGGGTTGAATGGATTTTTTATGTATGGCTTATTAAAGCTGACGCAGGATTTAGAGTATCAATAACATTTCTAAATGTAAATGAATAATCACTAGATTTTTTATGCTGTCCATTTACAAGATATTCACAGAATTTTGTAGCAATAGTTTCAGAAGATGCATCTGCAAAATGTTGCTTATTGTCTGTTATGTTATTAGACAAAATTCTTGTGTATGAAAATTCGTTATTGCACATTTTATTTACAAAGTTATTTGCAATGTATTCTACTGCATAAGTTCCTGGAATTGCCATAAGCATTAAAAAGCCTCTGCCGCTTATGGCAGTTGGTATAAAAGCGTTGGCAGTAAAAGCAATTGCAATACTGTTAAGTATTATCCCCATAAAATGGAAAATACTGGCAAAGCCACCTGAAAGTATAAAAGTCGCTTTCAAACTTCTGTTGTGCCCAAATATATCGTCATTAATAGACTCAGTCATAACGTCAATGTACATGCTAAAAAATGAGATAGATGAGCTAAGTCTTAGTCTTTCTAGTTTTGTATAATTATTTTTGTTTTCATTAAATAAGCGACCGCAAATTAGATGGTGAATAGATGTTAAAGCGGTACTAATGGCAAGTAAAAAGATATTTGCTTTTTTATATGGATCAAAGATAATCATTAGGGCGTGGTATCTTACAGACTGGCAGAAACCCAAGAGGATTTGAGGCTTAATAAAAGTAAAGGAATTGTTATTCCAGACAGACGCTGCAAGTAAGCTGGAAAGAGCTATAAATGGAAAGCTAAATGATGTAAAAATACTAAAAATAGTAGATAAAGTTACAAATTTTAAAATAAGACCAGTTAAGGCAACAATTTGATCGCGTTTCATAATATAACGAGTAGTAAAATTTTATTTATCAATAATTAACATATTATTTTTTGTCAATGAATAATAAAAGCTAGTTGTATTATGGAAGTGTTTATTTAATATTTACACATAGCGTTATATTTGGTATCAATATAGAAAAACAAGGTAATAAGAATATGAAAGTTTGGCATTTTACTCTGTGCGTTTTAGCATTAAGCTCATGTAATCATGGGATTAAACAGAATTTGGGCTTACTTAGGGAAACTCCTGATGAATTTAAGGTTATTTCTCAACCTGACCTTACAATGCCGCCTGATTTTGATCTGGTTCCTCCGCAATATCCTGTGGAGTCATATAAATTCAATGCTACATTGCCAAATCATAATGATATTAAAGGATTAAGCAAAGAAGAAGAGAAGTTTTTACAGGAAATCGCTATTGCTAAAAAAGATGAGAACATCCGTAATGTAATCTTTATGGAACAAAAGCACGTTGACTATACTACAGATGGAACTGTTACAAAGCGACTAGATAATGTACTCCATCCAGAAAAAAGTAAAACTAAGGTGTTAGATCCAGTAGCTGAAAACAAGCGAATTCAGAAAAATATTAAAGAAAACAAGCCTATAACAGAAGGTGAAGTAGAAAGCGTTAACAAAGAAAAAAGTGTTATCGATAAAATCCTCGGTAACTAAAGGATTATGACGACCAGTAAAATTAAGATTTTATCTTCTAAAACCATCAATTTAATTGCAGCGGGTGAAGTTGTTGAAAGACCAGCATCTGTTGTTAAGGAGCTTTTAGAAAATGCTATCGATTCAGGTGCAACCGAAATTGAAGTAACAATTTCTACAGCAGGTAAAAACCTTATAGCTATTAAGGATAATGGCTGCGGCATGACTAAAGAAGAAATGCAAATTGCCGTTGAAAGATATGCAACCTCAAAGCTTGATGAAGAAGATATCTTTAAAATCAGTACATTTGGTTTTAGGGGGGAGGCACTCCCTTCAATTGCTGCAATATCACGCATTACAATGTATAGCAGACCATCATCACAAGAGTTTGGGAATAAAATGATAATGGAAGGCGGTGAAATCCTTTCTATTCATACATCCCCATGCAGAGTTGGAACTGCAATTGAAGTAAGAGACTTATTTTACGCTGTTCCTGCACGCCTTAAGTTCCTTAAAAATGACAGGTCTGAAACTTCGTATATCATAGATATTTTCAATAAAATTGCCTTGGCTCATCCTAATATTACTTTCAAATTAATGAATGATATAAAAATTCTTTTAAGGTATGAGAGAACTGATTCAACTGATGAAAGAATAAGGCAGGTTCTTGGGGACGAGTTTTTTAACCATTCAATTCAAGTTGCGCATAATCATGGTGAAATGCAAATTTCAGGTATAGTGTCACAGCCAACTTATAATAAAAGAACTTCTACAGAGCAGCATTTTTACATAAACAAAAGACCCGTCAAAGATAAATTCCTGCAAATAGCGATGAAACTTGCATACCAAGATGTAATGGCATCAGATCGCTTTCCAGCTGGAGTTGTGTATATAGCATTGCCATATCATGAAATAGATGTAAACGTTCATCCTGCTAAAACAGAAATTCGCTTTAGGGATAGTGATAATGTAAGGCATGTTCTATCGAAGGCTATAAAAGAAAAGCTTCAACAAAACAGCTTACATTCAATTGAGACTACTTCTAAATCCTTTTTTGATTATGTTCTTAAGACAAAGATTGATAATGTTGAGTCTCAGGAAAATAATGAGGTATCTAGTGCATATAAAAACCTTTACGAGCCAAATTTTAATTTTATAAAGCCAAATCCTGTGTTATTTGAGCCTGTTAAATCAGTAGAAACACACCGACCTGCACAGTCTGTTGTTATTGAAAGACCAGTAAGCTTCCAAAAAACCTTTGATATGCCTGTGCATTATCCACTTGGTCATGCTAAATGCCAAATATTTGGTACTTATATGATTTCAGAAGCAGAAGATAAGATATTTGTTGTCGATATTCATGCGGCTCATGAGCGGGTAATATATGAAAAGTTTAAAAAGGAAGTCGCTGTTGGTGTAAAGAGGCAGAAGCTTTTGCTTCCAGAGGAAATTTTGCTGGATGAAAATAAAATAGCAAATATTTTAGAGAATAAGCAAATTTTTGAAAAATTTGGATTTATGCTTTCAAAATCGCATAATTTTTTACTAATTCATGAAGTTCCCGCTGCTTTTAAAGTTAAAGATTTGGCTAAACTTTTTGAAGATGTAGCTGATGATATTGCAAGCTATAACTTTACAAGCCGTATTGATGAAATATTCGAGCAGTTTTATGAGACTTTAGCGTGTCATACCAGTATCAGAGCAGGTGATAGCTTAAGTATACCTGAAATGAATCAGTTACTTAGGGATATGGAACAAACGCTGCTTATTGATCAGTGCAATCACGGCAGACCTACATACAATACAATAAGTAAAAAGGACTTTGAAAAACTATTTAATCGTACATAAAAAGGAATGCAAATGCTATCTATACCCTTAGTTTTTAGTATATTAATCGCATCTATGGTTATATCTTACTGGGGTATATTCTTTTTACTTAAATACTTAGCAAAAAACAGCATTTTAGATATTCCCAATGAGAGGAGTAATCACAAAGTTCCTACTCCAAGAGGAGCAGGGCTTGCGCTTTTAGCTTCTGTAACTTTATTATGGCCAGTTTTTGGGGCTTACTTTATATATAGTTTTGAATATAATCTGATTATGACTACTGCCGTAGCAATATTAGGCGTGGTATCATTCATGGATGATAAAAAGCCTTTAAAACCTGGGGTAAGGCTTGGGGTTCATATTGCAGTTGCAAGTTTTACAATATTCTTATTAATGCCGCAACGAAATGTACTTTTACCAGAAAATGTGCCGGTACTAGTTGAGAAGCTAATGCTTATTATTTGTATGGCTTATTTTGTTAATATTTATAATTTTATGGATGGCATTGATGGTATAACCGCAGTTAACACAATCACGGTGTTACTTGGTATGTCAGTTTTTGCATATGTCAGTGGCATAGGGGAAAATTATATTTATTTATCAGGTCTTATCATAGGGTTCTGCTTCGCATTTTTAATATTTAACTGGCATCCTGCAAAGATATTTTTAGGTGATGTTGGAAGTGTACCATTGGGTTATTTAGTTGGAGCATTCGCTCTATACTTAGCTTATCACGGTTACTTATGGCAAGCTATGCTAATAAATGCATATTATATACTTGATGCAACCATTACAATATTAATAAGGCTTAAAAATAAAGAAAACATTTTAGAGGCGCATTCTAAGCACTTTTATCAAAAAGCAGTACGGAGCGGTAAGTTTACTGTAAAACAAGCATCTTTAGGGGTAGGGATGATAAACTTAGTTTTAGCATCAATTGCAATAGGTTTTAAATTTATGATCTGAAATCATATTATAAGTAAGTTATATCAGTATTAATTGCTATGTAATAAAAGGTTGGCTGGATATGAAAAGAAAAAGAAAAAATGATGATCAGGTAAGTCCAAGTAAAAAGATCAAAATTGATAATCAAACTTCATTATTTAAAACTAAAGCGCAAAACCTATTGGATTTACCAACTGAGATTTTATTTAATATATTTGAGTACTGTGACAATCAAGTAAGTTTATTTTTTACTAACAAGTTGATCAGGTCTATAGCATTAAAAATTGATAAATTGCCTTACATATCGGAAAATATTACTGGAGTAAATCAAATTGTTCATACAAAAAATTTAATTACCAAACTTGATGTTAGTAATTTTCAAAAGCATAAAAACCCTGTTTACTTAAATAAATTTAAAAATCTTACAGAACTAAAATTAACTTCATATAATATTGCACTACCTGCACCTCAATTTCATCAAAATTTAAAAAGGATATCTATTTACAAAGCAACTACGTTTGTATTTCAGACAAAAGCGGTTATTGTTAATTATTTCAAAAACCGTTATAAAATGAAGTATAATAACGCTGAGGAATATTGTAATAAACATAATGAATTCAAAAAATTAGAATATGCAAGAATTGATGTTGAGCATCTTCCTGGTGAATGGTTAAGTACACTTAAGTATGTTAATGATCTAAAAATTAATTCTAATTCATACTATTATATACCGGATAATATTGAGTTTTCAACAACAAAACTATCTATAAAATTCCCAACAGGATCGCGCATAATCTATCAAAAAACCATTACAGCTTTTAAAAATATAAAAGAATTTAGTTTAGAAGGAAATATAAATTGTGATGATCTTAAATACATACTTGCAGGTTTGCCTAAATCACTAAAGGTTTTAAATGTTAAATGCCCCTATGATTTAAAAAATAGAAAATTAGACTTAAGTCATTTTGACCATGTAGATGAAATCAGGATAGTATTTGATAGTTTCTTTCAAAGAAACAGCATTATTTGGCCTAAAAGTGTAAAAAAAATTGTATCAAAATGCCCATATTTTAAGCCGACAGATAATTTGCAGAATTTAGATAATACTAGAGTTGAGCAACTTCATATTGTGAGTGGTAGGCATGGTAAGCATTCGGCTGAAAACATTAGACTAAAATTTCCTAATGTAAAACAAATTAAGCTAAAAATATTTGCGGACCAAATGCCTGAACTTGATAATTTAAATCAATTTGATCAAGTGATTTTAGTAAGGCTGCAATATGATAATCTCGGACAAGAAGAGTTAAATAAGTTAAAGAAAGAATTTATGAGTAGCCCTGAAAAGCTAACGATTATTGATAAAAGTAATATTTTCGATGTAAATAATAGCGATTACTACTTAGAGGGCAAATTACCTTTTAAAATAAGGATTGACCCTAATAAAGATTATTTAAGACTTGTAGGTTCATATTTTAAGCGCAACAAAACAATACCGATTAATGAGATTGACTTTAACAAGATTAGTAATGCTAATTTTACTAATCTTGTTTTAAATGGTTGTTTCCAGCCTATAAATTTGTTTAACATACCTAAGACTGTAAAGAAAATTGAAATTTATAATTTTGGGGCTGACAAAGAACTTCAACCTGCCATAGTTAACAATATTATATATCTTAATCTAGATGGTAATTTTGAGTGTTTCTATGGAAATACTAAAATTGAAGCAGGCTTAGAAACTAAAAATCTGTTAATTGATGAAGATGATGCTGTTTTCTTTAGAAAATTTATAAACCCAGATTTGCTTAAAGCATTGTACCCAAAATTAGAGTCTGTAAAATTTAGAAATATTAATGATTTTTCAGGAATTGACTTATATCAATTATTGAGAATTGTAAAAGAAGTTGAGTTTCAAGATTGTGATATTTCAAAGATAAATCTTACATTTAATAGCTTTGAAGAGATGATAATTGAAAATAGGACGCTACCTGTAACATTACCTATAAACCTTAGATCTGTTACACTTAATAATAATTTCTTAAAAGAAGAGTTTAGAAAAATGCATCCTGAGTTTTCAGGAAATATTGAAGTAAAAGAAAAGGCTTCTATTAATGTATCATATGACTTAGATTATCGTTCTTTAGAAGATGAAGCAGAAAAAGCCTTTTTAAGTATGATTTGAATTTCGGCAAACTAAAGAAAGGTATGGATTACAATATATTGCAGCAAAGGTCATTGTCACGGCGTCTTCCAGCTTGTTTTGCCTCTATAACTGATCTATAGGTTATTGCATCTGAGTCGGTTACATATCTGTAAATATGCTCAATTATTTCATTAGGAATGCTACTCTTTGAATTGGTATTTATGCTCTGGAAAAGCTCATTTTTTGATATTAGTTTGCTGCATTTTACAATTTGTATAAATCCTTCAATAGATACAGTTTTGTCAGGACACAAAGTTTCTAAACATACCTCGTATTTTTCAAGTTCCCGAATAGTTTTACGTAAAGAAGCCTTTTTCTTGCACATTTTTTCAAAAAACCCCGGAATATCAAGCATACTATATGGTTTCAGCTTCATAAAATAATCAGCATTAATTACAAAGTCTACTACTTTACTGCTGTTGTCAATATTCATGAAATGGTAAATTTCACGGTTATAGCGATAAAATAAATATAGTACTCTAATTGAGCAATTATCATACAAAATAGGGCTGGTGGGATTGTTAATGCTATAAACCATATTAAATTGTACGCCAGGTTCAATAAATTTTAAGAAAACCTCGGTCATATTAACCCAGTTTTTCTCACAGGCATCTTTGAATCTTGAAAAGTTTCTATGAAACAATAACTGTATTCTAAGGGTTTTAGAACTATGATATAATATTGAGTGACAAATACGGTAAAGGTTATGAGTAAAAGCTTGGTGAAATGCGCCAATTTCATCTGTAGAGCCAATAATAAGGTCTTTAGTATTTTGTGACTCTACAGATTCAAGAATTTGGCTGACTAAGATATCATTGCCTTTTTTACAGGCTATAAGAAAATCCTGATACTTAGTCATAAATAATTAATTATTTTGTTTCTTCTGTCATGAACATTCTGAGAATGATATCGGGATCTTCTACCATACCGTTTTCTGTAGGAAGACCTTTTTTAATCATATCAACATATTCCATGCCTTGAGTAACTTCACCGAAAACAGTGTATTGACCATCTAAATGCGGAGAATCATCTAGCATGATGAAAAACTGACTATCAGCAGAGTCTGGATCCATAGCACGTGCCATAGAAACGATTCCACGTTTATGTTTAACTTTTGAAAACTCAGCCTTTTGTTTTTTGCCTGAGCCACCCATACCAGTACCTGTTGGGTCGCCAGTTTGTGCCATAAAGCCTTCAATTACTCTGTGGAATACTACTTTGTCGTAGAAACCTGAGCTTACTAATTCTTTGAACCTTGCAACTGTATTGGGCGCAACATCTGGGAAAAGCCTAATATGCACAATACCGTGCTCAAGCTCCATTATAACGTCATTAGAATCAGCATTTGCCATGTGAGAACTCCATAATAAAGATAGTGTTAATAATATTTTTTTAAACATATACCCCCCATTGTATATAAATTAATCAAGTTTAGCGTTTATAAGATCATGTACTTGCTTAGTAAATTCATCCTTACTTAACCCCAGAGGCAATGCAGGAAAAAACTTAATAGTTATAACACCAGGTTTTTTATAGAAAGCATTTCTACCCCAGCATTTTCCAGAATCAAGTGCTACTGGTATATACCGCGTTTCTACTTCTTTGTAAATCGAATATACGCCCGGGTTGAGTTTTGCAATCTCCCCATGATTGGTTCTTGTCCCTTCAGGGAAAATTACCACTTGTCGCTTGTTTTGTATTCTGTCTTTAGCGTCAAGCACTAGTTTTCGTAGGGATTTGCTACCTGCTGAGCGGTCAACCACTATCATTTTAAGAGCTATAAAAAAGAAATTTACAAATGGAATACGCATTAGTTCTTTTTTTAAAACAAAAGCAGGCTTATCTACAAAGGCGTAAAACATAAAGGTTTCCCATGCAGATTGATGTTTGGAAATATATAATGCATCGCTATTTTTAACGATATTTTCTTTGCCTTCAACCTTATGAGTAATGCCGCAAATATATTTAAGTCCTAAAACTGTTAAATGTGTCCAAATTCTGGAAGGATAGAACTGAATAGGCTTTATTAAAAGGACTGGACATAAGAAAATAGCAACACCAAATGTTACAAAGATAAAATATATATTAAAAATCAAGGATCTGATAAAAATCATTATTGCTCCAATATTAAAGTAATTCGGTAAAACCAAGGTTCACCATACATACTGTAATAATATATTTTAAGTATTCTGTGAATATAAGTTTGAATGTTCCTGGAAAATCCCACCATTTAGCTATTTTAAAATTCTCGGCATTTATGCCTTTCATCTTGTATTTCATGGATTTTGCTTTGATTTTCATAAGGTAGTTACTTCTTGGTACATGATAGTCCGATGTTATAATAAGATTATTTTTGCATCCCTGAAAAGATGCCCAAAAATCTGACTCCACAGCATTTTCAATGGTTTTGGTAGCAAAATAACCCATATGAACATTCACATGCTTAGACTTTATATCATTGATTTTTTTTATATCTGATAAGCTGGTTCCTTCCCATACACCTGAAATAAGCATTTTTTCTGATTTATATTTTTTATGAATATCCAGACCTGCGTCAATTCTGCCTTTGCCGCCTGTAAATACAATTATGCAGTCAAAACCTTTATATGAAAATTTTTCATGAGATATTTCGTCGATATTTCTTACAAAAACGAAAAAACCTATTATAAATGCTACTGATAACACTTGCAAAAACAGTATTAATATCTTTATTCTAACATGAGATAATTTCATTTTTCAAACGCATTAAAATATGGCAATTTTTCAAGTACAATCAAGCACTTACTTTTTTACTAAAGTAATATCAGTTATAAGAGAATATTACAAAATTCAAAACAACGATTTTACTAATGTAAATATTATCCTGCCAAATTCTCGTGCAGTGAGGTTTTTAAGCAATAGTTTTAACAGGCTGAAAATTACAAATTTGCCAAATATAAAGTCAATTTCAGAATATTATGATGAAATTCCTGATAAGTTTGAACAAGCCACAATTTTTGCCGAAATATATGGCAATTTCAAGTTTTTAGAAGGGCTTAAAATTTATCCGAAGTACTATAACATCTGGGAGACTTTGCTTGAATTTAATATATCTAAGGAAAATTTTAATGAGCTTCCTGTTGATTCTTTTCCAGCCCATGTAAAAGAAGCTTTAAGGCACATTGAATTTGCATTAAATGACTGGCCAGATCATTTAAAGTCTATTGGAAAACCAAATTTAATTATGAAGTTACTAAGTGCTATTAAAAATATTGAGTTAGACATTACTAACCATAAGCAAATAGCTTTATGCGGTTTTGATAGTAAAATTAAAAGCTTTGATAAAATGCTGAATCTTGCCAAAGAGTCTAACGCAAGCATGGTAATTGAGAAAATACCATCAAGTAAGTCATTTAAAAGCGAGGCTTATCAGCTTGATACAAAAATGCTGGAATGCGATTTTATATATAAAAAGCTGCTAGATAAGCAAGATAATTTCGTTGCTATAATATCAGAATCAAGAGATTTTAGGCATCAGATTTTTGACTATTTAAAGTCTTATGGCATGATCTGCGATATATCCGATGGTCTTAGTATAAAGCACCATTACCTTACAGCTTTGTTTTTTGATACAGCTGCAATAATTAGCCGCGAGCATACAATTATGCGGTTTTTATCAATTCTTAAAAGCCCTTGTTCAATTTTTACAGAGCATAAATATGTATTTGACGCGTTATATGATCATATAACAACCTCAAGACAAATTTATAGAAATATCAATGATTTGTTTGAAATTGATGCGCAAATTATTCAGAAAAAATATCAGGATTTCCCTAGTGATTTTGCAAATATTCTAAAGCAATGCTTTAATATAATTTTTGACCCACTGCTAGAAGGTACTTTACTTGAAAAACATAAATATTTGTTTGAGAAAATTTATAAGCCAGATGGTTCGTCAACTGAGCCTTTAATTATGGAATTGATTCAGGAATTTTTTGACTTAAAAACAGGATTTCTTAGACCAGAAGAATATATTGAGTTTGCAGAGCTTATGATGAATTCTAAAAATATATATATTCAGGATTATGCCAATTATCCAAATATTCGTATCATGTCGCTTAGGGAGGCATATTTACTTAATTTCGAGTATATCATATTTGCAGGATCCAATAATGAAGACTGGTATAATTTAAGATACAATCCATTATTCCCTGACCATATAAAGTCAATTTTTGGAATTAATCAAAAAGATAATATCCATAAAAACGTAAATTATTATATAGATATCCTTAAAACCTCATGCGAACATACATTTACCTGTCATAAATATTCAAGTGGTAAAATTATAAAACCCGCTGATTTTATTAATAGCGATATATCTAATATTAGTATGGCTGAAACCAAAGTGTGCTTTCCTGAATTTCCTGAAGAGTATTATGCTGAAAATAAGCCAAAAGAGCTTAGGGTAAGGGATTTAGAAATTTATGTTGAAAATGAATTTCAGTTTTACCTTGAGAAAATAGAGAATTACCGAGGCTTTCATCACGTGGGAAGTAATGGTAATAGCAGCGAGTTTAGCCTGACTATACGCAAAGTCATTTATTATATTTTCCGTAATATAAAGTCAGTAAAATCTTTAAAAACCATACTTAGAAGCTGCGAGTCTATTGCTTTTGCTACTATGAATCTAGAGGTTTTTACATACTATAAGCAGCGCCTCAGGCTTGTGGTGTATTACCTTTATAACAGGGCAAAAGAAGAACAAATTTTAAATTCAGATTTTTTATCTTCTTTCTCATATGAGGTTTTAGGGGTTACCTACAAAGGTGACATCGATATAGTAAATTTTGATTCTGGAAAAATCACCAAGTTTATAACTTCTCAGCTTCCTACCAAAAAATCTATTAAAGAAGGTACATATTTGCCTATAAGTCTATTTTTACTATCGCAAAATCTACTGCCTGAAAATTTAAATATAGAAATTACCAGAATTACAGGCGGCTTAGAAAAAACAGAAAGCATTTATATTGATATTGGTCTTGAAACTATAGAAAAGGCAAAAGAATATGTGGAAAACCTAACACAAAAATATTTAACGCAGCCCTTTAAATTAGATAAAGACTATTATAAAAACGATCGCAATAGCAAATATGCTTATGAGGCTGGGATAGAGTAGGTTAAATTTTATAAAAATTCAAATACTTTAACCATAACCTACATTCTCTCCAACCATTCTTGCATGTCCGCATCTACGCTTCCCAAACCCACTTGTTGTTCGTATGTAGGTGGCTGGTATCTATCACGATGCCTGCCGAAATGCTGTTTGGGAAATCGGTTGATATCTGCTTCAATCATAACCATATTCCAGTTAACATTAGGACTTTGAAGTTTTAAAGCATCTAAATCAACATTCATGTCTTTTAAAATTAATTGTCTAAGTGACGCTGGGAAAATAAATTGCTTAAAGTCACAACTTGTAATTTCGATACAGGTAAAGTTTGTATTGCTTAAATTAATATAATATTCAGCGCAATTATTAATACATAATGTGTGTACCTTTGCAGAAAAAGCACTAAGCATTACTTTAGATATTGGATAGTCATTATTTATTTCTTTGATATTATTGATTATAATTTTTTCAAGATTAGGCAGGTTTGTAGCTAACGCTTCGGGGTTTAGGCGTCCACCAATTATATAAAAATTATCAGGATTAAAAATTAGCGTTTGTACATTTGACAGTGCAACCTTAAAACCGCCTGAGTAATGAGGTGTAAATGTTTGGAAATCTGCATGTAAGTTATTTATTACAAAATGATACCATGCGTCTGAAGTAGTAATATTTACCAATACGTTTTTAGTTAAACTAGGGACTTTCAAAAAAGTAGCTGAATTTTGAAGTTTAAGTAAATCTAAGAATTTTATTTCAAATGGTTCAAAATCATCTAATTCTAAATGATAAGTTAATGGTATATTTTCTGAAGACAAAGTTGGTGGAAGATCTAGTGAAACTAAGCCTAAACTATTGGATTTAAGGTTTCTAATAGTTATTTTTGGCATCATGTTATATTGGAATAAATATTGTTTAAGTTCAATATTAGGGGTAGAGGTTGTGGGCAATAATGTATAATCAATAACAATTTCAAGATTTTCAAAATTAGATTGCGAAAGCCCTCTAAATTCAGGAATGGTAAGATTAGGGGAGTTTAGGGAAGGCTCAAAATTTGCCACAAACTTAACTTGATTGGGGAGTTGCAGGTTTGTAATATACCCTTTAAAATCATCAAATCGTAAAATCAGGTTATTAAGTTTTATTTTTTCAAATACTTTGCTGTAATTTTGTCTATTATCAAAATAGGTCTCAAATGTTCCGATTTCTTTTAAATTATCTGGGAATACAAGCTTACAGTTTTTAGAATCAAGATATAAATTGTTAATTCTTTCTGGCCATATGATATTTCTTGTATCTAAGTTTGATTCTTGTAAAGAATATTTAAAAAAATTGAGATGCTTAAACCTGGATATATTAAATTTCAATATTGAGATAATGCTGTTATGTATTGAAAGCGTTTCGATGTTAGCTGGCAATGACTTTAATAATAAATCAAAACTCTCTATAATTTTATCGCTAACAACGAAATTTTCCTTAGGTTTTATATATAGCCTTACATGTTTGACATTTGGGAAAATTTTGCCAATATCTACAGGATTAAACTTTGATAGTAAAATATTAAGCCCAAGAGTATGAGTATGTTCAAATGTTAAATTTTCACATAAAGTCGCTATTTTATAATCCATAAAAGCAATTTTAGCATTTACAAACGCATCCATCTGTAAAAACTTTATATTTTTGATATTTTTCAGGGTTAGCATCATAAGATTTTTGTATGTAATATTACTTCTATTGCTATCAGGTATAGTTATATTATTCAGGTAAATTTCTCTAATGTTTTCGGGGAATACGGACGAGTTAATTCTTAAATTTGAAATATGCAATTTTTCAAGTTCAACAAAGTTTACCAAATATTTTATAGTTGAAGTGTTTTCTGCACTACCTTTAATAGTCAGGCTATTTAAATGGCTGTTTATTATTCTGCTTAAGGAGGTGTATTTTTTTTTGAATTTATTTACTGACTTGAAAGTTTCTGATTTATATTCTGAATCTATTTGCATTTTATCTTGCATAAAACTGCCCTAAAACTAATATTAAATTAAATTTATATAAAGTTAGTATTGTATGTTTAAATTGTGGTATCAAGAATTTTTAGATTATTTGCAAAATATTCGCAATTATTCCTCTCTTACAATTGTATCGTATGAAAATGATCTTAAGTATTTTACTAATTTTATTCAAGATCATATTGGTAGCGAAATTACGCTTAGTAAACTTGCTAACCTTACTATTACCGATTTCAGAAGTTTATTATTTAAAAGGTCACAAGATAATTTTGACTCAAATTCAACGCGCAGGTTTGTATCTACCTTAAGAAGCTTATACAAATATCTTGCTGAGAAGCACAGCATTCAAAACAAGGCTATTCAGGTTTTAAAGTCCCCTAAAACCAAGGAGAGAATTCCAAAAGCTATTCATCAGGCTGATTTTCCTGAAATTGAGTCTATGCTTGACGAAATTAATGATCATCCATGGGTATTGAAACGTGATATTGCATTACTAACGCTTATATATGCTTGTGGTCTTCGTATTAGTGAGGCGCTCAATATCAGGAAAAATGACATACAGCATGACTATATTAAGGTGCTTGGTAAAGGAAATAAGCAGCGTTTAGTGCCATTAATTAGTATAGCTAAAGAAAAGCTTGATCAATATATACTATCCATTCCATATAGCATAGAGGGGGGAAGTGAAATTTTTTTAGGACTACGGGGTAAAAAGCTTCAACCTGCTGTTTTTAGTAGAAAAATAAAAAATATAAGAATATTACTTGGTCTTGATGAAAGTTTAACTCCCCATGCATTCCGTCATAGTTTTGCCACACATTTATTAGAGAATGGTGCTGATTTAAGATCAATTCAGGAATTACTGGGGCATTCAAGCTTATCCACTACCCAAATTTATACTAAAGTTGACTATAGTCATATTATGGATGTATATCGTAAAACTCACCCAAATAGCTAGAGTAATAAGGTCTTGACGTTTTGTTAATAAGCTGTTAGTTTCCTGCTGATTTTTAATTTAAAAAAGGTGTTTTTGAAATGGCTGTATTAATGACAAGCTCCCCATATAATTATCCAACATATTTACATAAATTTGTTGTTTCTGATATTATTAATCCTCAGGAATTATACAAAGTTCTAGATAATCCAGAGCTTTTAGATAGCTATATTAAAAGTGGTGTAGATTTAAGCCAGGAGATTCCTATGGAGTTTTGTATTACTACTAATAGCTTTGGGCAAACTCAAAATGTTATTTTTTCGGGTAAAGCTACATTACTTCATGCAATTGTATTTTATTCACTAGACACAAATGTTATTGATATTTTAAAGCAAAACAATGTTGATTTAAATCTTAAGGCAGAGTTCATTGGATCATTTAATGGTGGAAAGCCAGAAGATGGTACTATACTTCAGATTCTTGCGGGTTATGACGATACTAGAGACATGGTTATGTCATTATTAGAAAATGACGCTAAGACAAATATACTCAATTCACAAGGTGAAACATTTATCGATATATTGAACTTCCCTGAATATAATTATGATTATCGAGCAGAAGCTATTAAGTTTATGGAAGATCATGATTTAATTAACTTAGAGCCAATTACATTTGATCAATATCAGGCAAGTTTAGTAGAGCTTATAGTAGAAGAGCCAGTTCAGGCAGAAGAAGAGGCTTGTGTTCCATCTGTAGAACAAATTGAGCATCAGCCAGAAGAAGTAATAAGCGCACAAGAAGAGACAGGATGGTTCGATAATATTGTAAACACTGTTTATGGCTGGTGGCACTAGAATATTAAAAAAAGGGGACTTCACTCCCCTTTTTTTATAATGATTTGGTTGTATTAGGCTGCTTTAAGCAAAAATCTCGATATGAATCGGCAGCTACTTTATCAACATGATCTAAAATAAGTGCCTTAACATCGTTTGGAAATATGTCAGTTTTGGTAAAGGTATAAATGCTAATAGAATTTTTTATCGCTTCGGATAGAGTCCAAATATCATATCCATAAAACTTACTTATAATACCGGAGCAATCAATGCTCAATCTATGTTCAAGCTCTAAAATTTTCAAAAACCATTTATAAATACCCTTCTCTTTAATGTTATCTATAATAAACTTTTTTTGATCATTATTTCCACATTTATAAAGAAAATATATTGTAGCTACTGATTTTGATTTCTCGATATTGTTATCAATTATGCTATCATTAATAGTTATTTCTATCATTTTAGTTTTTTGCTCAAATGTTGGGGTGTTCTTAAATAACCATATTGCTAGTTCATGTACCCCGTGAAAACATGCCTTACTGAAACTCTTTGTAAAGCTTTTCTCAATGATAGAAATCTTTTGTTTTTTATCAAGTTCTGGCCATAACCATTTTATATTATTAAGAGTCGCATATTCAAATCCCTCAATAAATTTTTCATTTATGTAATTACTTCTAAGTTCAGGTGCTGTACTGTCCCATATAAACTTTGCTATAGGAATAATTGGCTGGTTAGTAAATCCATATATAAAACCATTAATGGCCATTGGCATTCTCAAGCTTTCATCAGTCCATTCCAAAAGTAGCTTAACAATGTCTATCATACCCATTTCACATAATTTGCCAAATGCTTGAGTCTGATCTTTAAAATTTCCATTTATAAAAATTCTGCGCATATTGGTTAAATCTTTTTCAAAGTAGAAATGTATAAGTAAGTCTTTCATTGTTTACCTTTTCAATAAATTAGTGATTTTGCTTAATAGCTGATGATAATCATATGGTTTTACGATGATATCTTTAATTCCCATAGTATAAGCCTCCTGAATTTCCTTAGAATTTTCATCTAGACCACTTTGAATCAGGCATGGTATATTTTCAGCAATTTGGTTTTCCTTAATCTTTTTAAGAAATTCAATTCCATTCATACCTGGTAGCATTAAATCAAGAACAATTAAATCAGGCTTTTGATCGTGACTTTGCAATATTTCTATAGCCTCAATGCCACTATACGCACTAATAATATTAAGACCACCATAATGCATGGCGGATAACATGAGCATGTCATGCGAAGATTTTTCATCATCAACTAGCAAAATAGTTTTAGTGGTGCTTACGCTGGCTGCTTTTTCAGAGGGGGCTTGCCCACCACTTATAATGTGTAGAGCAGGGAGGGTGATTTTAAAAATAGCACCTTTAGGATTATTATTCTCAGCCCAAATTTTACCTTTATGCGCCTCAATGATCTCCTTGCATATTGCAAGACCTAAGCCTGTGCCACCTGAGTCATTTGATGTAAGGGAGCTTTGAACAAAAGGTTCAAATATTTTGCTTAGCTCAGCTTCAGGAATGCCTATGCCTTCGTCGTATATTTCAATTTGTATTGCTTTTTGATTACTTAACTTTGCTTCCAAAAGTTTTATAGTAATTTTTCCTTTTGCGGTATATCTGATGCTGTTGCCAATGATATTCCTAAGTAGCTGGGATATTCTAATCTCATCGGCTTCCATGATAATGCTATGATAACCACTACTTTCGAGAACAATTCTGACCGATTTGTCTGCAAGGTAAAGTTCATTAAACTCTTCAAGTAAGTCATCAATTAAAGGAATAAGGTCAAGCTTGGTAAATTGAATATGCATTTTTCCAGCAGAAAATTTAGATAAATCAAGAATGTTGCCTACAAATTTTGTAAGGCGTGCGGTATTTTTTGCGATAATATTTACCTGACGCTTTCTTTCAGGATCATCAATTTCATCCCACATTTCATTTAAAAGCTGAGCTGTGCCATTAGCGGCATGAATAGGCGTTCTAATTTCGTGGCTTAAGTTATTAAGTATGCGGGTTTTAGCCTTTAATGCATGTTCAAGCTCTTGCTTAACGTTTTGTATTTCTAACAGTTGATTTGAAAGTAAATCAAGTTCAAGAGAGTTAAACTTAGGTAAGGATGCATCTTTACCATCGCGAATATTGCCTGCAACTTTTGCAAGTAAAATAATAGGTTTATAGATTAAACTTCTCATTATAATCAGTAATGCTATAGATACCGACCCTATTAAAATTATTGTAAATACAATAGGAAGTACCTTACGGTTAATCAGATGTTTTAAAAACGAGCTTTCATAGCCTGCTAATATTAGATAAGGAATATTGTTAAGCTTTTTATAGTAATAATAGCTCGACCCTTCAAATTTAATGGGATCTAATGTAAATCCCTCGCTTGAATCAAGTGCTATTTTTGGGAATTGAGTGTCATCTCGCACTTTGCTATTAGTCTCTAAAGCTAATTTATTGAAGCGCGTATCTATTACTGCAAAACGTATTTCGTCATTACAAATCTCATATGTAATTTTCTTAGCGAATTTTGTTATATCAAAACCTACACCTAATGTTCCTAAAAATTTGCCATTAAGGTCTGTAATACCCATCCCTACAGGTATTATCCAGTTGCCACTTGAAAGCCCGTAACTTGGTTTGTCAAAATGAATTTTCCAGGGTTCTTCATTTGATAATTTAGCATATAAACGATGAGTGGCATCTTTAGGAGTATCCAATACACCAACAGAGCTACTAACCTGAACCTGATTATTGTGGTCTATCCAGTCAAACAATGTCCATGAAAACAAATTTTTAGATATTTGATTATTAAGAAGTTTGCCGTTTAGTACTCTGGCAATTTGACGCTTATCATGGAATTTATCGGTATCAATTAATTGGTCGGCCGTCACTTTAAATATTTGATCAACATATCCAAATGATTCGTTTAATATAATTTCAATTCTTGTTCCGACTAATTCAAGCTCTTTAATTTTGGCATTTTTTTGTTCATTATATATAAAATATGCTGATAAAAGAGCAATAACAAGGGTTACTATTGATACAGCGACAAACGTAAGCAAGTATTTTTTTCTTAAGGACTCTATATAAAATCGACTTACCATAGCGCTTCTCCTTTTTGCAATTTAGGCGGTTTATAACATATGGATAATCAATTGCAAGGCTATAATGAAATTTTTAATAAAAAAACACATAAAGATTGATTAATATTACAAATGCTTTAAAAATGTTTAATAGCACGGAAGGTATGTTTTTAATATTGGAGTGAAATATGCCTTATAATAAAATTACGGATTTACCTGATGGTGTAAAAAAACACCTGCCTAAGCATGCCCAGGAAATTTACTTAGAAAGTTTTAATCACGCCTGGGAAGAGTATAGGCAAAAAAGCAAACGTAGAACAGACGAGTCGTTGGAACAAATTTCTCATAAAGTCGCATGGAGTGCAGTTAAAAAGAAATATCATAAAGTAGGTACTGACTGGAAAGAGAAGTAAATTTTAAATATCCAAAATTTTATGTACTTGCTGTCTTAAGAATGGCAGTAAGTCTCTTTCAAACCATGGGTTCTTTTTTAACCAAGCCGTATTACGCCAGCTAGGGTGGGGAAGTGGTATGAATTTTGGTAAGTATTCTTGCCAAGCATACACTGTTTTAGTCATGTTTTCTTTAATTTTATCTTTTAAATAGTATTTTTGTGAATAAGAACCAACAAGTAGCGTTAGCTCTAGATTAGGCATTAAATTTAATAATGATTCATGCCACAGCTTTGAGCATTCTTTTTTTGGCGGTTTGTCTCCACCGTTTTTGTCTTTACCAGGGTAACAAAAACCCATTGGAATGATGGCAATTTGTTTTTCATCATAGAAAGCTTCTTTGCTTAAGCCAAGCCAGTCACGTAAGCGGTTGCCAGATGCGTCATTCCACGGTGTATTGCTATCGTGAGCTTTAGTACCAGGAGCCTGACCAATTATTAGAATTTTCGCAGATTTTGTAGTTCTAATAATAGGACGGGGTCCAAGTGGCAAATCTGTACAAAAATTACAGTTCCTAATGTTCCTTAATAATATTTCGAGATCATCCATATGAATTCCTCCTATACTTACGCAAACTATCACAGTAGGTAAAATATTGAAATAAATAATTTTTTTGCTTGCAATGATATTTTGGGAGGAGTAACGTTACTTGTAAGAGGCTTTGTAATCGAGAGTTATTTAATTTGAATTGAGTATATTATATAAAGCACGCACCCTAGTTTTATATATATTAATTGAATTCAGCTTTAATTACTCGTTATAGCTAAGTCTTTATAATATGATTATGCGTCATTTCGGAACTTATGTAAGATATTTTACACTTCGTTCCTTATTTCTATAATCATATGAAAATACTTTAGCTATAGTTTATAAAGTCTCCCTTGATATAATTTGAACTAGGAGGATATATCATGAGTACAGTAGCATCAGTAAATCCAATTGAAGTTGAAAAATTCTTAAAAGGTATGGATTACCCGGCAGATAAAAATGCCATTACAAATAAAGCAAAAGAAAACGGCGCATCAGCAGAAATTATCGATGCTCTCAATAAAATTGAAGAAGGCGAATATAATAGCCCAACCGAAGTAAACGAAGCCTTAAGCGACGTAACGTCAGACTATGATGAATTTGACTATGAAGATGAAGACGAAGAAGACGATGATTATGACGATGACGAAGAGTCTAACTAGTAATTAGTTAACTATAGTCTATATTAGCTTACATTAAAAAGGCATATGATATGTTTCATATGCCTTTTTTATTATATGGATTGCCGCGCAGAACTCTATTCTGCTCGCAATGACCTAGCCGCAATATCTATCGTCATTGCGAAAAATACATAGTATTTTGTGGCAATCCAAAACTATAAAAGTAGCAAATAACCATTAATAAGATGATCACAAAATTTACTGTTAAATTTATTTCTGTAAGCGAAACTATAAATTTCTATAGGAATGACAATAGATATGGGTGCAAGGTCAATTCAAGCAAAACATATTTCTATTGCAATTTATAAGTAAAATTGTAAGAATATTCAGACGGTTTCAAAGATTTACAGGTAAGGATAATGACCAATATCAAAATAGAAAATTTAACTAAGGCTTTTGGTGATCGAAAGGTAATTAATAACCTTAATATGGAAATTAAAAAAGGTGAGTCATTGGTCATTATTGGTGGTTCTGGTACCGGTAAATCTGTTTTGATTAAAAATATGATCGGCATTATGCACCCTACATCTGGAAAGGTGTATTACGATAATTTAAGTTTCTATGATGCTTCTAAAGAAGAGCGCAAAGAGATAATGAGTAAAATAGGCGTATGCTTTCAGGGTGGTGCGCTTTTTGACAGTATGCTGATATGGGAAAATGTTGCATTTGTACTTACGCATCATCAAAAAATGCCGGCAAAAAAAGCAAAAGAAATTGCGATTGAAAAATTAGCGCTAGTTGGTTTAAATAGTGATGTTGCTGATCTTTATCCATCTGAACTTTCAGGTGGTATGCAAAAAAGGGCATCTATTGCGCGTGCTATTGCGACTAATCCTGAAATTATATTTTTTGATGAGCCAACCTCTGGACTAGATCCAATTAATACAAATTTGATTAGTGATTTAATTATTAAATGCTCAAAAGAGCTAGGCTCTACAACCATAACCATTACTCATGACATGAATGGCGCTAAACGAGTAGCTAACAAAGTTGCTATGCTATATAAAGGCAACATTGTTTGGGAAGGCAATAAAGAAAATATGGAGTCAGCAGATAACCCATACCTTCAGCAGTTTATTAATGGTAAAACCACAGGTCCTATTGAAGTTGAAGTTAGGGCATAAAAAAAGAGCCTGTAAAACCAGGCTCTTTTTTAAAAAAATAGTAATACAACTTTTATTATAATGTTGGTGTTTGGCCTGATCCTGACATACCAGGTAAGCCACTATTATTACTTTTAGAATTAATATTGGTGCCAGATTTTCTGAGTTTACCTGAAGCTTCTTTTAAAGAATCTGATAATGTCTTCTCTGACTCTTTAAAGCCTTTAGGCACTTTAAATTCTGGAGCTTTTGGAGCTGTAGTTTTCCTTAATTTACTTCCAGCATCTTTTAGAGAATCTTCTAGATTTCTATCTGACTCTTTAAAGCCTTTAGGTACTTTAAATTCTGGAGCTTTAGGTACAGTTGCCTGAATGTCTTCACCTAAAATTTCTTTTACTTTGTCAGGTACATAAGCAAATGCCTGCTCATTATTCTGAATTTTTTCTTCACCTTTAATTGAGTTTAAGGTTTTGTTAGCATCTTCAATTATCTCATTACCTTTTTTTGTGCAGGCTGAACCAAATTTGCCTAGTAATTGACCAAATTTTTTCTGAATCATGCCACCAAATGCAACTAATTTCTCACCAAAAGCTTTTAATCCGTTATAAATAGGTTTAGCAATTTTATTGGCTATAAACTTACCAACTTTTTCAAAACCTGTTTTTACCTTTTCAAAAAAGTTGGTAAGTTTTGTTTTAACAGTTTTAGCTGTTTCTTTTGCAAACTCTTTTACATTATTAGCTAGGGTAGTGATTTTTTCACCAACTCTTTTTGCTGCTTCCACAGTTGCGATACCAGCTTTAGCAACACCTTGTTTAACTATATTGCCTACAAATTTAGTACCATCACCAACTATTTCAGCACCTTTTTTGACTATATCGTTATTAACTTTCACGAATTCTTTAGCTAAAACCTTTCTAACATTAGCATATGCTTCATTTTGATTTGTTTTACTAGATTTTAATCTATCTTTATCAAAATTTGCAATTTTTTTATCAACTTTATCGATCTTGTCCTGAAGCTTTTTAATATCTTTACGAGCAGAATATTCAGTTGTTGATTTTTTTAGTCTTGGATCATTTTCAAGTTTAGCTTTTTCTTTAATTAAATCAGCTTTGGTTGCTTCTAAATACCTTCTGGTAGGCATCTCTTTAGAACCTACTGCATTATTTTCTAATTTTTCAAAGGTTTCAACAATTCTATTATAAAAAGTATTATCTATTCCTTTAGCTTGTCCCATTTTATAAAGCTTACTGTCTTCTGGAATTTCAAACTCACCAGTCTCTTTATTTATATAGGTAGATAAATGTAAATTTATTTCTGTAAGAGCATCTCTTGCAGTTTCTAAATTTTTAAACTCTGCACGCTTCTTTTTTATAGCGTCTTTAGCCTGACCTGCACCTTCATAACCTTCGGCTTGTATAATTGATAAATCTCCAATTATCTGATCAATCCTGTTTAATTGAGATTCAGGTGAACTACTTGAACTAACTTTTGTCATAATCTATACTCCCTTTATTTTGTAGGATTTTATTCCTCATATTTAATTTTAATATATAAATGAGATTAATAAAAGTTAAAATATTAATATTTGGCTAGTTTTGATATATTTTCTTTAAAAACAATATGTTAATAAAATAGTAAAAGTCCTATTTTTAGGCTTTTTACTATTTTGAAAAGCTTTATTTACCGGGAAGTTTTGTTAAATGATCCTTATGACTTACTTTTTTAGGCTTCTTCTCATCACCATCAAATGTTAGGGTAGCTCCTTTAAATTTAGGTATTTTATTGTCAGGAGCATGAACATCATGAATTGGCATTTTGGTTTTAGGGTTCATATACTGTATTCCAGTTCTGTCTAAAGATTTAGACATATCATCAGGGTCACCATAACAAGCCGCCATTAATTTTGCCCTTGTAATTTGATCTTTAAGTTTTTGTGGATCAGTATGAGGGTGTGTAATAGCGATTACGACCTTCGGATTAGAGGTTGGAAATATATGCTCAGCCTTAGGATTAAGCTTTTGTGTAGCATCTTCAACATATTGAGCGAGTGTTTTAGATGATTCTTTAAAGTTTTTTGGCACTTGATATTCTGGTGCTTTAGGAGGTGTAGGAATAGTCTTGCTATTCTCTTCAAGAGTAACAATTGGTTTACTCGAATTGATAAGCTGAGCGTATTTACTAGTATCTTGTTCGTTATTAATGGCATTATTGCCTAGTGCTTCTATTTCTGCGCCTTTTTTTGATATTTTGTTTGATAATGAGCTTAATCTGCTTTTAATACCGCCTGCAAATTCCTGAAGTTTAATACCAAACTCTTTAAAAGCTTTAGCCAGTGGAGCTATTATTTTATTATAAATGCCTTTTGCCGCGGTTTTAAGTCCAGCATAAACTTTTTCAACAGCTTTTTTTAAAGCTTTACTAATTTTAATAAAAAAGTTTTTAACTCTATCGGCAAGTGTTATTATTTTATCACATAATTCCTTTGCTGCTTCTGTAGTACGTTTTGCTAAACTATTTGGATTATTTAATGTACTAGTTATAACATGGGTAGTTTCTTTAAGAACTTTTGTATTTAATTCTTCTATTTCATACGTAACGTCGATAAATCTTTTTTCAAGTTCAGGTTTGGTTTGAATTTCATATGTAATGGGCGCTATAGTGGTTTTAGGTATTTCTATTTCACCAGTTTTTTTATTTGTATATTTTGATGAATTACCATGTATTTCAATAAGTAAATTCCTAAGATCGGTAAGTGATGCTCTTTCATCATGAATATTACTTAAAGTTTCAGTAGTTTTTGATAATGTGTTATCATTAGTTAAATCACCTATCTCACTGATAACATTAATAATATCATCTAAATCTTTAGTAACATTATTATTTGATCTACTAATGTTTTGGGGTGACCTACTTAAATCTCTCGGCATAATATAAAACCCTTTAAAATAAAATAAGTATTTAATTTTAAATCAAATAAATACTTATAAAAAGCTAAAATATTATGCTTTATAAAATTGTTATATATTACAATGATTTGATTTAAGTTAGGGGCTAAAAAATATTAACCCCTAATTTATTTAAGCGGCGTCTCTGAATTTAGCGCCCATTTTTGTAGCAGTTTCAATGACTTTAGCGTAAATGCCATCGATTACTTCGCTAGACAAGGTTTCTTTTTCAGACTGCATTGATATTGAAATACCAAGTATTCTGTCACCATTTTCTAAAATTGGTAAATCTTTAACATAATCAAAGACTTTTACTTCTTTAATTAGATTTTTATCAAGCTTTTTCACTTCATTTATAATTGAAGAAGCTGCTATAGAGTCGTTGATAATAAATGAAAACCTACGCTGTACAGCTGGGAAGTCAGAAAGTTTTAAAGCGCCCTTATAACCAGCTTTAGATTTCGCCTCGGGAAGTCTATCAAGGAAAATTTCCGCCATAGCTAAATTTTGTTTAAGTGAATGAACTTTTGCAGTACTTGGGTGGATTTCACCAAAATATGCAACAACTTCTTTACCAAGTGTAATTCTGCCAGATTTTGCAGGATGATAATAACTAGGTACTTCACGGTCAATTCTTATAGAGTCAGATACTTTAGAATAAGTAAGTACAGCTAAAACATCAGCTTTAATGTCTAAAGCGTTATACTTTTTAGTTCCTAAGTAGTGGTTGCTATCAATTTGACCGCTTCTTACTAAACAAAGGCAGTTTTCTTGATCTCCTGGTATAGAAGACTTAAATATAGGTCCCATTTCAAAAATAGACATATCGTTTAGGTTTCTTGCTTCGTTATTACGAACCATCTGCACTAAATTTGGCACAATTGATGGGCGCATAACATTAAGCTCAGAACTTATTGGATTTGCAAGTTTAATAGGTTCTAAGCTTGAATAGTGTTTAAATACGTTTTCATCCATAAACGACCATGAAACAATTTCCATAAACCCGCGGGAAGCTGCAATTTGCTTACATGTTGCTGTAAATTTTTGTCTTGGGGTAAGTGCCTCATTCGCAACTTTATCCATATCCGGAAGAGGGGTCACTGGAATATTATCATAACCATAAATCCTTGCAATTTCTTCAATTAAATCTTCTTTACATGTAACATCATGTCGCCATGAAGGTACCGTAAAACTACCGCTTTTATGAGAAAAACCAAGTGACTCAAGGATTTCTACCATTTTTACGTCGCTTAATTCAATACCAGTACGATTTTTCACCTGATCACTATTAAGACTGATCTCTGCGTAATACCATTTATTAGATCCGCTTGATACTTTCTCACTAATACTACCACCAGCATGTTTTTGTATTAAGTAAGCAGCATAATCAAGACCAAAATCTGTCATATTCATATCTACGCCGCGTTCAAAACGATAGCGTGAATCAGTATTAATACAAAGTTTTCTACCTGAACTTATTACTACTTTAGGCTCAAAATAAGCTGACTCTAAGAACACATTAGTGGTTTCCATAGTAGATGCCGAAGACTCACCACCAATAACGCCAGCTATGGCAAGCGGTTCGCTATTATCTGCGATAACTGTCATAGGGCTTGATAATGTATATTCTTCGCCATTTAGCGCTTTAAATTTTTCGCCGTCGTTTGCGAATTTAGCAACCAAATTACCATTAACTTTATCAGCGTCATAAGCATGAAGAGGGCGACTAAAAGATAAATTAATATAGTTTGTTACATCTACAAACAAACTTTTTGGTTTATGTTTTGTAAGCGTTAAAAAATTCTTAAGCCACTGAGGCGATTCCTGATTTTTAGCGCCTTTAATATAACGACCTGCAAAGTATGCCGTGCCTTCGCTTTCGATAACGGTTTTTATAGGAGATTGACCCGACTCTTCAAGTGTTACTTTAGGTAATTCTTTAAGCTTTCCGAAGCCCAATGCTGCTAAATCACGTGCAATGCCATATACGCCAAGGCAGTCAGCGCGGTTTGGTGTTATGCTAATATCGATTACAACGTCACGAAGACCTGCATGATCTATATATTTAGATCCAACTTTAGCATCTGACTCTAACTCAATAATACCAACGCTATCATCAGATAAACCAAGCTCAGCGCTTGAGCAAAGCATACCCTGGCTTTTTTCACCACGAATAGCGGATTCCTTAATTACAAGACCATTTGTTGGTATTTTGCTTCCAACTGGCGCTAAAACTACTTTAATTCCTGTGCGTGCATTTGGTGCGCCGCAAACAATATCTAATTCCTGCGATCCATTGTTAACCTTACATTTTCTAAGGGAGTCAGCATTTGGGTGTTTCTCAGCATGTAAAATTTCCGCAACAATAAAAGGCTCAAGAGAGTCGGCATAGTTTGTTACGTCTTCTACTTCTAAGCCAAGCTGAATAAGACCATCTAAAATTTCATTTAATCTTTTATCTGTATCTAAAAACTCTTTAAGCCAGTTAAGTGTAATAATCATTATGAAAGACCTCCGCTGATGCTTGGTATATCGTAGTATGGTGTGTTGTAGTGTTGTAACCAGCGTTTGTCGCCTTCAAAAAGTGTACGAAGGTCGCTTATGCCATATTTTAGCATTGCAAGTCTTTCAACGCCCATACCAAAAGCAAATCCCTGATATTCATTAGGATCCATACCGCAATTTTTGATAACATTTGGGTGTACCATACCGCAGCCTAAAACCTCAAGCCAGCTGCTTCCAGCACCGATTTTAATGCTGCCGCCAGATCTGTCGCAGCCAATATCAAGCTCTGCGGAAGGCTCAGTAAATGGGAAAAAGCTAGGACGAAGTCTTACAGGTATGTCGTCAACCTCAAAGAACTTACGTAAAAACTCTTTTAATGTGAATTTTAAATGTCCCATATTAATATTTTTGCCAATTAATAAGCCTTCAAACTGATGGAACATTGGCGTGTGGGTCATGTCGTAGTCACATCTATAAACTCTGCCAGTAGACATAATCCTACATTCACCTGGGTTTTTCTCTAAATATCTGATTTGTACGGTAGATGTGTGTGTTCTAAGTAAGTCTTTACTTTCTAAGTAAAACGTATCATGCATTTCTCTTGCAGGATGAGTTTCTGGGATATTAAGCGCAGTAAAGTTATGAAAATCATCCTCAATATCAGGTCCTTCTGCCAAGGTAAATCCCATGGCTGAGAAAATCTCCATAATCTCTTTGGTAGCTCTTGAAATAGGATGAATAGAACCTGTGTTTAAATTTGGGGTAGGAAGTGTAATATCTATAAACTCTTTTTGAAGCTTATTATTTAATTCCTGACTTTCAATGTATTCTTTTCTATCATCATAAACTTTACCAAATGCACTTTTAATATCATTGATCTCAGCGCCTAAAGCCTTTTTTTCATCATCAGAAAGTGACTTCATGGTTTGAAAGGCTTGAGTAACAAAGCCATTTTTACCCATAACTTCAGCTTTAATTTGCTCTAGGTCATGCATTTTATGTGCGGAGGCAACTTTGCTTATAGCACCATCTAAAAGTTCTTTTAAATTCATAATTTTACCAAATTAGGTTTTTATAAATAACTTGCGCCAGATAATAGTAAATTGTAATACCGATCACAATATTAAATGGCATATTTATTCCGAGGGTAGATACCAGTGGAAGGGATTGATTAGCTTCAGGAAGTGATGCTTTCATAGCAGCAGGAACAGCAATATATGATGAGCTAGCTGCCATTACGCCTAAAAGTGTAGCCCCACCAACAGAAAGTCCTGCAATTTTGCCAAACAATATGCCGATAATAGCAAATGGTATAGGTATAATAATGTTAAATATTACTAAGAACTTGCCAACCTTTTTAAGTTCGCCCCAGTTTTTAGCTGTGGTAATACCCATTTGTAATAAAAATAAGCAGAGTACACCTTTAAATGGTAGCTCAAAGAAGATTTTAAGGTCTTCATGATGTGATTCATGTGTAACAATACCAATTAACAAACCACCAACAAGTAGTAAAATACTCTTTGTAAATAGGGATTTTATAATAATGCTAGGTATGCGTTTTAAACCGTTTCTATGCTTCATATGCACTATACTTAAGGCAATAATGATTGATGGAATTTCTAAAATAGCAACTAAGGCTGTCATAAATGGCTCATATTCAACACTATATGCTGCCAAATATGCCGTTGCCGCCATGAATGTCACAACAGATACTGATCCATGATGCGCTGCAATACTTGCGGCGTTTATATAGTCTATTTTGCCTATACTCCTTAGTAGTATATATGCAAGCATTGTGGTGATTAAAGCTACTGATAATGTTGCGGCTATAGGAAGAATCATGCTTACTATATTGCTATGGGATATTTTCATGCCGCCTTTAATGCCTATCGCAAGAAGCATGTAAATGGCAATAGTATCAAATATTTTAGTATCCAGGCTTAAATTACTATGGCTTAGTACAGCAATAATACCTAAAATGAAGCACATAATGGCAGGGTTCAGCAAATTCGTAAGTATAAAATCTAATAATGTCATATGGTTTTTCTCGTTATTTCCGTGCGGAGATAATATATACCACATTTAATAGCGCAAATCCAGTCATTACAGATAAAACTGATATTGATTGATCAAAATTGTATGCAAATCCTACTGATATTAAAGAAATTATAAGCCCTGTAATAGCAGAACCTATTAGTATTTTTAAGGGACTTGTAAATAACATTATAGCAATCGAGGCAGGAATAATCAGGTTTGCAGTAAGAAGCATTACGCCCATAATTTTCATAGCGTTTGCAATAAATACCGCCATTACTATTAATACCTCAAGGCTTAGTCTTTTTGTGTTAATGCCCTCGCTTATAGCAATATCTTCACTTAAAATAAGCTTAAATATATCCTTCCATCTTATAATTACCCATGTCATAAGAACTGCAAAACTTACTAAAATTTCATAAAAATCAATAGATCCTACCATAAGAATGTCGCCAAATAATAGCGATTCTATAATATGAAAACTAATACCTGATACTTTGGCTACAAACAGGCTAATTGCCATGAAGAATGAGGCAAGGAGTGATATGGATAAATCAGACCTTAGCGGCATTTTTTGGCGCATAATAAAGGTAAGTAAGGCAAATATAATAGAGATCGGTATTAAACCAATGCTTGGGTTTATTTTGAGAATAAACGCTATAACTCCGCCTAATATACTGGCATGTGCTAAGGAATCGGAGAAAAAGCTAATTCTTTTCCATACCATAAAAGCACCGATAGGTCCTGCCATAAGTGATATTATAAAAAGGGTGGCAAGTGGGTAAAAAAGAATAGTATACGACATAAGTTAAGAATAAAAGACTTGGTGCCCCTGGCCGGACTCGAACCAGCATGCCTTTGCAAGCGGTTGATTTTGAGTCAACTGCGTCTACCAATTCCGCCACAGGGGCAAGTTCAGCTTTTGGTTATGCATAATAGTTAGAGGAATGTCAAGGGGTAAATTACAGAGGAGAGTTTAAATATTTGGAATATATTAATTTTTTTATAATAAAATTCATTGTTTTGATCTTTTCTTTAAGACAAGTAATATGTATGATATTATATTAATAGTATAAAATAACAGGAGTAAATGCCATGCAGGACAAAACATATAAGAATCTGATTAAAATGTGGTCAAAGAAATCGTCTGCATCTATTGAAGAAGTAAAAGATTATTTTAATCAAATGCCAGATGATGAAAAAAATAAAATTTTTATTGATGAAAGTATTCAAGCTCAAATGAAGGTTAGTGAGCTATTTAAATCTAATTATGTTGAGCTGATTAAAGATATTCTAACTTGGGCAAATTCTCACAATATATCTCCAAACGATCAAATGAAATTCATATATGATGGATTTCATGGAATTGCAAGTAGTGAAATTCAATACAAAGATAATGGAGCTGAGATTAATGAGTTTTTAGTAAATAAAATTATTAATATTGCGGGTAATGACCAAAATTTTGTTCTAAATATGCTTGTGAACTATCTTGATAATCCAGACTTTTTTAAAAGGATTTATGAAAATTTTAAAAGTAATAATTCAATAGATACTAAGCAATTACTAAAAAACTGTTTGCTTGACCGAGGGTCTCCTAAGTATAATAATTGCCAATATGATTCGGTGATATATATTTTAAAACAGCTCGAGAAATCAGGAGAAAATTCAGCAGAGCTTGAAAACAAGTATTTCGAGTATAAATATATTAAAATGTTTGAGAATACATTTAATGGAGTATTTTCAGAAGATTGTTACATGAAAATTTTAGTAAGTTTTTTAAGTCAGCCATATCAAGCATCAGATAAAGTTAATAGTATACATGATCTCGTGGAAATGATGTTTAGAGATAAAGAGGTTATTAAGTCTAAGCCTGTAAATGAACTTTCTATAGACTATATGCTTAAAGCAAGAAATGTTAAATTTGATAATAAGCAGCTTTTTAAGGACGTGTTAGAAGCTTCTTCAAAAGATGGCTTTAATTTAAAAAGTTTAGAAGATGTTGCTGCAAAACATAAGGTTTCATTGCCGGAATTATATTATGCTTCAATGCAAACTCCAGATAGAGATCATAATTTATTTACGTATTTACTACATTCTAATACTGCGGCATTTACAAAATTTTTAGAAATAGTAACTGATGTATCTAATCCTTATAGAAATCACGCTCTTGAAAATATTGACAGAGTATTGGTTGAAAGCACTAAAGATGCTAATGGTAAAATTACGAAAACAAATATTAAAGGATTATGGGATGATCTTGCACTAATGATGCAAAATGAAAGAATCTTTGAGAATAATGCCGACCCTCAGAAAGTAGAAGAATATAAATTATTAACTCAATGTATGAGAAAGTGTTTGGGTGTTAGCAATAGCAATTCAGCAATATATCCATTCGAATTTATTGATGCAGATAGATTTATTAGTAGTATTAGCGTTAATAATTTATCCAGTGTTTTTAAATATTTTGATCAATATTATAAAAATAGTCTAGATAAACAAGATGTTGTGGACTTTTTCGTAAAATATTTTAATAAAAATCAGAATGAAATTAAGGAAAGTTTGAATAAGCGCGAGCTGTATTGGATTAATCTAAATTCCATGCTTAGAGATGCAGAAAAAGATTATCCAGAAACATTTAAAATTTTGAAGCCATATTTATTGGAAATTAAAGTTTTTAAAGATGAACTACAACGAAATGAAAAATCGTTAAAACGGAACCTTAAAAATAATAAATTTAAAATATTACCTGATAATCCAAATTATGAAGGGTATGTTAGTAATTTAAAAAAATTTGCTTTAACTAATCAGGAAAATGTAATGCAATTGCTTACAATATACAATGATGATCCTGAGTTTAAGTATGAAGAGTCTATTGCAATAAATATACATAAAAGTATAAGTGTTGGATATGGAATAAATGAATATACCTTTAAAAATCAAGAATTAGTATTGAACAATCTAATTAATGAATTTGATAATTTTAATCCTGAAGTTCAAAAAGTGATGTCTGATTTATTCCAAAAACTTTCAGCATCTGCTGCAGTTCTTAATTCCCGAAATACTCAGGTGGTTGATTTAAGTTTGTGCCGTACCAATGCTTACAAATTCATTAATAAATATATACCAGTTGCTTATAAAGATCAGTTTGTAAGAAATTTGAATTCCCTAAATGCTAATGACATTGAACTTGTAATCAGACATAAAGATGTTTACAAAAAATTATTACTTGAGAAGCCGAATAGTGATTGTATGCAGGTGCTGCGAGATATTAAATCTGGAGCAAATAAAAAGTACTCAGCTGAATTGACTGCAAATGCAGCTAAATCATATCAAAATGAATTTGATGCAATTGCTAAATATATTAATTCAGGTAAAGATTATAGCTTATCAGATTTAGAGAAAATTGCAGAGGATAATAATATAAGCCTTCAAGATTTACTTTGTGTTTCGATTAAGAGCGCAGAAGGTGAGTTGAATCAACAAAACCTTGCTACTTATCTTCTAAATAAATGCGCTCCTGAAAAATTGTCTAAATTTATGACTACTTTAAATTCAAACCCTAAGTATAATGTTATCTTGGGTGATGCGATGCTAAGGGATCTTGAAGGTAAATCGGGGTCATTAAACTTTTTAAAAGACTTAACATTAAAATATTATGCATCATCTGACAAAAAAAGCTTCGAGCCTATTTTTGCAGTTGTAAGAAATAATAATATAGCATTAGCAAACCGTTTAACTGAAGTTTGTAAAGAAGGTGGAGCAAATTACTTTAAGTATAATAATCAGTATTATGGTCTGCCAGTTGCGTTAATGCACAGATATACTAATTATTTAAGTGAAATAGAGCTTAGGAATTACCTAAGACCAGCAATTAGTGCTTTTGCATATCGCCCAGCTCAAGGCTCTTATGATGAAAATAACTTTGATAAAGAAGGACTTATTGAGGTTAGTAAACATTATATAAATAATTCACTTATCACGCCTTTAGAACATAAGGAGTTTTGTAAAGAGATAATTGAGGCTGCTGCTCAGGTAACAAGATTAAATATAAGACAAGAACTAGAAGATTATGCTAATAACAATGTGAAGCAAAGATTTAATATTACATTTAATAGAGGCGTTGATCCGTCTAATACATCTCAGCCAGCTAGTAATAGCCATAACCAAACTCAAGGTGCAGGAGCTACTACGCCACCTCAGCCTAATAATCCACCGTCAGGAGGGGCTAATAAGGGGGCTATTGATGCTGACAAGGCAAATAAAGATAAACCCAAGCCAACAGTGCGTTTCCGTCCGTACAAAAAAGGTAAAGTTGATTATTCTCAAGCTGATAAGTCGCGCCCAGCAAAAAGAGACGTTGTAAGAAGCAAATTCCGTAAATACCGCCCTGTAAGGTGGGTTGTGGGGATTATTCTTGCAGTTGCGCTTGGTGCGGGTGCAAGCTTCATGGGTGCAGCGATGCCTGTAGTCGGAGGCTTAGCGGCCGCAGGATTCTTCGGAACAAGATTTGTAAGCGGCTTAGTTGCGGCTTATAAGGGTGGAAGATTATCTAAGTCAGGCGAATGGGTAAAGTCATTTGGCGATATGTTTGGTATAGGTCACAATATAGGTTTTGATAGTAAGACCAATGAAGATATTGACAAAATCACTTATGAAGTTAAAAGTGTGCCTAAATTTAAGGATGGTAAGCCATCTTTCAGACATAATCAGGTGGAAGTTACAGGGGATAACCCAGATGCGGGCAAAAGAAATAGGTAATACTATCTTATTAATATTGACAACTCGTTAATTTTTTGTTAAGATCGCGCTAAAAAGTTAACGAGTTAGTCCATGCGCCAAAGCCATACATTTGAAGATTTGAAGAATCTAAGTACTATGTATAATAGTTACGCTGATTTACTTCAGAAACGTATAGATATTTTAACTTGTTACCGTAATATGAGTAGGAGTCAAAAAGCTAAGATTACGTATGGGGAAGGCATAGAAGTTTTAATGTTTAATCTTATCAGATTGGGTAATTACGAGTTTATTCAAGAAGTTTTAAGTAGTAGATTTGATAATAAAGAGATTTTAAGCAAGATATTTGCTAATATGCAAACAAGTAACTATACTTATCTTGAGTTTAAAAGAAATGAAAATTTTATAGATTTTTTGGACGCTCAGATCCTTGCAGCAGCCAAAAATGATAAAATATTTGCAGCAAGAGCGCTACAATACCACCTAATATCACGATATAATGATAACCAAAAATATGAAATATTTGAAGGTTATTTCAAGAGAATATTTGATGAGTTATCTCGTGCTTCAGGGTTAACATTAAAAGAATTTTTAGAAGCAGATAATTATTATATATTTGGTCATTTAGAAAAAAGACCAAAGCATTTTGAACAGTTTTATAAACAAATTGCTCCTTTACAACTAGATAATGATAAAATTGCAAAAACAGGAGACTTTTATAAGTCAAATAATATAAAATATGCTTTATTATTCAACAAGTTAATAACATCTGTTGGTAAGGGAGAAGTTCCTGATGAGTTATCTAATAATTACACTGAAATTGGTTTGCTTGTTCGTTATAAGAGCCTTTTGGCACTTAATGATGAAATTACATTTAGCGATGTTAAGCTTTTAGTTAAATTCTACTATAATTTCCATAATATTTTTAATGATGAAAGAATAACTGATCCCTTTGTACATTTACCAAGAGAGATGCTGGAAAAAATTTTTCAGTCTACGGAATATAAAGATATTATAAGGTTCATTACACCTCAAATACTTGAGGAAGTTAAAAAAATCGCTTCAAAAAACTATTTCGATATATATGAAAAGCTGTTTAATACAATAATTAATAACCCCAATTATAAACTTGCTGATATTAAGCAAATTTTAGCTCCGCATAACTATACTTTAAACGAGTTTATGACAATTTCGCAAATGAACTCTGAGGGTGAAGATATAAGCTTTTTAATGTATATGATTAGAAAACCTGAGGGTATTAAGCATATTAAAGCTTTCCTTGATAAGGTTACAGATGCCGGAAATAATATGCTTATAAAAGATGCAATTGAGCATACATTTACAATTAAGGACGAAAATAATAATCCTGTTAAGTGGAGCTTTTTAAAAACTGTTGCAGAACTTTATAAGCAAAATAAGGAAAGTGCAGAATTAAAAGAGCTTGTAAGATGTATCAGTTATTATCTATCTGAATCACCGAATCGTTATAACACTAAGCCTGTAATCAATAATACTAATAAAGCTTTAAAAATTCCTGTAGACTTTTATATTATAAATGACGGTGACTTTAATGCTGACATCACAAAAATAAATGGTCATGAAAAGATAGATCTATTATGTCAAGAGATTACTTATTTTAGTAATAACTATGTTAATTATCCAATGCTGCTAAACGTATGTAAGTCAATTCTACGTGCATCTGTGGACTTTTATGAAAGAAGCGGGAGTTATAATACTGAATATAAGTATAATTCAATAATAGGTAAATTATTAAATGCTACTGCAAATAACCCTGAGTTATATGTAGACTTTAGAGATTATATTTTAGAAACATTTCCTCTTTTAGGTCTTTATTATAATTCATCTTTAGATATTACAACGTATAATCTTAGAGCAAGGTATAATCCTGAAAGATGCAAAGCAATAAGGGCTACCAGATCTGAACGAATCAGCGAAGAAGACTTTAGACGTGGTATGACTGCTGAACCAGATAGACCATTGTTGCCACAAATTGATCTTAAGTCTAGTCCTGCTAATACTGCTAATCGGTTTAACGGATATAGCAAGGGAAAATTACTTGCTAATAAAAAAGATCATCCTGCTAAGCGTGAGGTAGTTTTGTTTATGTTTAATGAAAACTCAGCTAAACGCAATATTTTTAGCTTAGGTAGCGCTTTAATAGGTGGTCTTATAAATTATTATAAAAAAAGCAGTATTAAAGGTGCAGTGGTTTTTGGTTTAATAACCTTAATATGCACAAGAGTTGTGGGTAGTTTGTATACTATTAGTAAGGCACATAGATTTAAAGCCAGTGAAATTGGTTTATCTTTATTAGATGGCATTTTCCTAGGGCATAGGTTAAAGCTGAAAAAAGAGCATAAAAGCCTTATAAATAAAGAAACAGAGGAATTAAAACCTGTTAAAGTTACAGAAGCTAATAAATCCTGGCGATTTAATGCTGAGCCAAAAACTCAGCAAAACCGTGCTGCTGGAGTTTAAAGTAAACCTAACCCTGGTATGTCACTATTATCAGGGGATGGTTCAATATCTCTAAAGCATTCATAACTTTGATCTAAAACTCCGTTAATATAAACGGATACTTCATCCCAGTTAACGCTGCGATTAGTCAGTTTTATAATTTCAAGTTCAAACTTTGAATAATTAATATTTAGCACTTTCAAGGTTTTTGGCAATACAACTTGCTCAATAATACACTCTGAAAACAGTACATTAGTAATTTTCATCTCGCCTAAATTGAGATAATCGATATTACTTTGATTAAAAGACATAGATCTAAGCAACTCTGCAAAGGGAGTAAAGTTAATGTCAATAGTACTTTCCCAATAGTGAAAGTGTGCGCTTTGCAGATTTGGAAACCAGTAATTAAGTACGCTTGGGTCAATATGTCGCTTAAATAAAATTTCAAATCCAGCTGAAAAATGTAATTCATCTATATTATAGAAAAGTAAGGGCGTTACCCTAGTAATATTAACGGTGAAATTAAATTTTTTATGCAGATTTCCCAGGCATATAGTTAAAAGATTAAGGGTATTTGGAATAATTACAGTGGATACGTTTTCAGGAAATAACGGTAAGTTTTGGAGTGCATTGCATTCCGACAAATCAAGAGTTTCAATGTCTAGATTATCAATAAAATCAAGATCAAGGTAGTGTAAGGTTCCCGAGGTGTCCTTAATTTTAAAGAGTTCTAAATTTAAATTATAAGGGTTTTCAATAATAATTGGTAATAATGTGTTCTTATAAATATAAAATTCATCTAAAATAAATTCTTTATTTTGTTTATTTTTAAAGTTAATTATTAAAATTAAATTATCTATGATTTTTGCGATAGGAGTTTGATAAATAGTTGCATTTATCCTATCAAATATTCTGAAATAGCATCTTGTATACAAGGGAAACACTGACCGAAAAATTTGACGTTCCATTATAATATTAAAATAAAAAAAGCTAACTGTAGTAAATGGAAAAAGTTCAACAAAATTGAAGCCTTCTTCATTAGTTGTTACCTCCAAATGGTTAATGTGACTTACATTATTAAATTTGATTCGCTGTGATTTGATGTAATATAAATAAAATTTTTCAATAAATTGAGGTAATTTTATGCAGTCTGCGCTAAACAATCCTGATTGCGATCTGTAATGAAGTTCAGTTAAATTAGTAAATGCACTTATGTCAATACTTGTATTGCAGTATGTGCTATCTGTGATGTTTAAATAAGTTAATGTTTTTGGTATTGAGTCGATAATATTTTGAAGCTTTTGAAGATCAATGCTATCCATTGGCTCATAGCTTGTATTATTAATTAATATTGATAGTTTTGTTATGTTTGGGCAAAGCTCTGATAAATTTATAGTTTCATAATTAGCTAGATTAATCGTAAGATTGAGTTCTGTTAAATTTACCAGATTTATTCTCGGGTTATATAATTTATTTAAAGGACATGTCAGACGCTTTAAATAAGGAAAGTACATAAGCGATGTTAAAGAATTGGCTGTAAAATCATCAAGTTCAAGATCTTTAAGTTTATTGAAGGTAAAGCTAGGATGCTCAGTAGGTAAGGTGGTTTGCTGCAAAAGCAATTTTTCGATATTAGTAGGCAAATCGTACCATTTTTTTATTTTTATATTTGATAATTCCAGAGCTATCAAATTTCTGTAACTAGAAAGATGATTTGCAATTCTGGGCTTTTTTTGTAAGTTTATTTTTAAAGCTAAGCTTTCGTATGTTGTTATATTATTGAGCTGATATGTAGCATTTTTTGTAAAGCTGTCATATAAATTGTAATCAGAAAAGAAAAGGTGTCTCATACTTCAATTTATTAGGTTAAACAAGTTGTGCTAATATTAATCATGAAATAATAAATGTGTCTAGAGCAGAGTTCTAATGCATTATTTAATGCTCTATATGACTAATGCTGTATAAGCTGTAGCAATGGCGTCGGTCTGGTCGTTAGAGGTTATTTTAACAGATGGAAAAAGCATCTTTACCATTTTTTGTATTTGTGCTTTATCTGCAGCTCCTGAGCCTGATATAGTCTTTTTAACAAGGCGAGGTTCGACTATTTTTAAATCCAGTCCGAATAATGATATGCTAAGTGCAATAGATCCGCGGAACTGAGCAAGTAATAGTGATGTTTTAGGATTTATATTTACAAACGTTTCTTCCATAGCAGCGTGGGTAGGGGTATACTCTTGTAGAATCTGACTAAGTTCCTGATTTAACTTCAAAAGCTTTTCCTGAAATGACAAAGTGTTTGAAAGCTTTATTTCGCCTGAGGCAATATATGTAACTTTATTACGGGATTCGCTATCAAGTATTGCCCAGCCTGTTGAAACTGAGCTGGGATCAATACCTATATATCTTTTGAAGTAAGGTTGTTTAGTCATTTGTAAACTTGTTTTATGTTTACAAAACTATACTCCATAATCATGATGAATATCAAGAGATTCTGCTTCATTTGAAAAAGTGGTATTTAATTCTAAGTATTTAGAATATGGAGCTTTTTCAACAAGTACAGAATGATTCCCAGAGAAAAACGCATTATTTGCTGCGGTTGGAACTTCTGCATCAAGATATTTATGATTAATGAAGTCCTTTAAAATTTTCTCAGATTCAGGTGATCCTCTAAAGTTCTCAGTTGTATAATCATAATATTCATTAAAGAATTTTGTAAGTTCTCTGCCGCTGTAATGCCAGTCAAGGTCATCCATTGTTACGATTCTGTCATGCTTAACAACGTTTGAAATAGTTGCTCCAAGAATATGAGAACTTACGTGACCAAGGGCAGTCCAGAACTCAAACTTATCAGCTGTACCAAATATTGTTGGAGTAATCTTTGTTAATCCGCACCATAATGCAGAAAAAGCAAAATGAGCTTTAGTCAATAAGCTTACTGTATATTCTGCAAAAGTACCAGCGCTGTAGAAAGGATTGCCATTCGATAAGGCAATGTGACCAGAGTGGCTATAGTCCATAGATAATGGGCTGTTGTATGAAAATAGAGCAGGGGTATTAATGAAGTTGTATACTTCTTGTTTAGAATATTCCCTATCCTGAATGTGGTAAGTAAATAAATTTAAGTACATAGTTTATCTCGTTTAATTTATAAGCCAAGTTGAGGTGAGTAATTTAAATTATAGTTTAAGGATGTCAAGAATTTTAATGCATAGTTAACTTTTTGCAAATAATCATCTGTCACTAAAACTGAATGATGCCAGTCAAAAAAATTAGAGGTGGCAATAGTTGGAACGCTGGCAGTTAAGTATTTATGATTTCGTCATATCAATATCACATGGATTTCTTAAGAAAGCGAAAGGGCTGGTGTTAATAATGTCATAAATTTCCTTTTGAGTATATTCACGGTCATAAATATTATATTTAAAAGGATTTATATACATGTTTCCAGCCCTTTGAGTTATGCTAAATATTCGCTTGGAACAGCTATAATGTCAGTGCCTTCAATTGTTTCGCCATGATGGTGATGATGTGGATCATGGTGATGAGGGTTGTGATGATGTTCATGATGCGTATCTTCTTTTGTAGTCTGTTTTAAAACTGCATAATCCCAGTCAAAAAAGCTTGATTTTTCATCTAATGTAACGTGTGCATCGCAATATTTATGATCCAGGAATTTCTTAAGTACTTTATCGCGTTGTTCTTCTGTTCTGTTGCTTGCATAGTATTCGTTAAAAAATTTAGTCAGCTCTGTACCTGAATAACATTCATCAAGGTCATCCATATCTACAATATTATTGCTGTTTCTTTTTGAATTAGAAATTGCACACCACGCACCAGCTGCAACAAGACCTAATGATAACGCTGGTGTAATAAAGAATGAGCCAACCGCACAACCAATCAGACCAGCCTTAACTACAATCGATGTCATACCCTCTACAAAAGTACCAGCGCTGTATGCTATGTCGCCATTTGAAACTGCCAAATGACCTGATTTGCTAACATCTAAGCTAAATGGACGAATATACGAGAAAAAAGGTTTGGTGTTGATGATGTTGTATACTTCTTTTGCGGTATATTCTCTATCTTCAATTTTATATTTAAACATTCCTGAAAACATATTTTTAGATTCCTTTTTATAAGTTGAATATTAATAAAATGAGGATAAATTATCCCCATATTATTTTGAGTATGAATTTTAAGTTAATTATTCTTCAAAGCTGAAGTTGCCGTATACGTTTTGAACGTCATCGCTGTCTTCTAAAGCGTCAATCATTTTAGTAAGTTTTTCAGCTTGCTCACCAGTTACCAGCGTTACATTGTGTGGTTTCCATGTTAGTGCAGCACTTAGAGCAGAGCCAAAAGTCGCTTCTAATGCTTCTTTAACCTTATGAAAGCTATCAATTGCTGTAATAATTTCATGACCTTCTTCAGTTGAAATACAATCATCTGCACCTGCTTCAATAGATGCTTCTAAGATTTTGTCGCTGTCAATGTCAGCTGTGTAAAGAATTTGACCAATGCGGTCAAACATGAAGCTAACGCTGCCTGTTTCACCTAGTTGTCCACTGTATTTATTAAATGCGGCTCTAACATCGGATGCTGTTCTGTTGCGATTATCGGTTAGTGCCTCGACAATAATTGCTATGCCGCCAGCTCCATAACCTTCATATCTGATTTCATCGTAGTTTTCGGTTGATCCTGAGTCGGTCGCTTTTTTAATTGCCCCGTCAATTCTGTCTTTAGGCATGTTATGGCTACGAGCCATATCAATTGCTAGACGTAATTTAGGGTTAAAAGTAATATCAGGGTTAGATTTGGCAGCAACATATATTTCCCTCACAAGTTTAGTAAACATTTTAGCGCGTTTTGCGTCCTGTGCGCCTTTTCTGTGCATAATATTTTTAAACTGGGAATGTCCTGCCATTTAAATCTCCTAACTTGCATACAAAATCTATATTGCAACTTTATGCCAAAATAACTAAATAATAGCAAATAAAATTTAATAAATATTAGTAAAAGTCTATTAAATTACAATGATCGTAAGTTTTGTTGCTCAGGTTTATAGGATTTATCTGTACAATTTACTTTTAAATGGTTAATCGGCGCATTATCGACTATTTGATTTTTATCGATGTCTATAATTTTCAACTTGGTAATATAATTACTTTTTGTATGTATTATAAATGGATTTTTACCATTGTACTGTTTAAAGAAAATTGCCGGAAGTTCAATAAGCTTGTTATCTACATTTTTTAAATCAATAATAATTTTCCCGCCTCTGCTGGTAATAATATCTGCTAATTTTTCAAAGATACTATATAAACTGATTTTATCCTGAGTCTCAGAATCAGTTTTTTCATAGCAATAATTATAATAAAGTTTATAACTTTCGTTGAAATATAAATTGATATTATTTGCTTTTGGTAAAACCATTTGATTAATCGGAATCCTTAAATCATGAATATTAAGTGATATTAAGCCTAAAAATTTTTGTGAAATATAGTGTAGTGGTGAATAATTATCGACTGAATATAATGTAATAATAGAAGTATAGTTTGTATTTAAATTTTTAAATTCTAAAGCTTCCTGATTAATATCTTTTATTATTATATGTCTTACATATTTAGGCCATATTATGTTGGATTGTAATGTATTTTGCATATCTAGAAATATTTCATTTGCAACTTCAATCTTGCTTAAATCGATTGTTTTTACAGTGTCTGAAATACATATCTCAAAGGTATTTATATGTTTTGGAGCGGTTTTTAATATGTAATTGGTAATGTTTTGTGTTAATGGATGTTCTAAATATGATAATTTTAGATTTTCGATGTTAGGAAATCTTTGAAATATTTTACTTAAATTTTCTGGTCTAATTTCAAAATTATGAGGGTCAATTATTATATGAAGGGAGATGCAATTTTTAAAAATAATATTCAAATTATTATCATCAAGTAGAATGCTTAGAGGCAATTTAATATCTATGGCATTTTGGAATATAGCTAAATCAATATCTTGTTTTCTATGTGCGTTATGAATTTTAAAGCTTTCTATATAGGGTAGTATACAATTTAACTTGGATTTGATGCGTATAATACTTTTGTTATCGCAGTCTATATTTTTAAGATTTCGCGTAATATTTAAAAGTCCAACCTCTGAATTATGAATCAATATATTTGTTAAAGACTCAAAACTAGCAATATTAAGCACGCCATATTGTCTTGGGGTGGTGGTTTCAGGGTCTCTTAGTATTAAGTTTTTAAAGTATGTAGTGCAGCGGTTTTGAGTAAAGGAATTTTGTCTACTTGCTATAAAAGTATTTGATGGAGCGTAATCAATTAATATACTGCTTTTAAATTTTTTATTAGGTGAGTTTGACGACACGTTATCTTGCAATTTTCTTTTAGACATAATAAATAGAACCTAGTCATTAATATTTCAAATTTATTAATAATATATTAACGACTAAATTGCAAGATTGTTTTTATTTATTTTTAAGAATTCTTTGTTTTTCTCTGTTCCAGTCTCTTTCTTTTATAGCCTCACGTTTATCATAATTAGCCTTGCCTTGTACTAAAGCAACCTCAACTTTAATGAAGTTCCTTGAGTTAAAATACATTTTCAGTGGAACCATAGTTAAGCCTTTTTGCTTAATTTTGCCTATTAACCTATTGATCTCTTTATGTTTCATCAGTAGCTTGCGCTTACGTTTAGGCTCATGGTTAAAGCGATTGGCGCCTTTATATTCCGAAATATGGCAATTTAACAAATACATCTCGCCATTTTCATCTGTAATAAATGAGTCGTTTAAGTTAGCCTTACCATCGCGGGATGCCTTGACTTCACTGCCCAGTAATACAATTCCAGCCTCAAAAGTCTCTAAAATATGATAATCATGACGAGCTTTGCGGTTTTCACAAATATTCCTAACGTGTTTTTCGTTTTTAGAGCTCATAAAACTTTCTCAACTCATCTTTTACTTTGGTTTCAAGCTTTGAATCCAGGGGGATTAGAGGCATACGAAGATTATTTTTGCATAAACCAAGTACGCTCATAGCATATTTCACCGGAATTGGGTTGCTTTCAATAAACATAAGATCAGTAATTTTATAAATTCTGTTATGTATTTCAAGCGCATCGGAGTACATTTGTTCATCACAAAGTGCATTCAGCTTCACTACGCTATCGGGTAAAATATTTGATACCACAGATACGCAGCCTTTAGCGCCTAAGCTTCGAGCAGGTAATGTTAAGTTGTCATCGCCGCATAATACATCAAAATTACTTGAAATTGCGCTAAGCTCCGCAAAGCGTGTTACATCATTTGTAGATTCTTTAATAGCCACAATATTAGGTATTTCAGCTAAATCAGCCACTGTCTCGACATTCATGCTAACCACAGCTCTTCCTGGAACATTGTATAACATAATCGGTAAGTCAGTAGATGCTGCGACTTCTTTAAAATGATAATACATACCTTTTTGAGTTGGTTTATTATAGTATGGGGTCACTAGTATAACGCCGTCTGCACCTGCTTCTTCAGCAATTTTTACCTGATTAATAGTTTTAGATGTAGTATTCAAACCAGCGCCAACTATTAATGGTACTTTATCTTTCGTTATTTTGCGTGCATTTCTTATAAGCTCGATGTATTCATCTTCAGTTAGATTCGCTGATTCACCCGTAGAACCGCTAACTACTAAGCCTGACACACCATTTTCAATTTGCCATTTTAATATTTGCTTAAATGCCACTACATCAAGTTTGTCATTATCATCAAATGGGGTGATAACTGCTGTAAATGTTCCGCTATATATTGTCATATGTTATATATTTGATTTTTATAAAAATTTTCCTTTTCTTATTTTTAAACTACTTTTATTGTGTTTTGAAGTATTATTTTGCTTGAAAGGGTAAGAATTTGTTTGTATTATATATGTAAATGAGAATCATTATCAATTAGACGGTTTATGGATAAGTTATTTTTAAGTTTAGTATTAGTTTTTGGGTATGTAAACAATGCTTCTGCAAAGGAAGTTTATTTTGCAGAAATAGTAATTGAAAATCATAAATTTCACCCAAATGTGCTAGAGTTGCCCAAGGATGTTAAAGTAAAGCTTAAGGTTATAAATAAAGATCCTACGCCTGAGGAATTTGAAAGTATCGAGCTTAAGAGAGAAAAAGTTGTGTCTGGTAATTCGGATACTATAATTAGTTTTGGCCCCTTGAAACCGGGTGAATATAAATTTTTTGGTGAGTTTCATGAAGAAACCGCACAAGGTAAAATAGTTGTAAAGGAATAAATTATGTTGTTATCAGCAGGACTTATAGTATTTAGAGAAGCTTTAGAGATAGTAATTATACTTACTATTCTGGCTGGCGCTACAAAAAATATACCGCACCGAAATCATTACATGCTTTTAGGAGTGGCTATAGGGACGGTGGGTTCTGCTATGCTTGGCTTTGTTTCTGATGACATAGATTCATATTTCGGTGGTGTTGGTCAGGAAGTTTTAAATGGTGTAATGCTTATTATTACTGCAATAATGATAGGTTTTACAGTTATATGGATGACTAAAAACGGACGTAAAAGTGGTTCAAAATTAAAGAAAGTTGTTGCTGAAATTGAGTCAGGTAGTAAAAAACCATATCATTTAGTAAGTTTAGTAGCGCTTTTGATGCTTAGAGAAGGCTCGGAAATAGTATTATATGTATCTAGCCTTATGATTGTTGCTAAGCATAGTATTCTCTCAATTCTATTTGCTTCTGTTTGTGGTGCTTTAGCCGCTGTAATGGCTGGTTTAATTGCTTATAATACAGCTAATCAGTTTGTGAAAAAACATATTTTTACAGTAAGTAACTGGCTTATGATATTTATAGCTGCTGGTCTTGCTAATCAGGGCGTGGGATTTTTAATTGCAGCAGATCAATTACCTGAGGTAATTTCAAGTTTATGGAATGTGAATAGTTTTCTACCAGATGCTGCCTTATTTTTTATAAGAAGTTTCCTGGGCAATATTACAAATCCATCTTTTACTGAAATGCTAACATTTGTAATAGTAATTGCCACTATGTCAACGGCATACAAAAGGGCAGTAAATGCTAAATAAATCCAAAAGATTTAGCATAGTATTTTTAGCGTTACTAAGTTTTAGTAATCAGGCTTTTTCTTTAAATCTTATACGAGATGCTGAAATAGAAGAGTCTTTATCATCTATAACGCGTTCTATTTCTAAGCATTCTCAGCTACATGGCGACCTTAGCGTTTATATTGTAGATGACAATAAAATCAATGCTTTTACGCCAGGTGGTAATCAGATTTTTATAAATACTGGTATGATACTTAAGTGTAAATCATATGATATGATTGCTGCGGTTATTGCCCACGAAATAGGGCATATGCAGTCTGGGCATAAAATTTCTCGTAGGATGAACATAGAAAATGCTCAAATGCTTGGTGCTATGGGTATGCTGCTAAGTTTAGGTAGCATAGTGGCAACTGGTGCCAGTGAAGGGGTCTTTGTTGGAACTCTTTCGGGGGCTGAAGCTATGCAAAGATCAGTTCTTAAGTTCTCAAGAGATCAGGAAATTGCTGCAGACGTAGCAGGGGCGCAGCTTTTAGATAAGGCAAATCTTGGTTATAAAGGCGCAATTAAAGTACTCGAGAGCCTTAAAAGATACGATAAAGTTATGAAGGATGAGTATTTATCTACGCATCCATTTGCGTCTGAACGAATCAAGTTGTACAAAGGTAAGCAAAGTGAAGGTGCTTTGGATGAAACTTTAGCTTTTGCTTATAAAATGGCAAGAAGTAAAACAGAGGCTTATACTTTACCAAATAAAGGCGTTAATGAATTGCCCTTACTTAAAAGTAATAGCCCTGAAGATATATATGAAAAAGCAATTATTGAATATCGTAACTACAGATACGCAGATAGCCTGAAAAATATAGAGCATTTATTGAAAGTAAAGTCAAATTATGCATATTTTCATGAGCTTAAAGGGATGATATTATTTGATTCGGGTAAGTGGCTGGATGGCATTGCAGCAATGGACAGGGCAATTGATCTGTCTAAAAACCCAGATCTTCTTAAAATTCAGAAAGCCTTATATTTGCTTTCAGTCTATGACAAAAACCGTGATAAAAATAACTTAAACAAGGCAGAGAAGGCGCTACTAAGTATAAATAATGAAAATGATATTTATTATAAGCATCATTTGCTTGCCAGAGTTTATGGTAAGCTCGGTAAGTCTACAAGCGTTGAGTATCACTTGGCTGAAATGAACTTTGCGATTGGTAATAAAGAAAGAGCAAAACTTCATGCTCAGAAAGCCCTGAAATTTAAAGACTTACTTAGTAAGTATCAAAAAACAAGGCTTAAAGATTTTGTTGAATAGATTTAATGACTATGATAAATCCATAGCCATCAAACCATTATTTATATCATCAACCATATTTCTAAAGTTTTTTAAAGAATCAGAATCTTCTTTTACATAACCCAGAATACGACTGGTAATATTATCAGGAAGATTTCCTATTTTGAAATTTTTACCAACCTGTGAAAATTTAATGTAAAAACTAAACCTGTTAAAACTTAAAAACTCATTTGGCTTATAATCCATTGCAACCATATTGGATATATAAGGCATAGCTTTTTTAAGTTTATCAAAGCTTATAGGCAAATTTTTAAAATACGAAAGTGGAATGTTTGGTAGATTTCTTTCTTGTAAAAATTGACTAAATTCCTTCTCTTCATTTTCAAGTTTGCTAGCAATTGGCTTATCTTTGATAGCAGAGTAATACTTATTTTTTAAACTGGAAATTGGCCATAGTAAGTCAACTATATCAGTACGCTTATTCATTGAAGCCTTACGTAATGCGCTGCACTTAGATGTTGTAGTTAAGTCATTGATATGTGCATTGTTTTTTATTAAAAGCTCAATGATATTTTTATTGCCTTTGTCTACTGCCATATATAATGCATTTCTGCCATACTTGTTTCTGATATTAAGATCTACGCCATTAGCTGTAATAAGTTTTGGAGCTATATTATAATATCCTGTAAAAATTGCTCTTTGTAACGGGGTGAGGTCATATTTATCTATGATATTAGAATTGGCACCACCAGCAATAAGCTTTTCCAATATTTTATCTTTGCCATAATAAACAGCCAGATTTAAAGGGGTATAACCCTCTCTATCTTGAATATTAAGATCAGCATGATGCTCGATTAGAAATTCGACAGCTTGTAAATTGTCATCTTTTACGAATAGATGTAACATTGTGTTTCCATCTTTATCTTTAATATTTAGATCTGGTTTGCTTCTTATTATGCGTCTTGCAATAGAAAATTGTTTGTTTTTAAGGGCAAAATATAGAGTGTTTGAACCATCTGGAGCTGTGATATAAAGATCTGCGCTAGTGTTTGCAATATAATATAACATTAAATTTTGTAACACTTCCTTGCTATTACATTTTATTGCCCAATAAAATACATTAAGACCATCATTATCGTGAGCATCAATATCTGCGCCTTTCTGTAAAAGTAGTGTAGTTACTTTATCTGAAAAGTTTCTTGCTGCTATAATTAGTGGCGTTGCTCCATTAGCTCCGCGAGCATTGATATTTGCTCCATTTGCGATTAATAGCTTAGCAAATTCAGGGTTTGAATGTGAGGCTGCTACATGAAGTGCAGTGTCATTTCCTGGAAGCTGATAGTTTACGTTTATATTGCTATCTATAAACATTTGTACATAAGAAATGTCTGATCCTCTGCATGCGTAATGTAGAACTGTGTGTCCTGAATTGTCAGCAATATTAATATCAGCATTATGTTTGATGTAAAGTTCAATGAGTTGCTTTTTATTAGAACTTAGCGCTACATGCAATGGGGTTTGACCGAGTGCATTCTGAGCGTCAATATTTGCTCCTCTATTTAAGAATTTTAAAGCCGTTTCAGCGTTAAGCCAATTAGATATATGATGAAGCGGTGTTGTATTTGAGTTATTTGTAATATCAACTCTGGCATTATTATCTAATAAATAATCTAAGATTTCTTCGCTAAAAGCCTTAAAATCTCCTTTTTCATTTTTTTGCGCCAAACATATTAATAAAGGCGTATCTCCTTTTATATCCTGCGCATTGATATCGCTTCCATTACTAATTAGCATTCTAACAATGTGAATATTTTGATTTTCCACGGCATAATGAAGCGCTATGCGATTATTTTTATTTACAGTGACAGGATTTGCGCCTTTTTCTAATAATATTCTTACAGCTTCTTTATTTCCTGATATAGTAGCCTCATGTAATGCGGTGTTGCCAAATTCATCCTGTATATTAACATCTGTACCTTGCTCTACTAAGTACTGGAATATATCATTTTTTTTGTATTTAAGTGCGCAACTTAAAGCACTTTGATTATTTTGGCATTTTGTATTAACCGAAACGCCTTTGTTGATAAAAGCTTTTACAGCATCCAGTTTGCCATTTTTAATTGCAATTTCAAATGGTGTTCCCCCAAATGGTTTTAAAAAGAAATCAACATTTGCTCCTTTATCTATAAGAAGCTCAATAACTTTGTCTCTTCCATAATCAGCAGCTAAGTATAAAGGAGATTCATATTGTCTTGTGCTATCTATATTTTCTATTTTTGATCCCTGGTTAACTAAGTATTCTACAGCTTCATAGCTTCTGCTTGTGATTGAGGCATGGAGAGGAGTATAACCATGAAAATCCATTGCATGGATATTAGCTTTGTTTTGTATTAGTACTTTCATAACATCAATATGACCATTTTCGGCTGCCAGATGCAATGGGGTTTCCTTATGATCAGCTAAAGCGTCTATGTTAGCCCCAAATTCAATTAATAGCTTAACAATTTCTGTATATCCATGCTCCGCTGCCTTATGCAGAGGTGTTTCTTTTTGAGAATCAGCATAATTAGGATCTTGACCTTTCTCTAAAAGCTTGCGTGCTGATTTAACTAACCCATTCTCGATTGCCCAAATTAATGGTATGCGGTGATAGTGGTCAGTCAGATTGATATTGGCATTATTATCAATTAATAATGCTGCCGCGTCATCTTGATGATGAATTAATGCCCAGTTTAAGGCTGTAGAGCCCAGGTTATTTTTCTCATCAATATTAGTATTTCCTTCCAGAAGTCTTTGAATTTCTTCTAAGTTTCCTTCTTTTGCAGCTTTATGCAAGGGAATTTCTTTGTCATACATATCAAATTACCGCTAAAAATATAAATAGTTTATTAACTTATATCATAATTTAGTGTAAATATCAAGTTATGAGTAGGCTGTAAATTAACTCAAGATTAATGCTTGGGTAAGTAACTGTTATATATATTTTTTTTATATTTTTGAAGAAAGCAAAATAAGTTATAATTTACCTAAAAACTGCTCAGCACTATTTATAAGATTCATTATAATGTCTTTAGCAGGTTCGATCTTTTTTACAAGCCCAACAGATTGACCGGCCATAAGAGAGCCGTTTTCTACATCACCATCTACAACGGCGCGACGCAGCGCACCCGCCCAGTAATGCTCGATTTTGAGCTGAGCATCTTCCTTAGATAGTTCGCCTTTATAAAACTGATTAATAACTTCTCTCTGAAATTTTAAAAATTCTTTAGTGCCTTTATTATCAATGGCTCTTACTGGAATAACAGGGAAGTTTTCATCAAGCTGAACGCTAGCATTTGCATCTCTTGAGTTTGCTTTAACAAATGCATTCTTGAAGTTTTCGTGAGCAATAGATTCGCTTGCGCACACAAACATAGTGCCTAACTGGCAGCCAGCTGCGCCTTGAAGTAAGTATGTTGCAATCATCTCGCCTGAACCAATACCGCCAGCAACAAATACAGGCACTTCGTCTTTAATATGTGGTAAAATTTCCTGGACTAAAACCGAAGTAGAAACGGGTCCAATATGTCCACCTGCTTCCATGCCCTCAATAACAATAGCATCAGCACCTGATTTTATGAGCTTTTTAGCAATAATAAGAGCTGGGGCAAAGCATAAAACTTTCACGCCTGCTTCTTTAAGCTTTTGAATATGCGCGGTTTTTGGAAGCCCTCCGGCTAAAACTACATATTTTATGCCTTTGTTTATGCAAACATCAATAAGCTCATCCATTTGAGGATGCATAGTAATTAAATTAACGCCAAAATTCTTTTCGGTTAGGGCAAAGGTTTTATCAATTTCTTTGCTCAACAATTCTGGAGGCATTGCAGAACAGGCAATAACACCAAATGCGCCTGCATTTGAAATTGCTGCAACTAAATTAGCCTCACTTACCCACGACATTGCGCCAGCAAGTATAGCATGTTCGCACCCTAAAAAGGAGCAGCCCTTATTCATAAGGGCTTTTAAATTTTTGCTCATATTAACTTAATTAGATTGTTAGTTTTTATATATCAGCAACAGATGCAGAAACTGTTTCAGGCTCATTTAAAACATTATCAACTGTTACATTAAAGCTAAGCTCATTAGTGTTTCTTGTGAGTTCAAGTTTGCCATTTGTATTTTCAAGTAATCTTGAAGTATATAAATATAGTACGTTTTGGCTATTGAAAACTAAATTAAGGTTTTTGTCCGCAAGGATTTTTACTGCGTCATTTTCAACTTTAACGCCTTGTGGGCTGTAAGCTTTTGTTATAAAAGAAATTTTGCCTTCTTTAGCATTATCAATTTCAATATCAACTGAACCGCCATAAATTAAACTGCTTGCAACTATTAAAACTGAGATAATCAAAGCTTTAGATGCTGCGCTTGTCATGTTAATTTCGTCAGGGCGAGTTAAATTTTTCCAGTTAAAAGTAATGGGCTTCTCAGAAAAATAAGCGCTTATCATCGGTTTGATTTTGTTTAAGCTTACTTCAGAGTTTGCAGGAGAATAACCAAGTACTGCTTTAAATAACTCTAATCTTGAAACAGCCTGAGATGAACTTAACTGCATAAGCTCAATAGCTTTTTGATGAACATCTGAGCGGGATTCCTTTAAAAATTCTGCACCGTTATTCATCGCCCCAACAGGGCCTGCAAGATCATGAAAAACTTTTGACATTAAAAGTTGAGAAACTTCAAAATCGCTAATCATTGTTTACCACCTAAATTGTTAAAGATATCTGTATTACAATATACATAACCGCAATTTTTGCAATATACAAACTAATTTTTAGTATAATGCAAATAAATTTAATTATTTATAATCAAAAAATTGTAGAAAAGGTATAGATTTTTAATATTATTAAACTATACTTAGTTTTAGTGTAATCATCTGATTTAAAAAGAAATATTATGACAAAAATTTCAAAAATTGCCGTTATCGGCTCTGGAACCATGGGGTCAAATATAGCCGCTTTAATTGCAAGCGCGGGCTATAGTGTTTTATTATTCGACATTGCGTCAAATGATAAAGACAGATCTTCAATAGCAAAAAAAGCTATAGAAAACATTCTTTCCAGTCCATTAAAGCCGCTAATGGACAAGAGTCTATCTAAAAATATTACGCCCGCTAATCTGGACGATGACTTAAAAGAGCTGGAGTCAGTTGATTGGGTGGTTGAGGCAATTGTTGAAAACATTGATATTAAAAAAAATCTATATGCAAAAATCACCCAATACTTAAGTAAAACAGCTATCATCTCATCTAATACTTCAACTATCCCCTTAAAGGATTTGGTTAAGGATTTAGATGAAAATTTTGCAACTCAATTTGTAATAACTCATTTCTTTAACCCTCCGCGTTATCTTGATTTATTAGAGTTTGTTACTTTAGAAAATACTAAACCTGAAGTAATTGAAACTATTAAAAATTTCTGTGAAATTACACTAGGTAAGCAAATTGTAAACTGTAAGGACACGCCAGGATTTATTGCTAATAGAATAGGTTGTTACTGGCTGGAGCAAGGATTAAGAATAGCTATTCAGGAAAATGTACCGATTGATATGGCTGATAAAGCTGTTGCAGAATATACAGGAATACCTAAAACAGGGGTATTTGGGTTATGGGATTTAATAGGAATTGACCTAATGCCGATGATAACAAAATCAACCGTGTCAAATTTAAGTGATTCTGATGATTATGTTAAAATTAGCAAAGATAAAGTTGATATTGTTGATAAATTAATTGCAGAAAAGCGTTTAGGCAGAAAAACAAAGGCAGGATTTTATAAAATTGAAAAATCAGACTCAGGAAATAAGACTTTAATAACTGACCTTAAAACTGGTGAGTACATTGAGTCATCTGGTTCAAAAATTGAGAAAATTGAGAATTTAAAATATATTCAGTCACTTCCTTCTAACTATGGTCGTTTTGTATGGAGACTTACCTATAAAATGCTGAATTATGCAGCTGGCTTAATCCCATCGGCAGCTTATAATATAAAAGATATTGATACTGCTATGAAAGAGGGGTATGGCTGGAAGTATGGTCCTTTTGAGCTTATAGATATGCTGTCTGATGATAAGCAGGTTGGGGCTGAATGGTTAAGAATTCACATTGAAATATTAGGTGAAAAGCCAGCACTATTGCTTAAAGAAATAGGTAATAAAAAGTTTTATAACAATGATACTTATTTTGATAACGGCAATTATAAGCCAGTATCGCAAGAAAATATCATAACTTATAAAAAGTTATCTACACTTCCACCAATTATTGAGTCCAAATCAGCAAAACTAGTTGATATTGGTAATGATATTTTATGTTTAATGCTAACTAATAAAATGGGTGTATTAGATAGCGATGCTTTTGATGTCATTATTAAATCTGTAAGCTATATGGATAAGAACCCTTTCGACGGAATGATTATAGCGGGAGATGAAGATAATTTTTGTGCAGGTGCAGATGTTAATAATTTTATAGCCTATCATGAAAATAAAGAATTTGATAAAGTAGCTGAATTATTAAAACATGGTCAGCTTGCTATGAATACTATTAAAAACTCAGTAAAACCTGTTGTTTGTGCTATAAATGGTGTGGCTTTTGGAGGGGGATGTGAGCTTGCCCTTCATGCAAAAGGCGTTCAAGTTCATGCTAATAGTAAAGTTGGCTTAGTAGAAACTCGTATAGGTCTTATACCTGGCTGGGGTGGATGCAAAGAAATGGTAATGAAACCATTTAGAAGTACTAATATTACAAGACCTTCGCAGGAGATTGTTAATAATTTTAATTTAGTATTTAATGCCATTAATAGTGATTCTGCTATAGAAGCAATTAACTTGGGCTATTTAAGCGTTAATTCGACGCAAATTACTTTTAATAAAAAACGCCTGCTCGAAGATGCTAAACAATATGCCATAAAACTAGCTAAAAATAAAACACTTGCATATCCATCATTTGTTATGATCGATGCCGAGCTAATAAATGATAAAGTAGCATCCCTTGTTGATGTAGCAAATTTGTTACCGCACGAAAAGAAGATAATGGAAATCCTGCTTAAGATCTTTACTACTAAGGGTAAATCTATTATAAAAGATGAGGAAATGAATGATATGGAAGTTGATGGCTTTATAGATTTAATTAAAACGGATGCTACATATCAGCGCATGGTTTCGCTTATTAAAAATCGTAAAGTTTTGAAAAATTAGAGAAAGAGGCATTGCTTGAGTAGATTAGATAAAAACATTAAGAAATTGGTTCTTGATTTTATACTTAAGAATATAACTCAGGTAATAAATGCAGTATTCGCGACCGTTGATCCTCCAAAAGAGGCAGTAAGATTTTTGTATCAAAGATTATACTTTGCCTATGCCAGTGAGAAGGCTGTAGTTATTAATAATATTTCTAAGCTGGAAGAACTTTCAAAAGATGCGGTGAAAAGTGATTTTCAGGCAAAAATGGTGCTAAAAATTACCAGACCTATTGTTAAAATTAACTTTCTTGTTAAAGCTGAGTCCAAAATCTTTGAAATGATGAAAATACCTGCGGATTTTGATACTAAAAACAAAGAAAACGTTCAGCTAATTATTAATTACGCAGATAAAGTATTATCTAAATTTATCGATGATATGTTTAAATTCCAGAATGAAAGCACTTCATCTTCAAGGGATGAAGTTGTAGAGCGGGTTACAAAGTCCGTTGATAGCCTTTTTAAGGTTGATAACGAATTTGAGTTCTAAAACTTTAATATCGAATAATTGAATTTTTCACAAAAGTTAATTTATTATCATATTTAGCTTGCGCAAAGTATTGATTTTATGTTATTTTTAAATTAGTAAATTTATTAATGGTATTGCAATATGTATTCCGCTAGGCTAAATTTTAAGATTGTTTCATCCTTATTTTTAATGGCAAGTACTGCATTAAACCATACACATGCAAATTCAGGTGCTTTAGAACAGATTGACCTAGAAGGCGTTACTGTACTAGAGGAAAATGAACTGACAGGTATATATGAGCAGTTCATGGAAAGAGAGATAAATGAAAAAGATGTAAAAGAAATGGAGAACTTGCTGAGTTCAGTTTATATGAAAAAAGGTTTTCCATTTGTGAAGGTGTATTCCGAAACTTCTCCTAATGGTGATGCTATAAATTTCAGGGTTGTGGAAGGATATTTAAAGGAAATTTACTGGCAAGCGGAAGATAGTGAGCCTGATTATATTATTAGACAGATGATTGATAAATATAAAAATAACGAAGCATTTAATTTAAAGGATTTTCAAGATAATCTTATCATTATTAACTCTATGAATACCCGCAAAATTAGCGCTATATTAGACAAATATAAAGATGAAAATGGTAATGAGGTTGAAGGGGCATTTTCAATAACCTTGGTAGAAGATCTGTTAAAGATGGGGACTGTAAGCATAGCTTTTGATAATAATGCGTCAAAACAGCTTGAACGTAACCAACTTACAACATCTGTCAAATTTAATGACCTTATTAGTAAAAATGAGCGATTAAATTTAGCTTTTACAAAATCGCTTTTAAGTAATGATATGAATGCTTTTTCAGGTAGTTATGAAAAAATGATTAACATGTATGGTACTACGGTTGATTATTCATTTAATGCAGGTGCGCAATACCCTATAGGTCTCTTGTCAGAGCTTGATTTTATTAATAAGACAAATTCTAATAGTTTTGGGGTTACTCATCCATTCTACAAAACCTTAACAGAAGGTATGTACGGTAACATTAACTTTGCTATGAAAAATGTAGATACCAAAATGCTGGGTAGTAAATTATATTCAGATAAAATAAGAACTTTAAGCCTTGGTGTTTATGGCGATAAAATGGACTCGTATAATGGTAAGAACACATATTCAGCTGTGTTTATAAGGGGTTTGGATATGTTTGGTGCTTCTGAGGCAAATTCTAGTCTATCATCCAATACAAGCGCTAAACAAGAGTTTAGTAAATTAAAACTTGGTCTTTCGCGTAATCAGTTTTTACCATATGATTTTTCATTTTTTACACGTTTAAAAGGGCAGGTTAGTGGTGATAGTTTGTTGTTATCAGAAAAATTTACAATGGGTGGCGCTGAGTGTGGAAGAGGTTACAATCCTTCGGAATTTTCTGGTGATGCAGGTATTTGCTCTATTGCAGAGATTCGACAAACATATAAAACCAGTATTGATAACCTTATATTTCAGCCATTTGTACATTTTGATACCGGGCAGGTTCATGATGTAATCAGAACATCAGGTGTTAAATCTAAGGCTACGGCGTCTTCCTATGGCGGTGGCACTAAGTTTACACTTCCTATGAATTTTTCGGGTGTTGTATCTTCATCTAAAGGTGTGAACCGTAAAAATTACGCTGGTACTAAAGCTAAGCGCCCAAAAATGACATTTATGCTGGGGTATGATCTGGATTTTTGATATCAATATAAATTTTAGCTTGATTTTAATATAGCCTTATGATAAATAATTAATTTATAAAATTATATTAATTATTTTTTAATAAAAGGTATTGTGATGAAATCGCTATCAAGTTTGATCCATTCTCATGGGTATAATAAGTTATTTATAAATGAAAGATTAGATAGCGGACAGGTTACAAAAAATGAAATTGATCGTGCATTAGTAACTGCAGTTAATCATTGTCATATTGAATTAGCGGAATTATTTATCAATTATGGTGCTGACATTAATTCTAGTATAGAGATGTCAGGTTTGGGCTATGAAATGACTCTGATTCAATTAGCAGTCCTTAAAAAAAATCCTAAAATTTTAGGAATGCTCTTAGATGCGGGAGCAGATGTAAACAAAAAATCAGGTAATGGTTCAACTGCTTTAGATTTAGCTATTCACATTTCTGAAACTGATAAACACCAAGAGGGTGATATAGAAATAATAATGGCGCTTTTATTATCTAAAGGTGCAAAATCCAGCAAGGAATTATTAAAGCCAGCTATTCATGTACAAATACTTCCTATAAAAAGCCAATTTAGATCTAGGCAAGAAGTTCCAAAGCATTTGCTAGAGCTTGATCTTGTAAAAGAAAAAGCTCGTGATGATTTCTGCAGAATGCTAGATTCAGATAATGAAAACGAAAAAGTGCAAGCAAACTTTCTTAATGCTTTTGCTAATTCAAATACATTAACAAGAGAAAAATCCAGAGATTATATAGTTCAAAAAATTACAGAAAAAGGCGAGTGGTCTCAGCCATTACTTTATGCTTTAAATAAGTGCTGTGAAATAAATATCGATGATGAAAAATATGATCAATATGCTCATTTACAAAACTCTATTGAAGTTGATTTCAGAAATCTTGTTAGAACTGGCGATGTAGAAATTGATAAAATTATTGAAAATCACGCAAAATTATATCATCACAAGCAATTTATGACGAGCAAATAAATCATAAAATAAGTGCAGTAATTAATTTGGCACTTATGTAAGAATGTATTTGGCACTTATGTAAAAATGTATTTGGCACGGAACTTGCATATATCATAAATGAATATTTATTTGTGGTATATTATGACTTTATCAGTTTTACCAATTGTAAGTCCCGTGCAAGCTCAGGTAGCTCAAAACACAGCTACTGAAGGTCAAGTAATTCAAACTGCCGAAGCAGGTGATAGTGGATTTGGACAGGTTCTAGAAGTTGCAATGCAGTCTGGCGATGTATCAGCTGCCCAAAATCAGAGTAATCTTTTTACAATGACGCTGGAGACTTTACAAACTCAGGAAATTATACCATCTTTACCTGAGGATGTGGATAGTACAGCAGTTTATACTGATGAAATGGGTTTAAATGCCGCACAAATTCAAAATGCTAGCCAGCCTATAATACAACCCTCTGATATTAATGCCGAAATTGATAATACTCAGTTAATCGATAGCTATTCTGAAACTATCGAGCTGCCTGAAATTACACCTCAAAAGTCATATGCAGACGATTCATTTGGTAGTGAATCTAAGAGCCTTCCTGATAATTTAGATAATGTTAATAATGGTTATGATATATCTCAGGAAAATATCCCCATAGACTTTAACAATCAGGCTGTAAATGCTAATGCTGCGGCAAATATTCAGCCTTCATTACAAACTGAAGTTCAAGCATTGGATGACGTGTTGCCTTCTGAATTTGATGAAGTAAGCATGGAAAGCTTATCATTAAAACGTCCTAAGGCAATTAATCAGGTAAAAGAAGTTAAGCTTGAGTCTATAACATCTGCGGAAGAAATAGCAGATTTAGAGGCAAATTTAGAATATAATAACGATATAGATAATGCGAATTTAGAAACTCCAAGATACAATGAGGCAGAGCTGGTTGATGCCGAACCTGAAGTAATACTAAACTCAAAATCATCTCTAGAAGTTGGCTTAGATCTTAATAAAACTGTATCTTCAAATTCAGCAGCATCAGCAGATGAAATAGTAAAAGAAATTAAAGCAGGCGAAGCACTTGCTTCTGAAAATATCAGTGCAAATCAGGTTTCAGCTGAAATCAAACCAGCAAGCAATTCATCTGGCAATCAAGACTCATCATTTGCTGAGAAAAAAGATAATGAAACAGGAATAAGTGATAATAATAATTCTGGTCATATAACTAATGGCAGTAATAAAACAGAATTTGCTCAAAAGCTTGAAAAACTAGACGCATCTATTAAAGAGCCTGCGCTTCCTGTTGTTGATCAGGTTAAAAGCCAGATTACCAAAAACTTACAAACAGGTACAAGGCAAATGACTGTCCAGCTTGATCCAGTTGAGCTTGGTAAAGTTGAAATTAGTATTAGCATTGATAAGGATTCTTCAGTTAAGCAAATTTTTGTGAATGTTGAAAGACGCGAAACACTTGAGATGCTAGGTAAAGATCTTGCAAACCTTGAGAAAAATTTAAACGATACAGGTATTAAACTTACAACGGGTGATATTAACTTAAGCTTAATGAGTGATAGATCATTTAGCGACCACCAACGTGAATTCATGGAAGAACAAAAAGAATTTTTAAAGAGTTTAGACTCTGAAATATTAAGTGATGAAGCCGATATAAACGTAGGCACAAGAAGTTATAATGTTGATAAACTTTTAGATATAGTAGCATAAGAGGGAGATAGAAATGGCAGAATTAAGTAGCAATCCGTTTTTACAAAAATTACAAACAACACCGCATCAGGACAGAATTAAACCTATTAAAAAAGATGGTGTTGGCGGTAAAAAAGATCAACTTATGGCAGATCGCGATGCGTATATGGCATTACTTCTAACTCAGCTTAAAAATCAAAATCCGCAAAGTCCAGCAGATACTAATCAAATGACTCAAAACATTGTAGCAATTTCTCAGGCTGAGCAGGCAATTACAACAAATGAACATTTAGAAAAGCTTGTTACAATGCAGGAACACGCTCATAAATCATCTATTGTTAGCTATATTGGCAAGGAAGTAGAATATGACAATTCCAAACAAAGTCTGGAATTTGGTCAGGCTTCGTTTACCTATGAGCTTCCAAAAGATGCTGAAACATTAAAGGTAAATATAGTTGACGCAAAAGGTCATTTAATTAGGTCTCTTGGTAGTGACAGAAATATGCGTGCTAAAGGTGTTCATCAGTTTGATTGGGACGGTAAAGATAACAACGGTCGTATGCAAAAAGAAGGCGTTTATCAAATTCAAATTGATGCAGCGACCGAAAATGGAACGCCAATTGCCGCAAATACAGCAGTAAGGGCTAAAGTAGAAGGTGTTATTGAAGATTATGCAGGTAATTTTGAACTTGTTTTAAATAATAGAAATAAAATCGGAATAAACAGACTTTCAGGTATATTTGCTGCGCCTGAAATGAAAAAAGATGAAAGAGCTGGTCAGGTAGATCTCTCAAAGCTAATGGAATCAATGAATAACTTTAACATTAATGAATAATTAGGGGGTATATTATGGCATTATACGGAGCTTTCTTCGCAGGCATTTCGGGGATGAATTCAACAAGTAAGGCGATTGCTGTTGCTTCTGATAACATCACCAATACTAACTCTGTTGGGTATAAATCTTCTTCGGCTAATTTTATTACGCAGGTAACCCAAACAAGTAGTAAAAACTCTTATTCAAGTGGTGGTGTAGAAATTGCTAATCGTAGGGCGGTGGATATTCAGGGTATGATTCAGGCAACTGGTGTAGTAACTGATATTGCTGTTTCTGGTAAAGGATTATTTGTAGTTAACAGTAAAAACGATGTGTCTGGTGATTTCTTATTTACAAGAGCTGGTTCATTTAGACAAGATGCTCTAGGAAACTTCGTAAATTCTGGTGGTATGACGCTACTTGGCTGGCCTCTTGACAACGAGGGTAGAATTCCAGGCGCCCCTGGTAACTTAAATACCATTTCAAGTGCGCTCTTAGATAGTTTGAAGCCTGTAAACTTAAAGACATTGAGTAATGCTGTAGCTGCAACAACTAGAGTAAATTTTTCTATTAACCTTGATTCTGGTGAAGATTTATTAGAAGGGGCAGGTCAAACTATTTCCATTGTAAATACATCTGCAGAGAACGCTACAATCGGGATGGATGATATTATCGTTCCTAATGCAAATATTAGGGAAGGTACAACAATTAGAATTAACAATGGTGCAACCTCTTATACTTATCAATATGGTGGTGTATCTTTTAGTAACGACGTATCACTAGGTATCCTGGGGTCGATTAACCCTACTCAGGTATTTACAACTGGTGTGATTAATGGTGATCAGTTTACTATTTCTAACCCAACGATAGGTACTTACACTTTCACATTTACTACAAATGCTCCTGATACAACATCAGGTTTCTTTAATAACCTTGCCACTCTTGCGGAGGCTATGAATAGAACAACAGGTCTTACCGCTAGAGTCCAGAATAATCGCTTATTTGTTTCTGCAGAAGATTCAAGTCAAGCACTAACATTTGCAAACGTAGGTGCTGCAACAATGGTTGGTGGTCTTGGCTTCTTTAACGTTGCAGCTGCAGCTTCAAATATTACAAACGATGGCGTTTCAACATCTGATGATATTACAGCTGTGCCGATGTTTGGTCAAAATACAACTACAGGTGCGTTTGTTGGTCCTACAAACGGTGACACACTAACTATTGCAACTCCATCACTTGGTACTATTTCCTTTACATTTAACTCCCCACCAGGTGCTGGTCAGTTTGATACTCTTGCAAACCTTGCAACTCTTATCAATGCTCATGCAGGATTTAACGCAAATATTTCAAATAACAGGTTATCAATTTCCCCTGCAGATCCAACTGATACTATGACATTTGGTTTCACAGGTACTAACTTTCCTGCAACTTTAAACTTACCAGATACTACTACACTTCCAGGTACTGTAAGAAGGTTCTCGACGCTTGCAGCATTACAAACTTTAGTGAATAATTCTGCTGGTATTAAAGCTAAAACAGAAACATCTGGTGTTACTAGTGCTAGGCTTAAAATTTATAATACAGACCCGCTTGGAACCATTACGTATGATTATGGTTATCCATTGCCAGGATCAAATAATATTTTGACTGAATTTTCATTGCAGCGTAACGTAGCTACAACAGCTATGACAACTGCATATGATAATGCTAAAGGTGTGCCTACAACAACGCCTACAGGTCCTGCTTATGACCCAACAGCATTACTTGCGGGCAATATGGCTGGTGGGCTAATTGTTCCCCATTTTAGCCGTAACTTTGAGGTATATGACCCACTTGGTGCAAGACATGACTTCCGTGCAAGCTTTTTAAAAATAGGGATAAATGTCTGGGCTATGGAGGTTTATGCCTTAAATCCTAATGATATTGTTTCAACATCAGGAAGAACTGATGGACTTGTTTCATACGGAAACGTTACTTTTAACGGGGATGGTAGCTTAAGAGACGTTGACAACGCCCTTGTCAGTCCAATAACATTTACATGGACAAATGGTGCGCTTCCAAGCACTGTAACTTTATTTATGGGTACGGCGGGTGTGCCAGCTGGTACTGTCGGTGCGACTCAGATTGGTCTTCGTGATGGTTTAAGCCAAATTAGATCTGATTATAACGTGCAGTTCGTAGAGCAAAACGGTGTATCTGCTGCGTTATTAAGCTCAGTAAGTATTGATGATGATGGATTCGTAATTGCCAATTATCGTAATGGTCTTTCGCAAAAACTTTTCCAAATTCCACTTGCTGATTTCCCAAATCCAAATGGTCTTACTGCTTTAGACGGCAACGTATTTGCATCTAACCAGGAGGCTGGTGCATTTAACCTACGTGAGCCAAATACAGGTGGTGTTGGTGGCATTAAGTCAAGTGCGCTTGAGCAAGCTAACGTTGAGCTTTCTGATGAGCTAACAAGACTTGTAGTTTATCAACGTGGTTATGAGGCTGACACTCAGATTATCAGAACTGTGAATGATCTGCTTAGAGAGTTAAATAGACTGTTTACGTAAAAAATTATTAGTCTACTACAAGCCGGGCTTAGTCCCGGCTTCTTTATTTTGTTTTCTTGATACACAATCAATCAAATCTCTTTTAATTTGCTTATCGATATTTTCATTGCCTGTTAATAAGATGCTATCTGGTAGTAATTGCTCACATATCAAATTAAAACTATCCATATCAATTGTGCCAAATCTGCTATTTTTACGTAAGCTGTCTTTCCAGTTATATATACCTGCCTCATTTTTTTGGAGTTTCACAAGGTTTTGGAAATTTTGTATATCTGGGAAATTAGAGATTACGACTTCCTGATTATATGTTTTAAGCTCTTTGGGATAATGAGTTGCCAGGAATTTAATTGCCGCTTGCTCTGGATTAGGCGTAGTTTTAATAAAATCGAATATAGGATCATTACAACTAACTAAGTTAATATCAGCTCCTTTTGCAATTAAAAACAAGCCTATAATTTTATCGCTATCCTCGGGTTTATCTTTATTTGCGGGCATAGGAACATTTTTCTTTTTATCTTGAATGTTTACATCTGCATCATACGCTAAGAGATAGGTAATAGTTTTATAATCTCCATTTTCTGCGGCTATATGAAGAGGTGTTTTTTTCTTTTTATCCTGGCAATCAACATCGGCTCCTTCTTCAAGTAAAGCTCTGGTAAATGATAGATTAGATTGCGCTACTGCTATATAAAGCGGTGTATTTTTAAAAACATTATTATTATCAATATTGATTCCTTGAGTTTTAAGGTAACTTATTAATTCTCTATTTTTTGCCAAAGAATGTTTTTTATACATTGCTGCATTGTGTAATAAATTGTCACCATTTTTATCTTCGGTTAACGGATTACCACCATGTTCGATTATTAATTTTAATGCTTTTAAATCTCCTACCTTTAAACATTTTTCCATAGCATCTTTATAAAACCATAGTTTCCTTTTAATATCGCTTGATGTTTTAAAGGTAATTAGTTCTTCTTCAAGCGCTTTGTAATTTTTGCCAATAATATAATCTGTTAATTTCATTCTAAATACCCAAATTATGCATTTATTAATATATTATACAATTTGCAATTATAGTGGTCAATTTTATAAATTTTTAACTAATTTTGAGTAACTTAAAGGTAAAGGAAAGATTAATGCTAGACTAAATGCAAGAAATAAGGTATTTTAGGCTAACATTTGAATAATATAAATTACAAAGAATTACATGACATTTAATATAAATCATAACAAAGATAAGTTATTTTTCGTACCACTTGGTGGATCAGGCGAAATTGGAATGAACCTAAACTTATACCATCTAGACGGTAAATGGCTAATGGTAGATCTTGGCGCCGGCTTTGCCGATGACTATTTGCCAGGTGTTGATATTATCGTTCCAGACATTGAGTTTATTGAAGAACAAAAAGAAAACCTTATTGGCTTAGTGCTTACTCACGCACACGAAGACCACGTTGGTGCTGTTATATACCTTTGGGAACATTTGCGTATGCCAATTTATGCTACGCCATTTACAGCAGCCTTTTTAAAGGCGAAGTTTGCTGAAAAATTTGGTACAAGTAAGCATGTTAAAATTAAAGAAGTGCCAATGAACAGGCGCTTTAAGGTTAGTAATTTTGATATAGAATATGTAACACTTAATCACTCTGCTCCTGAAATGCAGGCTTTATTCATCAGAACACCTGAAGGTAATATATTTCACACAGGTGACTGGAAGTTTGACCATGACCCTGTTGTAGGCAATCCAAACGACGAAGCATTACTTGCTAAGCTTGGCGAAGAAGGTGTAGACGTTGTGATTGGTGATTCAACCAACGTATTTAATAAAGGATTTTCTGGGTCTGAGGGTGATCTTAAAAAGAGCTTAGAGAAATTGGTAATGGAATGTAAAGGCTTAGTTGCCGTTACAACATTTGCTTCAAACCTTGCCAGAATTGAAACAGTAATTGCCGCTGCCAGAATGTCAGGGCGTAAAATTGTGGTATCTGGTCGTAGTTTCTGGAGAATTATTAGAGCAGCTCAAGATTCTGGTTATTTAGAAGATCTGCCAGATTTGGTTGATGAAAGAAGTATGTCAAATTACCCACGTCATCAGCTTTTACTTTTATGTACAGGTTGTCAGGGTGAGCCACTAGCTGCAACAACTAAAATTGCAACGCAGAACCATCCAAATATTCGCCTAATTCCAGGTGATACGGTGATTTTCTCATCAAAGATTATTCCAGGTAATGATAAAGCGATTTTCCGTTTATTTAACATGTTTGTTAAACTTGGTATTGAAGTTTTAACTGAAAGAGACCATTTTGTACACGTTTCAGGTCACCCAGGAAGAGGGGAGCTTGAAAAAATGTACACACTTTTAAAGCCTAAAACAGTAATTCCAGTGCATGGTGAGCTAATTCATATGCATGAGCATGCTAAAATTGCTCGTGAGGTTGGTGTTCCGTTTACTGTTGAAGTTGAAAACGGTGATATGATTCATATTGCGAAAGAAGGCTGCCGTAAAGTTGCGTTAGTTACAGCTGGTAAGCTTGCTGTTGACGGCGTAAGACTTATCCCAATAAATTCGCAGGTTATCCGTCATCGTAGAAAACTAAGAGATGATGGTATTGTTCTTTGTAATATTATAGTTGATCAAAAATACAGACTGCTCGCTCAGCCAAACTTCCGTACTTTTGGTGTACTTGACGATGCTAATGAGCGTCCACTTATTGATGCGATCGTTGAAGATATTTCTGAAACAATCGAGAATCGCAAGGAAGTTAAAGGAAAGAAATCAAAAGAAGATGAATTAGATAATAATATCAGGGCTTTAATCCGTAGATATTTATCTCAGGAAGTTGGAAAAGCTCCTATGATCGATCTTCATATTGATGTTGTTTACAGTTAAAATAATCTGAATTTTTAAAAAGGACGCTTCGCTATAAGTGTCCTTTTTTATTAACAAAAAGTTTCTACAGCACATTTACGTTGACTTTTGCTAATTTTATCTTATTTGTTTATGAAATTTAAGATAGTATAAAAATATGAGTAAAAGTAAGAAACTAAATAAATATCAAACTTTAAAAAGCTATTTTGATAATGGCGAAAAAGAAAAGACTAAAGCATTCTTTTTAGCTAAAAAGCCTAAGTCACAAAGAGCAAAATCACGGTGTACTCCGCAAAATAATTTATTTCGGGAGTGTTGTGAGGATGGATATGCAGATCTTGCCGATTTTTTGCTAGGTATTAGTGATAAAAGTCTTGTAAACACTTTGGTTAAATCAAATAAGTTTAACTATTTCAGAATCGCTGCTATTAGCAATAATACTAAGTTATACCAAGTTCTATCTAAATATACTATAGACGTTTTATATCAAGAATTAATTTCTACTCATTCAATGTACATTTTTGAGGCTATGGAAAGCAATCAAAAGGAAATGGTGGATTATTTATGGGATACTTTTATAATAGAACATACACCAACTCAATTTGCAAGACTACTTACCGAGCTGATAAAAACTATAAATGATGCAAGGGATGCCAAAGGCTTTTCTCCTATGCATTTATACCAATATTTAAAAAAACTTATGGATAGCGCAAATGATAAAGATTTAGATAATTTATATGAAGTTAGATATGTCAGCGATTTAAAAACAATTCCTGTTTTAGATGCAGCTTTTTCAAATCTAAGAATATTTCATCATATATTAAGCAAGTCTGACGCTCAAAGTATTTATATGGCTGAAAAACATATAAAAAATCGTATTTTAAACTATGGCGTAACGACTGCTGCAAGCCTATATTTTGATAATACATACAAAATATATTCAAATCCTCAGTTATGGACAACTTATCTAAGAAAAATATTTCACTCTAATAAAAAAGACCTACTTAAATCTACTATAGTGCAAAAAATAGAATATGCGCTTCAAAAAAATCATACTCTCCTTTTATTTCCATTGGTTAGTATAGCAAAATATTTAAATGTTGAGTTATCTGAAAAACTTACAATGCAAATTCATGCTCAAGCCTACTTTTTAAAGCAATTTGAATATCATGAAATTTTACTTGCAAGTGATTTGCAAAAACAAGGGTATTCAGAAAAGCAGATTAGAGAATATATTGCTATAAATAAAGAGCAGATAAGTAATCTTGCTTGCATAGCAAATAATATGATTTCTTATAATGATTTGATTATTGATATGAATAAAAATAGGCAAAATACAAAATCTAAAAGTATACTTGGAAAACGAAATCGAGAAGATAAATGTATCGAAAGGTCTGCTAAGAAGCTAAAAACTTCTTCAGCATCGTTTAATTAAATTACTTATTAAGCAATTATATCAGGGTGGATGATAGAGTCTAAATAATGGATTCGATCTTTCACCCAAAGTTTACGTTTTTTGCATTTTTGGGCTTCGATTTGATTTTTGGTGCTTAATTCTTCGATTTTTTTCTCAAGTTCCTGATGTTCAATCTTAAGAGCTTCAAGCTCCCTAAATAACAAATCTTGCATAAACCTTTATTACTTGTGGTTGTAAATTATATTATTAAGATATCATAAATTATAACCCAAGTCTATATATCTGATAAAAAGAATTTATTAATATGTAAATTTTACAATTACATTGACTTTTTTAACATTTGCTTAGATAATGAGGGCGTTTTAATAATTTTAGGTAAATTGCGATGGTTGCTCTTCACAATATAAAAAGACATAAAACTCATAAGGTTAAGGTAGGAAATTTCTACATAGGTGGAGATAGTCCTATACTTGTTCAAAGTATGACCAATACTGATACAGCGGATGTTGAAGGTACTGTAAAGCAGATTATAGAGCTTAATGAAGCTGGGTCTGAGATTGTAAGAGTAACAGTAAATAATGAAGAGTCTGCAAGAGCAGTGCCGAAAATTCATGATAGCCTAATTAAACAAGGGTATGACGTTCCTTTAGTAGGGTGCTTCCATTATAATGGTCATAAGTTGCTTACAGATGTGCCAGAATGTGCAGAGGCTCTTGCGAAATATAGAATAAACCCAGGAAATGTTGGCTTTGGTGAAAAGCGTGATAAGCAATTTGAAATGATGATTGATCAGGCGGTCAAGTATAATAAGCCTGTAAGAATTGGTGTTAACTGGGGTAGTTTAGATCAGGATTTAGCCCAGAAAATGATGGACGATAACTCTAAGTCATCAAACCCTAAATCGGCTGATGAGTTGCTGCGTGAAGCTCTGGTAACATCTTCCTTACAAAGTGCTGAAAAAGCTATAGAGATGGGACTTACTGCGGATAAAATTATTATTTCTTGTAAGGTTAGTCAGCCGCAAGATCTAGTTGCGGTTTACACTGAGCTTGCTCGCAGATCAAATTATGCACTCCACCTTGGGCTTACTGAAGCAGGAATGGGGTCAAAAGGTATTGTTGCCACTACAGCAGCTTTAAGTATATTACTGCAGCAAGGGATTGGTGATACTATTAGGGCTTCACTTACCCCAAGACCAGGTGAAAAAAGAACTCAGGAAGTTACTGTTTGTAGGGAAATTTTGCAAAGTTTAGGCTTTCGTAATTTTACGCCGCAAGTAACAGCTTGCCCGGGGTGCGGAAGAACAACCAGTACATATTTTCAGGAACTTGCTTCATCTATTCAGGACTTTTTAAATAGTTCAATGCCAGTTTGGAAAGACAAGTACATTGGTGTTGAAAATTTAAGGGTTGCGGTAATGGGCTGCATAGTAAATGGTCCTGGCGAAAGTAAACACGCAGACATTGGTATAAGCCTTCCAGGCACAGGCGAATCACCTGTAGCACCAGTATTTATTGATGGTGAAAAAGCCTGCACTCTCAGGGGCGATAATATTGCCGGTGAATTTAAAGATTTAGTTATAAATTATATAGAAAACAGATATTTAGTAAAAACTACGGTAGACGTATGACTATTAAAATAGGTAACATTCAGCTTTCAGACGCAGTAATCCTAGCACCATTATCAGGCGTTACAGATAAGCCATTTCGTGATGTTGTAAAGCATTATGGGGCAGGGCTTGTTGTGTCAGAAATGATAGCAAGTAGAGCAATGATACTAGAGACTAAACAATCACTTCAAAAATCAAGTGGGGCTGATGATAAAACATCCATTCAGCTTGCAGGTTGTGAGCCTGAAGTAATGGGTGAGGCTGCAAAACTTAACGAAGATCGTGGCGCAAGGATTATTGACATTAATTTTGGTTGCCCAGTTAAAAAAGTAGTTAATGGCTTTGCTGGTTCTGCACTCATGAAAGACGAACCGTTAGCTGTTAAAATCTTAGAAGAAACCGTTAAGGCAGTAAATGTACCTGTAACTTTAAAAATGCGTATGGGATGGGATGCCAATAGTTTAAATGCCCCAAGTCTTGCTAAATCTGCTGAAGATGTAGGAATTCAGATGATTACCATTCATGGTCGTACAAGATGCCAAATGTATAACGGAACAGCTGACTGGAAATTCATTAGAAAAGTTAAAGAAGCTGTAAAAATCCCCGTTGTAGCAAATGGTGACATTAAAACTATTGAAGATGCTGTGAAGTGCTTAGAGGAATCAGGTGCAGATGGTATTATGATTGGTAGGGGTTCATACGGAAAGCCTTGGTTTATCAATCAGGTGGCGCATTATATTAAAACTAAGGAAATTTTACCTGACCCAAGTTATGCAGAACAGCTTGAAGTTATCATGAACCACTATGATGCTATGATTGAGCTTTATGGTGCAGACGCAGGTGTTAGAATGGCAAGAAAGCACCTTGGCTGGTATAGTTCTGGCATTCCACATTCAGCAGAGCTTCGTGGTAAGATTAACATGATGACAGACTATAAAGAGGTAAAAAAAGTATTTGCCGATTTTTATAGTAAGTTGCTTTAGAGAAAAATATGACTACATCTCATTTAACAAAGCTTGATGAATACATAAAGCAGCATGAAGCTGAATTTGATAAAAGGGCTGAGAATTTGCAAAAAGATACTCTTGAAATCTTAAAAGGATTCCTAAGAGATGTTACTTACGATTATGCTAAGCAAATAGAAGCTTATCCTAATGTTAAAGCATTTGAAACAAATGCGTATTTAAAAAAATTCTGGCAATATAAGCACTATTATTTGTTGTTAGGTAGAGATTTTACTAAAGAAGCTAATAATTTGCTTTGGGAGAAATTAGCTTTATCTATAGATTCTCAAGAAAGTATAGAAAAGCTTAAGGATTTGAAAAAGCTAGAAGAGTTAATGCATGAAGCTATTAATCCTTTTAATGGTTATGAAAATTTTGCAGAAAATATTACACACTTGCTGTCATTAGGAGCGAATTTTAATTATATAAGTAAATATGAAAAAGAAAGTATGTCATATTCATATGTATCTGTTATTTTTAAAGCACGCAATAATTTTGATTTATATACAATGTTAATTTCTGAAGGTATGGATTTTGTAACTTTTTTAACCGAAATTGATATAAATGGTAGATTAAAGAATTTATTTGGATTAGTTTCTAGATTCTCAGTAGATATTGAAATGATTAAAAATTATGTACTTCTTACTGATGAAATTTATGTATCTAAACGTCAATTTGCGCGTAACGAAGCTATGAAATACGCAATAGATTTACCTTTATTGTTTTCACCATTAACGGCTATTTTATTATATAAGCCAAAGCAAGAAAATCAGGTAATATCAAGCCTTTTAGAAACCTGGATAAAACAGCTAATTACCCCTGAAAACTTGAGTAATCTTTGCATACGCGATTTTATTGGGTTAAATGCTTATGATTATTTAAAAATGCTTCCTAAAGATTGGCCACAAAGACTTGTAGCAGAAGATCGTATTAAAGAATGTGAAGAAAAAATAACGAAAGCAGTAAATAAAGCTATGCACCGCTTCCGTTTTGATCCTAATCAGGCAAAGCACAATTTTAAGCGCTTTTTGTAAATTTAGCTAAAAATATATAATTTTCAAAAAAAATCTATAAAAAACAATCTGTTTCTGCTATTATACGTCAGCAAAATTTTCATAAGTGTAATGGTGGACTTAAGGACTTAATATGACATATTTTATTTTTATAGCAGCAGGTAAAGGTAGCAGAATGGGTGAGCTTACAGCTGACCAAAATAAAGCTACTTTAGAAGTTCAGAATAGATCATTAATATTACGTCAGATAGATTGTTCAGCCGATAAAGGAAGTATTAGTGTAATTACAGGCTTTAGGGCTGGTAAGCTTTTTAAACATGTATCACCGCATTATCTTTCACCGTGTTTTCATCATAATAAACAATGGCGTTTGAATTTTGGTAATGTTCACGCAATGCTTAAAGCTGACCGCTATATAATGAAAGGTCACGACATTATTATTTGTTATACAGATATTTTGTATAAAAAAGAGGTTATGGATCAGCTATATTCATCTAAAGACCCTGTTGTAATGCCAGTTTTCACGGGCTGGAAAAAGCAGCAAGAACAATTACCAGGCAAAAGCCTAGAAAATTTTGAGGCTATAACTGTAGGTGAAGATGGTCTTATACAAAAAATCACCACAAATCCTGATTCTTCGGTTAAAATTGACGGTCAGTTTATGCATATGATTAAAATAACATGGCCAGCATGGATTGATATGCACGAAATGCTTAGAGATATTGATAAAAAAGAAATTGAGCAAATGGATATAACAACGCTCATAAACCATATGATAAATTACCAAATTGTTACCAAACCAATTTATTTTGATGACGGCTGGTTTGAGATTGACACACCCGAAGAATTAGAATATGCAAATAGTAATTTTAAAGATAATTAGAGGATAAAATGCAATTTTTCTTAGATACAGCTGATATTTCCGAAATTGAAGAATTAAACGCAACCGGATTAGTTGATGGCGTTACAACCAATCCAAGCCTTATCGCAAAGTCAGGCAGAGATTTCAAAGATGTTATGAAGCAAATTTGTTCAATTGTTAAAGGACCTGTTAGCGCTGAGGTTGTTGGAACAAAATTTGATGAAATGGTTAAGGAAGGCGAGGTTTTAGCAAAAATTGCCGATAATATTACTATTAAGTTGCCTATGACATGGGAAGGGCTTAAGGCTTGTAAATATTTCTCAGATAAAGAAATTCAAACAAATGTGACATTATGCTTCTCGGCAAATCAGGCATTGCTTGCGGCTAAAGCTGGCGCAACTTTTGTTTCGCCATTTATTGGAAGACTTGACGATATTGGCATGGAAGGAATGAGCCTTATTGAAGATATGAGGGTAATTTTTGACAATTACATGTTTAATACGCAAATTCTTGCTGCATCAATCAGAACAAGTGAGCATGTTTTAAGATGCGCTAAAGCAGGTGCAGACGTTGGGACAATGCCAGCAAAGATCATGAAGGACCTTATAAAGCACCCGCTTACAGATAACGGTCTTCAGGCATTTTTAAATGACTGGTCAAAAACAGGGCAGAAAATATAAATATCTATGTTGTTTAAAATATTTTTAAGGGGGCGTTGCGCCTCCTTTTTTTTAAGTTATGTATATACAAATTTTCTGATTGATAAATTTTTAATTGTAGCTATAAAACATTTAAATAACTTAATTTAAGGAAAGTAAGTATGTCTAAAGGAAAAAATTTAAATACAATTTATGATGAAATTTTACAAAAGCTTCCAGAAAAATATCATGAAATAGTGCTTGGTGAGCATAGTATAATAAAAAAACTATCAGAACTTAAAAATGTTAATACAAGAGAGGCTCTCGAGATTTTGGCATCTGAATGTTCACACTCATTCCCACATAAACCTAATTTTTTTATTATGTTTGCAAGACTAAGCCACGACGTTCAAAAACTAATGGCAACTGGTAAAATATCAATTAAGACTTTAGTTAAAATTGGTAACACACAGTCTTTGCAATTAATAGGTTGCTTGGCTAATATTGATAGTTTGTTAGTCATATTAGAAAGTCATAAAGCAATGGACGAAGGACTTGAAATGATTTGCAAAATGAACGTTTTAGATCTTCAAAGCTTTATATCTCAGGCAAGCACATACATGCCATTTATAAAACTCATGTTAAATGCTAATTTAGCAAGAATTGATGAGATTGCGCTGCTAATTATAAAGGATCCTAAAAAATTCACTCTATTGATGGATAATTTTGAATACTTATTAGATAGCAAGCTTTTTCCGTTTACTATTGAAAATGCTTTAATGTTGCTGGGTTTACCTGAAGCGAATCGCAATACTGCTTTAAAGGTTATTAAAAATGGTTTTTTAGGAAATTTAATAGATGAAGATTTTAGAGAATCAGGATTGGAAAAACTATATAATGTTAATCCAGATTTAGTTGAAGATTTTATTGGAAGTATCATTAGTGCTAATGTGGATAATTCTAAACAAGAAGAATTTATAGCTCATCATCCTATATATTCAAAGTTTCTTGTAGATAATTACTTAATAAAAGCAGCAAAAAAAATTGAAAAAATTATTGAGTTAGGTGAAGATGGAAGTGAAGGTAGAGAATATAGACATATTACTACTATGAATATTTCAGCTAAAGAATATAGCACGTGGGAGCAATATATTGCATCTAAATCTCAAGCAAATAATAGTAAAGAAATGTAGCTATATTATATAATTTTATAAAAATCAGTACCTTAACCTAGTTAGAATATTTGCATTAATATTTTAACTAGGTTTAATTTTACTCTTGACATTAACGAATTGTTAATATATAATACAGACTATATTAAAAAATTATGTAGATGATTAACATAAGTTCTTGCTTTTTTTAGAGATCTGTGTTATTTTGCTACCGGTAAATTTAATACTTGGAGATTATTACAATGAATAAGACGAACACACATCAAGATTTGGAAGTAATGAACGATATAGATTATATCAGAAAATCATCGTCTTTAGTATCTGAAGCTTTACATAGAGGTTGCGACGTTATCCAAACTGCTGATGGTGATGTTTTCGTTACTGAAGTTAAAACAGTTACTTTCCACTATACCTGGGATTCTAAGAAAGGTAGAATGGTTAGAGTGAATTCGGGTGGTAGATCTAAAAAAATCCGCAAAAAGAACGATGTTCTTGATGCAGTAGATTATCACGATGATTTACATGGTGCAAAAGTTTAATTGCATTTTTAGATATAGTTACCCGATCAGCGCGCTTACACTTTCATAAACATATACTCCCTCCAAAATATATGCCCAATAAAAAGTAAGCGCGTTTTTTTTATACCACATATATGGTTAAGAATTTATGCTTTTTGTTATATGAGTGAAGTTATGTTGAATAAGTTTTGGGAAGATTTAGTAGTAAGGGAAGATATAAATGCTTCGGATAGTCCTCATTTAAATCATGATAATTTTAACAATTTATTCAAATTTACCAGTTTTGCATTAAATCAGTATATTATAGCAAAAAAAAGCGGCGATGCTAATAAAATTGCTATAGCAAAAAATGATATTGAAAAACTTCAGATTATACTTAACCGTGTACAGTCCAAAACAATGGATACTAGCTTTTTTGATCGTGGTGCTAATAATGTAGTAATAATTCGTAAAATACTAGGTTTAAGAGAAATTTTTACAGATGCAACAATTGAAGAGAGCTTTTGTGGTGATAAATTAGCCAATATAAATGAAATAGCACACTTTCCTATTAAAGCATCTCATAAACCTTTATATATAAGCCCAGATATGGGATTTTGTTATATAGAGGTTGATACTAAATATGAACATGACGCAGATAAATGTCTATTTGACCCTTATCCAGGCACAGATATCACTTTACTTGTAAAGAGAGAGAATGAATTGCGTTATAAATTTGATACACTTCCATACATTGTTTTATTACAGGCATTGTTAAGAAATAAATCAGTAATAATTGAGAATATCCAAGATTTAGATGAGCATGTAAGAAATAAATTAATAAGAAGACTTGATGCTATTCAAAATATAAACAATGAGTACATAGTTGGTAAGTACACATTTGAAGAAGCCTTAGCTATTGGTTTGGATGTAAATAATAAAGATGTAATTGAAAGCGCAGCGCAGCGTGGTTATTCAGAATTTATAAAATGCCTTGAAAAAGGTGCAAACCCATATTTAGCCGCAAATTATGTAAATAAAATCCATTTGCTTACAGATGACCAGTTTTTACATATAGCAGAAATGCTATTAGATAGCGGATTTGTGTTTACAGACAGCCCAATCATGGAATCATTAAGCAGAGAAATTAAAGGTCTTGAAAGTTTAGATAATGACAGTATTTTATCAAATTTTGACACAATCAGGCTTAAAAAGATTATTGCTGGCAGACAACTAACGGACGAACAATACAATAAATTTGCTCCTTTTGTAAGAAATGCAGTACTGGCATCACAATTTATTTATAAACAGGCTTTAATTATAGATCATGATGATATTGCAATTAATGATCTATCGCTAGAAATTATTGATTTAATGATTAATAATGAAGTTGACGCACAAATTTTACTAAACATCAAAGTTAATGGAATTGGCATTAAAGACTTGCCATTAAAAAATTATGTTTTACCAGAATCATATGTATGTAAATTTTCTTTAGGCACTATTTCACAGCTTTCTCAAGTTTTTAAATGTGATGTTAGCTTAGCTACAATTGAAAAATTTTGGAGCCAAGATGTATATAGCGATGATGTAAAAAAGATTATTCCATATATAAAGACTAATAATCTCGCAAAACAAATTGTTAAAAAAGTTGATGGCGTTAATGCATCTGCTATTACTCAGGAAATTATTGATATTGCAGTAGCAAGAGGGGCAGATAGCGAAGCACTCACAAAGCTTGGGAAATTATCTGACAAATTTAAGTTATCAAATTCATTTTTAGAATCTGCAAATCCTGAGCAGGTACCAATATTATTACAAAAATATAAGTTTGATAATGTTAAATTATCTGCTGCACATTTTGATGTTATTAAAAAATTGCCGGCATATGAATTTTATCAAACAATTGCAGCTTTTAATGCATCAAATTTATCAGATGAATTTTTAATAAATTTATTTTCAAACACTGAACTTAGTATTGATCATTATAAAAATCAAAACATTGATTTATTAGGAGATGAAACTGCTACAAATATATGGCTGGTGCTTCAAGTGCTTTATGATTCAGGCAATTTGAAAATTGCTGAAGATGATAAAGGTTCTAGTAAAAAGCAATTTGATAGTTTTTTTAATCCTAATTTGAACAAATACATTAAACCTCTGGAAAATCATGCTTCCAAGGTTTGTGATATAGTTTTGGCTTTATTTAAAGTTAAAGGATATGAGGATAATTTTATTAGTAATCTTCCTGAGTCTATTAAAAATATAACAGGTATGAGTGAAGCATTAAACAATGCAAAAGATCTGGAAGCGCAGCGCCTTGCAAAATTAGAAGAAGAAAGAAAAAGGCAACAAGAGGAAAAAGAGAGATTATCAAGGGAAGCTGAGGCAGAGCGTATTAGATTAGAGCAAGAGCAACGACGTCTACAGGAAGAGGAGAGAATTAGGCTTGCGTTAGAAGCAGCAAGACAAGCGGAAGAAAGAAAACGTCTTGAGGAAGCTGAAAGATTAAGGCAAGAGGCTGAGGCACGCAGGCTAGCAGAAGAAAACAAACGTTTGGCAGAAGAAGCAAAGCTTAAAGCAATTAAAGATGCGGAAGATGCGGAAAAAGCTCGCATACAGGCAACAATTGCTAGTGAAGAAAATAAAACAAATCTTAAATGGTTTCAAAATAAAACAATATCCCTTGCAATGTCCGTAGTATTGCCGGTTATTACTGCATGCATATCTTATCTAGTTGGGTGCAGCGCAAGCAGGGCAATTATAAATACTGCGTTAGCATATGTAACAGCTAATGTTTTATATGGTTCATATTCGCACTTTTCAGCAAATGGCTCATCTTTTAAGAGACTTCCTATCGAGATTGCTAAATCAGCTGCAGATAGCTTGCCGATGCTGCCTGAAAACTGGAGGCATAATACTAAAACAATCGATCCATCTCTCTTAAAAAGATAAGTGTCAGTGAGTGCAGCATTTATTAATCAGTTGCACTTTCTTAGTAAACAATGTAATAGTTTTATGGTTTAAGTTAACCTTGTAAATATTATATTTATGTCAAAAATTACCTATCTTCTTAAAGAAAAAAACTACGATGAAGCTATTAGTGAAGTTAAAAACAAACAATTTATCTTTGGAATAAGCAAAAAAGAGAGTTACAGTACATTATATCAGTTCTGCGAGTCAGGTAATATTCGTTATATTAAATCATGCCTAAAGATGATCAGACATTTTGAAGGGCAGCTAAAATTTTCGGTTAAAAAAGCTATAAAAAAAAATGATTTCAAAATGATCAGGATTTTTGTCGATTCTAATCATATAGCAGCGGTTGACTGGCTTTGGGAAAAGGCAGTTAAAGAAAATCTTGATGTAAGAAAAATTATAGATGAAGAACTAGCCTGGAAAGTTTTTGTAAGAAAGGTAGTCAATAATAATTCTTTGGAAAAGGTGAGTAAGATCATTAAAAATGCAAAAAGTTTAAACATCGATCTGATAGAGAATATGAAAAAAAGAGAGTATGATATATTTAAAGATACTGATATTATCTCATTTCCTTTATTTAACCTGTTGCTTAAAGAAGCTGGATTGTTAAACCCAAAAAACAAGCCATTGCTTGAGGAAGTTTACTATAAAATTGTTACAATGGCTGTAGATTCAGATAATTCCTCATATTTTAGTAATATTATTAATTTTGGTAAGCTTTTAGAAATTGATATAGTTAGAATTTTTGAATCAAACAATTATACTTTGATTTTGAAAGCTTTTGAAAATTTGAAAAACAACACTAAAAGTTCTGTTGAGTTAATAGTAAAACTTAAGGAAGCAGGTTTTAGGCTTGGTAAGTTGTTTAACGAAGAAGCCTTTCAAGGTTTTTATATGTCACTTACTAATAGTGATAACCTTGCTGCCGTAAAAAAAATTGTTGAGATATTAGAGAGTGAAGGGATATTTAACTTAGATTTCTTTGAGTCATATTTTTCTATGTGCTGTAAAGGTGATAGTACAAAATCTTTGAGTGAAATTAATGATACTAATATAGGTAAATATTTTTATGATCAAAATAAATTTGCTAAGTTTTTATGCGGTAATTTAAAAGAGGCAATTGCTGAAAATAGATTTGAGGTTGCTTTATTTCATTTTAAAAAGTTGTATACGCTAGGCTCCAATGAGATAAATCTTGAGCAGAAAGAATATAGCCTATTACTAGATTATGTGATTACTGATTACGCCGCTCATAAAAATAGTATTTTTGAAAGATGCAGGAATTTTAAGGCTTCGCTATCTGAAGAATATTTGATTGCATCGCCCAACTCACAAATTGCTTTAGACAAATTAGAAAACAGACTAGTTTCGCAAAGAAAAAAATCATTTACATTAGCATATTTAATTTATCAAAAATGCCCTGAAATATTATATACGGCAAAGAGAAGCAATAGCGAACATAGAGACAGTGATATAGTATTTTTTTTAAACTGGATTAATAATATTTATAATAATACAGGATCCTTTGCATTGATAACAACTAACTTTCATCAAATATTTGATTCAATAACATATCATGAATTAGATGATTTATATATAGTTACAGGGTTAAGAAATGTAAAAGAACTGCCGAAAATTGAAAATTTAAGAGAGAAATTTAATGCAGAAATAAAATCAAACACGTTTAGAAATTTGATTGAAGACAGTGATCGAGAAGAGTCTTTAATAGCTAATTTTATCCCTAAAATGCAATAAGTAATTTCAGTTTATAAAGATTGTGATTTGTTAGACTTATAATCGTCGTCACGCCAGTTTTTATGAGGTGACTCATGCTTTTCTTTTAAAGCTTCTTTAATGATACTAACATTTTCAGTAAGTCCAAGCGCTTCCGCGCAGTAAAGGGCGGTTTTTGTTTGATCACCATTTGGGGCGAAATTTATCTTAATATTCTTCTGGCTTAATAATAAAATTAAAAGCCTTGAATCAGGTTGTGAAGAAGCAATTGCAAGAAGTGGGTAGCCAGTTTTAGTAACCAGATTAGGGTTAGGCATAAGCTGAAGAACTAACTCAATCTCATCAACATTAATAGATTCAAAGGCTTTTAGGAGTGCATCGTTAATTTCTTCTCTATCCATAGAGTTAAACATGCCACTTCGAATAAAACCAGATAGTCCGTCAATATCATTTTTACCAATATAGTCACTAAGTTTCATATTTAACTCTCCTTTTTAACCTAAAAAATCTGCTATTAATTTCAGGGTTTGTTTGTTGTTTAGCCTTGGATCGCAAAGTGTTTTATAATCTGAATCAGGATTTGGCTCACGTTTACGGAAAAAATCCGAAAAAATACTAGCTTTGGTTTTGTAAAAATAATCTTCAAGCAGGCTTGATTCATCATACTCATCATCATCTTGGGTGAAGTTATCGGTACATTCCTGAATGTTTTGATCAAAGGTCGCTTCCAAGTGAATTCCATATGATCTTATATCATATTGATTCATTAGATTCTTAAATATTATAAGCTCATCTATTACATCATCAAGATTACGTCTTTTTTTACCTTCGCTATCGACAAAGGTATTTCCATGAAGCGGATCGCATAATATATTGAATTTCATGGAGTTTTTATGCAGGTATTCAAGTAATTCTTTAAGAGTTTTCTTAATGTTTTTTTGCCCGAATCTAACGGTAAACATGAGCTTTTCTTTAAGGTTCATAGGGTTTAATCTTTGATAAATCCAATCTATTTCTTTCTGCATATAGTCGCTTCCAAGTTTGATACCGATTGGATTTGCAATATCGCGTAAAAGCTCAATATGATTACTTCCTACAAACCTTGTCTTATTGCCTATCCATACGGTATCTGCAGAAGAAAGGTACTTAATTCCTGAATCACTGGTGCGCATTAAAGATTTTTCATAAGGCATAAGCAAAGCCTCATGAGATGTAAAAAAGTCTAAGTTGAGATTATAAATATATTTTGCCTGTTCATATCCCATTAGCATACGATCAGGTTGAGGCTTACGCGCTTTTTCTGAAAATTCAGATTTATTAACTACATCGCCCATATAAATAGGTAATGTTTTACCGCCTCTGGTTTCGGTATCCTGCGATCTTGGCTTGGCAAACTGTCCGGCAATTCTACCAATTTTTATAACATTTGGATAGTTTATGCTACAAATACCCGCGAGTTTACTAATAAACTTCTCGGTATTCATGGCGTAATAATACATATCAGTAGTAGATTCAAAAATAGGTTCAGCGCAATCACCAATCTGAAGAATCAGACTATCGTCTTTGGAAAGCTGATCTAAAAGTTTGGAAATGCGGTCAATATTTGCTATTGGTCTTCTTTGAAGAAGCTCATTTTCTATATGCTTAAGCGAGCGTTGATCTTCATAGTTTGGCTGCTTAAGTGTTTGAAAATTTATATTATCTTCATCAAATTTATACATTTTAATGCCTTTCTAAAAATGAAGTTTTAACATTTTTAAGACCTGCGTGGTCAAAGTATACATATGCGCTATCATCACTCATCGACATTACTTTACCGTAGCCGAATTTAACATGGAAAACTCTTGTACCAAGCTTGATATTTCCATCGCTGTCAGTTACTTTTGATGAGCTACTTTCTAAAACGCTTGGTTTTTTAACTTCTAATCCCTTTGTAAATACTTCGGGTGTGTACAGTGAATTTAGCGTGAGTATTGTACAAATCTGTTGCGGCAGTTCTGTTATAAAGCGGGAAGGGATAGAGTCCTGAAATGTGTTATATATCCTTCTTCTACCTACTGAGCTAATAAATATTTTCTTTCTAGCTCTGGTAAGCGCAACATAAGCTAAGCGTCTTTCTTCCTGTAAATCACGTTCAGAATCACCGTCCCTTAAACTAGGGAATAATCCTTCTTCCCAGCCAGGTAACATGACAACTTCCCATTCTAAACCCTTTGAGCCATGCATTGTCATGATGCTAACGTGATTTCCTAAAATTTCATCATCATTGGTACTAACCAGACTGACATGCTCAAGGAAATTCTCCATAGAGTCAAATTCCTGAAGCGCTCTGTAAAACTCTTTTAAGTTATCTAATCTTGCTGAAGAATCTTTGTTTTTATCTTCTTTCCACATACCAACGTATCCGGAATCTGTAAGGATTTTCTCAACCAGCTCATAATGCGGCATATTTTTGCTATCTTCTTGCCAAGATATAAATTGCGCAACAAGCTTAGTTAAAGGATCGGAAGCACGTTTTGGCAAAATATCATTTTTAAGCATTTCGCAAATAGACTGAAAAAAGCTAAGCTTATTTAACATTCCAAAATTATGTATTTGTTTAATGGTATTGTCACCTATGCCGCGCCTTGGAACGTTGATAATACGTTCAAAAGCCAGATCATCATTAGGGTTCATGGTTGCGCGAATATATGCTATGGCATCTTTAATCTCGAGTCTTTCATAGAATTTTAAGCCACCAATAACTTTATATGGTATTCCATGTCTAACTAAACTTTCCTCGATTGCCCGTGTTTGAAACGACGCTCTGACTAAAAAGGCTATGCTACTAAAGGAAACGCCATTAAAACTAAGATGTTTAATAACTTTTCCATAAAAATCGGCTTCTTCTAAATCATTATAGAGTTTGGTCAAATATATTTTTTCACCCAAATCACCTGCGCTCCAAAGGCTTTTGCCAAGGCGTTCAGAGTTATTGGATATAATAGAAGAGGCGGCAGATAAAATATTTTGCGTCGACCTATAGTTTTGCTCAAGTTTAATAACTTTAGCCCCTGGAAAGTAATTATGGAAATTCAAAATATTATCAACTTCCGCGCCTCTCCAACCATATATTGATTGATCATCATCACCAACAACGCAAATATTTTTATGCTTTTCAGCAAGCATTCTTACAAACATATACTGCGCAATATTGGTATCCTGGTACTCGTCTACGTGAATATACAAAAATCTATCCTGATAAGTCTCTAACACGTCTGGGTGAATTTGGAAAAGCTGAACCACATATAATATTAAGTCGCCAAAGTCCATATTGTTAGTTGCTCTAAGCTTAAGCTGATATTCCTCATAAACTTTTGCGGCAATTTCTTCATTAGGACGGTTTTTAACAGGCTTGGCATCAAGATACGATATGCACTTATCTTTCCATGACTGAATAACGTTTAAAATAAATTTAGGAGGGTATTTTTTAATATCTATACCTTTTGATTCCATAATTCCTTTTAAAAGTTTTGTCGAATCATCCTGATCTAAAATATTAAAGTTTGTGTAAAGACCTATTCTTTCAGCGTTAGAGCGGAGTATTTTGGCGCAGATTGAGTGAAATGTACCAATCCACATTCCAGAAGCTGAAACATATTTTTCAACTCTTTCTAACATTTCTTTTGCTGCTTTATTAGTAAAGGTTACAGCAAGTATTTGGTGCGGGCTTGCTATTTTTTGCTCGATAATATAGGCAATTCTCGAGGTTAAAGCTTTTGTTTTACCAGTACCTGCGCCTGCTAAAATTAAAAGTGCGCCTTCAGTTGTTTCAACTGCCTCTTTTTGACTGGGGTTTAGCTCATTCATCAAAAGAGAATCGATAGTATTCATAAAAGCTTCTCGACAAATCTAAAATTAAGTTTTAAAAATATACAGGTGAAACAATTTTATCGCAATACCTATATATGGATTTATTTAATTTAGACAGCGCATTTAGCTTGCTAACGCTTCTCGGGCTTGAACTGGTTCTGGGAATAGACAACCTTATTTTTATTGTTGTGGCAGTTTATAATTTAGAGCATGAAGAGAGGGAGAGAGCCAGAAATATTGGGCTTATGCTTGCCTTAATCTTTAGGGTACTAATATTAATTACAACTGTATTCTTCAGAAACCTGAAAACTCCTTTGGTTACAATCGGTGGCTTTTCTTTGTCATTTTGTAACATTTTTCAGCTTTTAGGTGGCGGGTTCTTGTTAATAAAAGCTATCAGCGAATTATATGAACTTAGTAAAAGAAACGGCTCAGTAAGAACCATGCAGGTTAGAAGCGGCTTTTACCCTGTTATTTTTCAGATTATAGTTATCGATATGATCTTATCTTTTGATTCTATCATGGCAGCGGTAAGTGTAAGTGAGCATGCTTCAATTATTGTGATCTCCATTATGATTACTGTAATTCTCATGATGTTTTTATCACGTAAGCTTGGAAAAATGATTTATAAACATCAGTCTATTAAGGTTTTGGCGCTAAGTATTGTTAGTTTGCTAGGCATAAGCCTGATAATTAACGGATTTAATATACAAATATCGAAATCTAGTTTGTATCTGGCGATATTTTTTGCTATAACCTTTGAAATCATTAGAACCATCGTTATTGACTTCAATAAAGATAGCCAACACCCACAAAATGGATGAATAAATTATGTTACCAATTCGCTTTTTTCCCGATAATACCAATATTAACTTTGTTAAACTTAAAAATATAAATTATTTTATTTCTGTAGCGCTTGTACTCGTGTCTTTTGTGCTGCTAGCAACTAAAGGGCTAAATTTGGGTGTGGATTTTGCAGGAGGTGTGGTTGTAGAAGCATCAATTGAAGATCCGGGATTTAAAGTTTCTGACCTTAGAAAGCATCTTGAAGATTCTCAAATTGCTGAGTTCACACTATCAAATAGTAATAATCCTAATGAAATTACCCTTACAATTGGTGAAACAAAGCAAGATACTCAAGTTGAACTTATTGATAATATAAAGGCGGTGGTATCATCAAAATATCTTAAGGTAAATTATAACAGAGTAGATTTTGTAGGACCTAAAGTTGGTGCTGAACTTATAATGAATGGAATTATTGCAACCATTGCAGGATTTATAGGTATTATGATTTATATCTGGAGTAAATTTGACCTGGAATATAGTATTGGTGCGGTTTTATCGCTTGTACACGATGCAATTCTTACTTTGGGGTTTTACTCCTTAACAGGTCTGGAGTTTGATTTAACTTCGATTGCTGTAATACTTACGGTTATCGGATACTCCGTAAATGACTGTGTGGTAATATTTGACAGAATTCGTGATAATTTCCGTATTTTCTTTAAATTACCACAGTATGAGATTATAAACAAAAGTATTAACGAAACTTTATCACGTACGACTCTTACGGTCGCTACAACTATGCTTGCAAACCTTGCTCTTGTGCTTTTTGGAGCGGCAGTTATTAAGAGTTTCAGCATAGCAATGCTTTTTGGAATTGCAGTTGGTACATATTCATCAATTTTTATTGCAGCGCCTATACTGGTTGATCTTAAAAAGAAAATGGCACGTTCATAGTTTATGAGAATATTCAGAGATTATTCAAGCTTTAAGAACTTAGATGGAAAAACCATATTAGCTATTGGCAACTTTGATGGTATTCATCATGGTCATCATAAGGTTATAAGTACTGCCAAAGAATTGTCTAGAAGTCATAATTTGCCATTAGTAGTTATGACATTTCATCCGCATCCTATGCAGCTTTTTGCCTGTGGTAAGATTGAATATACTAAAATGATCTATAACGTTCGTAATAAAATCCTTAAGCTTCAAGAATATAAACCAGATTACTTATTACTTCAGCGTTTTAATAAGGAAATCTGTAATTTAGATGCTAGTTACTTTGTAAAAGATGCAATAGTTGAGGCTCTTAAAGCATCAATTGTTGTAGTTGGTTATGATTTTATGTTTGGCAAGCAAAGAATGGGCGATGTAGGGTTGCTACAGTCTATGGCTACTTACTTTGGATTTGAAATTGTAGTAATTCCAAAGGTAACGCTAAACGATAATTTATGTTCATCATCTAATATTCGCAAAATGCTCTATCAAGGTAATATAGCAGAAGCAAATAACATGCTTGCTAATAAATATAGTATTTATGGCAGGGTAGTTAAAGGAAAAAGGTTTGGGTCTCAAATGGGGTTTCCTACAGCAAATCTTTTAATGCCTAATATTGCTATGGCGCATGGTGTGTATGTAGCGAGTGTTACCGCTGAGGGTGAAAAGTATAATGCAGTCGTATATTATGGTGTAAGACCTACTATAGAAAAAAATGCTAACGAGCTTCTAGAAGTTCACCTTCTAACAGATAAATCTATAGATTTATATGATAAAATCATTCAGGTAGAGCTTGAAGATTATATCAGACCAGAAAGAAAATTTCCGGATGAAAGCGCGCTTAAACATCAAATTCAGGAAGATATAAATTATGCAAAAAGCCGAAAAGTTGTTTAAATACTGCTGTATTTTATTTGTAAGTCTGGGCAGTGCCGTTATTGATCTTGCAACTAAGGATATTGCCTTTGATTATCTATATAATAATAAACAAGGATATGTTGAAGTTACAAATTTTTTTAATTTAGTTGTAGTGCGCAATTTTGGCGTAAGTTTTGGAATGTTTCAAAATCCTGAATATGGGGTATTTATTTTTCCAATTATAGCCTGCATAATATCAGTTTATTTATTATGGTATATTAAAGATTATGTGCATTACTTATACGCAACTTCTGTTGGTATGGTAATTGGCGGAGCTATTGGAAATTCCATTGACAGAATCATGTATGGATCAGTTAGAGACTTTCTAGATTTTCATGCTTATGGTTATCACTGGCCTGCTTTTAATTATGCAGATATTAGTATATGCTTAGGTATAGGCTTATTAATGCTACTTGATTTTAAAGTGATTAAATTGAAATCATAAAAGCTTTAAAATATTGGAGGGTTTATGCAATTTCGAGATTCTTATGCAATAAGGCAATTTTATAGCATAAATCCTGAGCTAAAGTTTTTTCAATGTAATGATTTGTTAGATGCTGGTTATAAAGAAACAGAGTTAAGTTATTTGATTTTAAAAAATGTTCTATACGCTAAGATTTTGTATAACTTTTCATTAAAATTTAAAGAAATAAGCAAAGCGAATTTTATTAAAAAGGAAGCGTTGTATGATATGTTTAATAAAAATATTGATTTGTTTAACGTATTTATGGCATTTAGTAATTTGATAATCACGAATGTATTAAATACAAAGCAATGCGTTTGTTTTGAAACTTATTCTGTGCATTTGGAAAAATTCATATTTCATTCAATTAATCAGCAAATTCACTCGCAAAATTTCGATAATTCTTATACTAAGATGTTAACTTTGGCATTTAAAGAAGAGTATGAGAAATTTATTAATAAAAAAGTGGAAATTTCTTTTGGAAATCATGTGTACCAACCAAGGTCTGATATCCATACAAGTAACTCATTTACTAGGTAGCAAGTGCTACTTAAATAATAATGATCAGTCTCTGGATATTGCGTATTTACCTTTATGACTCAAGTATTTGACCACATAATAAATAGACATTGCTGAAGCAAGGTTTTTAAATGTATGACCGCTACATAACTCAGATGTAAAATGGAAAATTTCATAATCAAAAATTTCAAAGATTTTACCAATTAAAAACCATGCGAAGATTTTAAACCAATATTTATCCTCTTTAAAGCCTCTTGGAAATAATATTAAGGTTGCCATTGATACAACAAAAGGGATGAACTGAATTATTTCATAAAACTTGATATCGCTTTTATTTGTAAGCTCTGTGTATTCCCACTGTAGCACACTACTTGCACCTATTAAAACCGAAATAAAAAGCAATATATGACCAGATTTAATGCTAATTCTATCTTCTAGAAGTAAGCACATTATTGCCATATATATAATTGTAAGTGGTAATCTCATCCAAAATAGGGTGTAATGACTTGGATCCGAATAATAATAAATGGAACCCATGCCTAATAATACAGAACAAATGAATATGGTTGAATATGGGAAGTTAGCGTATAACTTGATTAATCTGTTACTGTGGTGTCGAGTAAGAACTAATGCCATACCGATAGCCCCTAAAATAATATAAGGAATATTGGAAAGTACATTAATGCTATTCGGAATATTTAAGAAAACGCGTGTATCTGCAAAGTCATAATACTCAGAAGGTTGATGAAGTCGAGGGATTAGCGAAAATGCAGAGACAAGAAATAAAAGCAGTGAAACGGTAATTATATTAATTTTAGTAGTTTTAGACATTTTTTTCTCCTTAATTTTAATGTTTAAACAATTTTATCCTCCTAAAATGGATAGTTGGTTGGTACACAAATACAGTGTATCTATAGTTTAATAAAATTTAAAGCTTTTTATGAAAAAATTGTAAAAAAGAGGAATAAATCTTCATTCCTCTTTTATAATTGCGGATTGTTATTAATTATAAAGTTTTTGCTAAGTATTCAACTACTTGCTTAATTTCCTGATGAATAATACTCAGTTTAGGGCTACGCATATATGCGGCGCATGATGCTATTTTGTGGGTCTCATCAATGCAAATAGTGCCAGGGGTGGTTGGAATATACTTTGAATCCATTCCCTCAATCAAGTTCCGATTACTTTCATTGTCATCGCCAAGTGTAACTTGAAGGCATTTTTTACCTTTAAAACTTAAGGCGATAAGGGCAGGGACTATACAAATTGCGCCTATTTTTTTATCTTGCCTGTGAAATTCCTGAATAATGTTATCAATATCTTCAGTTATTGTAGCATTAGACCCGTCAAATGCTATAGAAGAGAAATTCTTAGCAACACCAAAGCCTCCAGGTAAAATAAGCGATTCAAAATCATTAACATTTAGCTCTGCAAGTGGTGTTATTTCACCTCTGGCAATTCTCGCGGACTCAATCATAATGTTTCTTTCTTCATTTTCCTCAAGATTTGTAACATGATTTACTACGTGATGCTGGTCTTTATCGGGTGCAAAAATCGTATAAGTAAGGTCTAGCTCATCCAGGCTTAATAAAGTAAGTACCGCCTCTCTTATTTCAGATCCATCAAGATAACCACATCCTGATAGGATAACAGCAACATTCTTTTTCATAGTTTCCTCCTATTTTTCTTTATATTTGCAAAAAATAGTTGAAAAAGCCAACAAATATTTAGAGGAGTCCGTTATTTTTGAAGCTATAGTGACTCTCACCAGATATAATTATATGATCGATAAGTTCTATGCCAAGTGATAGACAAATTCTTTGAATATCATTAGTAGAATAAATGTCAGACTTAGATGGATTGGTATTCCCACTTGGGTGATTATGTAGTAAAATTATTGAACTTGCTTCATAATTTAAAGCTTTTTTGATAATTTCACGCGGGTACACCGGTGTATTGTCAACTGTACCAAAATCCTGAAATTCATCAGCGATAATCATATTCTTTTTATTAAGATAAATCACTCTAAAAACTTCTGTTTTTAAATGACCCATAGTTGTTCTGGCGTATTTTATAAGAGCGCTCCATGACTCTAAAATAGGCTTTGACCTCATTTCTTCTTCATGTTGTTTAGCAGACACTTCTTTTATTAGTCTAAAAAAAGTATATGCCGAATTACCAAGACCTTTAGTGTTTTTTAATTCATTAGGCAATGCATTAAGTATTTTAGAAATTGACCCAAACTTATATAAAAGTTCCCTTGCTATTGGCTTCGTATCGCTTCTCGGTACAACATAAAACAGAACAAGCTCTAACAGATCATATTCTGAAAATGACCCTGGCTTAGATTTCAAAAATCTTTCTTTTGCCCTTTGCCTGTGGCCAATATAAAAAGGAGAGGGCGAATAAGCTTCTATATCAGCTTCTTCAAGTTCGGTAATTTCATTATTTTGTGTCATTTGTGATTCTGGTTACAAATAAATAATATACAAATGGAAAGACTAAAATTGATGCTATAATTTGAAGTCCAAGATCATGAAAATTAATCTCTTTTCCTTGCAAAAAATGTGATGACGCAATTTGCAGAGCGTTAATAACAAGTGTAGTAACAATAAAGCCAATTGTTGTGAATACAAAGTTAAGGCTAAAAAAGCGCTTTCTGTGATACATTATAATGTATTTAACAATTAAATAACAAAATGCGGTAGTGCCAATTAATTTACCTGAAATAACATCACTTACAATGCCTAAGAGCAACAAATACCAGTCAGGTATCATGTTGCTGTAAACTAAAGTAAGTAAGAATATAAGTATAAATACGATTGATGGTAAAATGGGCTTAATTTCAGGAAGAACCGGAATTAAAGATAGGAATACAAATAATATTGAAGTTAAAAAAAATGATATTCTTAGACGAGGAACAATTTTAGGATTCATATAAACTCTCGTAGATCCTCGTGAATATTAATTATTTATTTTCATATATAAATTTTTTACTACAATATGGGCAGGATATTTCTTTTGCCTCACCCATAGTTAAAAAAACTCTCGGATGACCTATTGCAGGGCTTTCGCCATCACAATAAACTTCATGAGTATTAACTTTATAAACTACCTGTTCTGGGAACATATTTTAGCCTTCAATATTTTCTAATTGCTTATTATCAAGTATTTTAAATAATTTTTCAATAATATCAATAGGTTTTGGCAAATTATCATGATTTTCGTCAGGATAAATTTTTCTTCTGGTTTTAGACGCAAATGCTTCAGGAGTATAAATTTCAAGCTGGAGGTTAGGGTTAACTATTTCTTTTTTCCAGTCATTAATCGCTGATTCGACTGCAGCTTTCCCCGCATTAAAAAGTAAATTATAAGCCATTTCCTGCGTCCACTTGCATGAAAAATGTACAAATACAGGGCTTTGTGATTTTTCCATGAGTGGACTAATGTATTTTAAAAGTAAAATCTGCGATGTAATATTAGTATTAATGGACTTGATTATAACATCATCATTTATGTGGAGCAGGGGCATGCTTTCTGATGAATATGCAAGTAAGTTTACTACGTAATCAAGCTTGCCGAATCTTTCAAATATACTGTTAGCCATAACAGGTAGCATCGCATGCTTAGTAATATCTAAATGTAGTAATACAATTTCAAAGCCATTTTTTTGGGCAATATCTGAGAGTTTTTCAAGCTTAGTTTTGTCTTTACCTAAAGCTATAACTGCTGCGCCTTTTTGTAAAAAACTAAGTACTAGTTCATTACCTGTAGTGCTTGTAGCGCCAAGTACTAAAACAACTTTGCCTGTTAAGTCCATTATTTACCTTCGTTTGCATTAATTTCAAGTTTATCCAAAATTTTCATCATATTTTTAAACTCATCATATGAGAAATTTTTATGGATATCATCTTTGTTTAACAGATCACGGAAGTCTTGAATAGACTTTGAATCATTGCTGTTTTTAAGTTTATTGAGCAGTTCATTGATTTCTTTCTTTTTAGAGCTATCTTTAATAATACTTTCTAAAAGCTCGGTATTTGGGTCATTAAATGATTCTGCCTGCATTTTTTTAGTAACAATATAAGACTCAAGCTTGTACCACCATGATGCTGGCATATATGATATCAGCATTTTAGAAAATTCTGTAAGTTTAGGCTGCATGGCACTGTTTTGAAGCCATTTTGGCTCGGTTTCATGTTTTACATGAAACTGGATTTTATATATATCGTTACTATGTTTTACATTCAGTGATCCTGTAATACCTAAAATGCATACAAAAATAAAGCAGCTTATAGCAATACCTCTGATTAGCCCAAATAGGCTGCCCATCATACGATCAACTGCACCCTTATTTAATGTTTCAAATAAAGAAGTAACATAGTATTTAGCAATTGAAATTAGTAAATACGTAATAATATAAGTTGCTATAAAAGCAACATATTCGGCAATATCTTTATTTGGTATTTTATTATCAATAAATAAAAGGGTGTATTGCGATAACATTGTTGCTGAGATAAAAGATAAAACTAGCCTTACCAGCGATAATGTTGTGGCGATAAATCCTTTGAAAAACCCTATAAGTAAAGATAATACAACTATTGAAACTATAATATAGTCAAATATTCCAAGCTCTCCAAACATTTTCTCACTCACTCATTATTGTTTGTCTTGATGCAATAGCCGCAGACAAGGTCATTTCGTCTAAATAATCTATTTCACTGCCAATAGGAATACCATAAGCCAGGCGTGATATTCTTATCGGAAGGTGTTTAATTCTTTCTGTTATGTAATGCGCTGTTGTTTTGCCTTCAACGGTTGGGTTATTTGCCAAAATAACCTCTTCAAATTCACCTGTTTCAAGGCGATGTATCAAGGACTCTATAGCAAGTTGTTCAGGACCAATGCCATCAATTGCAGATAAAGTTCCGCCCAAAACATGAAACTTTCCCTCAAAGAACCCACCTTTTTCTAATGCCCATAAGTCACTTACATCCTCTACAATACATAGCTGAGAACTGGTTCGAGATTCATCAAGGCAAATTGCGCAAGGATTAGATACATCTAGGTTGTTACAAGTGCGGCATCTGTCGACTTTATCTATGACCACCCCAATCATTTCAAAAAGAGGGCGCATAGATTTAATTTTGTTTTGCATTAAATGTATGACAATCCTTCTTGCTGACCTGGGTCCTAAACCCGGAAGCTTTGAAAAAGCATATATTAAATTGTCGATTTCTGCCTGCACGTATGTACCAATATTAGAATGGGAACTTGAACCCTGGTGGAAGTGATAGTCCGCCCATCATTCCTGATACCATGTTTTCAGATGTTTCATCAGCGCGTTTTTTAGCATCGTTTACGGCTGCAATAATAAGGTCTTCTAACATTTCTGGGTCAGAAGGATCGATAACATTTGGGTTAATTTTTACAGATTTTACAAAGCCATTGCCGCTAACAACAACTTTCACTGCATCTCCGCCGCTATTACCTTCGTATTCTGTGTCTTCCATTTTCTTACGCATTTCAGCCATGTTTTTTTGCATGTCCTGAACTTGCTTCATCATTTTTCCGATATTAAAACTCATTTTCTCTCCATAGTTTTTTAATTTCTGTAAATAACTTACAAAAAAATTTTTACGAAACTAAAATATCATCCACTGAAACTACCTTCGATTTAGGGAAAGTGTCAAGTATTTGTTTTATATTACTATTACTTGATGCATCTAAAATTTTCTTGTTAGTTTCAATATGAATTTTCTCTTTGACAGTTGCCTCGCCAGTTTCTTCACTGCTAATTACTGTCCAGCTTTCTCCAGTCCATTCTTCTAAATCTTGTTTAAGATTTGTAATTAACGTTTTAGGCGCATCAAAAAGGTTAAGTTCTATGGAATTGCTACTAAACTTAACCAGTCTTACATCACGCTTAAGCTGGCTCGCGACAATCAGCTTACCTTTTTTCTCACATAAGTGAATTACCTCATCAAAAGACGACGGTGATTTAGTATAAACTTCCTGCGCTACCGAAACAATGCTTTTTGTACTGGGGCTTGTTTGCTGGATACTTCCGCCTCCGTTTCCTGATAATAAGTCAATTGGGGTAGGGAAGGCTTTAACAAAGCACAGTCTCATAAGAAGCATCTCTAATGCAAGCTTTGGATCATGACAAATTTTCATTTCCTCAAGACCTTTAAGTAACATAGACCATAGTCTGGTAAGAACTGCAATTGAAGTATCGGTAATTATAGAGTTTAAAGATTCAATATTAGACTTAGATAAATATAGCCCACCATTTGGCTTTATGTTTTGCTTAAGTAAACTTACTGAATGGGTGAGTTCAAGAAGCATTTCGTTAAGTGCCATCGGCATTGCACCCGACAATAGCATTTCATTAACGAGACTAATAGTGTTTTGAGCATCACCAGATAAAATGTGCCTGAATAACTGAAGCAAATTATCATTTGAAGCTCTGCCAAGAATTTTAATAATTTCTTCAGCTTTTACTTCCCCGTTATCTTCCTCTAACGAATGGTTTATCGCCTGATCCAGCAGGGATAAGCTGTCACGCACTGAACCTTCGCTGCTAATTGCTATAATTTGCAAAGCTTCTTCTTCAAAGCTAATTTTTTCCTTATTGCATATATTTTTAAGGTGTTTTGTAAGTTCATCTTCAGAAAGCCTGCGAAGTTCAAATTTTTGACAACGAGAGACTATAGTAACAGGTATTTTCTTAAGCTCAGTAGTTGCAAATATAAATATTACGTGAGCAGGTGGTTCTTCTAAAGTTTTAAGTAAAGCGTTAAATGCCTTATTTGAAAGCATATGCACTTCATCGACTATAATAACTTTATAGCGTGCTGAAACGGGTAAATATCTTGCAAAATCAATGATTTCCTTTACATCTTCAATACTTGTTTTGCTTGCAGCATCCATTTCTAAACAATCAGGGTGGCGATCTTCCATAATACTTACGCAGCTTGAGCAAACGCCGCATATGTCAAGTGTTGGTTTGTTATTGAGACCATCGACTCCCTTACAATTTAATGCTTTTGCAATAATACGCGCTGTTGTTGTTTTTCCAACGCCTCTGATACCCGTAAAAATATAAGCATGATGTATACGACCGCTTTCAAAGCTGTTTTTAACAACTTTTACCATATTTTCCTGTCCTACAAGGTCGGTAAAATTCTGCGGACGGTATTTGCGGGCAAGCACCTTATATTTGTTATTACTTTCCATGATTTATAAAACCGGTTTTATAATTTAATAGCGGATAATACAGTGACTTTATTCAAATCAAATTTCAATATGCTATTAAATATATATTTTGGTATTTAGTCAATATTTGAGTGCTTAGAAAACCTTAAATTTGAAGGTGAGTTTGTTAAAACCATTTTGCGAAGAAAATTAATATGGAGATAATAAAATAACATATTATAAAATTTACAATAAATGCGGCAGTATATGCTATAAAGTCTATGCTAATAAATCTTTGAAACAATGGAGCCATTTCAGCGCAGAGTCCAATTGCAAAAACAGCAGATAATCCAAGCTGAATAAACGTCATAATCTTTACAGCTAAGTTACCACCTAGTTCAAACGTTTTATCTAATGCTCTAAAAAGTAGATTTTTGTGTTTTTCTTCTAATTTAAAACCTTCATCTTTTTCGTTGTTATCCATTTGCGCTGTCCTAAGCTTATTTTTTGAAACCTGTAGCGGTGATTATTTCAAAAGTAGCTAAAATTTTACCATTACATATATCTTTATATATATTATTAATCGTGTCAATTGCATCTTTTTTAAGTTTATAACCTGATTGTATCAAACAATTGGTTTCGCCCATCCCTCTAAGATCATGCATAAGTTTCAAAACATCAGGATACTCAATTTCAATAGTTTCAATATCTACAGCCGCACCCTCAAAGCCGCATCTCTGCATTAAGCTTGCGGCATCTCTTATGTCGATCATTGGCGAGATATGTGGAGTGACTTCGCCACTATAGTTAATCTCATAGTTTAGCATTGCTTCTCTTAGCTCATGAAGAGTTCTGCCGCCCAAAAAGCTGCTAATATACAATCCTCCCTTTAACAGAATGTTTTTGGCTTGAATCAAGTGACCTGGCAAGTCATTAATAAAATGGTTATTTAAAACTGATATAATTAAATCGAAAGATCCTTCATCAAATGGTAAAAATTCATCATCACAAATTAATGTGTTATTATACTCAGGTTTTAAAGATTCATGCAGTTCAGTACCTAGTATATTTTCATATTCCTCAAAATATCCTTTTCTAGCGCCAATATCTAAAACTTTTTCGGGTCTAAAGCCTTGCATCTCTGCTAATCTTTCCTTGATATTTTCAATGCTATGCTGCACTATAAAGTCATATTTATCAAAGTTTTGTCTGGCGCGTATTCGATGGGTAATATATTTACTGCGGTTAAAAATCTGCATTGTATTTTAGTAAGTACGGTTAAAAATTTTAGTAAGGTTATTTTTCCTCATAAATGTATATTTTGCAATTGTATTGTGGAGGAATCTGATATTTGTCTCAAATGTTTTCATAAACTTAAGTTCTATACCAACCAATCGTGTATGCAGTGTGCTGAGCCGATTGAAGGTTTTATAAGTAAAAGCCACAAAAAATGCTATCGCTGTACAACACATGAATATTATTTTGATAAAATCTATACTGCTTTTTATTATAACGAATTAATATCAGAAAATATTCATAAGTTTAAGTTTTTTGACCAAATTTCATATGCAAAAACCTATATTGAATATTTGGCTCCTAACATTAAAGATAATTTTGATTTAATTATACCCGTGCCGCTTCATTATTATAAATTAATTTCCAGAAGGTACAATCAGGCGGGGATATTAGCCAAGCATTTGTCTGAAAAACTAGGAATTCCTGTAAACCATAATACTCTAATCAAAATCCGAAATACAACACCTCAGAGGCTTTTAGACTTTAAATCAAGGCTAACAAACTTAGAAGGGGCATTTAAAATTACCAATTTAAACATAGTAAAAGATAAAAAAATACTTTTAATAGATGATGTCGTAACTACAGCCTCAACAGTTAATGAATGTTGTAAAATACTTAAAGAAAACGGAGCTAAATATATAGCAGTAGCATCTGTTGCAAGATCTATAAAAGATTAATCTTTATAAAATCGTTTACTACTTTATGTTAATAGGATATTTATTATTGAAATAAGCAGGGTGTATTTTATGAAATTAACTGATCTTCCAGTTGAGATATTAACTAAAATTTTAGATTACTTACCTGACAAATCAAGGTTAGACATTAGAAGCACCTTACATCTCTTAAAGCAAATTATAGATAAACATATTTATTTAAATAATAGACTTGATTTAGAAAGCCTTTACATACTTGATAAAAATAATGCGCCATATACTGTAGAGCTACTTACTTTTTATAAAAATTTTAATACAAGTCTTGCTTCCTGGAATTGGTTTTTTGAGCAATTCTTAAATCCTCATGCAGTTAGAAATTACAAAGCTTTAGTTTCAATAAGGTTTGTAAAAGCTAGAAAAAATGCTCCTTTAATAAATTTGCCACCAAACCTTGATTTCGTTATTAATTGCACTAATAACTTTCATTTACTTAGAAAATTTAATGATGAAAATAAGTGTATTTTATCATCTTATACCTACACATTAATAATGGATTTAAGTGCTGATGTTCAGGGTTATTTGGAAATAATAAAATTTATAAATACAACTAGCTCAACTTATACAAATATATCTTTAGTACTAAAACTTAATGAACAGCAAAGTAGTAATGATATAGATATTTTCGTAGCTTTAAAAGCCAACTCGTATAAAAGTGTCGCAATCCATTTAGAGGGTTACAATGCTGAAGATTTTAAATCTATATTGCCACTTTTAGAGAAAATTTCAAATTTATCGGGTCTATATTTTGATAAAGCAAACTTTACCCAAAATCAGCTTAATGGAATTTTAGCATGGGTTCACCGAGAACTTAAATTGACTAAATTATCTTTCACTAATTTAAATGCGGGTCTATGCTTAAAAAAAGCTTTTGAAAACATTGATTCACCTCATGAGAAACGTTATGAAGTACTTGATTTATCGGGCAGTCGTTTAGATAGTCAAATATTACCAAGCTTATTGAATGCCAATATTAAAGTAGATAAGCTGGTTTTCAATTATAATAATCTACAAGGATTTCAAACTGATTGCTTAACTAAACTTTGCGTAAAAGAGCTGGAAATTGATACATGCCAGCTAAGCAGTTTAGATATGGCTAATATACTTAAATATCTGGCTGAAAATGCTCAGTTAAGCTATTTAAATATTATGAATAATGGCAATCTTTTTCCTGATACTAATGCATTTGAATTACTTAAAAAATGTAACTTTAAAACTATATTATTTGATGAAAACCAAGTTGAGCTAACTCCTGAGTTTATTAATGCAATTAGCATTACAGAAGGGCTAAAGATAAGCGGTCATAGTTTTCCTCCTTCATACAGAGCTTTAATATTTGATAAAATCATTTCAAAGCATTCGCCCAAAACCTTTTGGCTTAAAGAGGTTGCAGGATTTGATATAGGAGCCATTCCTAAAATGTTACAATATAATTATGACCTTGAGAGCTTTAGTTTAAGGGGAGGAAGAGTATGGGGAAACGGTTTAAGTTTATTTAAGCAATGCTTTGCAAGGATGAAAAGACTGAATGCGGTTGATTTATCTAAAAATTGCTTGTCCGCTTCAGCTGATGTATTAAATATACTTGAACAAATATTTAACGTACCTAAACTTTCAAGATTGGTTTTAAACAGTAATAATTTTAAAGAAGATTTATTTGACTTTATTTCCAAGTTACCAAGTGTTTCATATTTAAAATCCTTAGAGGTGCGTTATAACTTTTTTGATGAAAAATCAATAAGCTTCATACCAAAAATCCTGGCAAAGCTTCCCAAGCTTGAGATCCTGTTAATATCATCGTCTATTTATAAAAAAAGTGAATGCAATGGTAATCAGCTAAAAATATCTCTTATGCATACAATTTATAATGCTCTTGAAGGTACTCACATTACTAATTTTATAATGCGTAAGACTTCTAATAAAAAGAGTCATTTTTATGTGAAACTAGAAAAAATTACCAACAATAATATGCCAGATAACCGCAGATATCATTTGACAATATTAGATCGCGGAATAGAGTGTGATGCTAGAATAGAACATGATAAAACTAAGAAGAGTCTTAAGAATGTCGCAAGAAGATCAAAATAGGCTGAAGAAAATTTATTATCAAAGCGTACATAGGGGCTGCAAAGAGTCTGACTATGTTCTTACCCATTTTGCCGATCATTATTTAAATGAGCTTACTGACATTGAGCTTGATATATATGAAAAATTCTTGCTTGAAGAAGATGTAAATATAATGAACTGGGTAATGGGTAAAGAAGAAGTCCCCAGTGAATATAATATGATTTTTGATAAAATCATGGCTGGTATTGATAGGTAGAGTATGCAAAACTACACAGTACCAAGGGCAGGTTATGCTTTTTTTGCTAATAAAATTCCCCAAAAGTCCGTGCTTATCGCACCAAATGAATTAGAAGCAGCATTACTTTGTGAGCAGTTATATAAACTTTCGCCTTCTAAAAAAGTCCACATGTTCCCCGCATGGGATATTCAGCCATATGATAGAGTCTCGCCAAATATAAGGATAATGAGCGAAAGAATAAGTACTCTTTGTAATCTTGACTATGCTGACATTATTGTTACAACTGCAGCGGCGTTAAAGCAAAAAATACCAGATCCTAAATACTATAAAGATGCCAGCATTTTAATTGAATCAGGTAAACGGATAGACAGGGATAAATTAGTTAGTAAATTACTTTTAATTGGCTATAACCGCACTTCTATAGCTAGTGAAATAGGCGATATTGCCGTAAGGGGCGGTATAATTGATATAGTATCTGAAGAGGGCATAGGTTTTAGAATAGATTTTTTCGGTGATGAGATTGAATCAATTAAAGAGTTTGATCTCATTTCCCAAACATCTAACAGCAAGCGCGAACGGCTTTTGATTTTGCCTGTATGCGAGGTTTTATTATTTGATAAAAACATTCAGAATTTTAAAGAACATTACCTAAGCGAGTTTGCAATAAGTAATAAAGATCCACTTTATGAAACTATAGTCAATGGCGGTAAATATCAGGGGATGGAAAACTGGCTACCTTTATTTTATAGTGAAGTTAAACCAGTACTTCAGATTTTAAATGATTTTAGCGTTATAGCATATGAAAGAGATATTGCTGAATATAGCGCTTTAGATGACCATATATTAGAAAGTTACAACCTTCGCATTCGCCTTAAAAATCAAGAGGAAATAGCCTATAACGCACTTCCCGCAAATAAAATATGGGATGTTGAAGGTGAGATAACTCCAAGCCATGTGCTGCATGAGTTTGGTGATTATGATGATTTAGGCATAAAATATAGTAATTTTAAAGCCAGCTTAAATATTAATGTATTTCAGTATCTTAAAGAAGCGCGCAATAAGTTTTCGGTTGATAGAGTGGTAGTTTGCTCAAGCTCTAAAGGCTCTTGTGAAAAAATGCTGGATATTTTAGAATCTTATAGCATAAACAGTATCTATATTAATGAAATATCAGATATAAAAAGCTTATCCCCAAAAACTATAGGCGTTATAAATTTCCCTATCGATAATGGAATAATCGCTGGTAATATACTCTTTGTATCAGAAGAGGAGCTTCTGGGTTATAGAATTAAAAGAAAATCTTCAAAAATCTCCTCTAAAAATACTGAAAACTTTATATTTGAGGCTTCAAATTTAAATCCAGGTGAGCTTGTAGTTCATGGGGATTATGGAATCGGTAGGTTTGAATCGCTAGAGACGCTTACAATTCAGGGTGAGCAGCATGACTGTATTAAAATAGTCTATTTAGGTGACGATAAGCTTTACATTCCCGTTGAAAACATTGACCTTATAACACGTTACGGTGCAGATGATGGTGTCCAGCTTGACAAGCTTGGGGCTGCTTCTTGGCAAATGCGTAAGGCTAAGCTTAAAAACCGTATTAAAATTGAGGCTGAGTCTATTATTAAGATTGCCGCCGAGCGTTCGATGCGTAAAGGTCAAACCTTAGTTGCTCCAAATGGTTTATACGATGAATTCTGCGGCAGATTCCCATATGTTGAGACAGATGATCAGCTAGCGGCAATTGAAGACGTAATTGATGATTTAGGTTCAGGCAGACCAATGGACAGGCTAATATGTGGTGACGTAGGGTTTGGAAAAACCGAAGTTGCCTTAAGAGCAGCATTTGTTGCGGCATTTGGCAGCGAAGGCAGAACAAATCAGGTAGCAATTGTTTGTCCAACTACTTTACTTGCAAGGCAGCATTACCGTAATTTTACTAACCGATTTAGAGATATGCCTGTTAATGTGCAAATGCTATCCAGGCTGGTTAAACCGTCTGAGGCTAAAAAGGTTAAGGATGGTCTTAAAGATGGCAGCGTGAATATTGTAGTTGGAACGCATGCGTTACTTGCCAAAACTATATATTTCAATAATTTAAGCCTAATGATAGTTGACGAAGAACAGCATTTTGGTGTGGTGCAAAAGGAAAGGCTCAAGGAAATGAAGGCTAATGTGCATGTTCTTACTTTATCTGCAACCCCAATTCCTCGCACTTTACATATGTCGCTTTCAGGAATTCGTGACCTGAGTATTATTGCGACCCCTCCAGTTGACCGAATGGTGACTAAAACCTTTGTTACTCCATTCGATGCTGTAACTATTCGTGAAGCAATAATGAATGAAAAGGCAAGGGGAGGAAGGTGTTTTTTTGTTTGCCCAAGGATTAGTGACATAGAGGAAGTACGTATTAAACTTAGCCAAATAGTACCTGAAGCCACCTATAAAATTGCCCATGGTCAGATGAAACCCGATGAAATTGATGATATTATGAACGGTTTTTATGACGGTGATTTTGACATTTTACTATCTACTACCATTGTAGAATCTGGCTTAGACGTACCATCTGCCAATACAATACTTATATATAGAGCTGATATGCTAGGACTTTCTCAACTTTATCAGCTGAGGGGAAGAGTAGGGCGTGGTAAAATAAAGGCATTTGCCTACTTAATTACACCTAAACTTAATATAATATCACCACAAGCACGTAAACGCCTGGAAGTTATGCATAAAATTGACAGTCTTGGCGCTGGTTTTACTGTCGCTACCCATGATATGGATATCAGAGGCGTAGGGAACGTGCTTGGCGATGAGCAATCTGGTCATATCCGTGAGGTTGGTATTGAGCTTTATCAGCAAATGCTAAAAGATGCTATAGAGCAGGTTAAAGATAACAAAACCGATGAAGAAATTACTCATGAAAGCCCACAGATTAATATTGGCTTGCCAGTACTTATCCCAGAAGAATATGTAGCCGACATTAATTTAAGACTTAACTTATATAGAAGGATTGCGGCGCTAAATAATAAGCAGGAGCTTGACTCTTTCTATTCCGAAATGGTCGATCGTTTTGGCGCAATGCCTGATTCTGTAAAGCATTTATTTACTATTATTGAGATTAAGCAAGTTTGTATAAAAGCAGGAATCTCTAAAATTGATACTGGTCCTAAAGGTGTTGTTTTGGCATTTTACAATGAAACACCTAAGTTTCCGGATAAAATCATGGCTTATGTTGCAAAACACCCTAATATTGCTAAATTACGCCCTGACAACAAGTTTGTGGTACAAAAGGAAATGCAGGAAGCTGCTCAAAATGTTAAGTTTATCAAAGGTTTAATAGAATCGCTTTGCTAATACAAGGAGTTTATTAACATTTTATTGACTTTTCGTTAATTATATTATATAGTTTTAATAAATTAATTATATTCATGAGCTATATTACATGACAAAGAGAAAGTTTGCTGGTCAAGAAATATTTAATGAAAGAGATTTTCAGGGATTATCTCAAGATGAGATAATCGAAAGATTAGAAAATGAGATAGATTTATTAATTGAAATTGAAGAAGAAGGTCTGGTTGCAAACAGATCAGGTCAAATTCAGTATATCTTAGATGCTTGCCGCTTACTTGATAAAAAATCAATGCGAGAGATTGCAATTTATTCGGATAACTGGATATTTGATTTTCTTTCTTTCGAGCCTAAACATTGGTCTTATATTATAGACTTCTTGAACACTTTAGAAGAAAAAGATAAAGATAACGTTATCTGGAATATATTAATGTATATAGATCAAATAGATCAAGATTCAGCTGATGATACAGGCAACCGTTTAATTGCAGCAAATGTAACGCAGCAGATATTAACTTCTTTAACAGATAATAATTTAAGAAATTTGCTTTTAATAGATAATGAATATTGCAATGGAAAGGCAATATTAGCAACTGTTGCTGGTATTTGCAGTGATGAAAATGCTGCAATAAGCTTTTGGAACAGAATACCGAATGAATTTAAATTACAATGCCTTAGGTACGATGAATATTGCACTATAGGTTTATTATTAATGAGTGGCTTAATCAATACTATAGAACATATATTTTCTCAAATTAGTTCAAATGAACAAAAACAGGCGCTACAATCTGTTATTTTTGAAAGCTCTAGTTTTATACAATATAAATCAACATCACTACAATGGATAAGATCTAAAATAGGTGCGATTGAATGGCATATACTTCTGGCGACAAAAAACTATTCTATATTTGAAGGCATTTGCAAAAAGGCTATGTATGAACCAGAATACTCGCAAAATCATGATATTATTCAAAAAATAATCTTGGAGTTCCCAGGCGATCCAAACTTTAAGACAATTTATGACAATGTTAAAGCAGTTCATGAACAAAAAGTAGAAGAGTGCAATTCATTTTTGGACAAAATATTTGAAATACCTTCAGAAGATGAGTCATTGCCAATGAATATAGATACAGGCGAGGGAGATGAATGGCAAGTTTCTAAACGTCAGAAAACTAACCATACTATACACCCAAATTTAGATTTCTCTAAGAGACAAAATAAGTTATCTATAGCTCAAAAGGATTATGAAAAAAGTTTTCCCCAAAATGTATCTCAGGATATGTTAATTAAAAATACAAAGGAAGAAATAGATATATTAAATCAAAGAATTGAAGGTGAATTCAAAGGTAAAAATATAAGCACTGAAGATGACCAGATATTAGCGATATTATCATATTGTAAAAGACTTAATAAAAAGTCAATGCGTGAAGTTGCAATTTATCGAAATATGTTCTTGTTTGATTGCTTGCTAGAAAAAAGTGAATATTGGTCTTATATGGCTAAATTTATCCTTTGCCTTACAGAAGAAGATAAAAATACCTTTGCAACGGAAATACTATCTTACATCAATGCAATGCAATGCATGTTGATTGTAAGAAAATCGCAAACAAAAATCAAACAGCTATATATATTAAACAAATCCGTCAAATAGCTGCAGATACTATACAAAATATTTTCTTGTTTTTTAGTGATGAAAATTTAAAGGAGCTTCTTAAGGTAGACGATGAACATGAGTGTGATAAAGGTATCGCAATATTTTCCAAAATAGCCAGCCTTTACTCTAATGAGAATGAAATAATAAAATTCTGGAATAAAATCCCAGATGAATTTAAGTTGCAATGCCTTAGGAGTGAAGATTACTACACTATTCATATTTTATTAAAAAAGGGTTTTGTGAATACAATAGATCATATGTTTTTGCAAATTGGTGAAAATGAACAGAATATAATTTTAAAATCTCTTAAAGATAGAAAAATTGAAAAATATAACGATACGTCATATGAATGGATGCTATCTAAATTAAAAAAGACTATTTGGAGAAATACTCAGCAGCAAGGACAAAATCAAAGGTTCTAGCATATGAATAAAAATATCAAGAAAACTGATAATTAAAGAACAAAGCCACAGCAATTATATAGTTCTGTGGCGTTTGTTTTTATATCGTATTTAACATAATATATATTATGTGACTTTTATTATACCTATAAGTATAATAACTTGACAGCAGAGTATAAATATATCATAAAGGCGCAAATAGTTAAAAAATGGTAAATATAATGCAGCACAAAGAAAATACTCCCTCTAAAGAAGATTATACTAATCAATTACTGACCGCGGTTAAAAACAATAATGTAGCTGATGTAAAAAGATTACTTGAAAATGGCGCGGATGCTAATTTTATTGATCCTGAAAACCATATTCCCTTATTAGGTATAGCAGTTGATAAAAACCCAGCAATATTCTATTTTTTACTAAAATATAAAGCCGATCCAAGTGCGGTTTATAAAAAGACATCTATGGTGCGGTATAAAACATCAATACTGTCTGAAGTTATCTTTGGATTCAAATATTCTCATTTAATTTTACTAGCCAAGCACGGGGTTAAATACGATTCTTACACAACCAATGGTGTCAGTGATTCTATTATGCCTCTGGAAACAAAATTATATATTCCTAAATTTGCAAGTGATCATGCTAAGATTTATAAAATATCAAACTTATTTTATATGTTTGATATTTACCCAAATATGAATAATAGTTCTCGTACTCACGCAAAAAATTTCATCCTTGATCCCAAAAATATTGCTGATTTTGTAAGCATTTATACTTCACTTGTTAGTGATATTATAGAATCCTATTATCCCGATGAAATTAAGCAAACATTTGCTCGCAATTGTTTTGTTACGCATAAGTGCCTTGAAAATGGTAAGGGTGATACCGCGTGGAGAGAAGGACTTGATAATAAAGCCCCTATCCTACCTTCTGAAATAGTGAATAAAATTGTGAACTTCAATAACATATCTTTAAAGGAAGTTACCAAAAAAATCCTTGATGAAATTCTTTTAATAGAAGATAAAGACGTTAAAGATGCAATTTACAAGGGTGTTACAGAGCATTTTAGTAAAAAACGGTCTGAAAGATTATTTTTTATGTAATTAAAAAAGAGAATAAGCAATATGTGCGCTAAATTTATTGAGATTGTTAAGACAAAAGTTACTCATACAGGTAGTGACTCTGATATAAAAGCTTATAATGTATTAGAAAAGGAAAATTCTCTTTTACCTTTATGGGAGTTGCTTGAGATTAACGCTAATCCTAATTATAGTTTAGAATCTTACGACCCATTTGCTCGGAAGGTAAATAAATCACTATTATGTTTAGCTTTTGCAAAGAGAAAGCAAGATTGTATGGTGCTTCTCATTAAATTTGGCGCAAGATTTACCTTGAGCCTGTTTGATTCGTATTTTAATGCTGCGCATAATCTAGCGTGGAATGGAAATGACGATGATTTAAAATTTAATTGCAGTTTTTTATTGATCTTAAAACTTGATGAAGGTGAACTAGAAAAAAATAACAAATTCATTAAACCAGAGAATTTAGACGGAGCTAAAGCATTTTTTCATAACTTTCAGGTTAATTTTGATAAATTAGTCGATATATTTTACGAACTAGTAACTATGCAGCAACAAAGATTAAAACATAAATATGCTATAGACTGGCGTGGAATTCTTGAGTGTGAAGTTGAACGTCAACCCGAATATATTCTCGATCAATTTTTAACTCTTAGAGATGACGCTTTAGCTGCCAGAGTTAGATCAGAAGTTCTTAAAAAGATTGAAAACGATATAAACATTGTTCATTGAAAACACCAATTTTTTAGCCCCTCTCCCTGTTTCTAACGTGTGAGGATGGGATATTTAGAAGCCCACGGTACTTGGCTACCGTGCGCCTTGCAATCGAAATATTGCGCTTCCTAAGCAGTTCTACAAGGTCATCGTCTGAGAGTATGTTTCCTGGCGTTTCCTTTTTGATAATTTCCAAAATTAGATTCATAATCGCCTTATTTGAGGCTTCTTTGCTATTATCATCAGAGTTTACACTTTTACTGAAAAACTGTTTAAAAGGCATTATTCCTTTAGGTGTATACATATACTTATTAGCGCATATTCGGCTTACTGTACTTTCGTGAACACCAATAGAATCTGCTATATTTTTTAGGGTCATTGGCTTTAAATACATATTACCAAACTCTAAAAAACTCGTTTGATTTTGCACAATATACGTAGCAATTTTAAGCACGTTTTCAGCTCTTTGTTCTATTGCTTTTATAATGTTGTTTGCACTATGATAATACTCTGCAATAACCTTGGAATCGTTATTATTTGCCTTAATAAGGCTATAATACTTTTTATCAACCAATAATCTTGGAAGTACTGCCGTATTTAGCTCAACTTTATAGCTATTATCTGGAAGTTTTTTAACTATAACATCAGGACCTATAAATATACTTGGGTCATTTTCAAACTTGAGCGCAGGCTTTGGATCTAAAAGTTTAAGTTCCTTGATCATGTTTACAACGTCATCATTCGCGCTATTAGTAATCTTAGATAACTGGTTTATATCGTTTTTAGCAACCAGCTCAAGGTTATTGATAAGCCCCTCATATGCTTTATTATATAGCCCTTTGTCTTCTAACTGCATTTTTAAGCATTCGTTTAAGTTGCGGGCAAAAACTCCAGCAGGATCAAAGGTTTGTAATTTTTTTATGACTTTATCTAAATTGGGCTTTTTGTATCCTTCTTCTAATAATAAGTACCCTCTTTCATCAAGCATGTCCATCAGTTCAAAAGCTATTTCAATATCCTGAGGATCAGAAAAACTAATCTCGATCTGCTCACTTAAATGCTCATAAAGGGTTTTCTCTTTTGAATAAATACTAGTAAAGTCAAAGTCTTTGTCAGAAGCATATTTGATATTATCTATATAATTATCATTTGCCTCGTCTTTTTCGAGTAATGGGTTTTCGTTAATTTGCTGGTCGATAAATTCTAAAAGCTCAAGATTAGACAGCTGTAACACCTTAAGCATAGTATTCATAGACTGCGAAAGCTTAAGCGTTTGAACCTGTTTGGCTGATTGTACCTGACTAATTATCGCCATATTTCCGTAAAGTTAAAATATTCATATTCATATTCATATACTAGCGATCTTTAGATCATATGTAAATAATGAACTTGACAAAGTATGAAATTTCTCTTCTACTATGAGCCACAAAACCTACTTAAAAATAGAGAAAAACGATGGCTGAAATTACAGTACAAGAAGTTAATAAAATCGCTCGTCTTGCTCGTATCAAAATGAATGAGGAAGACGCAAAAAAAATGTCTTTAGAGCTTTCAAAGATTTTTGAAGTTATTGATATGCTTCAGGAAGTTAATACTGACAATGTAAAAGAGACAATAAACGTAATTGATAGCTTTAATCTCCAGGTATTTAGAGAAGACAGCATTACAGATGGCAACAAGCAGGAAGACGTTCTTAAAAACGCAAAAGACGCTGCATATGGCTGCTACGCCGTTCCAAAAGTTATTGAATAATATTACAAATTATAGGTTTTAACGTGAGTGAATTACTTAAACTATCTATTTTAGAAGCTAGCAAAAAGCTACGCTCAAAGGAAATTAAAGCAACTGAGCTTGTAGATAGCTATATTAAACAGGCTAAAAAAACAAAAGATTTAAACGCATTCTCGCTGGAGACATTTGACTTTGCAAGAGAAGAAGCAAAAAAATCACAAGAAAGACTTGATAATAACACAGCAAGACCTTTAGAAGGTATACCTGTTGCGGTAAAAGACCTTTTCTGTACAAAAGGCTTTAGAACTACATCTTGCTCAAAAATGCTTGCAGATTTTATTCCTCCATATGACTCAACAGTTAGCTCAAAATTACTTGGCGCTGGCGGTATTATGATTGGTAAAACAGGTATGGATGAATTTGCTATGGGTTCATCAAATGGTACAAGCTATTTTGGCGGTGTTATCAACCCTTGGAGAGCAAAAGATAATCCTGATAAAAAACTAGTTCCAGGTGGCTCTTCTGGCGGCTCTTCTGCATCAGTGTCTGCCTTTTCATCAATGGCAGCACTTGGAAGCGACACAGGCGGATCAATTCGCCAGCCAGCGGCTTATACTGCAACAGTTGGTATTAAGCCAAGTTACGGCAGATGTTCACGTTATGGCATGGTTGCATTCTCAAGCTCACTTGACCAAGCGGGTGTACTTGCAAGAAGCGTTGCAGATGCTAGCTTAGTTTTAGAAAATGTCATGGGTCATGATGAATTTGACTCAACAGTACAAAACCTACCAGTACCGCAGTTATCAAAACTATCTGCAAATAGCATGAAAGGATTGAAAGTTGGCGTTCCAAAAGAGTATGATCACCCGATGTTATCAAGTGATATCAAAGCATCATGGGAAAAAGCAATTAGCCTTGCAAAAGCGCAAGGTGCTGAAATCGTTGAAATTTCAATGCCACATACAAGCTATGCACTTCCTGTTTATTATATTATCGCGCCAGCTGAGGCATCATCTAACTTATCACGTTATGACGGCGTTAGATTCGGTTATAGAACAACCTCACCTATTACTAATATCAATGACCTTTATGAATATACAAGGGCTGAAGGCTTTGGCGCAGAAGTAAAACGCCGTATTATGATTGGTACATTTGTATTATCATCTGAACATATAAGCAGCTATTACCAAAAGGCTCAAAGAGTTAGAACTTTAATTATCGAAGACTTTAAGAAAGCATTTGAGAAAGTTGATGTAATACTAACACCAACCACCCCAACACCTGCATTTGGCCTTGAAGATAAGCTTGACCCAGTTAGCATGTATATGAATGATTTATTTACCGTTCCTGCAAGTCTTGCTGGTCTTCCGTGCATGTCACTTCCAATTGGGATAAATGAAAGCGGACTGCCACTTGGCATTCAGCTTATAGCTAAACATTTAGATGAAGAGACAATGATAAAAGCCGCGCTTTCTTTAGAAGAAGCGATTAGTTTTAAATTAAATGCGTATGGTATGTAATATGAGTAATTCAGATTGGGAAGTTGTAATTGGTCTTGAGGTTCATGCTCAGGTTTCGTCAAAATCAAAACTATTTTCAGGTGCTGCAACAGAGTTTGGAGCAGAGCCAAATACGCAGGTATCTTTAATTGATGCTGCTATGCCAGGAATGCTGCCTAAGCTTAATAAGTTCTGCGTTGAGCAAGCTGTAAAAACAGGTCTTGGTATTAATGCGACAATTAATTTAGAGTCACGTTTTGACCGTAAAAACTATTTTTACCCTGACCTTCCGCAAGGTTATCAAATATCACAGTTTTATAAGCCTGTTGTAGAAAACGGTAATCTTATGATTACTTTAAAAGATGGCACTACAAAAAATATTAGCATTGAAAGAATTCACTTGGAGCAAGATGCTGGTAAAAGCCTTCATGATCAAAGCCCAAAGCATACTTTCATTGATCTTAACCGTTCTGGTATTGCTCTAATGGAAATTGTTTCCCGCCCAGACCTTAGATCAAGTGAGGAAGCTGCAGAATACATGAAAAAGCTCCGTAGTATTTTAAGATACTTAGGTACTTGCGATGGTGATATGGAAAAAGGATCATTAAGATGCGACGCTAACGTATCTGTAAGAAAGTTTGGCGCACCACTCGGCACACGCTGTGAGATTAAAAACCTCAACTCAATTCGCTATATTGTTAAAGCTATTGATTATGAAGTTGATCGCCAAATTAGCGTTATAGAAAGCGGCGGCACAATTAGCCAGGAAACAAGACTTTTTGACGTAGCAACTGGTGAAACACGTACAATGCGTTCTAAGGAAGATGCACTTGATTACCGTTATTTCCCAGATCCTGATCTTTTAACACTCAAAATTGACGAAGGATTTATTGATGGCATTCGTAAGATTATGCCAGAACTTCCTGAGCAGAAGATTAAAAGATATACAGAAACTCTAGGACTTAGCGCATATGACGCTGAAGTTTTAACAGCAGAGAAAGAGTCAGCAGATTACTTTGAGGAAGTTATTAAGGAAGCAGAGCCAAAAATGGCAGCTAACTGGATTATGGGTGAGCTTTTTGCAAGGCTTAAGAAGGCAGATCTTGAGATTGACGCATCCCCTATTGCGCCTAAAACACTTGCTAAGCTTTTAAAGCTTATTTCAAGCGATGTGATATCTGGTAAAATTGCTAAAGACGTATTTGAAATTATGTTTACAAGCGGCAGAGATCCTGAAGAAATTGTAGAAACCGAGAACATGAAGCAAGTAACAGATTTGTCAGCAATTGAAGCACTGGTTGATAAGATTATAACTGACAACGCTGATAAAGTAGCAGAATATAAATCTGGTAAAGATAAGTTATTTGGATTCTTTGTTGGTCAGGCGATGAAAGCATCAGGCGGCAAGGTAAACCCAGATATTTTAAACCAGATGCTGAAGGATAAACTGTCTAAGTAATGTTTTTATGGATTCCCACGAGATATTACATATCTTTCGGAATAACGACTTTGAACGTCATGTCATTGCGAGGAATGTAGTACATTCCGTGGCAATCCATTTCAGGCTCAAGTTTTTATGGATTCCCACGAGGCGTGATACGCCTCTCGGAATGACACTGTGGATCTTATTAAGCGGCTCTTGCAGCAGTTTTTGCTTCACTTTTAACTGCAATTTTTCTAAAACAGTTTAAACCAGTAGCATTTTCAAGCATTGAAGGTTTATATTTTTCCTGCACTGCAGTAACTTCTACATCTGTAAGGTTAGCTTCTAATTTAAGCTGAGCTTTTTCAGCCTCTTTATTGTTTGCAGCGCCCATAAATGCGTTAAGGGTTTCTAACAATGCATTATTAGACTTAAAGCGTGGTGATACAGCTTCTGTAACAACAGAAAGAATAGCACTTAAAGCCCCTTGAACCTTTTTATTTTGCATAAGGTCTACTAAAGATTCGGAAGCAAATGGAGCATAATGCTGAGCCAATGCTTTAACAGCTACAAAACTTAAGACTCTTCTTGTCCATATCGCTGCAAACTTAGCAATATTTACAAAACTAACATCATATCCAGCAGCAATCCCCGCAGTTAATATAGCCTTACGCGCTGCAGCACGGTTTATCAAGTTGGGTTGCTGATCTGTAAGCTGGTTAACCCTATCCTGCAAATCTCTAACTGGCTGATCTAGAGCATCTTTATCTCTTTGCAAGTTATCTGCCCTATCTCTTTGTTTATTGCGATCTTGTTCAATATTATTCTTCTCTGTGGTAAGACTAGTTTTATCCCTATCAAGCTGAGTCTTTAACCCTTCCAATTCTTTCTTTAGCTGAGTAACTTCGTCTGTAAGCTGCTTTTTAGCATCCTCAACTTCAGCCTTTTTGTCTGCTAAAGTTTTATTTGCATTATCAGCATCAGTAAGTTTCTGTTTTAAAGCTTCTAATTCTTGTATTTTTATGGCAAGTTCATTTGATAAATCGTCCCTTTCCCTTTCAAGCTTAGACTTATCAACATTTGCAGCATTAATTTCGCTTCTTATTGCAGCTAAATCTTGATTTAGCTGCTCTAAAGCGGCTTTATCAGAATTAGCAGTATCAAGCTGAGCCTTTAAAGCTTCAATTTCTTGATTTACTTCAGCAATTTTTTCCTGATGATCCTTTGATATACAAGTTTTTTCAGCTTCCAAAGCTGTTTTTTGCTGAGTAATTTGTTCATTTTCAGTTTGTAATATTAGAACACGATCTCCTAGAGTTTTTAACTCATTTTGATAATGTCTCTCAAGGTTTTGATTTTCTTGTTTTATAGATTTAATAGCTGTTTTAAATGATTCTATTTGTTCTTTTAGACTTACAATATTGGTCTCGTTATACTTAATTTCTTCCTCAAGCTCACGAATCTTTTCATTAGCAACTTCATTTTGCTTAGCAAGCAATTTAGCTGCATCTTCAATAACAGAACTACCTAAATCATCTTCAATATGGTTATTTAGCGCTTTGGTATCATTAACTGCTTTATACTTATTAGGAAATCTGAGTTTGACTTCGTTATTAATGAATTGGTTTACATCTCTCTTTTCTTTCAGCAATCTATATCTTGCCTCTTTAAACGCTGACAAGAAGCTTTTATGATCATCTTGTGGTGGCATTGAAAGGATGATTGCAAAAGCTTCGTTTTCTGTAATTTGATATTTTACTCCGTCATATTCGACATTTTCTTGAAGCGTTACCGTATATAATTCTTCGTAATATTTTTGAAGCATTTTAAAACCAGCATAACTCATTTCAACTCTATGACCACCATCTTTATCTGGTAAAATGACGCCATCATTTGCTAGTTCTTCTTTAAATTCCTTTGATTCCCATGCACTTGAGCTATTAATATTAGTTTTACCACCAATAAAGCTTAATTTATCTGCGCCACCAAGATATGAATGCGACCCATACTGGCTTTCACCATGAGGAGGTGATCCCTCAAAGCCAAGCATAACCACATTATTGTTATTAATATCTTTTGTTTGAACATATAAATGACCATCGCTAGATCTTAAACTTCTTTTTTCACCAGCTGCCTGTAATCTAACAAGGTTATTCATTGCTGACTGAGTAATCAATTCTTCAGGATTTACACCTGCAATATCCATACCTTTGTGTGGTATATCTATTTTTTGTTCTTTTTTATCAATTCCTGGTTGTTGTTTATCAATAACTTTATTATATAAATCAGCAAAATTTGTATAAAGCCACTGACCTACACCATAACCCCTTTGATCAACATACTGTCCATCCTTATTTTCTATCGAATGAGTAGAGGTAGACCTTGAATAGAAAATTTTCCCATCTTTTTCTGCCTTAGCTGAGTTAAAAACTTCATCAGCTACAAAGTTTTTTGTAGCATCATTGCCAGCAATCCAGTTTAAGAAAGCATTGCTATCATTTCCCACATCTTTAATAACAATAAAATTTCGCCCGCCATGACCGCCATTACCCATTACATCAGCTACTGAAAGATTATTAAGGGAAGCTGAAGTCATGACTTCACCTTCATATTTTTGGTTAGGCTTGTCAGAAACTTTAAAGCCTGAACAAGCTGTAAAAAATGCCATTTTTTTCAAAACTTCAGACTTTTTCTTTGCAATGTCACCAGCTTGAGTTTTTAGACTTTCTGTTAAATTTTGGCTTGAAAGACCTAGCTCTTCCTGACGTTTGATAGTATAATACATACCTTTTATTGAATGGATTATTTCTTGATCAATGCTTCTTTTTTTTGCAATTTCTTGTGTCTGTGAAATCTTTTTTGTTTTTTCTATATTATTTTCATAGTCTCTTTTTACAAGTATGCTTTCAAAACGGGGACTATCTTTTGATTTAACATTTCCATCAAATAAAACAGCAGTAGCTGGATCTATTATACTTACATAACTTGCGAGAGTATTGCAGTAATCCACTTCTTGAACTGTCGAAAATCCCTTTAAATCAATATCTTCCTTAGAAATAATCCTTAATTTGATATCGGGTTCATTTGTATCAGTTCTAGGCGTTACTTCAAGTTCAACGGAGCCTATTAACGTTTTAACTTCTTCACCTTTATCGTTTAGAAATTTTCTCACTAATGGAGCCGTTAAGCAATATTTTTTATGACCACCCTCAATCAAAACAAATTTATAAGAAACATCTCTCGAGCTTCTCATATATTGCACTTCAACTTCACCTAAATCTTTAATTTTTAGTTTGGTTTCTTTAGTAATTCCACTACCAAAATTTTGCCACATCATCATTATAATGTTCTCAAAGCCGATAGATTTTAGTGCGTTATCTTCTTTATAGCAATCCTTGAACTCGCCAAAATTCGTTATTTTTGAATTAGTATCACTTGGATCTGGTGATCTGTATTGAGTATGCTGTACTCTATTTTCGTTAACATTTAAAATATGAAAACCTTCCCTGCTATAATCATTCAAAAATGATGAAAACATATCTTTTTCAAATGATTCAAATACTTCTTTTATATTTGGATTTTCTTTATCAAGCTCATAATAAAGATTTGCATACAACTTTAAAGACACTGAATACTCTGCATTCTGGATTTTTTCTTTATTGTTTGTTAAAAATTCCTTAGCTTTATCAATGTCATTAACTGCATCAATTTCCTGAATTGATATATCAAGACGTTCATCTTTAAGAGATTTAATACCCTGGGAGATTTTATCTAGTAGAATTTCTTGTAATTGCTTATAAGCAGCTGCATCCGCTTGCAATGCTTTTTCTTTAAAGTTTGTATAGTCAACAAGCTCTAATAAATCAAGCAGGTCTGAGTACTGAACATTACCATTATTCTTAAGTAAATTAGCTTTATCAAGCTCATACACTTTTAACCCACTTTCATTAACCTTAGATGATAACAGTGTTTTTATAGCCTTACTTACATACTCAGGAGTATTAGTAAGTTTTTCATATAAAGTGTAAAGCATATGTACATGTCCAGTATTTAAATATTAATAAAATTACCCTATTATACAAAAAAGTAAACGATTTGTCAATAAATTTGAAATATTTTCTCAATTAAGAGTTTTAATCAAATTAAGTGCTTGTAATTAAACAAAATTTCCATTAATTTACCTATATATTTTATTTAGGGAGATTATATGAAAAAATTACTTTTAGTTGCAATGCTTTCAACAGCACTTACAAGCCCGGCTTTAGCTGCTCAGGAAACAAAGTATCTGGTGGTTGATATTAATAGAGTTATTGGCACATCAAATGCTATGAATCAGGTAAATAAGGAAGTTGAAGAATACCGCGTAAAAAATGCTAAGGAATTTGAAAAGAAAGAACAGGAATTAAGGGCCGAAGACGAAAATCTCAAAAAAGAAGAAGCTACGTTAGCGCCAGACGCTTTCCAGAAGAAAGTAAGAGAATTCCGTACAAAGTTCGCTGAAGTTGGTCGTTCTGCAACAGCAAAAAGAGAACAAATGGACAAAGCATTCAATACAGCACTTACACAACTTAACACTGAAGCTGAGAAAATTATTCAGGATATAGCAAAAGAAAATGGCGCAGAAATTATTTTCGCTAGTCACCAGTTACTTTATGCAAATGAAAACTTGAATAAATCTGAAGAAGTGTTAAAAAGGCTTAATGCAAAAGTAAGTAAAATTAAAATTGATTTAAAATAACATGAATTCAACTTTCTACGATATTAACAAGCCCCAGTCAATTGAGCAAATAGCCGAGTTTCTGGGGCTTGAGCTTTTTGATAACGGACAAAACATCCATATAAAAACATCTGGGTGCGCTGCTTTATCAAATGCTTCCTCATCTGAAATTTCCTTTTTTTTCAATAGGAAATATGTAGACGAGCTAAAAAATACTAAAGCCGCAGCAGTCATAATTGGCAAGGCTGATATTGATTACGTACCTGAGGGTGTGGCTATTTTATCATCAAATAACCCATATTATGATTATGCAAGACTTTTGGAATACTTTTATATTCCAAAATCAGAGAGCATTATTAATGATAGAGTTGTTGAACCTACTGCTTATATAGCTTCAAGCGCTCAAATTGGCGTAAATTGCTATATTGGTCGAAATGTAGTAATCGAAGATAACGCTGTAATAGGCGATAATACTATAATTATGCACAATACGGTTATTCATAATGACTGCGTAATTGGAAATAATACGAAAATTAGCAGTAACTGTGTGATACAGCATGCTGTAATTGGTAACAAAGTATTAATCCACCCTAACGTTTCAGTCGGTCAGGATGGCTTCGGTTTCGCATTAAATGCTGGAAAACACTATAAAGTACCCCAAGTTGGTCGTGTAATAGTGCATGACGAAGTCGAGATTGGAGCAGGAACAACAATAGATCGCGGATCTGCAAATGATACAGTTATCGGGTCTGGGACAAAAATTGATAATCTTGTTCAAATTGCACATAACGTTGAGCTTGGCAGAAACTGTATTATCGTATCACAAACTGGGATTTCTGGAAGCACGGTAATGGGCGATTATGTTGTCACAGGTGGTCAAAGCGGTTTTGCCGGTCACTTAAAAATTGGCGCAGGAGTTCAGATTGCCGCGCAATCTGGGGTTATGACTGATATTGCACCTAAACAAATATATGGTGGCTCCCCTGCCCAGCCTATTAAAAACTGGCACAGACAAACTATTATACTGAAGAAATTATTGAAAAAGGACGAAAAGTAATGAGCGCGCATTTAGACAAAGTATTTATTGAAGAAATCATGGAAATGATCCCACATCGCTACCCTATTTTACTGGTAGACAGAATGGAAGATATTATTCCCTTTGAATCAGCTGTAGGTATTAAAAATGTAACGTTTAACGAGCCTCATTTTCAAGGTCACTTCCCTAACAAACCAATTATGCCTGGCGTTCTTATTATTGAGGCAATGGCGCAGACAGCTGCTGCTCTTGTTATTAAAAGCATGGGACAAGAAGCTATGGGCAAGCTTGTTTACTTTATGTCTATTGAAGAGGCAAAGTTTAGAAAACCTGTTGTACCTGGCGATACTCTTAAAATGCATGTGAGTAAAGAAAAACAGAAAGGAAATGTTTGGAAATTTAAGGGCGAATCATATGTTGAAGGTACAAAAGTAGCCGAGGCAATATTTACAGCAATGATTGCGGAGAAGTAAGAATGGCAAACAAAATCCACCCTACCGCAGTAATATATGACGGCGCTCAGATAGGAAAAAATGTTGAAATCGGTGCATTTAGCGTTATTTATCCAAATGTTAAAATTGGCGATGGTACAAAAATTTATTCGCATGTAGTAATCGACGGCTATACAACCATTGGCGAAAACAACCAAATTTTCCCTTTTGTGTCACTTGGTTCGCAGCCTCAAGATTTAAAATTTAAAGGCGAAAAGTCTGAGCTTATTATTGGTAACAATAATATGATTCGTGAGTATACAACCATGAATCCAGGCACTGATGGTGGCGGAATGCTTACATCCGTAGGTAATAACTGCTTATTCATGATGAGTACGCATATTGCTCATGACTGTAAGATCGGTAATAACGTAATTATGGCAAATAATGCAACGCTTGCAGGGCATGTTACTTTAGAAGACTTTGTTATTATTGGTGGCTTATCAGCTGTACATCAATTCGTTAGAATTGGAGCGCATGCAATGATTGGTGGCATGAGTCCTGTGGAAAAAGACGTTGTACCATACGCCTTAGTCATGGGTGAGCGAGCAAACCTTGCTGGCATGAACCTTGTTGGCTTAAAAAGGCGCAATTTCTCACGTGAAGAAATTGGAATGCTTAAAGACGCGTTTGATAAAATATTTTACCCTAAGGATTTTAGCTTAAGTTTTGAGCAACGCATTAATAATGTTAAGGCTGAATATATAAACTCAGAAGCAGTAAGGCAACTAGTAGAATTTTTAGAAGCCGAAACTTCCAGATCATTCTGTATGCCAAGGTCATAAAATCCACACATACACTTAAAGGGCGTTTTATAACGCCTTTTTTTATGCCTAAAATAAATATTCCTTGCAAATATTTGATTTTAAAGTAAATACAGCTGAATAATTAGTCATTAATAAGGAAATATATGAAACAAGACGAAAATTTTTCTGCTCCATCTCGTTTAGCTTTCACCGATTTACCTTACGAAATTTTGGCGATGATTTTTAAGAAGGTAAATTTTGTAGATTTTAGAGTTAGACGTGTTTCAAAATTTTTTCAAAACATTTTTGTTAAACCTCATACTTCTAATGAAATGGCAATCCTTCATAAAAAACCTGAATATGTTAGCCATATAATATCCAGAAGCGAACTTATTCTAGCTGAAAAGGAAGAGAATATAAAACAGGGGAAATTGTCTTATAAGATTTTTTCAAACTTAAAGTCATTTAATCAATCTGATAATACTATTAGAATAAATCTTACTGATATTCCCAATACCATAGAACATCTAACTTTAAATGGTGCCAGAGTTAAAACTAAGTATAAAGCAAAATCAACCAACGGCGTGTTATTATTTCCTAAATTAAAAACCTTAAAGCTTGTTGATATAAATAATTTCAACAACAGCTCATATGTTTATAATTATGTTAACTTTCCAATCAAACAGTTTTTACATGTTGAGAATTTAGAAATTGAGTCACTAGCCTTATTGGCTCATAGTAATATTGTTTTCCCAAATTTAAATAAGCTTACTATATTATTTGATGAAGTTACAATAACTAATCCTTCGCTTATTAAATTAAGCAAAATGTTCCCTCGTCTTAAAAGTTTAAAAATAGTCTTTACAGAGCAAACTGAACAAGAAATTGATGTTAATGAATTCCCCCTGGAATTCGGTGAGTTAACACTACAAAGTTTTGTTTTGCAGGGAGACTGCAATATAAAACTTGATATATCTATGCTAAAAACAGTTGATAGAGTTAAAATCCTACTACAAAATGCTCCCCTTGACCTAAGCAAAATCATGTGGCCTAAAAATATTAAAAATTTACATATCCCATATCCTTTGCAATATGAAAACCCAAAGTTTGAGAATTTAAACATGGAATCTATTAGAACCTTGTCTGTCGATTTTAGTAGATTAAGATATTATCCGGGAACTACAAACATAATTCAAAATTCAGATAAATTTCCAATAGATGCTTTAGCAAAATGCTTTTCTACGCTTAAACAATTAAATATTTTACTACACGAAAATTGCATAAATGTTAGAACGAATTTAGCTTCAGATAAGGTTACTTATATTTATTCACGTATGGTGGGTAAGAATTTTGATCCTAATTTTATAAATATTTTTAAGGAATTGGTTGGGTATCCTACAATAGTTAAACTGGAATTCGAAGAATTTATAAAGTCATTGACCATTCCGCATACTATATTTAAAGATGGCAAGCAACAAATTAGAATTATACCTGAATCAATTGATGCTATGAATTATGTCACTTATGATGATAAAGACAATATAATTACTCACATAGATATGGAGGAGTTTAAAAATATAAATGTCGAAGTTGTAAACTGTAGTACCTGCGATAATTTACAGTCAATTAGAAACCTTCCGTATAAATTATCTAAATTATTGCTATCACCCAAGGCTCTTATACAAATAAATCCATTTATCATAGCTCTTAGCAATTTACACACCAACTTTGATATTTATTATTTTATTAGTCCCAGAGGTAATACATATATGCCTACCATAAATACAAATAACAATCTAACCTTTGATGATAATACCCCTATTTCACTTAATTTAATCCGTGGTGAGATAAAAAAACAGAATTTTGCTCGTTTAGCACCAGATTTAAACACGATTACCTTTAACGATTGTCATAATTTTGATAATGTGGATTTTAGCCAAATTCCAGACAGCGTATCAAGATTGATAATTACAAATTCTCATGTTAACGGGGCAAACTTTGAAAATACTAATATTCAAACCATAAAAATAATCAATACAACTTTTACAAATTTTGTATTACCCAGAAATCTTAAGTTTTTAGAGCTTAGTCATGATATAGATCTAATAAAATTAGCAGCTCAAAACCCACATATTAACTGGCTGAATGATAAAGTTTCAAAATACAGACCGCACGCAGAACGTTTAAATAATGAACACGTTAGCAACTACCAAAGAATGTAAAATAAAATACAAAGTATTTTTGTAGTTGTACTTTTATTAAAAATCAGTTATTAGCACTGATATTCTTAACATAACATAGTAAACTATTATGAGTAAAATGAAGCGTCGTTATATTACTACTAAACAAGTGCTTGAAAAATATACAGATCAGTTAAAAACAATAAGACAAAATAAATTAAAAGCTTCAAGTAGTTTTGAAAAACTTCCTGATCTAATAATAGAAAACATTTTCTCATATCTTAATAGTACAGCTATAAAGATTACGTCAAAATACATGAATTCATTGCCATATACTATCAACAACACTCTGCTTATTAAAAATTATAAAATTTCAGCAAGAAACTTAAGAGAAGTCCTTTCAAGATCATCGTATGTTAATCAAATTATTTTATCCAAAATTCCAAAAAATGATATTAAACCTAAAACCTCACATTTTACCAAAGGTCGATTTAATTTCCATAAAATAAAAAAATTATCTTTAAATTATTATACAGTAAATGCGTACCATTTACCTGAAACAATCGAGGCTATTGAAGTTTATAATGCGTCAATTGCAACCAGCCAGAATTCTAAATGCAACAGCATTTTGCCAAATTTAAGAGCATTTAAAGCTTTAAATGTAGTATTCCATAAAGATGTTGAGTATAACTTTTATTTAGCAAGGTTTGTGAATGCTGAAAAAGTTGAGATAGATGCCAACTTAATTATTAATAATTATCCCAACAAAGATATTGTTTTTGAAAAAGCCAAAGATGTAACAATTGACATTTCCACTATTTCTGTAGTTTACAACACTATAACAAGAAATTTATCGGCTATTTTTCCTGTTGCTAAAAAAATTAAAATTGTATTTAACTACAATAATAATTTAGATAAACCAAAGGATAATATAGATAAATTTCAAGCGTTTCTTGATGTACTTCCTATTAAAATTGAGCATTTAGTTCTGGATTTTAATCTTAGTGGTGAATTTGTTTTAAATCTTTCGCATTTGATAGGCGTAAATACTTTAGAGATTAATAACGCTTATCCACTTAAAGTTGATAATATTTTATTGCCCAAGACAATACAAAATCTAATTATAAATAAGCTGGATTATCGAGATCCAATTAATGTAAATTCATCTAATATAAAAAGTCTAAAACTACATTCTGTATTTAAAGAGTCACAGTTACTTTATAGCGGCTTGCTTGTAGATTATTTAGAAAATGGAACAATCAAAATATCTTTTCCCGATGAGTCAATTTTTAACCCTAACACACTTGCAATACCTGAATTCGCAGAAGAAACCATTTTAATACAATATTCATTAAGACAATTTAATCACATGGTAATGAATAATAAATTTAATCAACATCTAACTAATTATACAAATAAACTTGTTTACTTCAATATAGATGTGTCAAAAGAAGAAAATCCTAGCATTGATATTGATAGCTCATTGTTTATACAAGATTATATACATTATTTTATGAATTTTGAGGGTCTACCCCAAAAATCAATACATATTTTGCACATCAAAGAGGATTACCCCTTGGAAAGTATTGCTCTCGAAGGTTTTAATCTATGTAATATAGAATATTTAGATTTCTCTAAGTGTCATAGTTTGACATCACTACCTTATTTTAGGCACAATGTTAGAAATTTAATACTTAATGAAAATCAACTTACTAAATTTAACAATCAACTACTATACTTAATATTAAGATACAAATTTAATATATATAAAGATCAGTATATTGATACTGCTCCACATAAACTACAATTTGGGTGTCGTAACGAAATAATATATATAGATCAATTTAATATAGGTTTATACGAAACCGCACCCAATATAGATTCAATAAATAAAGATTTTTTTTCTCAAATAATACCTAATGCGCATACATTGGTTTTTACAAATTGCAATCTTGACGCATTTGACTTTAGCAAAATTCCTGATGCGATAAGCACAATAATACTACGTAATTGCAGTGTTGATTTAATGGATTTATCAGAAACAAAGGTGAAAAATGTACAATTCAGCAACTCTAAAATTGGTAACATTATTGAGCCTGGACAATTTGTAAACAATAATTATTTTGTACCATCAACCTGGAGAGATAATTTTTCAGCTGATTACAATATTTCTAGCGATGAAACTTTAAGCGACAGCATAGAAATTTACACCCCCTATTTATCAAAATAATGCGTGACATTTAATTTTTAGAGGCATAATGTGAGTTTATAATAAAAGTATTAATTTAAATTCATATTATGCTTAAAAAAGAAGAACTATTAAAAGACAAAGATAATAACAATTGCTTGATTGTTTTGCCTTTGTTAAAACTAAAAGATGACCCGGAAAAGGTTGAATACAGGCTTGATGAAGCTACGGGTCTTGCCACTACTCTTGATTTAAACGTGGTTGATAAAATAGTCATTTGGACTAAAGATTATAGACCTGGTCATTTATTAAAATCAGGTAAAATTGAAGAGCTTAAGGCAATTGTCGCTTCTAAAAATATTGCGCTTGTTTATATAGACATGCCCGTTACTCCTGTTCAGCAACGCAACTTAGAAAAAGCTCTAAATGCTAAGGTTATGGATCGAACTGGTATTATTTTAGAGATTTTTGCATCAAGGGCGCGCACAAGTGAGGGTAAACTTCAGGTAAGGCTTGCTCACCTTGAATATCAGAAAAGCCGTTTAGTTAGAATGTGGACGCACCTAGAGCGTCAGCGTGGTGGTCTTGGCAACGTTGGGGGTCCTGGTGAAACCCAGATGGAATCAGATAAACGTATGATTCGCGATGAGATTGCCAAAATTAAGAAACAGCTTGAAAAAGTAAAACAAACGCGTGAACTTCATAGAAAATCACGTACATCAGTCCCCTATCCTATCGTTGCGCTTGTTGGCTATACAAATGCTGGTAAATCTACACTTTTTAACAAGCTCACTAATGCTGATGTATTAGCAGAAGATAAGCTTTTTGCAACACTTGACCCTACTATGCGGGTAATAAAACTTCCTTCACGCAAGACTATAATACTATCAGACACAGTAGGTTTTATTTCAAATCTTCCTACAGAACTTATTGCAGCTTTTAGGGCAACCTTAGAAGAAGTCATAGAAAGCACAATCATTTTACATGTGCAGGACGCCTCAAACCCTGAGTACCGCGATCATAGTAAAGAAGTACAAAAAATTCTAAAGTCTCTTGGTATTACAAGTAAGTTTTATAAAGATACTATCCACGTATACAATAAAATTGACTTAGTAAAAAGTAAGACAGAATTCAAGTCTAAGCTTTGCATATCTGCCACAGAAAACATCAATCTAGATAAGTTGCTAAGCGCTATCGATGAAAAGCTGATGGAAGATGACATAAAAATCAGAGTTAATGTAAAGGTTGAAGATAGCGCTAAAATTGCTTGGCTTTACGCAAATAGCGCCGTTATATCTTCGGAATATGATGATGAATTTGGGCATTTTTACATATCAATTTCCAAAACCAATTATGATAAATGGAGAAGTTTATATGAGTATAGCGAATAGTCTAAAGCAGAAAGGTTTACTTATTGAAAAAGCTTATCTTTGTGGCACATGGTTTGATTGCGATGACAAAATAAATGTCATAAACCCTGCTACCGAAGAAATCATCGGAACAGTGCCAAATACTCCCAGTGATAAAGTTTTAGAGGCTATTAAAGACTCCGTATCAGCGCAGGAACATTTTAAATTTTCTTCCCCTGAAGCACGCTCACACTTACTAAAAAAATGGTATGAAGCTATGATGCAGCATAGTAGGGAATTTGCCGAGCTTATTACTCTGGAGAATGGGAAAACTATAAAAGAGTCATTAGCTGAAATAGAATATGCTGCTGCTTATTTAAAGTGGTATGCTGAAGAAGCAATTAAAGACAGAATGTATTCTATTCCATCTAATAACTATTTTCAAACCAGAGTAGTAGACTACGTTCCTGTTGGGGTTACCGCAGCTGTAACGCCTTGGAACTTTCCTTTAGCAATGATTACCAGAAAAGCTGGAGCTGCTATTGCGGCAGGTTGCTCAATGCTCATAAAACCATCAGAGCTAACTCCTTTTACTGCGCTACTTATGTGTAAGCTAGCGCTTGATAGTGGCATGCCGTCTAACCTAATTCAGGTAATTACAGGAGATGCTAAAAGAATAGCTGAAATATTCCACGGTGCATATGCTATTAGAAAAATAAGTTTCACAGGATCTACCCGCATTGGCAAAGCTATAATGAAAGGCTGTAGTGACAGCCTGCAACGTGTTGCCATGGAATTAGGTGGCAATGCCCCGCTAATTATCAACAGTGATGCTGACCCAGATGTTATGATAAACATGGTTCTTAATGGCAAATTCAGAAATAATGGACAAAGCTGCACAGCTGTAAACAGAATTCTTGTTCATGAATCACGTTATGAAAAAACTGTAAACCATATATATGAAAAAGTATCAAGGCTAAAAGTTGGCGATGGATTTGATGAAAATTCAGATCTTGGTACTGTAATCACAGAAGATTCTTTAAATCGTCTTATAAGGCTTATAGACATCACAGTTCGTCAGGGAGCAAAGCTTATGCTAGGAGGCAAACGCTTTGGTAATAAAGGTTATTTCCTTGAACCAACAATTTTTACAGAAGTTACAAATACTATGGAAATAGTTAAAGGCGAGATTTTCGGGCCTATAATTACAATTCAAAAATTTTCAAGTGAAGAAGAAGCTATCGCTATGGCAAACGATACAGATTACGGTCTTGCAGCCTATATTTGCGGAGTAAACCCTGAGCGTAACAAAAGAATGGCGGAAAGGCTTAACTTTGGTATGATTGGCATTAATGATACACGAATATCGGATGCAAAAATACCTTTTGGCGGCACTAAAAATTCAGGTTTTGGTCGCGAAGGTGGACGCGAAGGAATTTACGAATACTTAGAGCCTAAATATTACGGCATAGCCTAGAGTTGGTTATCTATAATATAATCAATTCCTTCTTTATACGTAGGAAACTTAAGTTTATAGCCCAAATCATTTTTCATTTTGTTGTTATCGACTTTTTTGCTATTTGAATAGAATGATTTTAGCATTGGGGTCATTTCAACTTCACTTGCATCCCATATTTTTGGTACATCTAGCCCCATTTTTTGAATAGCATATAAGTATGGCACTTCTGGGAGGGTTGGCTCATCATCACTTACATTATAAATATGAAGTGATGGGTTAGATTTATGAATAGATAGACTTGTGAATCCTGCAATATCGTCAATATGAATTCTAGAAAAATACTGATCTTTTTTTGTTATTATTTTATAATCACCTGATTGAATTCTATCAACAACTGAATATCCTACGCCATAAATTCCGCTTAATCTAAAAATGTTAATACTGATATCGGGGCGTAATTTACTTAATTTAAAAAAACCTTCTTCTGCTTTAATTCTGTTTAAACCTTGAGGGTCTTTTGCTCTAAGCTCAGAATTTTCATCTACCCACTCCCCCTTATAATCACCGTATACAGATGTAGCTGAGTAATAGCCAATCCACTTTAAATATTTCATAGATGCTATTTGATCAAAAAACTTATTTAGCGCTATGTCACCACTCTCATTTGGTGGCATTGAAAACAAAATATGCGTAAAATCCTGATTAAGTTCAAAATTATCAAACAAAACCGTACCTTCTTTACCAGACCTGGAAGTGGCAATATAATCTTCATTCCATAGTTTTAACAAAGCTTTTGCGGACTTTCCAAGCCCAAATATAAGTAGCATTTCTAGCCTTTTATAATTTTCTGATAATCGATATGCATAGGGTTATGCTTAGACATAGGAATTTTTCCTACTTTAATTTGCTGCACAATATTACAGCCAAAATTATTATTTGCCTCAAGCTTAATTTCTTCAGTATGGCTTACATGGCGTGGGTTTGTAAGCTCAACATATAGCACTCGTGTATTGTTATTCACCACAAACGCAGCTTTTGCAACATATGGATTCGCGTTCACCGATTCTTCAACGGCAAAAATAAAGATTTCTTTTTCGTCTACTTTCACAGTATTTGCATAATCCCCAGTATACCAAAGCCTGCCAAGATTATCAATATAACCCGCCTTACCTGTTTTTATCCATGTCTTTCCGTCAACTTCAATTAAGTTATTATGAAGCTGCGATTTCACCGATGTATCTGGTAAGTTAAGAAGTATTTCACCAACTGTAAAATCACTACGGGAGTTATTAATTTTTATAGATGCTTTTCTAACATCATAACCCACTAAAACGCCTTTACCCTGATACGTTCTTGCATATTCAGCATCTGAGATTTCTGATATATCCAGCTCAGTAACAATAATATCAAATATACAATAGAACATGTACGTTGAACTTTCGGGCATATAACGGTTAATATCAACCAAAAGCGCTGACTTGACTGAATTATCATATAAAAATATATTCTGAATTTTATTAAGCGGATTTTTTATATATTTCATAATTCCGCGCATGTTATTTGCATCCATACCAATGCCTGTCACATCAATTTTAGTAAGCGCTTTAGCAATAGTAGGGTGTTTTAAGCCAAGTAATAATGTTGATCTGCCATTTGCTATATTTGTAATAACATCACTATACTTCATATTATACATTAGGGAACTTTCATCGCATTTTTTAACCGAGCATAATGATTTGCTGCACTCATAGAGACTTTCGTGTTTTTTTTCAACAGTAAAAACAAGACCGTTTTTATTTTTATAATTATATACAATAGCAATAGGATTATTATGCTTCGTATTATGCTTCTCAAGCTTTGAATCATTTAAATTAATAAATCCAAGTGTGACTTTACCAGCAGAAAACTTACGGTATAAATTTTTAAACGTTTGTCTTAGCTTTAAATTAAATACAGATGAAATAATAGCAACAGGCTCGACTAAAGGCTTTGTACTAGGGTCAAATATATATGCAGCCGCACCAATCTTAAATAACGCAAAAATTGCTGCATACGAATTTATATCTTGCTTAATATCAATTGCTACCAGATCCCTTGGTCTAATTCCTTTTGCTGCCATAACACCTGCAAAATCATCGACCTTCTCTAAAAATGATGCAAAGTTAATTGACTTATTAACAAGCCTCCCCTGAATCGTCAGCGCTGCTTTATCCGGGTACTTACCAGCCGCAGCGCACAAAGCTTCATATAAATTCATGAATACGTACACTAGTTAAAGATTTTTTTTACTAAGTATACTTTAACCAGCAACCCTCAGGAAGTCTACTATCTTTTCACAAATTTTCTTAATTTCCAGCATGTTATCTGTATTATAATTGTTACTCAGTACATAAGGAAGACCTTCGTCGCATGATTTAGCAAGTAATGGATCAATTGTAAGGCTTCCTAATATATCAAGCTCATTTTCATTTACAAAGTTGGTTAGTTCATTTTTTCCAAAAATTTCCATTTTTTCATTGTTTACAACTAGTCCGCTCATATTTTCAACAATACCAACAATAGGCTGCTCAAGCTTTCTGCATGCAGAAATTGCCTTTTGAACATCTTTGAGGGCAAGCTTTTGAGGTGTAGCAACTATAACAAACCCATCAATTTTGTAGCCCTCACCTAAACTTAATATGACATCACCTGTTCCTGGAGGCAGATCTAGCACTAGTACATCCACATCCCACTTCACCCCTCTGATAAGTTGGAAAAGGGTTTTGGTTACCATTGCACCACGCCAGATAGCAGCTTTAGATTCATCTACCAGGTATCCAATAGACATTGTCTGAATGTCGTATTTTTCTATAGGAATCAGCATATTATTTTCAGCTTCAGGCTGATCGTGAATGTTTAGCAAAGTTGGCACCGAAGGACCAAAAATATCGAGATCTGCTATCCCAACTTTAAGACCAAACTTACCTAGTCCTGCTGCAATATTAGCGGAAACAGTTGATTTTCCTACCCCGCCCTTGCCAGCAGCAACCGCAATAATTTTTTTAACACCTGGCACTGGTAGCTTTACCGTCATAATATGTCTCTGTAAAATATAATATTTTAAAATTAGTTAATATTTTAGTTTTTTTGAAACCATTTTTATATTACCATTATATATAAAGCAATTTATGTAGAAATTCTACTTAATATTAAAGGTGAGTATTAATTACAAGCTTGATAACAGCATATTTATATTTTTGCGATAAAAACTCCATTTTAAATAAGAATTTTTATTATTTTATTAAAATTTTAATTTTTATCGCGGTTTATTTTATGCTATAATTTAGTAAATAACACAACATATTAAAGGGTTTAATCATGCCAACAGCCGCTAGTGAAAATGAAATAAAGCAAACAGAAGTTACACTCGACAAGCTAATGTCTGTTGCCGAGCAACCTGCAGCAGCAGTGCAAAATAACAAATTACAACAAATACGTAACGATCTTCAGGGTCATAAGCATGACCGCAGCTATTTAGTAGCAGTAGACGGTATGATGCAGGAAATTAGCATTAACCCTAAAAAATTCATTAACAAGGAAACAGGTTCGTTTGAAATTCCAGAGGGTCATAAGGTTCTAGAGCTTGCTGATAAATATGGTATCAATCCCTATCAAGAAGGGGGACACATTGACAATATTAGTAAAAGAATTAATAAAATTCAGGAAAAAGCTGATAAAGCAATGCCTACAAAAGAAGGTTTAGTTGAAAAAAGAGAGGAAATTCTAGCAAAAGCAGAAAAGGCACCCGCAACAATTCAGGCTAATTTATTAAAAGAAGCAGAAAAACTTAACAAGGATATTAATAACTTTGATAAAGATCAAATGAAATTAAGTAAAAAATTTCAGGATAAATCTTTCAGCGGCATGCGAAAAGAAGCTATAAACACAGGTTTCGAGGCAAGAAAGGATATAAGCAAAACTGATAATAAAATCGTTAAAACTACAAATGAATTAGTTGGCGAAAAAGTTAAGCAAGGTGTAGCAAAAAGCAATGCAAAAGCTGCAAAAGATATAAAAAGTGTGATTGAAGCAATTGGAGATGCCTTTAAAATGGCTTGGAAAGGTATTAAAAAATTATGTGGAGCTGCTAAGAAAAAAGTTAAAGCAGCCGGAGAAGCCATAAAAGACAAAGTTAACGAGATGAAGAAAGACATCAAAGATAACTTTATCGATCCTATTGCAAACGGCTTCAGGGAAACTATTAATGAAGTAAAGCAAGGTTTTGGTAAGGTACTCGGCAAGGTTGGAGATAAAGCTAAAGAATGGAGTGATAAATTATTAGAAACTAATAAAACTGCCCAGGAAAACGCAAATGTTATAGTTGAAACAATTACAGAAGATCGTTCTGTTGGTATTAGAATCGAACCTAATGCCGCTGAAGTGAATGCTCCTGAAGGGAGACGTGGCGGAACAACCATTACACAAGATCCAAACGAATTTAATGCACAAAACAGAGAAAATGCCGCTGCCAGAGAAGAAGCGCAACCTGAGAAAAAAACTCCTCCTAAGCCTTTACCTAAAGCACCTAAAAAGGAACAAGTTAATAATAACAACATTAAGGCGGAAGATTTAGAAGCTGCAAAAGCTAATTTAAAATCAACTGGTGTAGATGGCAGAGCTGCCTCTAAAGAAAGGGCTGGAATAAAAGATCCTGAACTTGGTAAAGTTGTAGACAACCTTAAAAATGCTGGAATCAAAGAAGAAAAAAGCGGTCTTGCTGCTCAAAACTCTGCTGGTAAAACTCCAGATCAAGGCATGTCAATAGATAAAAAATAAAATATCACCTACAGTGTACCAGGGATTCATAATATCTGGTACACTTTTATAACAAATTTCAATTTTGATAAATATTTATTTAAGCACTAACTGCCACGGCTTGCTGGGCAGCATTCTCTTCGATTCTTTGCTTTTGGGCTTCTATCTGCTTGTCAATTTCAGATCTTATATTTTTGCCATCTATATTACGTACTTCTGGATATTTAGCTGGATCAGCAAAAGGTATCACCTCTTCTTCCTGGCTAAATAACAAGCCATTAACAGCATATGAAATAGCGCATGATAATAAGATTAAACCTGCTTTCTTAGCAAGATTTAGATGTACATTAAATACCTGGCATGTATAAAAAGATATCACCGCTAAAATGCAACTAAACACTATATTTGCCAAAAGCATAAATGTATCTGGGTCATTTATATAAGAGTTTACGGTATTTTCAAAGCTGTTAAACTTGTTTGATACATAATTCGCCGCTTTTTCAGCACCTCTCTGGAAAAACCATTTATCAAGCTCAGCTTCGAGTAAGTCAACTTTACTCGCAAGATTATTATGTGCGTCTACAATCTTTGTATTTTCATCTATTAGATTATTAACTGTATTAGCCAGAGCTTGATTTTCATCTTGCAGATCTTTAATAAAACCTTCAACTAAAGCTTCAAGATTTACTTTAGGAACTTCTTTATTAGAGGCGGAAACTTTTGTATATTTAGTATAAGCAGCTTTCAGGGTTTTAGGCTTTTGTGGCATAGTGGGTTTTAACGCCTCATCAACGCAGGCGTTTACAAAATCCACAACTTCTTTATCAGGCTCAGCAACCGCAATTTCATTGCCGCTAATATCTAAAACTTTCACACCATTTTTCTTAACTGGCATTTCTGAGTGGGTGAGAAAAATTTTCAGCATGTCTTCAGTTGAAAGCTGGTAATCATCAATTAAATGGAACATTGTACGAATTAATGAAATATCTTTTCCACCTGAAGAAAAGTCTACTGCTTTATCAAAACGATATCCTGAAGCATGAAGAAGTGTATTAAGTGTAGAAGCTATACCACATAAAGCACCATCATTTTGATAAACAATATTTTTAGGATGCTCATAGTTAATTGCAATTTCTTCTAAAACCACAGTATTTGCTACGCCTTCACAAATTTGTTTTTTTATGTCATCGGTCTTGATGGAATTTTTGTTTTGGTTATAGTAATCCACTATAGGCTGTATTTTTTGTTTAATTGATTCTTCTGTCTTAGCATTATTTAATAGCTTAGCTAGTTCTGAATTATCGCCATTTACAAGAAGATCTTTAAGCATTAAAGAGCTACTATGTGCTTTTTTAGATTCACTACTATTAGTATTATTGCAATTATGGATCATACATAAAAGCTTGAGCTTTTTTAAGTTAGCTTCTGCTAAAGCTTGCTTGTGAATTTCAAACTGAGCCTGTAAAGCTGTCTCAATTTTTTTAATATTATGAATATATTGAACTAATTTTGCAGTATTTGCTGTATATTCATTAGGTACACTATCTGCTTGTTGTCCAGAAGAATTAAAAAAACAAATCTCATAATCTTTATCCGCGGTTTTTCTAATATCAATTGACATCCAGTGACCGCCATTACCCTGACCACCAGCACTAACAGTAGCTGCTCCAGAAGTATTCACTTCAATCATCATTGCTTTTTTAGCAATAAAATTAGCTTCTGCTATTTTAAGATCATTAAGTGCTGAACTGTCGATAATCTGTGTATTATCAGAGTTTTTTTGACCTTCAAATATTAAAGTCTGGATTTTATTAATTGTTTTCTGGATTAAATTTGCGTCACTATATTTTTCATCTTGAGGGTTACTCAATAAGTTAGTTGCGAAACTTGTTAAATTCTCGTCTTGGGTATCATCAGCACTTGGACGAAAATATTCTTCTAAATATAGAGTGCTAATGCCTAATAATCTTAGCTCTACTAAGCTTTTTAAGTCCTTTGTATAGCTTTCTAATTGACCAGCTGTTGTGCAGTTATATTTTGCCATTTCAAAAGCAGAGGAATTAATATTATTTGAAGTATGGTTAAAAAAGACAGGTCTTACCTGAGAATCTTGCAGCCAGTAACTATTACTAAAAATTTGTTTATCTTTAACTTTTACAATTTCTCTATTTGTTGAGCTGGACATATTAATTACTATATAATTTTATTTAGGGTCAAATTAGCACATCAATCTGTAAAAGTAAAGAAAGAATTACCAATACGTATAATAATTAACCTTTAAGGTATAAAATTTAAATCCAGTAATCTATTGCTTTTTTTCTAATACTTTGATAAATTTAGCAAAATTTATAAAAATTTGCCCGGATGGCGGAATTGGTAGACGCACTAGTTTCAGGTACTAGCGGTCGCAAGACCATGGAAGTTCGAGTCTTCTTTCGGGCACCATCTTTTGAGGAAAAAACGTGGAATTTCAACTTTTTTTAAACGATTTACCAGATAATATTAATATAGTTGGTGATATTGCTATCGACACCGAAGCAATGGGTCTTAACAACTACCGTGATAGACTATGTTTACTACAACTATCTGATGAAACAGGAAAAATATATTTGGTTCAGTTTGCAAAAGGTAAATATGATGCCCCTAACCTCAAAAAAATCCTTTCAGATAAAAATCGCCAGAAAATCTTACATTTTGCAAGATTTGACGTAGCAATTATACACCATTATCTGGGTATTTTAATGGAAAATATATTTTGCACTAAAATAGCCTCAAAATTAGTTCGCACCTATACCGACAGCCACGGGCTTAAGGATCTTAGTCGTGATATGCTAGGTGTTACAATTTCTAAAGCCCAGCAATCTACAGATTGGGGGGCAGAAACCTTAACAAAAGATCAGTTAGCTTATGCTGCAAGTGATGTATTGCATCTTCACCAGTTAAGAGATAAGCTTAAAGTACTATTACTCAGAGAAAATCGTATGGACGTTGCCCAGAAATGCTTCGACTATTTACCATACAGAGCTTTACTGGATGATATGGGATTCAGCCCTGACTTACTTGAGCACTAAGAAATTAACTTGATTTTATTATTAAAATTTGCTAGGTTTGGCAACAACGTCAATTTTATATGCATATGTACCTTGAAAATTACAAAGCTTCTTTAGATTCTTTAGAAAAAATCTCAGAAAATCAGGAAGTTATTACTAAAATCACAGATTTTATTACAGAACACAACCCCATTGTATTCATTATTGGTATTGGGAAAAGCGGCTATATTGCTCATAAGGCTGCTGCCAGTATGTCATCTACTGGAACACGTGCGATTTATATACACCCATCTGAAGCTATGCATGGGGATATTGGGCTTATTACCGATAAAGATATATGTATTTTTGTATCATATTCTGGTGAAAGTATGGAGCTTATTCCTGTAGCTCAAAAGCTTAAAAATGATGGTGTTAAGATTGTTTCAGTTGTTGCAAATGAGAATTCAAGCCTTGGGAAACTATCAAATTTTATTCTTCGCATTCCCAAAGTTAATGAACCAACTGATTTGCCTGCTCCATTTATATCAACCTGTATTAGCCTTGTTATGCTTGATATGCTATGTATCAGCTTGATAAATAAGAAAAATTTTACAATCGACCTATACAAACAAAATCATCCAGCAGGAAAAATTGGATCGGTACTTAAAAGCACTGGCGAAATTATGCGTAAAAACAATGACTTACCGTTGGTTTTAAAAGGCACTAAGATGTCAGATGCGTTAGTAATAATGAATGAAAAAAGACTTGGGTCGTTAATTGTTGTAAATCAAGAAAATTTGCTACTTGGATTTATTTCTGAAGGTGATTTGCGTCGCCATATGCATGATCATTTACTTACTGATTTTGTTGAAAATATCATGACTACTTCACCTAAAACAATTTCTTCAAATACCTTGTGTATAGATGCACTTGATGAAATGAGACAGTATAAAATTACTTCACTAATAGTTGTAAGTCATGGTAATATAGTAGAAGGGATGATACACATCCATCAATTACTTGAGCTATTTGGAGATGAATAATGCGTGATCCAAGATTAGTAAAGGCAGTAGCTAAGGCCGAAAAAATAAACTTATACAAAATTGCTAGTGTTTCTGTATTTATAGCAATTGTTGTTGCGCTTGTTATACTTTCATTTATCCGCTCAGACAATACAAAAATAGTATTTAAATCGGTCATTGACAAAAGCCAGGAAATTAAAGCTGCCGTTATAAATCCTATTCTTCATGGAACTGATAATAAAAATCAGCAATATAGTATTATGGCAAAAAAGGCTACGGAAGTTTCGCATGACAATGTTGTTTTAGAAGATCTTAACGCTGAGCTTTTTGCTAATAATGGCAAGTGGTTTTCAGCTTTAGCGCCAGTTGGCGAGATGGATACAAACGATAGCACCCTGATCCTTAAAGGCATTGTTCAAATTTTCACAGGATCAAGTGAAGAACTTAAAACAGAAAAACTTAGCCTTAATCTTAAGAGAGGCACAATAGTTTCAAATAGCCCTGTGACTTTAATATCTAATAAAGCAAATTTAACTGCCAAAAAAATGGAAGTTACATCTGCTGGTAAAAAAGTTACATTCGACGGCAAAGTCAGAATGAAGATATATCAGTAATACTTAAAGCTTTCTGGTAAAATCACCAATTTCTTCCTTTTTATCAAACATTACTTTATCAATAAAAGTTGAAACCACAGGTAATGTGAACTTCCTGCCCTTTTTTAACTGATATAAATCTGCAAAAGCTTTATTATGGTGCTGCATTAAAATATCAGAATCATCAGTAGAGTAAGATTTTCCATAAAATTTAGATGCCGCAAAATTTAGGCAAAAATTAGAAGCTTTTTGTTTTTGCTCTTCACTTATACTATTAATTTTTAGAAACTTGAAATAGGCTTTAGTAAAATCATCGCTTCTCACTAAAGAATGTTTGTATTTTGAGCCTCTATTACCTGTAACGAATACCGCGGCGTGCGCTGCATAGTAACTTGTTATAGCCTTACCAATTGGATTGTTCAAAAACTTTAAAGTCAATGGTTTGACATGATTTATAAACTTAAAAACTGAATTTGCGTTAATTGTAAAATGTTGCAACTTACTTGCCAGATGCGGCACACCAAAAAAATATGATGCGAAAAATGCAGTAACAAATAATAAAGTTGCAAAAATCTTTAACTGAGAATACCTAAAAAGCCATGTTTTTTTAGTTTTAACTGAATCTAAAAACTGCTTGTTTAAGCTTTCCAAATCTTTCTTTGTATATGCCATAATTGTTATCCAAAATTTTAGTCGCAAAATATCATAAGTTAAATTATGCGTCAATAAAAGTTATTATATTAACTATTAAAAAATAAAGTATAGTCAATTTTATATGGGTCACTAGGTTGTTCGATAACAACATTTTGACGCCAGGTAAATTCAGGATATGCAAATTCCATAATTCTTTTCTTAATTTCAAAAGGCATTTTTACAAGGTAGCAATCATCATCAGTCATTTCTATAATTGGTCTGATATTGCTAAAATATAAATTAACAGAATCAATCACTTTCTTAATCCATTCCTGAGTTTTATAATCATGTCTTTTGATTGCATCATCAAGCGCAAGCATAAGCTCATTACTTACATTGATATTTGCGTTATTAAGCGCATCTAACATGTCCTTAGCAAAAGGCAGCATTTCAGGGTACCAACAAGTAAATCTAATGGACTTTTTGTACATATCTAACAAATCAATATTAAGCTTCAACTCTTTAACAGACTCTATATAACCATTTGCTATAATTTTTTTATGACAAACATTTTCTGTCATAATTTTATATAAATCAAAGCTTTTAAACATTTGAGCAATATCAACATTTGCATTTTTAGCTAGATTAAACACTAAATTAGGCATATTCATTTTTGTATCAGAAAACTTTATTGCAAGCTCAAATGCATAGTAATTTTGGGCTTCTATTATGTCTTTAATATTTACACCTTCATTAGCAAGATCATAAACTGCTCTGTTAAATAAGTCTTTGTTGTTAAATGTTATTGCCTGATAAAAAGCATATTTGTAAATATCAATTCTAACCTCAATATTATTACTACCCTTAATTTCAGCCCATTTTGAATAAATTTTGTCAAACAAATAATCCGAACGAATATAGCATAACTTTATAATGCTTGGAATTCCGTTAACTAGTAAATAAGGAATATCAAACCCCATTTTCTTTAATTTTTCAAAGCATCCTTTGATAACTTGCTTATCAAGTCTGCTGCTAACCAAGTCATGCAATGTCCGCCATGCAAACGTAGCATTTATATGAGGTTTTAGATCATTAGATTGAATATTATTTTCAATAGCTTCACATAATAAATACATCTCGATATTTTTGTGATTATTTTTATTAGCAAGTGTAAAAACCTCATATTCATTATGAGTTAATAAATCTTTAATCTTTATACCTTTTTCAGCTGCATGCCTAAAATAATAAATAGCCTCGCTATGGGATGCAGTTGCAACTATTGCCTTTATAAGCTGATAGCTATTTTTAGTCAAAATACTTACAGCAGCCTCAGGATCAAACCTTTCAAATACTACACGCGCTTTATCATATTCATGATTCTCTAAATATCTGTAGAACTTTTTTTGCATAATACATTGATTCAATTAGATTTCTTTAATTAACTTACTTAAAATTTTACCTGCCCCAAGTGCATTTTGCTGAGCTATAAACATATATGACTTAACATAATTATAGATTTTAGTTCCATCATCTTTGGTATGTTCAAATATTTTTTCCGCCGGCTCTATCAGGTTCTCATCTAACAGAAAAGATACAGAAACTAGTAAACCGATATTTTTATTTTGGTTTACCTCTTCAAAGAAATCCTGCAATTTTTTTGCACGCTGTATATTGCTATCCATTTCCATGGCGGTTAATATAAGGGAAAACACTTCATACGAAGGTTTATGCTCCCAAACCTCGGCTAGGATATTTAAAGCTTTTATCCTGTTTTTAAGCTCAAGCTCGATTTCAGCCTGGAGAATGCCAAGAGCAGCTGTATCGCTCGATATTGCAAAGCCATCAAGATATTTTGATGCTTCAGTTAATTGGTTATTTGAGTATAAGCTTCTAGCTTTAACCTCATGCATCATATTACTGATTTTCCTAGAAATATTTAGCTTTGGAAATTTAGTTTTAAAGAATTTATAGGCATCCTCAAGTACAGCAAGGTTATTTTTACGGTAGGCATCTTTAGCGCTATTATAAAAATTAATTAGGTAAGCGTCTGATTTTTCAGCATAACTTGGGTCATTTAAACTATGAACTAAGTAAGATACCTCATCCATTACAGGCAGCAAGCTTGCATCTACTTCTTCGGTAAGTAGTTTTGCGTCATCATACTCCTTTACTGCAGCTAAAGCTAACGCATTTGCAAGCAGCTCAAAGTCCTTAGTTTTCCTGCCATTAACAAAGCTATTCCAAAGCGCCAAAGGCGAAGTTAGAACTTTCTGAAGAAGCTTATAAACAAGCCATAGAGCTACAATTAAGGTAACAGTGCATAGTAAAACAACCATAAGATTCGTCGAGATAATACTGGAACTATAGTCAATAGTAATATCTTTATCATACAGCCCATAGTATACAGAAAATAAGATAGTTACTAAGTAAAGTACTAAAATTGGTAGAGTTTTTCTAAACATTTTGCCCCCTTCTATTTAAAGGCTTTCATTAATCCAAGAGATAGTAATCCCAGTCCACCATATGCCATAAGAGCAGGAAGCATCGAATGACTATTGCCTGCAATATTAATGAGTAACATTGGGGCAATTATTAGCGGAAAGTAGAAAATAAATAACATACTAACACTACGCATGCCGCTAGTTGCAAAGCTAGTCATCACACTTACCAGCGATATAGTAGGCATTACCATTAGTTTAAGCGCTACTGAATAAGCTATACCACTAATATCCATTTTGTAAAACATAAATCCTACTAAAAACTCAACTATTGCTATTGGCAGCATTATAGCAATAAAATGGTTGATAGATTTAAATAGAACAATAGTTTTATACTTAATTTTCATTGAAACTAGAAGGTCAATTGTGCCGTCTTTAATATCATCCGCTGCTATTTGATCAAGCGATAATAATAGAACCAACACCATACCAACTGTAAAGATACTCTGGGCTGATTTATGCAGGATATCCAGAGGAATACTAAACGAAAATATGATATGTATAATAATAAGGCATATGGTGTTTACAGCGATTTTGTATAGTAAGCGATTACAAGCTGCGTCTCGGATAAGCAATAACCAAAACTTATGCATTTTTGAAATCCCCCAAATTTACAGTTATAGCATTCTTAAGCTTTAAATCATTGTGGCTTGCTATAAATACTATACCGCCCTCTCCAGCCCTAACCTCAATTGCATGAAGCAGTCTTGCTTTTGATTCTTCATCTAAGTGAACTTCTGGCTCATCAAGCACCCAAATATCGCTATGAACAGCCAAAAGCCTAGCTAAAGCTACTTTTTTATTCCAACCCTCAGATAAATCTTCGCATTTTTCATCGATTACATCACCAAGCCCAAAATAGCCGACAGCCGCATCAAGCATTAGGTTGCAATCTGATAAAGCCGACCAAAAAGCTATGTTATTTCCAACAGTTTCACCAGGTTTTACAGCTATTTTATGACCAATATAATTTACACTTATCGGATAATCATAAAAGTCATGACCATTTACTAAAACATTGCCATTATTTGGCTTATTTATTCCTGCTATAGCCTTTAAAATACTGCTTTTACCAGAACCGTTCTTACCTACAAACTGAACAATCGTGCATTTACCAATACTGAAAGATAAACCTTTAAAAACAGGAATATCATTATATGAAATTTCAACATTATCAAAGGTAAGGATCATTTTGCCTCCTCAAGTGCTATAAACTTATAATGACCATCTGCAAACTCAAGATCATATTTTTCACCTTTATTTACCATAGATTTTAAAGTAACTAAGTTATCATTTTCATCTCTTAAAACTGTATAACCACGGTTTAAAACATTAGTATAACTATATGACTCAAGCATCTGATTGACGTTTTGCAGCTTTAGTTTTACCATATCAATATTCTTGCCAATACCAGCTTCATATCTTTTTATAATGGATTCAAATTGCTGCTGGTTAATTTTAATATTCTGCTCAAGTAGTTCTGGCGTAAGCCTGCATTTTAACTGAGTAAAACCAGCCTCAGATCTTTCTGTTGCCCTATTGATATAATTCTGCGATAAAAGTCCTAATTTCTCTAACTTCATATACTGATTAGCAATATAATCGTCAGGCTTTGGCAATTTATTTGCAAGCTGTTTAACTTGTGAATCAGCTCTTTCTGTAGCCCTTAAAATATAATTGTAAGATAGCGCACCTAAGTTCTGAACCTTTGTTATCTGATTTTCAATAAACTCATCTGGCTTAGGTATTTGAAGCACCAGATGACCAAGCTTTGAAGCAATCGAGTCAAATTTATTTAGCAATAATTGCTCAATATGGTTATAGAATTTTGATATATATACTTTCAATTCCTTTGCGTCAGGTGTGGCAAGTTCCGCAGCTGCTGTGGGCGTTGGCGCTCTTAAGTCAGCAGCATAATCAATTAAGGTAAAGTCTGTTTCATGCCCAATTGCTGATATTACAGGAATTTTCGATGCAAATACTGCCCTAACCAAAGCCTCATCATTGAAATACCATAAGTCTTCAAATGAACCGCCGCCACGTGCAATAATCAAGGTGTCTATCTCACTCATAGTATTTGCTTTATTTAATGCCTCAAGTACCTGACTTGCACATTTTTCGCCCTGAACCAGCACAGGGAATAAATATATAGTCACCGGGAATCTTTCTGTTATTCTATGCAAAATATCCTGAATAACTGCACCTGTTGGCGATGTAATTACACCTATTACTTTAGGAAATTTTGGAATAGGCTTTTTATGCTGAGCATCAAAAAGACCTTCTTTTTCTAAAGCTTTTTTAAGTGCCTCAAGCTTAGCCATAAGCGCACCGATACCAGCAAGCTCAGCTTTTTCAACGATCATCTGATATTTTGACTGCCCAGGAAAAGTAGTAATGGAGCCATAACAAACTATTTCCATTCCATCTTCAAGCTTAAGACCCATTGAGTCATACTTTCCGCGCCAAATTACAGCACTTATTACTGCATTGTCATCTTTAAGGCTAAAATAAGCATGACCTGAAGCCGCAACCTTTAGACCAGATACTTCACCTCTAATTTTTACATATGAGAAGTTTAGATCGATTGTCTTTTTAATAAGGCTTGAAATCTCACTTACAGTTAGCTCGGTTAAATTTTCCTTAGTTATCATAGATTTATAATTATTTACAATTTACTTACCTAGTTATAGCACCTGGGTAAAAAAACTCCACCTTAAATTTTAAACCCCAATATATTACAAAAACATTGACAATTGGTTAATAATGGGTTAATAATTTTGCAATTTTCGCGACAATTAAAACGGATTAAATATGCTTACATCTTTGACATCAATGACATTTCGTGCTGAAAGCAGCGATTTTTATAGCTTTATAATGAGACTAAAACAATATCATTATTTTAATATTGAAGATAAATTAGTTGCAATAGATGCTATTTCCGCATTATCAAAACCCCGTTATTGCTTTCCAGATACCACAATTCATCACTTGCAATCGATTGAAATGCTTGATGCTTATTCATATTTCACCAGTTTTTTTATAAAATCAAAAATCTATCCAGAGCAGCTAATTTCTACAATTGCAAATCATATTTTCTTAATACCAGATGAAAATTATAAGCTGAATATGTTAAGATACTATTGCGACCATATGAATTTGTATTCATTCAAAAGCTTAAACCGTCTTTATTTTGAACTTCAGAAACGTGGTCTTTATAAATATTCTTTATTTATTTTAAATAATTACTCACATGTTATACCTTATGATATGCATGAATATCAGAGAAAAATACATTTTGCTGTGCTAACAGATCCTGTGTACCAAATAATATCATCGGGTTTAATTGCCTCATTCATGATTACCAATGCAGGATTAAAGATAGATCTAAGTATCCCAGCAGATCATCTTTCGGATAATATTGATGTCAAAGTTAATAAAAAAATCACTGAAATTTTGAAGCTTGTAGCTCCTTTTGTAGCCACACCTTACCTATCTCATAAATATTCACATGATACAGCATTTATTGACCGCAAGGCAATTAAGCAATCAGAGCAGCTATTTATAAATTTTGCCATAAGAATTGCGAGTACTTTAGATCATATTTATATGGATCATATTAGAGCAATTCATACGCATTACCAAAATGCATTATTAATGTCGGCTACGCATGAATCAAAATCAGAATACATGGATAAGTACTACGCAGATCTTGAAAATCAACTAAAATCTTATAATTGCCATAGATTTGCTTATGAAGTAAACCTGCTGTTTTTTCAGCATATTCCCGCTATGAAACTTATACAAGATTGCTATCACTATGCCATTAGTACAAGTCAAACATATCAGTTCAAAGGCGTTCTAAAAACTATTTATGATTACTGTAAAGTCTATTACCCAGAAGATGCAGCTTATATTGGGCAAATCATCTATGCTTTAGAAAATTATATAGCTGACCATGGTATTTCAAATAAAGGTAATGTCATTAAAAGCAACGAATTTAGATATTTTGTTATTAAAACTAATAAGGTTACCGATGAAACAAGTAAAAAACCATATTCAGAAAACTATAAAAAAATCATAGAAAAATCTGAAAACCTTACTGAAGTTATCATACCTTATTATCTTAACTTAGTGTTTGAAAACAGCAGAGTTTGCTCTAATAAGCTGAGTGATAATTTTGAAATCGCTTCAAAAAAGATTGCTAACTATGTTACTATTCAGTCTATTCTCGGCAGTACGTTTGAAAAACACTGGGGCAACAGAATTACACCTAATTTTACATTTAATGATATTAAAAATATTTTTACTCCAGGGCTTAAATGGCGCTGGACTGATGGAGAATTTTATACGATATCACCTTTCTCTATGGGAGAACTTGCAGTATCTATCGTACTTCTTGATGATGCAGATGGAATAGGTTTTGGATTTAATAATACAGGTCTTCTGCTTAATCCAGCTACTAAAGAACTTGAATTTTGTAGAATTGACACAGGTTACCCTGCAAACGAACTAACTAAAAGCTTTGGACGAACAAATCCATTTACCGAAGGACTTGCATTAATATTTTGCCAAAGCGGCGAAACCTTTCTAAATGAAAACATACTAAAATTTAGCCCAAATTATAGATTTGGCGTACAATTATGTGTAAGCGGCATAACTTTTGAACGAACTATATTTCATAATCCAGAAAGGTTTGAAAGAGATACCGAATACAAAGGCAGACGCCATATTAACTTTATGCAGATAATTGAAAACATTCCTCCGTATTACATCCACTGCGCCTTAGCTAAATGGGTAGGTGTAGGTAAATATTTGCATAAATCAGCTCATAACTCGTTACTAGGTAAAATTGATGATTTGTTACAAGATTTACCACCAAACAAAAGAAATAAAGCTGCTCAGGACAAATTTAAAGTAGCTATAAGTAATATTGAGACAATCTTTAAAGACATTTATAGATATTATCATGGTTATTATAATAGCATACCCAATTACCCTGCATCTAAATTTAACATTAAAAAACTCGTTGTAAATACATCTTCTTATAGGGTTATTGAAGAACTTGAGAGCCTTAACAACCCTAAAAACCACCTGGTATATAACAATAAAGAAAATAAAAATACAATACCAATAACTTTTATTAACTATAATAAATAGTTACAGAAATAAAAAACTTTATTGGGAAAAAATTTTGACATAAAATTAATTTTTTCCCAAGCAAAATGCAAAAAATTGTTTTACAATTCATCTTATAGTAGATAAAAAAAACCGACTAAAAACTTGCAATCTTTTAACTCTAGACTTTTTTGTTTAAGAGATATTAGATTGCATGCCGATTTTCGGAAATATATACAATCTCAAAGGTAGAATTATTGTGGCAAAGTTAAAATTATTAAATTCACATATAATCCATGAACTTAAATCCTACGAAGCAAATCAAGTTATAGAAAACTTAACCTGCCTACGTGATATTTACGCTAAAAGCATAGGCATGATGGAATTTTTTACCCGCGAAAATTACATTTTAGCAGATTATCAAAAGATTTTGTTTTTACAAGATATGCTATATATAATGACAAATTTCAATAGCATATTCTCTCAGCAAGATATTGCCACTTTACTCAGCGAAAAAGAAACCTATATTGCGAGTTATTCTGCATTTTTAAATCTGACTTTAAAAGAATTAAAATTTACCGAAAACAAATCAGGTTTATGCAAACTTATTGCCATATACACATTCCTAACACCACCACTTTACGAAAACACAAATTTCACAAGAGACTTAGTATATGCAATTGAAATTAACAACTCTATTGAACTTTATTACGAGTTACTGAGGAATAACCTAATAGATCCAGCGTTATGTATGAATCATGCTCTACAAGAATGTATTACCGATGAAAACTGGAGAAATTTTTTGGAAGTTCATTCAACATTATTATTTCAACTTAAAAAAGACCCCATTTTTACAAAATTTACATCTAAAAACATTCCTGTTTTTATGATCCCTGCTTATGTTCAACATCAATCATTATTTGATATAATGATAAGCAAAAACCCCGATGAAGTTGCAGCAACTTATGTATCATCTTTAGCGGAAATTATAAATTGCCCAGTCGTAGTTAATTCTGGCACTTCACAAGATATTTATCTACACGAAGAACCTGGTCACCATGCCTTAAGCCAAATATTTTTTTGCACAAGGGTCATTAAGATCTATAGAGCAAACTATGCAAAAATGGTAGACTATTACAACATCTTAGCATATTTAATAAATAAGCTTAACCAGAGTAATCCCGAACAATTTAATATTGCACAGCAAGAGTTTCTTGCATTCATATATCAGTTATACGTTGCAGACCACGAAATTACCTACGAAACCCTGCTATTCGTCCTTCCATTTTATATTACACCCCAACTTTGCAATATATTAGAGGAATTGTCGCTATGCGCTTCTAAAATCGGGCTATCAATTGACTTCTTAAAAAATATAGCAGAGAAGTACAAAGATGATAAAGAAATACATAAATCTATTAACAACCAAATTTTCAGGCTTCAAAACTTTGCCAATTCAAAAAAATTTAAAGGACACGTACTTAAAACCCCATCTTATTTATCTGTTAGCATGCGTGCGCAAGCTAACAACATATTTGACCTGGATCAAAATTTATGCGAGGTAATCATCAATCTTTATACAAGGGGTTTATTTGGCAAAGCTAAGGTCACACAAGTAAAACTTCTCAAACATGGTTATCATTTGTTAGATAAAGAGGTAGACGATTTTATCCCACTTAACCATTTTTTTGAAAATCTTGAAGACTTAGCCAATATATGCTCCCATAGTGAGCAATATCGCTGGAAAGATGGTGTATTTTATCACTTAAGTATAAGATCATTAGCTGAAATTTTAATTTTCAACCTTATGACAGGCAATAAAAACATTGATTTTCTTAATGAATGCGGCTTTGTTTTAGATACAGTAAGAAAAGAACTTATTATGGTTCAGTTAGGCTATAACCTTGCAGCAAGTAAAATGTTTAAAAACGATCTTAGCCATTTAAATAACATAGATGATATGTTTATCACAAAAAACCATTACAGGTCTGTCACTTTCAATTTAAATAACAAATATACTGCCGATTTTTTGTCACCTTTTGGGACTTCGTTAGAAAAAATTAACCCAGATTATATCGCAGATGCCCTAAGCCGCTATGCAATAAGTTATAATATACCCAGAGAAACCCTATTTAACCGTTTTACAGAATCCGCTAAAAGCAATGGTATTCAATTTAATGTACATCATAAAGAGAAGATTAATGAATATTTTAGCTGGATGCATAAAATATTTGCAAAATGTAATACGAACTATAAATTTCTCAGAAGTAAAAATGAAATTACCTCTACCAAAGACTTAATAAGTGAAAGACTAAAAATAAAGAGAATATATAAAGATTTCCATGATTTTAACCCCGAACAAATTTCCGAATCAAATGGTAGGACAAATTTCCGCTTTTATTACAAAATATACAATAATCAAAGTGTTAAAAATACTGAAAGCCGAGACTTGACTTATTAACAATAATCCTGTATATTTCCTCAGATTTTAATTGTTTTTAAAGTAATCTGAAGATGAGTTTTGAAGTTCCTGCTAGTCATAAGTTTAATGCCGCGATTATTTTTAAATCAGGTGAAGTAATTTTCGGATCCGGATTTGGCTCTAAAGGTTTGAATTTTGGTGAAATTTGCTTTACTACAGGGATGACAGGGTATCAGGAAACCCTTACCGACCCATCATTTATGGATCAGATTGTTACTTTTACATTCCCACATATTGGAAACGTTGGCTGCAATAAAGACGATAATGACGGAATTGCTCCGATTGCTAAAGGCTTGATTCTACGTAATAAACCAACACCACCTTCAAATTTCCGCAGCGAAGAAAGCTTAGAAAGCTGGCTTATATCGCACAATATATTTGCTGTTTTCGGCGTAGATACTCGCGCTATAACCCGCAAAATTAGAAAAGAAGGCTCACAAATGGTGGCAATTGTCCATCAGGATAAACTTACATCAGAATATTTGAGCGAAGTTCATAAAGAACTGGTAAATGTACCTGAAATGACTGGAAAAGAACTAGCTTTAATCGCATCTGTTAAAGAGATTACAGAATGGTCTGAAGGTCTTTATGAAGGCGAAATAATTGCAGACATTAAAACAGATGCTACTATTGCAGTACTTGATTTTGGTGCAAAGTATAATATCTTGCGCTGCCTAAAGTCATATGGCGCAAAAGTTATTGTTTTTCCAGGAAATACAGATTTTGCTACAATAAAAAGCTATAACCCTAGCGGTATATTTTTATCAAATGGTCCTGGCGATCCTAAAGAAACATATGAAGTTATCAAACAAAACATGCAGGATATGCTAAACTCTGGTATTCCAGTGTTTGGTATTTGTCTTGGTCATCAGTTGCTTGGACTTGCTTTTGGCGGCTCTACTTACCACATGAAACAAGGACACAGAGGTGCAAACCATCCTGTTTTCAACTCACAGACTGGTAAAGTAGAAATCACAAGCCAAAACCATGGATTTGCCGTAGATAAAAATAGTTTACCAGCTAATATAGAAGTTACACATACATCATTATTTGATGGCTCAGTTGAAGGACTTGAGAAAAAAGATGGAAGCGTATTCTCGGTGCAATATCACCCTGAAGCATCCCCTGGTCCTCATGACAGCCATTATTTATTTACAAAGTTTATTGAATCAATAGAAGCGTATAAGAAAAATCATGCCTAAACGTAAGGATATAAAATCTATTTTAGTAATTGGTGCTGGTCCGATTGTTATCGGTCAGGCCTGCGAGTTTGACTATTCCGGAACACAGGCTTGTAAAGCCTTAAGGGAAGAAGGTTATAGAGTAATTTTAGTTAACTCTAACCCTGCAACAATTATGACAGACCCAGATGTTGCAGATGCTACTTATATTGAGCCAATTACACCTGAATACGTTGAAAAAATTATACAAAAAGAAAGACCAGACGCAATTCTTCCAACTGTAGGCGGACAGACTGCTCTTAACTGCGCGATGCTATTAGAGAAATATGGTATTTTAAGAAGATACGACGTTAAACTTATTGGCGCATCTACAGAAGCTATTGAAAAAGCTGAAAATCGCCAGATGTTTAAAGAAGCTATGGCAAAAATTGGCTTAGAATGCCCTAAGAACGTTGTAGTTCAATCTTTAGAAGCAGCATTAGAGTCCCTTTCTTATGTTGGACTTCCTGCGATTATCCGTCCATCATTTACACTTGGTGGTTCTGGTGGGGGTATTGCTTATACTGAAGACGACTATAAAAGAATTGTACTTAGTGGTCTTGAAGCATCTCCAACCAATGAGGTTCTTATTGATGAATCTATCATGGGCTGGAAAGAATACGAAATGGAAGTTGTTCGCGATAAAAACGACAACTGTATTATTATCTGTTCTATTGAAAATATTGACCCAATGGGCGTACATACTGGTGATAGTATTACCGTTGCCCCTGCCCTTACACTTACAGATAAAGAATACCAAAAAATGCGTAATGCATCCCTTGCTGTTCTTCGTGAAATTGGTGTCGATACAGGCGGATCAAACGTACAGTTTGCAGTGAATCCTGAAAATGGCCGAATGCTAGTTATTGAGATGAACCCTAGAGTTTCAAGATCATCAGCACTTGCATCAAAAGCAACAGGTTTCCCTATTGCAAAAGTTGCAGCAAAACTTGCAATCGGCTACACATTAGACGAAATTATGAATGACTGCACAGGAACGACTCCTGCGGCATTTGAGCCTGTAATTGACTATATTGTTACAAAAATCCCTAGATTTACTTTTGAAAAATTTGCATCATCTAAGCGTGAACTTTCAAGCTCTATGAAATCCGTTGGTGAATCAATGGCAATTGGCAGAAGTTTTGCAGAATCTTTACAAAAAGCTTTAAGATCACTTGAGTATGGCTATACAGGTCTTAACCCTATTGATGATTCAGGTGACATAGAAAGCTTAAAACATAAGCTTACCCAGCAATTACCTGAAAGATTATTATTAATTGGTGATGCTATCAGATATGGTATTTCTGAAGAAGAAATCGCAAAATTAAGTAAGTTTGACCCATGGTTTGTAAGGGAAATTGCTAAAATTGTTCATGCTGAGAAAAATATTGCAAAAACAGGTCTTACAAATGACCGAGAAACCCTCCTCGAATATAAGAAAATGGGCTTTTCTGACCAAAGAATCGCAGAAATTTGTGGCAAATCTGAAGATGAAGTTAGAAAACACAGACTTTCATTAAATATCAAGCCAGTATTTAAACGTATTGATACCTGCGCAGCTGAATTTGATTCAAATACAGCATATATGTATTCTACATATGAAGGAAACAGCGCAAGCTCAGCTGAATGCGAAGCTGACGTTAGCACTCGTAAAAAAGTAATAATACTTGGTAGTGGTCCAAACCGTATTGGTCAGGGCGTTGAGTTTGACTATGCGTGCGTGCATGCTGCTTATTCACTAAAAGACATTGATATCGAAAGCATTATGATCAATTGTAACCCTGAAACAGTATCAACTGACTATGATACATCAGACAGGCTTTATTTTGAGCCGATTACAGCTGAAACAGTAATGGATATTATTGATCTTGAGCAAGGTAAAGGCGATTTATTAGGCGTTAACCTTCAGTTTGGTGGTCAAACCCCGCTTAAACTTGCTAAAACATTTGAAAAATACAACATTCCAGTTATTGGAACATCGCCAAAATCTATTGATTTAGCTGAAGACAGAAAATTGTTCCAGGAATTATTACAAGATTTAGGCATTAGACAGCCTGCAAACTTCACATGCTCTTCTATTGAAGAAATTAAGTCTATTGCTGCTAAAATTGGTTACCCTATTGTAATCAGGCCATCATATGTTTTAGGTGGTCGTGCTATGCAGATTGCGGAAAATGATGCTGAACTTAATGAATATTTAGATCAATACGCATATTTACTTGAAGGCGGTCCATTATTACTTGATAGCTACCTTACAGATGCTATTGAAGTTGACGTTGACGCTATTTGCGACCTTGAAAAAGTATATGTCGCGGGTATCATGGAACACGTTGAAGAGGCAGGTATCCACTCTGGTGACTCTGCGTGCGTACTTCCGCCACATACACTTCCTGAATCAGTAGTAAATGAGATTATTGAGCATACTAAGAAACTGGCTATTGCCCTTAAAGTTTGTGGTCTTATGAATGTTCAATACGCTGTTAAAGATGGTGTAGTATATGTTCTTGAAGTTAACCCAAGATCAAGCCGTACAATTCCGTTTGTAGCAAAAGCTACCGGTGTGCCTGTGGCTAAGATCGCATCACAAATTATGGCTGGTAAGTCTTTAGAAGACTTCAAATTAAAAGGCGAAGTATTTAAATTACCGGGCAAATATACAGCTATTAAAGAACCTGTATTCCCATTTGCAAGATTTGACCATGCCGATATTATTTTAGGTCCTGAAATGAAGTCTACTGGCGAAGCTATGGGCATTGACGAAAACTTTGCACGTGCCTTTGCTAAAGCACATAAAGCATCAGGTGATGCTATGCCACTTATGGGTAAGGTATTTCTATCAGTTCGTGATTCAGATAAAGCAAAAATCATTGATATTGCAAGAGATTTAGAAGACATGGGTTATGAAATTTTATCAACCGTTGGTACATCAAAATTCCTTGAGCAACATGGAATTGCAACTACATTAGTTTATAAAATGAATGAAGGTAGCCCATCAATTACTGATCTTATAAATGAAAATCAGGTGGTTTTAGTGCTAAACACAACGCATGGCAAGCAAACAATTGCAGATAGTTTTAGTATACGCCGTAGCGCACTTATGCGTAAAGTTCCGTATGCTATTACAATTTCTGGCGCAAAAGCTATTGTTGAAGCCATGAAATATCTCAAGAAAGTGAGTTCAAACCTTGACGTTAAGTCAATTCAGCAATATACCTCTGGTAGATAAGAAAAACATATAATAATAAAGCGAGATTGTTATGGAAAGATTCCCTATTACGGCTACAGGCTACGAAAGAATGAATGAGGAACTTAAAAACCTTAAAACAGTAGAAAGACCAGATATTATTAAAGCTATTGCAGAAGCAAGGGCGCTTGGTGATCTTTCAGAGAATGCTGAATATCATGCAGCTCGTGAGAAACAAAGCTTTATTGAAGGCAGAATTATGGAGCTGGAAGATAAGATTGCAAGAGCTGAAGTTATCAATGTATCTTCTTTAAGCGGCACAGTTATTAAGTTTGGTGCAACTGTAAAAATAGTTAACGAAGATACAGACGAAGAAAAAACCTATCAAATTGTTGGTGAATATGAAGCTGATATTACTAAAAATCTTATATCAATTAGCTCACCTATTGCACGCGCTTTAATCGGTAAATCTGTTGGCAGCTCTGTTGAAATTTCAACACCTGGCGGCATGACATGGTACGAAGTTTTAGAAGTAAGTTTTAAATAGTCATTAAATTTATACAAAATAAAAAATTATCACGGTAAGAAATTATGAGCAAACAATCAGAAAAATTGATAGATTTTTTGCAGCTGCCTATTGCTAAATTTGAAAAAAAATGGAATAGCATTGAAAATGCTGAAGATTTATTCACAAAAGAACAATATGGTTTATTTCGTGGTGCGTGTATTTTACAAAATTTCGATGTTATTGAATTTTTCTGGAATAGATACCAAGCTCATCAAACATCTATGCTTACGGCTAAAGATTGCCGTGGCTTTATGTATTTAGTTAAAAAAGGACAATTTGGAATTGCCAGATGGTTATGGGATGCAGCATCTTATGAAGCAAAGGATAAGATTTTAGAAGCACTATATGGTCATGGTAAATCAGATGAAGGCTTTTTTGCTGCTAGCTGTGCAAATGTTAACCTTGCAGCAATAGATTTTATATTAGAATGCAATCAGTATAAAAATACAAATCTTAATAAAGTTTGGTTTGAATTCCAGGATCAGCTATTCACATTGATTAATTTATATCACGAACTAAAAAAAGACAAAAATATTAACTTTGGTGAATATGAAGATGCGGCAAGCTTTTTAGAAGCAATGTATCATCAGGGTAAGACAACTCAGGATAGCATGAGCGTACTTCAGCACTATAATTCATATGCTATTCGATTCAATTATAGGAATCATTTTGAAAAGGTTTCTTCTCCAGAAGTAGCTGACACAACCTTACGAAACAATCCTTACTATAAAGATTATAGTAGCTCTTATAACAAACCATATTATACTGAAAAATCTTATAAGGGGAACTACCTATAGTTAGGTTGATAAATAAGCTTTTCTTAAAAAAATATAAAGCCATACGTTACTGAATATGTAAAGTATGGTTTTTTTCATTATTTTAGAGCAAAATATAAAGTTACATTATTACTAACAATTGGTTAGTAAGCACTTGACTTGCATCGTTTTTTGCTATACTTTACAACACCTTAACAACCTAAAAGAGCAATTAATATGCAAGCAAAACACCCTATTTTTGACAAATCTTCAATGACAGCTGAACAACTTAAAGCTTGGGAAGAAATTAAAGCGTCTCAAGTTTTATTCAATCAAACAGGAAATCATTGTAATACAATGGCTAACTTATATAATAGCGGTCATAAGGAAGCAGCAATGGAATATTTTAATAATATTGCAGACGATGAAATGCGTTTCTCGATCATTTTACATATAACGGATAAACCATCATTTAGACCATTGTTTATCGACCTATGGAATTCGCTCAATAATGAGCAGCAATATAAAATTACGTCTTATCGAAATTTTCGTTTAGTACCAGTACGTTCTGAAAATAATCAGTTTGATGTATGTAAGATTATTTGGGATTCTGCAACTGATGAGCAAAAGCATGAAATATATAATGCTCAAACATTTAAGTATCTGACTAATGCATTGAAACATAGCAATATTGAAATGGTACAGTTACTTTGGAATTTTGCATCCGAAGAAAAAAGAAATGAAATCATTAATGATGAAGCGTTTATAAAGTTAACTCTTTGTAGCGCTCTTAAGTCTAAATCTTTGTTTGGTTTGAGCTTCATGTATAAATTGTGCAATAAATTTAAAGAAATGCAGGCATTTGAAACTCTTGTTGCACCATTACAAATTTGGTCACCTATAAACTATTCAAAATTGAAATTTGACCTCGACCCATGGGTTGAATTATACGATGAGTTAGCTGTTAAAATTGCTGTCTATAATGGCGAAAACCCAGTTTTGTGTGACACTACTGCAATTCTAATATCTTTAAAAAATAAAGGATTAAGTGCTAATGAAGCGAAACAAAAACTAGAAGGCTTTGAAGAATCCATTGCTTACGGTATTAAAGTTAAAGGCACACAAATTACAATTGACGAAATTAATAAATATAGTCAGGAACTTGCTGATAAAAACAAGCAATCTTCAGCTAGTGCTACGGAGTCAGTTCGCTCTCAAATTGATAGTGAAAGAGAAAACAACATCAACGTACCTGAAAACTCAAGAAAAGCGTAAATACTGAGAATAAGTCAGGGGTTTGAAACCCTGACTTATCACACAAAATTGACAAAATACCTTGTATGCTTCTTCTCACCTGTTTTTATAAACGCCCCCTTTTCTACCATATCATGTAAATCACGGGTGGCAGTTGCACGTGAAGCATCGGTAATGCTAATATAATTTTCAGCACTTAAGCCACCTGTAAAACCATCAATTCCTTCATTTAACACCCGTGTCAAAGCCTTAAGTTGCCTTTCATTAAGTAAATTTTTCACCCTGTCGTATAGCTTTGCTTTTTCAATAATAAAGTTTATTTTTTTCGCTGAATCTTCCTGAGCAGCAATAATAAGCTTTGCAAAATACTCAAGCCATGAACTAATTTCAAGCGACTGATTATTTTCCTCAAGCATTTTATAATAATCTTTCTTATTTTTAGTAATGCTTGTTGAAAGGGCTATAAGTAAAGGATAATTCGCTGCTTGCGCAAGCGCTTTGGTTGCTATTGCCCGCCCTATTCTCCCATTACCATCTTCAAATGGATGAATACATAAAAAGTACAAATGACTTATTGCCGCCCTTTGTAATGCTGGCAGTGGCTTTTTACCATGCGGCGATGTTTTATTAAACCACTTTATAAAAGCATCCATTTCCTTTTTAACTATTTTTGATGGTGGCGCTTCAAAATGCACTTTTGGGTTATGCATTGATCCCGATATCACCTGCATTGGGTCATCATGCGTACGATAACGTCCTATATCATGAATATCACGTCTACCATTTGTAAGCATTTTATGCCAATTAAATAGGGTTTCATGAGTTAGATTTTCTTGGTAATTATTATACAAATCTACCATCATTTCAGAAATACCACTTTCAGCTGCTGTAATTCTTCGGTTATCTGCCTCTAACCCAAAATTTCGCTTTAAAGATATCTGAATACTATCTCTATTGAGATATTCACCCTCGATTTCCGATGTTTTTACAGCTTCGTCGCTAATAAGCTCAATAGTTAAATTATCTCTATCACTGTCAGAAATATGCCTTACAGCCCCAATTGCAATACCTGCATGAATTAGAAAGTCTTTTTCATATTTTTCAATAACTTCTGGCTTAAATTTAAAATTAGCCCAGTCATCTTGTTGCCAGTTCCATGTTCGCATGAGTTATAAACCAATAATCTATTACTCATAATTATATCATTAATTGAGCAATACAGCAAGGCTTTATAAATCATAGATATAGTTTTTTATATCGCAGTTTACAACGATATCCTCGAGAGAATATATTTGAAACTTTAGTATTATTTGTGGATTGCCACAAAATGCTTTGCATTTTTCGCAATGACATACTTCTACTCTCTCACCATCGTGAGGACACGAAATTTTCCTTGGAGATATAAAATAATACAATTTATAAATATCATCAATTTTTAGTGGATCGCCATAGAAAATTCCATTTTCTTCAAGATTGCAGAAGTTCAGTGACGCAAAAGGATTCGCAATATACTTATCAAAAAATGGCTGACCGTAATGACCATAAAGAACGTTATGAACCTCTACAATTCTAATACTCAACAAGAATCACATAGTCTAGCTTTTTAAAATTTACAGCAGGAGTTACAAAATATTCGTTATTTTTTATTTTCGTTACGGTTCCAACCAAAAGCCCTGGTGGAAAAAGTTTACCATCGCCTGATGTGAAAACGAATTCACCAACCTCTATTTTAGTATCTTCTGACAGATATTTCATTTTTAGAATGCCATGATCATGTGTGCCTGATACTATTGCGCGTTCTCTTGTTTTTTCTGTAATAATTGGTATATGTGAATTCATATCATTAACTAACATTATTCTGGAATTTTTTTCCATAATGTCAATTACTCTGCCAACCAAACCATCCTGATTAATTACTGCCTGACCTTTTTTAATTTTATCTGCCTCTCCACCACTTACCATTATTGATGAAGAATAAGGCGTTGTCAGGTCGCCTAATACATAAGATGTTACAAACTCAATTTTTTTATCAGGAACTATATTCATTAGCTTCTTTAAAGCTATGTATTCCTGTTCCATATGACGGGTCATAAGGAAATATTTCTCTAAAACCCTTTTTTCTTCACGAAGTCTTTCGTTTTCTTGTTTAAGACTAACAAACTCACGAGCGTTGTCTATCATTTCATTTATTAAATGATAAAAGGCATTTTGCTTTTCCTGAACCACCATGAGCTTAGATAAAGTAAAATGCCTTATTGTGTTAGTATAAGCATAGTTATTAAAGTCAGATATTAATAGCACTACTGATAAAAACAGATAAATTAATATCTTGTTACTACGAATCAATAATGCAAAATCTGAAGCTATTGATAACATTTAAGCCTAATTAGTCTTGTTTAAATAATACATGCTGGAATTTCTTCATGTTCTCAAGTACCTTACCTGTACCGATCGCAACGCAAGATAACGGATCTTCAGCAATAAATACCGGAAGACCTGTAGCCTCACGAAGTACGTAATCTAGATTCTTAAGAAGAGATCCACCACCAGTAAGAACAATACCTTTATCAACGATATCTGACGAAAGTTCAGGCGGAGTACATTCTAAAGCAATTTTAACAGCCTCAACAATTTGACTAACTGGCTCTACTAAGCTTTCAGAAATTTGAAGTTCATTTAATTCAATTTCTTTTGGCACACCATTAATAAGATCACGCCCTTTAATTTCCATTGTTTTACCAATTCCATCAAATGGAGCGCAAGCAGCACCAATTGTTTTTTTGATTTTTTCAGCGCTTGATTCACCAATTAAAAGGTTATGATGTCTGCGAATATATGAAATGATTGCTTCATCCATTTTATCACCACCAACTCTTACCGACCTTGCATATACAATTCCGCCAAGTGAAAGTACTGCAACTTCAGTAGTACCACCACCAATATCAACAATCATAGAACCTGTAGGCTCGGTTACAGGAAGATCAGCACCAATTGCGGCTGCCATTGGTTCTTCTATAAGGAACACATCGCGCGCGCCTGCACTTTCTGCTGCATCCTGAATCGCTCTACGCTCTACTGGTGTTGAACCAGATGGTACGCATACTATAATAAGTGGTCCTGTAAAAGTTCTGCGGTTATGTACGGTTCTGATAAAGTGCTTAATCATTTCTTCAGCGCCTTTAAAATCCGCAATTACACCGTCTTTTAATGGGCGAATAGCTTCAATTTCAGAAGGAGTTCTACCTAACATCATTTTAGCCTGATGACCGAACGCATATGGTCTTGTAGTACCATTCTCTTTAAAAAGAGCAACCACTGAAGGCTCATTTAAGACCACCCCACGTCCCTTAACATAAACGAGAGTGTTTGCCGTACCTAAGTCAATTGCCATATCGCTAGACATAAAACCGAGAAGCTTACCGAACATTTTTTACCTTTTTGAACTTGTTATTTCCCTATATTTCAATATATTAGAAAAAAAACACTAATATAACAAGTTTAATTTTACGATTATGTACACTGTAATTGAATTTATTTCTGCAATAATACTAGGACTAGTTGAAGGACTAACGGAATTCCTACCTATTTCATCTACTGCTCACTTAATTTTTGTTCAAAAATTTATACCTATCTCAAGTGTTCCTAATGAATTATTTGATGTTGTTATTCAGCTAGGTAGCCTTGCAGCATTTGTAATAATTCGTAAAGATTTTTTATTTCAAAATGTTGTCGGCTTCTTTAAAAATCAAACTAACCATCGCAACTTTGGACTTTATATTATATTAGCAATGCTTCCAGCAATTATTATTGGCTTTGCATTATCTGATTTTATCGCTGAACTTAAAACTATTCCTGTAATTGGCACAAGTTTAATCATAGGCGGCATCATTTTAATAATGGTAGATAAATACAAACCTGATACTTCAAACGATGATATGTATAAACTTGGTTTTAAAAACGCCCTGGTAATAGGTATTATTCAGACAATTGCTTTTATACCAGGTGTTTCACGTTCTGGAAGCACAATATGCGCTGGCATTTTAACCAAACAATCCCGCAATGTTGCGGTTGAGTTTTCATTTATGTTAGGCTTAGCCACTATGATAGCCGCTTCAAGCTATAGTTTAATTAAATATATACATGCATTTAACAAAGAAACAGCACCTATTATTATTGCTGCGATGGTTAGTTCGTTTTTAAGTTCATTATTCACTGCAAATTTTTTAATAAACTTCCTCAAAGTGCGTGGACTTTATATATTTGGAGCATACAGAATTATTGTAGGGTTTATTTTCATTATCCTTCTTTAAGATTTTTCTTATGCTTTTACAATATACTGGATTACTAAATTCCTTAAGCGTATGTTTTATTACCATTCTCATGTATGATGGGTCTATATCTGCAAGTTCTGCTATAATATCAAAATCTTCTTTTTCTTCTCCGAATGCAAACTTTATAAGCGCATTTTTAGCTTTGCTTCGAGATCTTGCGGTTTCAGCGCATATAAAATTTTCTAAGTCCTGCGTCAAAACTTTTTGATACAATTTTCTAATTTTGATAATCTCTTTATTATAGTAGTTGTTAGTTGGCAATTCTCTTGCTGACATTTTGCAATACCCTTAAATTTATATTAATTATACATATACTCTTAATTATTAATTAACTATTAAAAAATTAATAATTTCCCTTCTTAGTTTGGTCATTATACATATATTTTTAATTTACGCAAGCATGGGTTGAAAATTTTATTTCTATATATATCAGAGAGTTATCTTTTCGTAAGAAAAAAATTTTATAAATCGCTATCAATTAACAGCTAATTTATAATAACGTTATTTACTTCACTTAAAACTTGAAAAAAACATGTAATATATAGTAACATATAAATATATATTAATTATGGTATCGGTATAATTATGCGCGTAGCTTATATAATGGCTTTGGTATTAGGTTTTTCTTCAGCAGCAAATGCAGCAAACTTAAATTTATTAGAGAAAGATGATTTTGATGAATACGGCATGCATTTTGAAGTTATTCAGGATCCATTTGAAAAATTAAACAGAGCTATATATAGCTTCAATAAAGGTTTGGATACAGTTGCTTTAGAACCAATATCAAAAGTTTATAAAAAAGTAGTACCAGATTTTGCAAAAAACAGAGTTAATGATTTCTTTGTAAATTTGAGTGAACCAGTATCTATGATAAATCATTTATTACAAGGTAACGGCGAAGGATTTTTCCAAAGTTTTTCAAGATTCTTAGTTAATTCTACATTAGGCTTACTTGGAACAATGGATATTGCAGGACTTAATGGTGTAAAGAAAATGAACACAGGCTTTGCTGATACAATGGCTAATGCCTGCATAACAAGCGGCTCATATGTAGTTCTTCCTATTTTAGGACCTTCATCTACACGCGATACTTTTGGTTTGGTTCTTGATAGCGTTTCTGATCCATTTAATTATATATTACATAAAGATGCTACACTTTCACTTAAAGGATTGCAAATCGTTCATAATCGTGATAAATATGCACAGTATTTGAAAGATATCAAGGACTTATCTTTTGATGAATACACAATGGTGAAAAGCACATATTCACAAAAACAACGTAAGCTAAAAAACTGTAAACCAGGTAAAAATAATGCTTAAATCTCTAAAATTATTTACTACAATTATCTTAAGTGCGAATCTTGCATTTGCTAACAGCGCCGATGATATTAATACAAGCAAAGACTTTATAACTAAATTAAGTGAAGATACAATATCGTTAATTCAAGACACAAAACTTGAAGAAAAAAAGAAATTTAATTTGCTTAAAGATAAATTCCTGGAAAACGTCGACATTAAATGGATTTCACGTTTCGTTTTAGGACCAAATTTCAGAGAATTAACATCTGCTCAGCAAGATGAATTTTCAAATCTTTACAGAGAATTCCTTGTTAATGCTTATGTTCCAAAATTCAAAGAGTTTAATCAGGATAAAATCCGCATTGAATCTGCATCGCAAATTGGCGAACACAGATATAAAGTTTCTACATTAATTGACAGAGTGAACAACCCTGATGTTAAAGTAGAATATATGATTAAACCAAGCCAAACTAAAGTTGGAAGCTTACAGATTTATGACATTGTAGCAGAAGATGTTAGCATGATCACAAATCATAGAACAGAATTTACATCAGTTATTGCCGAGAAAGGTTATGACGGTATGATTGCTCATCTTAAAAAGATGATTAATCAAGAAAAAAGAATGGACTAATTCCATATAATCAATAATAATAAAGCTTTTATTTCTTCAATTTCAGGACTGGCTTTTCTTTATCCCAGTAAAAAACAACCTGATCATTTACCCTTAATGGTTTTTTTTCTGTGATTCTTAAAGTATAATTTTGTGTGTCATCACAATAAACATTATACTCATAAGTTCCAGAACCCGCTTTATTGAAGTCATAAACATATCCACCTGTTCCACCTATTACAGCACCAGAAGCAGAACCTACCAACATTCCACTAACAACAAGAACTGGTATTGACTCAGCCCCCATTCCAAAAGTCATTGCTGTAAGCGCCATTCCGGTCATAGCACCTGCGGTAGCACCAAAAAAACCACCTACTAATGCTCCTGTTCCAGCTCCGACTGCAGTACCTTTCGATGGGCTATATTTCTTACCTTCAACATTCTCAACAGAAGAAACATAGCAATTTTTATGATGAGGAGGTAATTTTGTTTTACAACTTGATAACAAAATTGCAGCTATCAAAATAATTATTCTAATCATCAAATCTACCTTTATTTATTTTTGATAAAGCTATTGAACGCCTAACTCTTGCTTAACTTTATTAAAGTTATCATCAGACATTTCAACTACCTTTTCTCTATAAACTAAAGTTAATGGATTTAATAAGTCTGTAAAACCATGTACTTTAGACGTAACTCGGTGGGTTAAGCTTGACGAGTATGTACCAGATTGAGTCATGACTTGCTCATATTTATCTGACACATCGTTTTTATACTCAACAAAACCCCTTCCATTATAAGGATTAATTAAATCAGATATTATTCCGCCTACAAAACCTAATTTTTTCTCTATCCATCCACAAAATATAAAATGCTGATCTCTAACTCTTGTCATAGTATTGCCAATGCTTGTTTTAGTACTGTCTTTAATAGGAAGTTTGCAAATAATTTTTTCAAATGTAAATCTATAGATATCTGTTTTTGCTAAAAAACTACCAGCAACGTATGCAGATACGTATTTTGCCGCCATAAATATACTGCTGCGAGCTGCCGAACCTAATAATAATCCAAACACGTTAAAGCCAAGCACAGATAACCCCGCACCTAAAGCAAATCTAGATAATGATAATAATGTACCTTTAGAGAAGAACCCTTTTTGACTAACATTTCTAATTTTTGCATGTTTAGCGTAAGATGCTGCAAATTTTTCGTGATTTTCATCGTTAAATTGTAGTTTTGCCATAATATTTCCCATTATTTATTATTAAACAAGCAAATTATACAATATATTAACGACTTGTCAATGATTAATTAACTTAAAATTAATAAATTAACCAGCGTTTACTAAATTCTGCACTGAGCCATAATTAAATAATTCTAGCAAAAATCTTGTTTTTTCAGGGAGTTCCTTAACGCCTATCGCTATCAAGTGATCAGCCTCCTGATTCGCAAGTTCCAGAAGCTCTTTGTCGTTAGGAAATAATGCATATTTAAAAAATAAGCCACCGCTTTGGCGCGTACCAAGCACCTCACCGCCACCACGCAGCTCTAAATCTTGCTCAGCTAAACAAAAACCATCCTGACTATCACGCATAGCATTAAGGCGCTTCATACCCACAGCGCTTACTTGCTTAGAATATAGCAAAATGCAATAAGATTCCAAATGGCTTCGTCCTACGCGCCCCCTAAGCTGATGAAGCTGCGCAAGACCAAAACGTTCGGCATTTTCAATTACTATGCATGTTGCTGTTGGAACATTAACGCCAACCTCAACAACAGTAGTTGATACCAAAATATTAATATCTGAGCTAAAAGCAAAACGCTCCATAATCTCGTTTTTTTCCTGATTTTTCATCTGTCCATGCAGCATTGCAACCTGAGATCCATACATTTTTTGCAGATCAAGGAATCTATCATTTACAGAAATAGCATCTATATTTTCAGATTCTTCAACAAGAGTGCAAATCCAGTATATTTTCTCGCCTTTATCTATAAATTTTTGAAGAGATCTTTTAAGTTCCTCAAGCTTTGCAAAATTTACACATTTTGTATCGATTGGCTTTCTACCTTCTGGCTTAATATCATTAATGGAAACGTCAATGTCACCATAATTTGCAAGCATAAGCGTACGCGGAATTGGGGTTGCCGTCATAAGTAATACATCGGTTGCCTGCCCTTTTTCAGCAAGCATTAGCCTTTGTTTTACGCCAAATCTGTGTTGCTCATCAATAACTGCAAGCTTAAGGTTGTGAAATTTAATATTATCCTGAATAAGGGAATGCGTACCAACTATTATATCAAGCTCACCATTTTCACATTTTTGGATATTTTCTTGCTTTAATTTAGATGGCATCGCGTTTTTCAGCATGCCAACCCTTAATCCAAAAGGCTCCAGCATCTCGCTTATACCATAATAATGCTGCTGAGCTAATATATCTGTAGGAGCCATAATAACACTCTGCCCGCCTTCAGAGATCGCGGCAAGCATAGAAATAACGGCTATAATGGTTTTTCCACTACCAACATCACCCTGCACTAAACGCATCATAGTTTTATCTGACTTTAAATCATGAAAAATTTCGCGCAAAACCTTTTGCTGGCTCTCAGTTAAGGTAAATTTAAGGCTGGCTACAAGCTTTTTGATATTATCGTTATTTATATGTAGTGGCTGCTTTATTGCTTTTTGCTCAACCTCACGTGAGTGCTTTAACATAATGGTATGAGCCAGCAGCTCATCCATAGCTAGGCGTCTTATTGCATTGTCATAATCTTCTCTTGAGCAAGGAACCTGGTAGTGCATTTTTTGCAGCGCTTCTTTAAAGCTTGAAAAGTTAAAATGCCTGATAAATCTGGCTGGTAGCCACTCAAGTTCATCCTCTACATGAAGTATACAGCGGTCAATTAAGCTACTGATAATCTTAGAATTAATACCATATGTAAGCGGATATTTTGCTTCCACTTTTCTAATTATATTTAGCTCTTTAGAAGTATAAAAATCAGGATGCACCAGCTGCATTTTATTCATAAAGAATGTAATTTTACCTACGAAAGTATATGACTCGCCAATTTTAACCTTTGGTAAAATATGATATGGCACGAAATTGAAGAACACTACATCTAGTGGCTTATCAAGCACTTCGCATTCTATAGTAATTCTGTGTTTATGATTTCGTGGTAAATTTTTATATGGCGGAACTTTAATAACTTTAGCTTCTATAATATATGTAATGCTGGGATCTATGCTTTGAAGCGAGTCTAAATGCTGTTTGTGTTCCGCACCGAACGGTCTGTGCATTAATAAATCTTTAATAGTGTATATACCAAGGCGATGAAATGCCTCTTCTAATTTTTCGCCTACGCCTTTTAATATTCCAACTGGTTTAAATAAGTAATTATCAAGCATTTTAAACAGGCTGTGGTGAGTGGTGATATGCACCTCTAAAGTAAATAAGTGGGTTCTTTTTATCAGCTTTTGCAACGTCTAAATGGATTACCTTACCTATAATAATGTAATGATCACCTGCTTCATAATCAGTAAATTTTTCGCATTCCATAAATGAAAGATTCGGAAGTATTATTGGCGAACCTGTTGCCCCTAATACGTAATTTATGCCATCCCATTTATCAGGATTGCTAGATGAAAAACTTTTAGCAATATTATGCTGAGAGTAATCAAGAATAGTTACAGCAAACGAATCGCTTTCTAAAAAAGCACCCAAAGAACGTGAAGATTTATTAAGGCAAAAAAGCACTAATGGCGGCTTAAGTGAAACAGAAGTAAAAGAATTAACAGTTAAGGCATAAAGCTCACCGTTAGAATCTGAGGTAGAAACCACTGTAATTCCAGTAGAATAATGGCTTAAGCATTCTTTAAAGTCTTTTTCTGAAAAATTCCCACCTAACACGCTTTCCTCTATATAGTAATGGTTTTCACCTGTATTATATAAGGATATCTGCATATTTTGCAATACATTAATAATGTTTGAAACTAGCATTTAAATAATTTTTAGAAAAATTACAAATAAGTGCTTGACTAGTTTAGAAAAGATGTATATAAAACTCCCTTGTGATTCAGATACAAATCACATCCTTTTAGGGGGCGATTAGCTCAGTTGGTAGAGCGTTACGTTTACACCGTAATGGTCGGCGGTTCGAGTCCGTCATCGCCCACCAATATTTCCATACACAAACTATTAGTTATATTACTAGATTGCCACAAAATGCAAGGCATTTTTCGCAATGACAACAGGGTGTTACAGCCAGGTCATTGCAAGCAAAATGTAATTCTGCGCGGCAATCTATGAGATAATGCCAGAGTTTTACTAAATTCCCACGATGGTAGCTACGCACTTCTCGGAATGACATAGCTGTCTACTTTGGAATTTCTTGTCCGCCCTTTGGCTTGCTTCCACCCGGTAAAGTAGGGGCAACAGGCTCTATAGATGGATTATTCTTTGCCTTTTGCTCAACAAACAATTTGTGTTCCATTAATGCATTTGAAGAAGATTTAAACTTATCCATATCTTCCTTAGATAAAGATTTTACAGGAGGAGCTGGTGGTGGAACTGGTATTTCTCCTGCAGATGCAGCCGCTGGAGCTCTTAATGGTGGTGGTGGTGGAGCGGGAGGTGCTGGAGGCGCAGCGGGTTCTAGAGCTGGGTCATTTAGCGGAAGGTTATCGCCAACTTCCTGATCCCTAGTTTGCCCACGACCAGGTTCTTGTCCTCTACCTTTAATGCCAGCTATATCTGGAATTATCTCTTCACCTTCGAAATCAATTTTATTTTTACGACCATATTTTATACCAATATCTACTGCTGCAAATATCAGAGTAACACAAGCTAGCGCAATACCCGCAGGTGGGAAAACAAAAACTGCCGCTACCGCAAATGCACATAATAAACCATATATAGTTGTTCTGTCAGCAGGTGTGAGCCAATCCTTTCTGTATTTAGCAGTACCTTTCGCTGTATCAAAACCTTGAGCCTCACCTAAATTCTGTACACCCAGCTCTTGTGCATCACCAAGACCTGCAGGGTCTGGCGCGGGTGGAGTTGCACCTTGCGCTGCTGCTGGAGCGTTACTTAAGTCGCGCTCTTTAAAACCCAGCTCAGACATTCTATTTGAGATCTGACCTTTAAAATCCTCTAATTTATCAACAAGAGGCTTTACAATTCCTGCATCTATTGATTTGTGATTTTTCAAATAATCTAAATGACTATTGATTAAGTTATATGAGTTTTCAAAGCCCTGCTTTACTATATCATCAACATTATAATTTATTACTTCAAAAGGATTTTTAGGATTATCTAATGTTAATGTAGTACCTGCGCGTTCTTCACGTAGAATTTCATTAACATTTAACGCCTGTTTTTCAGTCAATATGTGATGATTAACAATATCTTCCATTTCTTTGTAATTAAGACTTAAATGGGTTTTATCATTATCTATATTTTCAAGTTTATTAGTATCATAGAACTTGTTTCCAGATTCGCCGTAACACAAAGACATTAGCTCAGCAACTTTAGCAGCATTAGCTCTATCCGTTAAATTAGCACCCTTCAGACTCTTTTCTAAAGAATCTAAATTTTGCATCCTGTTATCAAATAAAGCAAGCAGGTTAATAGCATCTTTCATAAATACACACCCAAAATTAAAACATCGTTAACATATATACTAACATATAAAAAAACAATTTTAAATACTTGAATTCTATCCAAATAATATTTATCGCAGTTTTTCCTTTTATTTTAGGAACTTAGCGATATTTTTAACAAAGATTATTTACGATCTGGCACTGATTTCTCAGTCTCAGTAACCACTTTACCAGGTTTATGACCCACTCCTGTTTCAACACTAGCTTTATGCTTAGATGCAATACCATCAGCCATGCCTTTCACAGTATCCTTGTCATGCTCTGGCAATGAATCAATTACGCTAGTTGAGCGACTTTTTGCATGCCCCTTATCAACCGATGGCGCTGACTCATCTGCTGGTGTCATAGCCGCATTTTTAGCCTCTTCTTTAGCTGCTTTCTTTTTATTTTGTCGAGTTTTTACACCGTCTGCAATTCCCAGACCTACCCCTACCGCTACAACTACTATAGCCAAAGGCCATGCAAAAAGAGCTGTAAGAACAGCCATTGCTGCCATAGCACCATATACTTTGCCTCTGTTAGATGATTTAAACAAACCATCCTTAGGCTTTTTATCTTTACCCTTTTTGCCACTAGTATCTTGTGACTTATCAGCTTTGGAATCTTTATCAGCTTCTTTTGGTGCTTTATCTTTTTTTGAATCTTTTGCCAAATCTTCCTTTTTGTCTTCTTCTTTATCAACCTTTGCTTCCTTAGGTTTTTTAGCTGAAGTCTCTTTTGGCTTAGCAACTTCTGGCTCAGGCTTTTCCTTGACCTCTTCAGCTTCTTTAGCTACAGGCTTTTCGACTGCAACTTCTGGTGCTTTGGGTATTTCTCTATCTGACTTATCTTTAGCTTCATTACTCTTTGTTACTGAATTCTCAAGCGTATAATCTATTGCAACACCAATTTTCTTTGAAAGCTCTGATACTTCAGCAGCGTCAAGACCACTAGCACCCTCCAGAGCCTTACTGTGATTTCGCAGTCTTTGTATGCTACCATATTGTCTTGCCGCAATTAACTGCGTAGTGTTTAACTCACTTCCATCAACAATAATCTTTTTGTCTTTAATAAGTTTATCTAATTCAATTGAGGCTGATTCAAGGTTAATATCTTGTGATATATGCTCAAGTCTTTCTGAGAAAGCAGGGGTGGACAATTTTTTTGCCATATCACCAGTCATTTTTTCCATTCCGCGATAATAAGTAGAGATATTTGTCCCGCCAGCAATTCTGGTTGTTGAATAAAATTGAGCAATATTTTGAGCAAGTTCAGGTGAAAGCTCGCCAGAACCTGCATTTTTAACTTCTTTAATTAAAGCTTCTGCAGTTTTAATTCTTGAACTTTGGTTTTGCTTAATACGGGAGTCAAGTTTTTTAACAAATCCGTTATCAACTTTAGCTGCTATGGGCTTTTTATCTTCGGGCATCTTTAAGTCTGGTTTTTTTACCTCGGCTACTTCTGGATTTGTAGCTTGCTCAGCATTAGACTTTTCAACCTCAACAGCAGAAATTGTTGGAGCATTAACAACTTGTGCAGCAGATGATAAATTTTGCTGACCAGTATTTTTAGTTTGAGAAGAAATTTTTTCTGTATTATCAGAGATTCTGTTTTTAATAGCTTCTAACTTTTCAATGAGTTTCTCTGAAACAGATTTATCTAGCAACGTGGTGTTTTTTAGATATTCCAAGTTTTTATCAATAAAGCTTTGTGAATTAGCTAAGCTGTTACTTACCATTAACTTCACTGAAATGCTAGCATTTTCATTAGGTTTATTAGGATCAAATACTACAAAACTGTCATTAATATGACCGTTAATAAGCATTTCATTGTTCATTAACGCTTTATTTTCGGCTATTATATGATAATTTATAATTTCAGTGAGTTCAGTACTATCTATACCTGGATTTTTATCAATTATACTTTTTAAATCGTTATTTTTAAAATAATCCATTGCTGGATCTCCATGACATTTGATCATGAGATCAACGAAACCAGCCATAAAATTTTGATCCTGAGTATCGATATTTTCAATATATGTTCTTAACTGACCTAAGTTTGCATCCCTATTATTAAACAGTGTATTTTTATCGATATTAGATTTCATGTTAGTACCTATATTAAAAATAAATTAATATTTATACTAACATATAAAAAGGCGATTTTAAATACTTGAATTTTGCATAAATTTTATTTATTGTAATTTTTGTCATAATTACAGTAGGTTATATGGAGTTATTTTTTAATTTAATACACAATATTTTATCATTTATAGTAATACTTACTATAATAGTTTTTGTTCATGAATATGGTCATTATAAAGCTGCTTTAATAGTTGGCGTTAGGGTAAAGGCATTCGCAATTGGCATGGGCAAAGAGATTTTCGGCTGGTTTAATAAAAACGGCACAAGATTCAAGTTTTGCATTTTACCTATTGGCGGATACGTAAGTTTATTTGGTCAAAATGAATTTCTATCAGAATCAAAATATAATGCCCGAAATTTAAGTGAAGTAGAAAAAAGCTACGCCTTTGATTTCAAATCAATTCCAGAACGTATATTTATCGTATTTTCAGGACCTTTTGCAAACTTTGTATTAGGGTTTGTTTTGCTATTTTTAATCCATATAATTTATGGATATACATATTTTCCTGCGCAAATTGGTAACGTTGTTGATAAATACCCTGCAAAAACAGCAGGACTTAAAGCAGGTGATATTATACTTGAAGTAAATGATGAAGTAGTGAAAAACTTTTCAGATATTCAAAATCATATTTTTCTAACCCCTGAAGGTGATACCGTTAAGCTCAAAATTGAGCGTAATAATAAGGAAAGAATAATTGAAGTTAAGCCAAAATTTGACGAAATAACCGACGTTGCTGGTTATAAAGTTAAAATCCCAAAGCTTGGCATTATTAACAGCAGCCCACAAAAACGTAAGCTATCAATTGTTGAAAATTTACAAAAAAGCGCACATGAAATTGTAAATATGATTACCTCAACATATAAAGGCTTAAGCCAGATTTTACTTGGTGATAGAAGCCCTAAGGAAATTGGCGGGGTTATTAAAATCGCAGAATATTCAGGAAAATCCACACAAGCAGGTTTTGAAAGATTTTTATTATTTATAGTAGCACTTTCGGTTAACTTAGGATTTGTAAACTTACTTCCAATCCCTGGTCTTGATGGCGGATATATTGCGTTATATTTAATAGAGTCGGTAGTAGGGAAAAACATTTCAGAAGCAATAAGTGGCTATGCCTTAAAAGTTGGTGTTGCTATTATTATAAGTTTGTTTATATTTACAACATATAACGATATTTTAGGATTAATAACGAAATTGTTATGATTAAACGCACCATTATTTTATTATCTTTACTCAGCACATCTGCAAACTGTTACGCAAGCGTAATTGTTAAGGGTAACAAGCGGGTTGACGCTGATACTATTCTAGTTCATGGCGGCATTAATGTTGCTAACAGGAATGCTAAACTTGATGAAAGTCAAATTGATATTGCAATTAAAAAGCTATATGAAACTGGTCTTTTTAAGAAAATTTCGGCAAGCAATTCTGCAAATGATACAATCATCAATGTTGAAGAAAATCCAATGATTCATACCCTTGTTATTGAGGGTAATCGCAGGATTAAAAACGAAGAGATTTTGCCTGAACTTATTCTTAGTGAACGCTCTATATACAATATTCTTAAAGTACAAAAAGATGTTGAAACTATCCAGCGTTTATATCAAAAGACAAGCCGTTACGCAGTAAAAGTTCATCCGAAAATTATTGAACTTCCTGGTAATAAAGTGAATTTAGTTTACGAAATTACAGAAGGCGGAAGAACTTTAATTGGTAATATACATTTTGTAGGCAACAGTGTTGTTAGCAATGGTAAACTTAAAGATGTCATAAACTCTAAGGAAGATGCCCTCTTCCGTTTTTTCAGTACAGGTCCAAGCTTTGATATTGATAAAGTAAATTACGATAAAGAACTGATCACCAGATTCTATCAATCCAGAGGCTACGCCGATGTTGAAATAAAAACTCCGGTAGTAGAACTTGATTCTAACCAAAACTGCTTTGATGTAACGTTTATCATCAACGAAGGTAAGCAATATAAATTTGGCGATATATCGATTGAAAGTGAAATTGAAGCTGTTAATGCTGAGAACCTCAAAAAATTTGCAAAAGTTAGAAAAGGCTCCACTTTTGACAATACTGAAATTGAAGATATAACTCAAAAAATTACTGATTACTTAGGGGATCAGGGCTTTGCCTTTGTTGACGTTGAGCCAGAGATGGATAAAACAGAAGACACCATTAATATAAAATTGATCATTAGAAATGCACCTAAATATTACGTAAATAAAATTAATATTAAAGGCAACCTTCGCACTTATGATAAAGTTATAAGACGTGAAATGAAGGTGACAGAAGGTGATGCATTTAAAGCTTCAGAAATTACTGCTGCTGAACAAAAAATTAAAGACCTAGATTTCTTTGAAACAGTTGAAGTTGATATTAAACCACTTGAAAGATCGGAAGATAAAGTAGACATTGATGTTGAAGTAAAAGAAAAATCAACAGGTTCTATGAACTTTGCTGTTGGTATATCTGACTTACAGGGTGCGGTTGCTAAAATTGTTTATAGTGAAAGTAACTTCACGGGTCGCGGTCAAAAAATCAGACTTTCAGCTACTAAAACTAAGCGTGATACTGATTTCGAGCTTAATTTTACAGAGCCATACTTTTTAGATTATGACTTATCAACTGGGTTTGATGCCGACAACTTATTTAAAGATAAAAGCAAAGAACGTAGTTTCACAAGCCATACCAGAAGCTTTAGCCTAAGAGCTGGATATGACTTAACAGATCATTTATCGCATGCTTTATATTACAAAATACGTAAAGAGAAAATTGGTGACCTTGATAATAATGCGTCTATTTTATTACGTGAGCAACAAGGTGATAATACATTATCTGTAATCGGTCATGGATTTAACTTTAATACATTAGATAGTAAAGTTTACCCTACTAAAGGCTTAAATATATCTTTATCACAGGATCTTGCGGGGCTTGGTGGCTCTACTGCATTTATGCGACATGAATTTAAATCTTCTGCATATGTTCCAGTTTACAAAGAGGACGTAGTTTTACAACTTACAGCAAGTGCAGGTCAGGTAAACTCCATCAGAGACAAAAAGATTCTTGCAACAGAAAGATACTTCTTAGGTGGCGACACAGTTAGAGGCTTCAAAGATTATGGCTTTGGTCCAAGAGATAAAACTACAGGAGAAGCACTTGGTGGTAATGCATTCTATAGTGCTAAAGCCCAGCTTTCTTTCCCTATCGGTCTTCCAAAAGAGCTTGATGTTAAAGGCTTAGTATTCTCTGACTTTGGTTCACTTTATAAACTTGATTATAAAAATTATGCATTTGGTACAAGAAGCTCTGTTAACGACACTAACCGCCTTAGAGCATCGTTTGGTACAGGTTTAATATGGAATTCACCAGCAGGTGCTATTTCTGTAAGCCTTGCAAATCCGTTTAAGAAAGAACACTTTGATAAAGAAAGAAAGTTCAGATTCTCAATTTTATCTGAGTTTTAATTATATTTATACTACTATGCGGGATCAATTGCCATATGGTAGTATAGTTAGAATTCAATGTGGCGCTTATATTTAGACAATGCCAAGCATTGTTATGTAATTTTTTATATGGCGAAAAACAATAAAAATTCTTCCGCATAATTTTTTTAAACTTGTAGTCCTTTCTTTTGATAATATTTAAGAAAATAATCTAAATTTTCATACCTATATAGAAATTTAGTTGCTTTTATAAATATAGCACCAGAGTATTTTCTGCCTTCAGACACACTTTAATACACAACAAAGTTTATGCTTAAAATCAATTAGGTTGAATTTTCACAGAAATAATGAGAACATGTAGCAAAATTTATATTTTTTATTTTATTAAGGTGCAAGAAGCAACTAATGACACGTAGTAAAACCTACATGAGTGAGGAAGCAACGCCGCACATAATTACAAATTACGAATCTATAATATAGTCTTTTAATTTTATAATGTGAGTTTAGATAAAATTATTTTATCAATGACAATCTTTTATGCATTTCTATAATGCCTTCAACCACTTTAGGATCTGCAAGAGTTGAAGTATCACCTATTTGACTATATTCACCTTCAGCAATTTTCCGCAATATTCTGCGCATAATTTTGCCTGACCTTGTCTTAGGAAGATCTGCACATATTAAAATAATATCAGGCGTTATTATAGCACCTAATATTTTGCGCACCCATGCTTTAAGCTGATTGCCTAAATTCTCATCAGCTTCAAAACCTTGTTTTAAAACCACATAGCAAAATATGCCCTGCCCCTTAATTTCATGTGGGTATCCTACTACAGCCGATTCTGCGACCTTTGCGTGGGTTATAAATGCACTTTCGACTTCAGCTGTACCAATTCTATGACCTGAAACGTTTATAACATCGTCAACCCTACCTGTTATCCAGTAATATCCATCTGCGTCACGTTTAGCGCCATCACCAGAAAAATACGTATTTTTAAATGATGCAAAATATGTAGTATAAAAGCGATTATGATCGCCTAAAATTGTTCTTGCCTGACCCGGCCATGAATTTTTAATGCAAAGATTACCCTCGCCGCTTCCGATAACCTCTTTTCCTTCGTTATCAAATAACACTGGCTCAACACCAAAAAATGGTTTGGTTGCAGAACCTGGTTTTAAATCTCTTGCTCCAATTAACGGTGTAATCAGAATACCACCTGTTTCAGTTTGCCACCACGTATCTACTATTGGGCAACGTGAATTACCTGCTACTTTATATAACCATAGCCATGCCTCGGGGTTAATAGGTTCGCCAACGGAACCCAGCACTCTTAAAGTATTACGTGAGGTTTTTTTAACAAAATCATCACCCTCTTTCATAAGGCTTCTAACTAATGTTGGGGCGGTATATAAAATTGATACTTTATATTTATCAACTATTTGCCAAATTCTTGAATAATCAGGATAAGATGGAACACCCTCAAATACAACTGAAGTCGCAGCGTTTGTAAGTGGACCATAAACCACGTATGAATGCCCTGTTATCCAGCCGATATCTGCTGTTGACCAGTATACGTCTTCATGTTTATAGTCGAATATATATTTATGAGTCATCGCCGCATAAACTAGATAGCCACCTGTAGTATGAACTATTCCTTTTGGCTTATTGGTTGATCCTGATGTATACAGAATAAATAGCTGATCCTCAGCATTCATATGTTCAGGGTCACAATTTGCATTGCTATCAACCTGAATGCTTTCCATTAGAATATCTTTGGAACCTAGCTTAATTTCAACTTCAGAATTTTTAAATACTAAAACCTTTTCTATTTGCGTATCTTTTATAGCTTCATCAACGCTGGCTTTAAGCTGCACTTTTTTACCAGCTCTATGTGATACATCTGAAGTTATAATATATTTTGCCTTAGTATCTAAAATACGGTCTTTAAGAGCATTGGGAGAAAACCCTGCGAATACCACAGAAATTACCGCTCCAATCCTTGCACATGCAAGCATTGTATATATCGCATCTAAAGTCATTGGCATGTATATAACAACTATATCGCCTTTTTTCACTCCAACAGCCTTTAATTTAAGAGCTACTTCTACAACAGACTTGTATAAGTCATTATAAGTTATTGACTTTGACTTACTGCCATCATCGCTTTCAAAATAATATGCAATTTTATTGCCATGCTTGTTTAAATGACGATCAACGCAATTATAACAAACGTTTAAAGTACCATCTTCAAACCATTTTATGTGTAGGTCATTTTCACTGAAATTTGCATCGCTAATTTTTGTTGGTTTTTTATACCAAGATACAATATCAGATGCATTTGCCCAGAATTTTTCAGGGTTTTCCACCGATTCTTTATACATTTCGTCATAAAGTTTGCGGCTTATATGTGCTTTTTGTTCAATATCAGAATTTACATGAAAAATCTCAGTCATAACTGTACCATATAGTAATTGCAGTTGGATTGTAGTTTAGGAATAACGAACGATGTGTAGTTATTCCTATATGAGTGAGGAAATGACGCATATTACGATTCAAATCCAATTACTAAAACTATGCCAAAGCTGCTTTTCTACGATCTTCTAGGTAATATATGGCAATCATCGATATTACAGAGAATGTCATAATATAGAATGCTAATGACTCTTTTACACCAGTATATTCAATTAAATATGTTGCAACCATTGGAACAGTTCCGCCAAATAAAGCTGCGGAAATATTATATGATAGTGCAACGCCTGTGTATCTTACGCTTGTAGGAAAAAGTTCCACTAAAATTGTAGGAATTGGTGACATATAAAGCGATACTAATAAACCGAATACCAGCTGCCCTAAGAATGCAGGAAAGAAGTCTGCGCTTTGTAGTAAAATAAAGCATGGATATGATAAAAACAAGAATCCAAGCGCGCCCATTCTAATTACAGTTTTTCTGCCAATCACATCTGATAAATGCCCCACTACTGGAATAAACGCAGTAGCAATTAGCATAGTGACAGTATTGATAACAGATGCCTGTTCAATTGGCTTGTGTGCAACTGATGTCATGAAATTCTTCATGAAGCTAACAAAAGTGTAGAAAGGCACAGTTACAGTTAAATATAAGCAAATAGCAGTAATTAACTGATTTGGATATTCCTTTAATACTTTTCTTGTTGGAGCTTTTGCAATCTCACCATTATTTTTAGCATTTTCGTATTTAGGGCTTTCATGTAAGTTTGATCTAATATAAAGACCAATGAAACCAATTACTAAACCAATAGCAAATGGAATTCTCCATCCCCAGCTATTAAATGCTTCAGGTGACATTGCGTTTGCAAACATTGCAGCAACAGCAGATCCAACTAAAATACCAAGATTCATACTAAACATTGCAGTACTTCCTGCTAAGCCTCTTCTGTGGTCAGGTGCATGCTCAACAACAAACGCAATAGATCCACTAAACTCACCACCAAGTGATAGCCCTTGTAAAAGCCTGATAACTACTAAGCAAATAGGCGCAATTATGCCTATTTCAGCATAACTTGGAAGAATTGCAATACATGCTGTAGGAATTGCCATTGTCAAAATCGAAATTGATAAAGCAAGTCTTCTGCCGTATTTATCACCAATATACCCAAATAAAATAGCACCAAGTGGTCTCATGAAGAAGCCGGCAGCAAATGTTGCATAGGTTGCCATTTTTGATAAGAAAGCGTCTTCCGCAGGGAAATAAAGGCGGCTAATAATTTCTATGAAATGAACGTATAATGCAAAATCATACCATTCTAAAGCGTTACCAATAATACCCGCTGTTACCACTTTTCTCATGTGACACCCTATCTTAAAATTTTAGCCCTGAAAATAAGACTGTATATTTAATAAAAAAAGTATTTTATAACTTTAGTCAAGGTTATTTTTAAACTATGAATTGAAAATTTTAAAAACAAAAAAGCGCAAAAGTGAATTTTGCGCTTTTTTCAGGGTTTTAAGTGCCAGCTTATTCAGGTAATAATACCACTATTTCAGCACCGCTTGGAACTTTTTCAGCCCAAATTTTACCATCATGAGCTTCTATAATTTCCTTAGTCACAGCAAGTCCTAATCCTTTGCCACCAGCTTTAGATTTAGTGCGGCTTGACTGATAAAACGGTGTAAACACATTTTCAATTTCATTAACAGGTATGCCAATACCAGTATCTTTGAAACTAATTTTTACATATTTTGTCATACCATTTCCAAAGTCCATTTGAACCTTATCGATAGTAATTTCAATATTATTATCAATACCACCAAATTTTATTGAATTATCAATAATATTACTAAATGCCTTTGAAATAAGAGTTTTATCTAAGCTTAACATAGCATCATTTTTGCCATCAACAAAAATACTATAATTAAGTTTCTCGGCAATGTTTTCAAATTTACTTACAACGTCATTAAGTAATTTCGATACATATACTTCTTTTTGATTAGCAATCTTCTTGCCTGTTATAAAGCCTGAAATATCAAAAATATCTTCAACAAATTCATAAAGTCTATCTGATGCATTGCTAAGTTTTGTTACTATTTCTTTTTTAGCTGCATCATCCATACCATCCCAGTTTTCACGCAGCACTTCAGAGAATGAAGACACACCATGCACAGGAGTTCTGATTTCGTGACTTAAGTTATTTAAAAACTCATGTTTAGCACTAAGTGCAGACTGTAAACTTTGTGTTCTTTCTTCAATTTTTTCTTCTAGAACACTAATAAACTGCTGCTGACTATATTCTTTTTTACGAGAAAATAACGCACCAATTAATATTGAGAAGAGTGTAATATATACGGTAATAAAGTATGTATCCGCAGTAAAATGAAGGCTTCTCGCTACATCATGCGATATTACAAATAACTGATAACCAAGGAAGCTTCCTGTTACGAAAAGAATACAAAAACTGATCCAGTCAACAAGCACTGAAAGCAGGAACAAGCTAAGCGCAAGGTTTACAAGCCAGATAGTTGAAGCATTGTTTTCTAAGAACATATAGGTTGTGTATAAAGGCAAACAGAACATAAGTGTAAAGTGCCAGTAAACAGGCAAATACTTACGAACTTTTTCACTTAAATAGTCTTTCATCATTAAAACCACACAAAGTGTTCCAGAAATAACCCTTAATGTAAGCTCAACACCAAGGTTTTCCATCTCATGCGGAGGCGTCCACATAAAATAAGGAAGTAAATAGTTTAGCACTGCAAATGCTGCAAAAGTTATATACTGCGCACCATAATATTTTACCCTTGACGATGAAAATTCTAATGCCATTTTAGGTAAGTTTGCTATTTTAAAAACCCTCAGCATTTTTAAAAATCTGCTTGGTTTATGAACAACTTCAGCAGGTAATATTTCGGGTTTATTTTCCGCGCGTTTTTCTTTATAGTAAAGTGTTAAATATACAGTAATATTCATTAAACATGATGGTACTAATGTTTCAATCGGAACGTACTGTTCCCAGTTACAAATAAGTAATACTAAGAATGTACCAAAACCTGCAGCACCAGAAATTAAGAAGGTTTTTTGACTTGCTCTCATACCTGAAACACCAAACATTAATGGGAATGTTACAACAGGACCCCAAAAGTTAATGAAGCTAAATATAAGGTCGATTAAGCTCTTGCTGCTTGTTGCTACAATAATCGCCGCAACACCAAATATTAAAGTTGTAAGCTTAGCTAAAATCAGCTCTGTTTTTGCCTTTAGTTCACGCCCTAAAAGCGGCTTTAAAACGTCATGTACAACACTGATACTTGCAGTATTAAGCTGTGAATCAGCTGTAGACATTATAACCGCCACAAGACCTGCAAGTACAAGACCTTTAACGCCATCTGGCATAAGTTCAGTTACAACATATGGAAATGCATTACTTGGTTTAATTTCAGGGTTAAGAGCAAATGCTACTAATCCTACAGTACCAACTACAGCATAGAAAGGGAATAACATAAAGCCCGAATATCTGAACGATCTTACGCAAGACTCAGCATCACGTGCCATTAAAATTCTTTGAATTAATTGGGGTCTGATAAATGGAACACAGAATAATACCATATAATAAATCACTTTCCAGTCAGGCATAGCGCCGCCAGGGAAGAATGAAATATGACCCTTTGGTAAACGCTCAATAAGACCTGTATATCCCCCTAATTTACTTAAACCAATGTTACAAACTATAGGAATAGATACCACTAGAAACGCAAGTTGTACTACGTCAGTATAAGTAACGGCTCTAATACCTCCAAACGAAGTATAAAGCACAACTATACCACAACCAAGTACCGCGCCATGGAATGGGTCCATGCCCAGGAAAGTATTGAATATATAACCCATACCTGCAATCTGTACGCCAATTACACCAGCAGCATTAATTGACCCTGCAATACCTGTGATAATTCTTGCTTTTTTACCAAACATCTCGCCCATTAATTCACCTGCTGAAATCAGCCCTTTAAACTTATGAATCTTTCTGGCAAAAAACTCAGACAGAACAAACATCGAAACACCTTCACAAAAGAAAATAAAGATGTAACAAATACCGAATTTAAAGACTTTCTCAGTCATGCTAAGTGTTGAACCACCACCAATCCATGTTGCAGCAATGGTTGCAAACAAGACAGGAGTTATAAACTTTCCATCACCTACTGCATAATCCTTAATTGTCTTTACATTTCTGCCCGCAATCATACCCCATGCAAGTGTTGCTACTAAATAAAATAGCACCACCATCATATCAGCAAATGATATTTTAAATCCTAAATCAAACATACCTTCTCCAGTTGTTAATAAATCTCGAAATTAAAAACATACTATTTACCTATTGTCAACCATAGATTAATTAAGCGCTTCTTAACGCTCAACCGACATCTTAATTCTTAATTAATATATCTTACACATTTATCTGATACTATAGTTTTGTAGTTGCTTTTATAAGTTTAGTTGCTAATCTAATGAATACTTAAATATTGGAATGTTAAAACTATGAAATCACTTATTTTATTATCTGTTCTTTTTACTAGTCACACTGCATATTCAGCTAATGTTGTGGCACGCGTTGATGAAAAAGTTATTACCGAAAATGATGTGTTAAAACGCACTCATATGCTAAATGTTATAAATCCCGAATTTCAGCGAATTCCTAAACCTCAGGCTCTTTCAATAGCTCTTGAGCAAATTATTAATGAATATGCTTATAAAAAAGAAGGAAAACGCCTTAAAATCGAGCTTGATAATGACGAAAAAACTAAGTCAATTGCGTTTGTAGAAGAAGAAAATAAATTACCAAAAGGTGGTTTTAATAATTTTATCAAATCCCAAGGGCTTGATCCTGCACACGTTAGAGACCACCTGGAAACTCAAATGTTATGGCAAAAAATCATATATCAGCACATAAAGCCTCAAGTTAAAATAACAGATAACGAAATTAAAAGCCTTGTAACCAATCCTAACTCGTACAAGTTTAATACTATCACTATTGTTGCGAATAATACCGCCGATAATCAGTCTAAACTTTCTGAAATTAGCCACAGTAAAAAAACATGCTCTACTTTATCTGGGTTAAAAGATAAAAACCTGCAGATTATTAAACAGAACTTAAATCTAACAGAATTTAGACCTGAGTATGGCCTTGCGCTTACAACACAAAAAGTTGGCACAATTTCAAATATTATAAATATTGATGATAAAATCTCATTAATAGCTGTTTGCGATAAAACTGTAGCTGTTAGCAAACAGGAAATGCAAGAAATTCGCAATCATATTGGTGGCGATAAAATGATGGCTCTTGCAAATTTACATTTAAATAAAGCTAAAAGAAAATTATTAATTGAGAAATATTAATCATTTTTCAAGAAATTTTATATATATCAATCACTTATTTTTAGTAGTGCATTTTATATGAAATGTACAACACAGCCGTATTTGCTTTCATATCCTGTCAACGCTTTTTTATATAAATCAATAGCTTGTCAAAATATGGTAATAAGTTCCTAAAAAACAATGATTTTCCAAGGCTTAAGCCTTTTTTAAATCAATATATTGTGGTCAAGATAAAAATTTGCAACAATATATACTTTTTTATATAGACTTGCGCGAAAAAGATTTTATCATATGAACATGGGTATGAATCAAATCAAACTAAGAGGGAAATTTATGGCAGGGGTTAGTGTTCAGGTCGACAATACAAAAGATGCAATGCTTACAGATTTTGGTAAAGCGGTTTTAGCTGATCGTTATTTGTTAGAAGGTGAAAACTTTCAGGAGCTGTTTGCAAGAGTAGCATCTTACTATGCTGATGATCAGGAACACGCTCAAAGACTTTATGACTACATGAGCAGCATGTGGTTTATGCCAGCAACCCCTATTTTAAGTAACGGTGGCACAAACAGAGGTCTTCCTATTTCTTGCTTTTTAAATGAAGCAGAAGACAGTTTAGAAGGCATTGTAAACTTATGGAACGAAAACGTATGGCTTGCGGCTCGTGGTGGCGGAATCGGTAGTTACTGGGGTAACTTACGTTCTATTGGCGAAAAAGTACGTGGCAATGGTGAAACATCGGGCATTATTCCTTTCATTAAAGTACAAGACACCCTCACCCTTGCAATTTCTCAAGGCAGCTTAAGAAGAGGAAGCTCTGCTGTATACTTACCAGTGTGGCATCCTGAAATCGAAGAGTTTATTGATCTTCGCAGACCAACAGGTGGCGATCCAAACCGTAAAGCACTTAATATTCATCATGGTGTACTTATTCCTGATGATTTTATGAGAGCTGTAGAAAATGATGAAAACTGGGAACTTAAAAGCCCTAAAACAAACAAAGTTATGCATGTTGTTAAGGCACGTGACTTGTGGGCAAAAATCCTTACAACACGTATTGAGACAGGTGAGCCATATATCGTTTATATTGATACGGTAAACAAGCATATTCCAGAACATCATAAAAAACTTGGTCTTTCAGTGAAAATGTCAAATCTTTGCAGTGAGATTACATTACCAACAGGTATTGATCACCTAGGAAATAACCGTACTGCTGTTTGCTGTTTATCATCAGTAAATCTAGAGTATTTCGATGAATGGAAAGAAAATGCACAGTTTATTCCAGATATCATGCGCTTTCTTGATAATGTTCTCGAAGATTTTATTGCAAAAGCACCAGATTCAATGAAAAATGCAGCATACTCTGCAATGCGTGAGCGTTCTGTTGGACTTGGTGTGATGGGCTTCCATTCTTACTTACAATCTAAAATGATTCCAATGGAGTCTGCAATGGCTAAAGTTTGGAATAAAAAAATGTTCCAACACCTTAAAGCTCAGGTTGATCAGGCATCTCATGATTTAGCCGTAGAAAGAGGCGCATGCCCAGATGCTGAAGAGTGTGGCATTAAAGAGAGATTCAGTAACAAAATGGCTATTGCTCCAACTGCTTCTATATCTATTATTGCTGGTGGATCTTCACCGTGTATTGAACCAATTGCTGCTAACGTATTTAACCAGAAAACACTTTCAGGTTCATTCCCGGTGAAAAACAAGTATTTAGCAAAATTACTTGAAACTAAAGGTCAAAACAGTGATAGCGTATGGTCATCAATTGCTACAAACGAAGGTTCGGTTCAACACTTAGAATTCCTAAGCATGGATGAAAAAGATGTATTTAAAACCGCTCAGGAAATCGACCAAAGATGGGTAGTTGACTTAGCAGCCGACCGCACACAATATATATGCCAGGCACAATCTCTGAACGTTTTCTTACCTGCGAACGTTCATAAAAGAGACTTACATCAAATTCACTATCAAGCATGGAAGAAAGGCGTTAAAGCAATGTATTACTTGCGTTCAGTTTCTATGCAGCGTGCTGATAAGGTATCTCATAAAGTTACAACAGCATATATTATGGATGATAAAAATAAAGATGGCGCAACACCGCCAGCAAGTTCCGGTTCAACAAATTATGACGAATGCTTAGCTTGTCAATAAAGTTAGGAAATAGAGGAGTTTAAATTATGTCATTATTAGATGCAAAACCAATTTACAAACCTTTCCAATATCCTTGGGCATATGATTCTTGGCTTATGCAACAAAAGATTCACTGGCTTCCGGAAGAAGTACCACTTGCTGACGATGTTAAAGATTGGAAATATAACCTTACAGCAAGCGAAAAACACTTGCTTACACAAATTTTCAGATTCTTCACACAAGCTGATATTGAAGTAAATAACTGTTATATGAAACATTATTCGCAAGTATTTAAGCCTACAGAAGTGCAAATGATGTTAGCTGCATTCTCTAATATGGAAACAGTTCATATTGCTGCCTACTCACACTTACTTGATACAGTAGGAATGCCAGAAATTGAATATCAGGCTTTCATGAAATATAAGGAAATGAAAGATAAATATGATTACATGCAAAAGTTTGGCGTAGAAACCAAAAAAGATATTGCTACAACACTTGCTGTGTTTGGTGCATTTACAGAAGGTCTGCAGCTTTTTGCTTCATTTGCAATTTTACTTAATTTCCAAAGATTTAATAAAATGAAGGGTATGGGTCAGATTGTAACGTGGTCAGTTAGAGATGAAACCTTACATACAAACTCAATTATTAAACTCTTTAAAACCTTCGTGCGTGAAAACCCTGAAGTTTGGACAGAGGAACTAAGAGGCAATCTTTACGAAGCATGTGCAACAATTGTACATTTTGAAGATGCATTCATTGACCTTGCTTTTGAAGTTGGATCAATTGACGGGCTTACCCCACGAGAAGTTAAGCAATATATTAGATATATCGCTGACAGAAGGCTTATGCAGCTTGGTCTTAAAGAAATATATATGGTAGATCATAACCCTCTTCCGTGGCTTGATGAGATTTTAAATGGCGTTGAGCATGCTAACTTCTTTGAAGCAAGGGTTACAGAGTATACCAAAGCCGCAACAACAGGAACTTGGGAAGAGGCTTTTGCTTCAGATTCCAAGCTTATGAACAGCTAAAACAGGTATTAAATGTATAATAAATCAGGTAAAACTTTGAAAAATATTAATAAAATGCAAAGTTTATCCGGTTTATTTTTAAAAAAACTGTGCATTACAAATAAAATTCGAAATAACAAAAATTTAGCCTACATTTTAGTTAATTTTTTAACTGGTATGAAACTTGTATATATAAAAAATAACTTACAATGTAGGTTGAATAACCTGAAACCAAATTATATTAGGAGGTAAATCATTAATTATTCGGCATTTTTCAGTTAAGTTACAAAATTATCACATTTAGCTTGGAAAATTTACAATTTTAGTGTATTATCAGAACCAATAAAATTTTAACCTCGGAGGCAATAAATGTCTAAAGTTCAGTTCAAAGTCAATGATATGGTTATCTACCCAGCTCATGGTGTAGGGCAAATCCTGGCAGTTGAAGCCCAAAAAATTGGGGGATTTGATATTGAAGTATATGCAGTATCTTTCTTAAAAGAAAAAATGACTCTCCGTGTTCCTGTATCACGCGCAGTTGCATCAGGTCTTAGAGCTTTATCAAGCAAGACAGAATTAGACAGCATTATTGAAATAATGCAAGGTAAACCTAAAAATACAAAAGGTATGTGGAGCCGCAGAGCAAAAGAATACGATACAAAAATCAATTCCGGTATTTTATCTGAAATTGCAGAAGTAATTCGTGATTTACATAGAAACGTAGAAGATAACCCAGACTGCTCATATAGTGAGCGCATGGTGTATGAATCAGCTTTATCAAGGTTTGTTGCAGAATTTGCTGCCATTAACAATATGTCAATGGAACAGGCTCATGATGAAGTGATTGCAATACTAAGAAGTAGAATAGCTGCATAATTTTGGGATTAAATGGATCCATTCAATAAGCCAAAGATATTAATTATTGATGACGAATCTATTTGTATAGATAGCGTATCCATTATGTTATTAGGTACAGAATACAACCTACTTACAGCATCTTCGGGAAGTCAGGGCGTTAAAGTTGCGGAAAGCACCCCTGACCTCTCCCTAATCTTACTCGATATTATGATGGATGACTTAAATGGTATCGAAGTTCTTAAAATACTCAAAAACAATGATAATTTAAAAAATATTCCGGTAGTGTTACAAACTGGCAGCTATGGCAATACACTTGTAAATGAAGCCTTAGCTTTAGGTGCAAAATCCTGCCTTTACAAACCATTTAAAAAGGATAGCCTCCTTGAAACTATCCATAAATATAAATTATAAGTCACTATATTTTACTTTGACCTTGAAAGGCTATCTGCCTCATTTATTAGTGCTCTAAAACTACCTTTTAATTTTAGACCTAATTTTTCGGTAATTATTTCACCAATTTCGTTTGGTAAAGACTCTATCCCGTTTTTAAATGCCTCATTTTTATACATTTTTTCAAGCACATGAGCATAACCCAAAATATTTCTAAGGTCATTAAGAGTTGGGGAGTCGTTTTGAGAGCAAAGAATTTGTATTGTATGCTTGTGCTGTAACATTTGTTTTTTTGTGTCTTGGCATACTTCTAAAAAGTTTTGTAATCTTATACTAAAGTTGTGATCACATAATTTCTCAAATAATAAAGAGCAGTCATATCCTATTTCTTTTGCTATCTCATCATAAATATTTAGCATAGATAGCACGTGAGTAGCTTTATCAACCCCACTAAAACACTGCATCATTTTTGATATATTACATTTAAACTCAGGGATTGATTTTAAGAAAATTATGATACCAATAGAATTGTTAAAAGCCATTTCTCCGTAATAATTATCGTCAAAATTTACAAATAGTTTATATATTTTTCCATTTAAAGCTTTAAAATTTTGGTAAAGAAACTTTGCTTTCTCATAATGATTTTCCTGACAGGCTTTGTAAAAAGCGCGGCTAAAAAAATTATTAGCAAAATTTACATTGTTATATAAATTTTCATTAGTGTTTAAAGTATGAATGGTTTTTAATGTTTCTAAGCTATCAAATTTGACAACTATTACGATATCAATCGATTCTAACATTTTTGTTATATTCATATTTAAGGACTTACACTTGTTATATAGCCATTCAATATGTGCAGAAGATGAATACTGATATGCACTAATATATTGTTTAAATGTATCTCCTAATGCCTTAATATTTGAGTTAGCATTGATTTTGTTATCACAAATATTCCAAAGTAAATCTAAAAACCGTATATCCTTTTGGTACTTGCATATATCCAGAAACTCATCAATTTTAATACCATTTTGGTATATTGTATCAAAATCTATATTTAAAACCTCTCTGTTGTTATAAATATACGCGGTTATTTCATAAGAATGCCCTCTAAGAGTAAGGTTTCTCCATATATCTTTCCAATCTGATTGATGAAGATTATTCAATGGTAAGTTTATGTTTTTAGAATTATTTAATAGCCATATACCCATATCAGAGTATGCAGCATTGGTTAAAGTAAATTTAATAATTTCTTTCCAGTCGTATCCAACTGCCGCAATTTCAATACCGAAATTTTGTGCATCTTGCACAATCATATTTGCCAATGCTACATTATTACATTCACAGGCAATTTTTAATAAAATATTTCCTGAAGTTTTAATTAAGGTTTTCTGAAGTTCCTGATTAAGCATAATGTATAAATCACAAAGCTCCAATAGACTTTCTTTAGCATTTTTAGATTTTTCAAGATAATTAGAGTTTAGTCCTCTTTCTCCTCCTGTAGTATATGAATCATCAACTCTTTCAATAAGAATATATATTTTCTTCAACATTTTAAAACCCCAATATTTAATTTTTTGTTAATTAATTATTAATTTAATATTAATAGCCGTATACTACTTAACATAGTTTAAGATATCAAACTATAATTGCAACACATTATTTTCATGTTTGCTGTATATATTCTGGAAATCACTGTAGGTTAAAATGGATGTATTTGATGGTGATAATATAGCTTTAATCTCCCTGTAATATTTTTTAATTAAATTTTTAAAATTCTCTAAATTCTTGAGTGAGCTATCCTGATCAAAAAACCCCTGGGCAATTAAGTTGGTATCAAATCCAAGTTTTGTGTTTAAAGAATTTACGTTTGATGCCCAAACATACATATTCATTCCAATTGATCCATGGACTTTAAAAATAGCATCAACATTTGGAAAATTAGGAAACATTTTTAAATCCAGAATAACTTCTGTAATAGCAACATTTCTGGAATGAATAGCTGAATTTAAAAGAATAAGAATATCAGAGTGCTTAATAAAGCAGTGATTTTTATATACGTAATTTCCGAATACATCCATTAAATTAAGAGCACTATATTTACATATAAATTTAGCTAAAATAATATCATTTTTATTTAAAGCTTCATAAAACTTAGGAATAATAATGGATTCTAATATTGTTTTTTGAGATAAATCAGAAGATTTAATATAAGATAATGCAAACTCCATAAACCTAACATTTGCATCCTGAAACTTTAAAATAACATCATATACAAATTGTTTTGAGTTTAAGCCGGCTTTACTTACTTGATTCACATACCAGTTTGCTGAATCAAAATCCCCATTTTGAGAGCAATATATAAATAAAGGCATTTTCATATATACTATATCTCTAAGACTATACCGCTCCGACAATACATTTATAAGCCATTCAGCTGATTTATATAACCTTAGGCTTAGCAGTGCATCTAATATATTTAAATGTTCTTGATTTAGCTTATAATTTAGGTATGAGTCTAATAAATATGAATCTGATGTAATTAATTTCAAAAGCTCTTGCTTTTGCTCAATTAGTGCAAATGTTAGAACATCTATACTATTTTCCTGATAACTAAATCTTAATTCCAGAATATTATATTGTTTTTGCGCAGCATCATGAAACATAAAACTCACAATATTTAATTTTTCCTGGCTACATGCTGCAGTAAATAATAAAAACCAGTTATCTTTATTATTAATGTTAAAGTTCGGTGAAATATTTTGCGATATGCCAAATAAAATACTAAGTAACTCGGCATCATCTTTTTCAATAGCTATTTCATATAAGTTTTCCCAATTTTGTTCTATTTGGGAATAATCATCTAAAAATAGTATCAAATCAAGTGCAAAATCTCTTAATAATTGATAATCCTGATTTTGGCAGCACATTAATAATAGTTTATATGGTATCTTACTTACAATTATCTGTGCCCAATGAGGGTCAGTTTTGTACATTTCTCTAATAATTTTATAACTATCATCTACTTTACTTAATCTTATAATTACGATTGTAGACCAAGCAGGTTTCATTGTTTTTAGAGCTTCTGGTATCAGATAAAAATACTTTTTATATTTTTCAAGGGGAAGATTTAGAGTAATTACATCCCTCATCATCTTGACCGCAAATTCATGATCTAAATGTATGGCATAAACTATTAACTTTTCACCGAACTCATTGTAAATACGAATTTTAGTTTGCTTTATATTTCGAGAACGCGCAAAAAGTTCCTTAACTAAATTTAAGGTTTTTTGCGCTTGTTTATTTAGCTCAGGGCTTAAATATAAGGCTTTTTCAATCATAATTGCTACTGACGTAATATAAATTTACTGTAGATCAGTAGCAATTATTTAACTTTTTGTCAATAAAATTGAAATATTAACTTAAAGCTTACTTATCATAAGCTCATCACTTCTGTTTAGTGCAGTATCTCTAAACTCTGCTTTACAATCTTCCATCTCAATACTAGCTTTTACAGATTCAGGTAAAGATAAATCGTGATTGCAGCAAAGATTTTTCAAATAACTTTCAAGATTAGTATTTTTTAATGCATGCGCTGCTTTAAGCCTTTCGTAGTCACCAGCCTTTAAATAATCAACAACTGACAAGTTATAGCTTTCTAAAGCGCTAATAATCCATGCAGTAGCATTAACCAGATTATCTCCTTTTTCTTCAGATAACCTGTAGAAATCAGGAGTATATTTTAAATAATATTCAAAACTATCTTTAATTTCCTCATTAGAAAAGCCAGCTAAAGAAAGTAATAGCTCGGTATTTAAATAGTTACCCTTGTAATTTAAAGGTCCAAACGCTTCATATAAACTAATAGATTGCTTGATTTCTGCATTTTCAATTCCAAGCTCTTTCATTTTATTTAAAACATATAACGCTGTTTCATAAGAAGCATTGCGACAAATTTCTGTAAAAAATGCAAAATTATCAGCCGTAAAAAAGCTTTTTGCGGGTCTTGTCAGGTCAAAATGACATAATTTATCTGCGAAATCATGATATCCATTTAAGCACGCCCATTCAAATGCAGTAATGTAGTCGTCATCGTCCATGTGAGGTCCGTATGATACCCAAAATTCTGTTTCTCTCGGATCAAGATCAGAGATATTTTGCATTTCTTTAAGTAGATATATTGCTACGTCGAATTTTTGTTCATAAGCTGCAGTTTTAAATGCCCCGCTTAAAACATATGATTTTTCGATTTCAAGATAGCTTGCGCTTTCTAAAACATGCTTGCACATATTTATGCTTCCAGATTTAGCAGCTTCTTTTAATGCCTTATTTAAATCATCTGCAATATTTCTACGGATAATAATATAAAGCTCCGTACCTCGTGCTGTACTTAGCATATTTTCATATATATGCGGAATCATAGTCATAGAATATGACTGAGCATCTATAACAGCCTGAGAATATAAAAACAAACCTTCTTGTTTTACGGTCTCTATTTTATCATCTGTGCTGAGTACAAAAAAAGAATCTAAATTAGATGCTAAGAGTGTAGCATTTTGATACACTTGATTAAAAGGAAGAATTGATTTTGACATTGACATAACTATCACTCACTTAAAGTTTAAATGCTAAAATACTTATCGTACTTTTAATGTCAACAGGTTAATTCCTTTAAGGTAAATTCATTCTTATCTTCCGAAGCCCTGTAGTTTCCTCTAGTCTTTGCATTATCTTTTGTAGCTTTAAACCTACAATATTCTGACATTAGGTTTTCAACAAACTCAATCAAAGCAGGATTATTACTATGCTTTGCAAGCTCATATCTTAAATCACCATGAGCGGACAAATATGTTCTTACAAACTCAATATAATCAATAGAATGCTCATTTTCTACTGTCTTTAAAAACCATTCTAAAGCTTCTAAATTACCTGAAAAAAATATTTCTGCATCATGTACGTCATCTAAATATGAGCTTAGAGCCTCCGATACATTAAGTTTACATTTTTTAGCAAGTGCAATAAGCCAATCGGCTTTTTCATAATTACCAGATTCATAAGCATGGTAAAAACTTTGAAAATTTGATGAAACAAGAATTTCACGTGTTGAATAACCTTCACTTTCAAGATATTTTAGCAAAGCTTTTGCCATATCAATTTTGCCTTCATTACATAGTTTGGTAAAATACTGATAATTATTTTCCAAAAACTTGAAAAAATTAAATCCTAAAAGATTATGATATGGCAATAATTTTATAAATAGTTTGGTATTAGATTTATAATTAGCAAAAGCAATAGCATTAATCTTAAATACTTCCTGGGTTTCTGGATGAGTTAACTTAATAAGTGACTTAGTATTAAATTTCTCAATACCCAAATCTAATGTTCTTTCACAAATACAACCCGCTGTTTCTACATTACCATTTTCACACGCCAGTCTAAAACCTTTGTTTATTACTTTTTCAAGGTCATTTAAAAATAATTTATTATCAAGCAATATTAGTCTTGCAATACCCACATAATTTGATGCGCAGGCATGATAAAAAGCAGCTTCAAAAAACTCCCTAATTTTCTGATCTTCTTCTGATTCAATAAATAACCTGTTTCCGCTAAAATGTCTTATACGCTCCTCAAAATATAGCCTAACAGGGGTTTTAGTAAAACGCTGCATATACATTCTATAATACTCATTAGCAAATAACGTGTCATTTGTATAACATGCAAATACTAATGGACTTAACTTTAATTTATCGACTATTTCACGCTTATCTTTTTCAGAAAACCCCAAAAAAGCTTCAAATAATGATTTATATTGATTGCTTAAAGCAGGTATTAGATTTACATCTAGAGAAGCACCAAAAGTTAGAATAAACTGATTTTTCATTATATCATCCATATAAGGGTTAATATTTTAAAGCTAGCAATCAATTAATTTTTGGTCAAATTTTAAATTATAATGGATAAGTATGAGTAATACTTTTGGTATAAATTTCAGAGTAACAACATGGGGTGAAAGTCACGGAGAAGCAATTGGTTTAGTAATTGACGGTATACCCAGTAATTTTGAAATAGATTTAGATAACATCAGGCACTATCTAAATCTTCGTCGCCCAGGATCATCTAATTTAGTTTCCACCAGAAACGAATCCGATGAGTTTGAAATATTATCTGGCATTTTTAATAACAAAACCACTGGCGCACCCATATCAATTATTATTAAAAACAAAGACGTCAAATCTCAGGACTACGATTACTTATATGACAAATTCAGACCAGGTCATGCCGATTATACTTACAGCGCAAAGTATGGTAACTATGACTATAAAGGCGGAGGAAGAGCAAGCGCAAGAGAAACTGTATGTAGGGTTATAGCAGGATCCATAGCAAGGCAGATCTTAAAAGAGCAATATAATATTGAAATATATGCAGAACTTGTATCTATAATGGGTATAAACTCAGATGGCTTCCAAAATACTAAGCGTGATAACAGGCTTTTTACAACTGATACATCTATCATTTCTATTTGGGATGACCTTATACAAAAAGTACGTAAAGATGGTGATTCGGCAGCTGGAAAAGTGAGAGTGATTGCCTATAACATGCCAGAAGGTATTGGAGAACCCTTAGCTAGCAAACTAGACGCACAAATAGCTGCCGGTATGATGAGTATCCCAGGAGTTAAATCAGTTACTATTGGCAATGAAAACGTCCTGTATATGAAGGGCAGCGAATATAATGACCAAATGACCTCGACAGGATATTTGTCTAATAATGCTGGTGGAACTTTAGGCGGTATTTCTAATGGAAATAATCTAGATATATCAGTTACTTTTAAACCAACCAGTACTATTATTAAACCACAGCAAACCATTGATATTAATAGAAATAATGTTACCATTCAAAACCGCGGTCGACATGATCCCTGTATTGCAATCAGAGGCGTGGTAATTGTAGAGTCGATTTTAGCCTTGATTATTATAGATTTATTAAATAAAGGTAAATAAAACTTTGATTATACTTATGTATTATATTAAAATAATATTAATATGTTAATTTCTACAACACAATGGTTAGGTATAATATGTTTGGTGCAAGTCAAAAAAATAAAATTCAAAAAGATCAGATAGGATTACACGTTAAACAAATGATCGAATTTGCTAATGCTGGCAATGATATAGGCGACATGCTTAACAGCCTTCTTGAAGACGTTGGTGAAAACTATAAAAATAAAAATATCACTAAAAAAGAAAGAGACTTGGAAGTCCGTAATATAGTTTACGCGCTTCGTATTGCATGTGTGACAGAAGACTTAAGTGCTAATATTAAGCCTGATTTTATAAGTCGTGCAAGTCTCGATAAGATTCAAGGGTTTTCTAAACAAGAGCGCCATGAAATTTTTGAAAAACTACAAAGAACACATCAACTATCCAATTTTGTACATGGCAGCGTTGATACAAATAAGGTTACAAGTCAAAACGTCAACAGAGTTATCAGACGTATGAATGATGTTTTAGGTGAAAAATTCTTTGATCAACTTAGCCAGGATGATGTTAAAGCATTATACAACGTTGAAGAAAAAGTTCAGAGCTTATTACCAGCTTCTAAAACCAGACATAAAATTGTTTCAAAAGTTACATGGTTAGCATTTATAGGCGTATCTATATTTAAATGGACCCCTATAATAACATTGGGACTTTCTTTATCTTTAACATTTATCTTCTCAGGTGCTTTAACAGTTCTGACTCTCAGTCCTATTGCTGCCGTAATTGGCGTTGCGGTTTCTGGTAGTATGTTATTCAATGCAATACCAAAATTACTGCTTTCAGCAGGTATACATATAGCTGAAAAGCAGTTTGTTATAGATAAAACAGGGCGTAATAAAATCGTTGAGCATTATGAGCATTTAGCTAAAGATGGTAGAAGTGGTAAAGAACTACCTGATGAGGTTAGACAAGAAATGGTTAGAGATCTCAAAAAAGCTTATACTGCCATTAGCAATAACATAGAAACAAACACAAGAGCATTACCTAATGCAGGTAATAATGATCAATTATTTGCAGGCGATAGAAACTCAAAAGGTATCCTTAAAGATAGGAAATTGGCTAAAGTTGAAAAAAATATTATGCCAATTTTAAAAGAAATTGATGCAATGAGCAAAAATCCATCTCCTACTTATTTAGATAAAGCTAAAATGGGAAGACTTGCTGAAAAAGCCAGAAAAATCTTAAAAGAAAATAAAGTGACAGGAAGTACATTTATTGATAAGGATCTTGGAAAACTTTTACTTCCAAAAGCTGCAATAAGTAAATAACACTACAAATATTATAGCTGAGTTACGTGAAGTTAAGTTTTGCACTAACTCAGCTATACGCTTTTATGTTCTTTTTTAATTTGTACTCTTGAAATAGCAAAATCCCTACCTATATTCATAATATAACCTAAAATTTTGGAGATATTATGGAAGCTGATGTTCAGAATAAATATACTTTTAATGCTGAAGTGGGCAAAGTCTTAAAACTTATGATCCACTCTTTATATACTAATAAAGACATTTTCTTACGTGAACTTATTTCAAACGCATCTGATGCTATAGATAAAATTCGTTATTTATCAGTAACTAATCCAGATTTATCTAAAGATGACCACGATTATAAAATTGTTATAAAATTTGATAGCGACAAAAAGATTATGGTAATTACCGATAACGGTATCGGTATGTCACGTGATGACCTGTTTAATAACCTTGGGACAATTGCGAAATCTGGCACTCAGGGTTTTTTAGAACAATTATCAGGTGATGCTAAAAAAGATACTAACCTGATTGGTCAGTTTGGCGTGGGTTTTTATTCTGCTTTCATGGTTGCACACAAAGTATCTGTAAAGTCTAGAAAGGCAGGAGAAAGTGAAGCTTGGCAGTGGGAATCTGATGGTGAAGGTGAGTTTTCTATAGAGCCATGTGAATATTCTAGCCGCGGTACTGAAATTACCTTGCATTTCCGCGATGAAGAAGCTGTTTACCTTGATAAACATAAAATATCTCATATTGTTAAAGCTTACTCCGATCATATTGCTTTCCCAATTGTACTGCATGATACAGAAGGTAAGCATGAAGTTTTAAATTCATCTTCAGCTCTATGGACACGTAATAAAAGCGACATAACTGAAGAGGATTATAAAAATTTCTATAAAACTGTTTCCCATTCGTTTGATAACCCGTGGATGACAATCCATAATCGTAATGAAGGTATGGTTTCTTACGTTAACTTATTATTTGTACCAGAAAATAAGCCTTTTGACCTTTTCCACCCTGATCGTATGGCGCGCGTTAAGCTTTACATTAAAAAGGTGTTTATTAGTGAATCAGTTGACCTTATTCCAAGCTGGTTAAGGTTCGTTCGTGGTGTTATTGACTCGGAAGATTTACCATTAAACATTAGCCGTGAAACACTTCAGCATAATGCAATACTTGATAAAATCAAAAAAGGTGTTGTAAAACGTGTTCTATCCGAGCTTAAAAAGAAGCTTGAAAGTGATAGAGAAGGATATTTAAAGTTCTGGGATAATTTTGGCGCTGTAGTCAAAGAAGGTCTTTGTGAAGGCGGTGAGTTCAGAGACGAAATTATGGACATTTGTCTGTTTAATACAACATATTCTGACGAACTTGTTACCTTTAAAGAATATATAAGCCGCATGAAAGAAGATCAGAAGACTATATATTACTTAACAGGTACTGATATTGAATCCACCAGAAAAAGCCCACAACTTGAAGGGTTTACATCAAAAGGTTATGAAGTTTTATTGTTCAGCGACCATGTTGATGAATTCTGGGTAAACGTTTTTCATGAATATCAGGAAAAAGAAATAAAGTCTATAACTCGTGCTGAAATTGACCTTGGCAAAGATGAAACTAATGAATCTAAAGAAGAAAACAAAATAGATGAAAATAAGTTAGAGGCTTTAAAAGGTAAAATTAAAGAAGTAATTGGTGATCGTATTAAAGAAGTTAAAGAGTCTAAAAAGCTTACTAATTCACCTGTATGTATTTCTGTTGCTGAAGGTGCAATGGATATCCGTATGGAAAGATTTTTAATCGAGCAAAAGCAGCTTAAGTTTGCATCACCAAAGATATTAGAGATTAATACAAATCATCCGCTTATATCATATTTAGCAAGCGTTGATGAGTTCTCAGATGCTGACAAAGCTTTAGTTAAAACACTTTATAATCAGGCTTGTATTGTTGAGGGTGAACCTGTTTTAGAGGTTAACGACTTTGCATCAACAATTGTAGAGTTGTTAAGTAAGGTTTATAAGTAGCTTTAAATTAATGCACGGGGGCATTAAAATCTCCCGTGCATCCTCCGTCGGAATCCATAAAAAAACATAATAAATTGCCACAAAGTGCTTTGCACTTTTATCAATGACATATGTCAAACTCCGTCATCGAAATACGCAAATAGTTTAAAATATTTTACATTTTTCTAGAATTTGTTTTGCTTTTCACTTCATTTGGCAAATTACCAGGAGCCTGAATACCATCAGCTTTTTTAACCTTACCCAAACCCTTTAATTTAGCAAAAAGCTTATTTAAACCTTTTGGCTTAGCTTTTTCTACTTCTTGTGGCTTACGCCCTAAGAATTGCTCAAGCCCTACAGATTTGTTCTTTTTAATTGTTTGAAGAGATTTTTCAACTATTTGATCAGCTTTTAAATTTATTAATTTATTCTCTTTACCTAGTTTACTAATATTTTTTACAAAGCTTTTAGTACTAACTTTATTTGCCTTAAGCAGGTCATTAAGCTTCGCGGTGTCTAAGCTTTGACCCTCAGTGGCAAAACTAGTGATCTTTTTACTCTTTTTATCAATACCTATAGTCAGTTTAGGTTTATTAGCTTCTTGCTCTACGGCTTTTTTAGATTGCTTTTGACTTGTTAATTTATTATCTGTTAAATTAGGGCTTCTTTTTAACATTGAGCCTATTTGAGCTTCAGGTATTTTGGTTGGTACTTTTATATTATTAAAATTATATCCCATACTATTAAGTTTAGTATCAACAGAGCTTCCTTTTTGTATTTCTTTATTATCATAAAGTTTTTGAATATAAGTAACTTCACTATAACTAAGAGGCAACTTGCTTTTTGACTTCAAATCCAACATTTCTGTTAGCGGATCTTTGTAAACGCTTCTTTCCACTATACCGTTTTTCACTTGTCTATCTATAACCTTATAGTCATTATCCCTTGCCCACTCTAAAGCATTTTTACCTTCTATTTCTATATTGTTATATGCAGCATATAATACAGGATCCTTAACAGGACTTGCATCCATCATCGCAATCCAATTTCCATTTTGAAATTCTGGGTTAGTATTACTAAATTTACCTATGACCTCAAGACCCTTTCCTATCTGTTTCATATTTTCGAGGTTTCTATTAAGCGTATTTTTATAATGATTACTCAGATCATCAAAACTATTTATATTATGAACTTGCCAAAATTGAGACTTACCACTAAAATTACTGCACATTTGTATTTCATTTGGATCAAAACCAGCGGTTTTTAGATCTGCAATCTTTTGATCAACAATTGTACTTATTTGATCTCGCGAAATACTTTGTGTCATCTGATTTAAAGAGTCAGAAAATTCTTTTGCACTAAACCTTAAATTTCCTTGTGAAATAGCTTTATTATATCCAAATAAATTGAAACTATGATTCATATTATTAATTAAAACACCAATATTAGATGAAAATTTCATACCTGATCTACCGTGATCAATTTTCATCACCTCATAAGTCGGCTTACCAGACGCATTCTTTCCAGACTGTACCATTAGATTTCCTGCATGATAATCGACCTCGCCTAATAATTGACATGAGGCTATTACCTTTTCAAAACCATTTAACTTAAGTAGATTTGAATTATTAATATTTAACAATGTATTTTGATCACTTCCGCTAAAATTATCTAAAGTAGTTGCATCAGAAAAGAATTTAGATCTAACATAAATACTTTGATCTTGGGTGTTTTTTTGTTTTTCAATTTCTTCTTTAGATGTATTTGATCGTTTAGAACGAGCATTGACATTTTTTATCACATTTACATCTGGTGTTACAAGCTGCTCTTTAGGTGACCTTGAAGGTATTGCTAAATTATATAAACCTCCAAAAATGAACTCGTTAACTCCATCCCTACGGTTTAAAATATCCTGCCTTGTATATTTTTTACTTGTAGACTTATAAAACTGTTTTAATATAAAAGTATTTCCACTATCTTTTTCTGACGCAATATAACCTGCTGAAACACCTGCAGATTTTTTATCTTTTGCCGCAAAACCAGTTTGAACAGCCATACCTTTATCACGATAAAGATCTCTAATATCCGACTGACTAGCCTTTGTAACATTGCCAGATTTTTTTAATTCTTCAAGTTCAGCTTTTATTTGTTGCTGTTGCTGTTGAGCTAGATGTTCTAGTAACTTGCATTCTTTTTGAAAAAGGTCTAAGGCATCCTTAATTTCAGGAACCGAAACTAAGTTACTTCCTATGATTTCAACTATTTTATCTGCATTATCCCTTACAGAAGGAAATTCATTAACCGCTAATATTAGAGCGTTTTTAAGATCTACAGGTTTATTCTCATATGCTAAATTTGCTACATTTTCAAGAGCAGCACTAAGCGGATAATCTTCTTTAGTTCTGGTTCTTGAAACTGCAAAAAGCTCTCTGTGCAATGAGCTTACTTCTGGCATAATTTTCCTCTTAATCTATATAAATTATTTATGTCTCGATGTTTTTTTACTTTGATCACTTGGCAAATTATCAGGAGCCTGAATACCATCAGCTTTTTTAACCTTGCCCAAACCCTTTAATTTAGCAAAAAGCTTCTTTATTCCTTTAGGTTTTTTAGCCTCAACTTGCTCAGGTTTACGACCTAGGTATTGTTCTAATCCTACAGCTTTGTTTTTTGTTGCAGCCTGAATTGTTTTCTCAACAATTTGATCAGGACTTAATTTGGTAAACTTATGCTTTTTACCTAAAGTGCCTAAATTTTTTACAAAGCTCTTAGGATCAACTTTATTTTCATCAAGTAATGTATTTAGTGTATTCAATTTTTTTGTATCAAATGAAAGGCCGTTAATTGTAAAATTTGCTAGATTATTTCTCTTACCATCAATCTCTACTTTAATTTTAACACCCTTTTTATCTTCTTGTTTATACTCAAAATTCTCTTTAACTTCAGTTTTTGGCTTGTCTTTTAATGTTATAGGTTTAGCTGGTAGAAATGTTTTTGCAGGAGCATTAAATATAACTTTTTGTATTTTACTTTCAATAGCGCTTCCTTTAGCAACCTCACCTGATTTTATCATGTTATTTATAAATCTGCTTTCACTTATGCTAAGCGGTAATTTATGTTTTAATTTTACATCGAGCATTTCATTAACAGGATCAATATAATTTGTGCGCTCAATGCCAGTACTACCCACTACTCTATTTGCGACCTTATAATTATTGTCCCTTGCCCATTCTAGTGCATTTTTTCCTTCAATATCTATATTGTGATGCGCAGCATATAGTACTGGATCTTTAATCGGAGAAACCGCCATGTCTTTTACCCATTGTCCATTCATGAACTGTGGCGATGCATTACTATACTTTGCTACAACTCCAAGACCTTTGGCAACTTCTTTCATATTATCGAGATTTCTGTGTAGCACAGAATTAAAATGCCTTGATAAATCATCATAATTTTGTATTTCACTTTTTTGGAATGTCTTTTCATTATCCGAAAAATTATAATGCATTACAATGCCATAAGGATCAAAACCAGCTTTTTCCAGGTCTTTAACTTTTTGATCTATCGTTTTTTTAATCTCATCTTTTGAAACTTGAGTGAGCATTTGATTTAAAGACTTTGAAAACTCTCTAACATCAAATTTCATGCTACCTGAAGCTATAGCTTGCGTATAGTTACATTTATCAAATCTGTTATTCATATTTGATAATAAAGTCCCCATATTTGATGTAAAAATATTACCAGATTTAGTATAATCAGTCTTTATAACGTCATGTGAGGTACTGCCACTTTTATGTACCATTAAACTTCCAGCAGCATAGTTCATGTCACCAAATAAGTGGCTTGCAGCTATCACAGTTTCTAAGTTTTGTAGATTTGAACTTTTGTTGGTTAATTTACTATTTTGAGTTTTCTTAAAATGCGCAAGTGTTGTAGCTTTTTCAGGAAAATCAGTTCTTATAAATACATGAGAAGGGTTAACAGTTTTAACCGTCATAATTTGCGAGTTTGTTTTATTATGTGGCATTGCTTTACTGTATAATTCACCAAAAATTAGTGTATTTATACCGTCTAGTCTTTCAGCTGAATCTATATTATTGCCTTCAGATTTTTTAGGAAAATTCCTTATTGCCGCATCTTTACGTATATCTTTATCAACAGCAGCGCTTTGTACGGTTTGTTTTTTTACTGAAGCTACTTTATCTTTCGTAAATCGCTCAATATCCTGACTTGTTATCTTTTGCGTTCCTGTAAGGTTTGTAATTTTGTCCATACCTTCCTTTACGCTAGGAAACTCTATGGCTGCATTTAGCAAAGCCTCTCTTAATTCTGGTTGCTTATTGTCATATGCCAAATTCGCGATATTTTCCAACGCATTGCTTAAAGCAGGATCAACCTTAGTTCTGGTTCTAACAGCTGCAAAAAGCTCTCTGTGTAACCTGGTTGGCTCTTTCATTTCATACCTCGGATTGCAAATATATTAATATATTAATTATATTTGAATTTCAAAGGCACATCAAATGAAATAGATATAAAATTCAATATGCTATATTTATCAATAGCTTATTTATTAATTTTTAGGCATTAGGTTACTAGCTGTCAATCTTAACACCCTAACAAAGTTGCAATTACATTAAAATTAAAATACGCAAGTAAATCAATATTAAAATATATCTATTGACATCCAAATTTTGAAAATCCAGTATTATTTTACTGCTTGTAAAAATACGACAGTATTTAACTTTTCAAAATAATGGAGATTAAAATGAAAAGAACATTAGAAAAAATAGATTATGACTATGGCAAGGCTAAGGATGTAATTGAACAAGCTTATTTATCAAATGAAGCTGTAGTACAAAACGCCTTAAAGCAAGAAAGCGCAACAAGAACAAGAGAAGATCAAGAGTTACATGGATTATATGAAGACATTATTAAGTTTCAAGAAGAAATTGACTATGAGGTAATATTTACTGAAATTCAAAATCAAATCGACTTAGATTTTAAATTAACCGAAGCTCTTAACGAAGGTCTCAAAAATGCAAATGGTCATGATAAACCTGATTTTGTTCAAAACCAGGTTACATGGTCGCTAAAAACCAATAAATTCAAAGAAATGTTAGAAGGCGCAAAACAACTTTTAAATATGAAAAATTTATCCAATATCTTAGAGGATAGATTACCCGAAGATTACAGCATGAATATTAAAACAGCGCCTATTTGTGGTGAAAGTTCTAATACGGCTATTTATGGCAATTCAAAGGCTACTTATTTAAAAACTGCACTGTTTTACACTAAAAAGGTAGCCTCTGTTGTAACCAATAATACCGTAAAATTATGGGACGCTGTTGATCAATCTGCAATTATGCATTTATTACCACTTCCTACTAAGTATAAACCTGAAAATTTCAGTGAATGTACGTTCAGTTATAATCAACCATATAATGGAGACGCTTCAATCGAGGGCGTAGTCATACCACATAGCTCATATGCATTTGGCGGACAAAGAGGTGAATCACGTTATGGCGCTGCAGGCAAACAATTCGGAACGGAAGATTGCTCAAGCTGGATAGCTAAGTTATTTGGATGCGAAAACCAATTCTCTACAGTTCACCAGTTATATGCTCATAGAAAACAATCATCAAGCTTAGGCAATGTAGGTGAAGAAGGAGATTCTGTTGTTGATGAAATTAATAGCAGATTTAATTCTGTAAAAGTTTCAGATCCTCAAAAAGATATTAAAGCTGGTATGGTTTTAGTAAGAAGAAAGTTCGACATGGAAAAAGACCCTAAGCAAGAAGGAAACGGAATCGGCGGACACACCGCTTTAATTCTTGGAACTGCTGATAATGGACAAACCATTTACACCCTGGGATTCAACCGCAACATGCCTGTAAAAGAAGGTTTTGGTGTTGAGGAGTTTAAATATCAAGATGAAGGCATCAAGTCAATGATTATGAGATAAGATATTATCCTTAATATTTCAGCTACTTGCCATATATTTAAAATGCCAATATAACTGTGGCGTTTTGAATATATGGCAAGTTTAAAACACAAATAATTAAGACTTAACAAACAAGTAAGCTTTAATGTATGTGTAATGTAAAGGGGAAATTTAAATGAGTGGCTCCCCATAATGTACGAATTACGAACTAATAGGCTGGATAAGGTTATGGGTTTTATAATATTTGACTTCACTATAACCTAGTGTAATTTTAGCTAAACAGATTAAATATGGATATATTTACAAAAGATAAACATAGAAAAATAATGTCAGCATTAAAAGGAAAGAATACAAAACCTGAAATTATGTTACATAAATCACTGTTTAATAAGGGATTCAAATATACTATACATCCTAAAAATGTAGAGGGCAAACCTGATTTTTATATTAAAATATTTAATATAATATTGTAATTTTTTTCACGGTTGTATTTGGCATGGACATTTATGTAAGTTAGGAAAACTTCCTAAAACAAATAATGAATTTTGGAAAGATAGGTTTAATACCATTGAAAATTTGGTACCGTATTGGATAAAATCAGAAAATTTTTTTCATAAAATATCAATGATACCTTTAATAATTGAAATGTTGTCATTTTTTGTATATATAATAAATGATTATTTGAGGTTAACATTAAATGATAAGAAAATATAAGTTTATTGATTTATTTGCTGGCATAGGAGGATTTCATTATGCATTCCATGAGCTTGGAGCAGAATGTGTATTTGCGTCTGAAATTGATTACCATGCTAGAAAAACTTATGAGCACAATTTAAAGCATTTATCTCCTAATTTATTTGAAAATAACAAATTTAATGACGATATTTTAAAAATTTCTTATGATAGAATAAATCAAGAAATACCAGATTTTGATATCTTGTGTGCGGGTTTTCCTTGTCAACCATTTAGCCAAGCAGGTTTAAAATTTGGATTTAACGATCAAAAAGATTCTCGTGGAAATATGTTCTTTCAAATAAGAGATATAATAAAAGTTAAAAGACCTAAGGCTATTTTTCTCGAAAATGTTAGGCATCTTTTAAAGCATGACAATGGGCGCACATTTGGTATCATAAAGGATATTATAGAAAATGAATTACAATATGATTTCTATTACGAAGTAGTTAAGGCTTCTGATTTTGGACTTCCCCAACATAGACCAAGGTTATTTATGATAGGTTTTCGAAAAGAAGATCAATATAAAATTCCTTTCAAAAATCCTGAAAAAATACCTCTGAGGATGACTATGTCGGATATTTTTAGCGGAATATGCAACAAAGATATAGGATATACATTAAGAGTAGGAGGTAGAGGTTCTGGAATTAATGATAGAAGAAACTGGGATGCTTATTTAGTCAATAATCAGCATGTTAAAATATCCCCAAAAGAGGCTATTATGATGCAAGGTTTTCCAATTAACTTTACATTTCCAGTTACAGATTCTCAAGCTATGAAACAACTAGGAAATAGTGTTGCCGTTGATGCGATAAAGGCATATGGAAAAGCAATAATAAGCAGACTTGATAAGGTAGAATTAAATAGTAAAAAACTTTGTGTTCACTTAAATGAAAATTTGAACTTGTTAAATATTTATAGAGAATGTTATGAATAAGGGCGAGTGGAGTGAATTTTACACCTTTTTACGTTTACTTGGAGATGGAAAGCTATATGCAGCAGACGCTAATTTAAATAAAATCCCAGCCTTATATTATCCCTTAATCAAAATAATAAGACATAGCAAATGTTTTAAAGAACCATCATTTTATGAAATTGATAATGAAAATATTATTATTAATAATGAAAATTACAATAATTTAAAAAAGATACCTAATGATAAATTTAGTGTAAATGCTAATAAGCTTTTTAAAATAATTAAAGATGCCAGCTGCAGTTCTTTCGAAGCTCCTGAAATATATGATTTTATAACTGAAATTGGATCTCCCTTAATTAAAGAAAAATCATCTTCCAAAAGAGACATAACAGTAATTATTCATGATATAAACACAGGATATAAACCTGAAGTTGGTTTTAGCATTAAATCTAAATTAGGTGGAGATTCTACTCTTTTTAATGCAAATATTACAAACAATTTTAAATATAGAATTGAAGGTCTAGATAACTTGAATAGAGATCTCATTGACAGTATAAGATCACTTAAAGCAAAAGAACTGGTTAAGACATTAAACCTCCATAAATGTACATTAGTATTTGAATCAGTAATCGATAGTAATTTTGAATCAAATTTACACATGGTCGATTCAAATTTTCCAATTATATTAGCTGAAATGATTAGGTTATATTATTCAGGATATTCTAAATATATAAAAGATTTAATATGTAAGGTTGCTGAAACTAACCCATGTGGGTTTAAGAACAATGAAATATTCCCATTTTATTTATATAAGGTAAAAGGATTCCTTACAGCTTGTGCATTAGGCATGACTTCCAAGAAACCTTGGAACGGCAATTTCGATGTATTAGGCGGATATATAGTAGTTAAAGAGAATGGCGATCTCCTTTGCTATCACATTTATAACTGGAATGACTTTCAAGAATATCTTGTTAATAATACATATATCGATACACCAAGTACTACCAGACACAAATTCGGTTATATTGAAGGCAATAAACTAAACTTAAATTTTCAAATAAGATTTACTTAGACTATAAAATTAAAAACGTAATGAAGCATAACCAACCAGTCTATTTCTCGGACTATTTTAATTTTGCTGAACCGCTTTTACTGAAAGAAAGCTCAAGTCCAATTATTAAAGCATCCTATAAAAATTACACAAGATTATTTGCTGATTTACTTCTATTGCTACAAACATCAAGAACACCATAGTTAATGCTTTTCAATTAGCCAATAAAGCAAGTGAACTATTTGAAAGTTCGAAAACCAGTGAAAAACGGGAACTTATCGGATTTGTATTTTTGAATCTTAAGTTAAGAGGCGGGAAGATAGAACTTTCCTTGCGAAAGCCGTTTGATTTAATTGTGAATTTAGGGAAGTATCAAGAGTGGCTCCCCGGGCCGGATTCGAACCAGCGACCAAACGGTTAACAGCCGTTTGCTCTACCACTGAGCTACCGAGGAACATGTGTATTTATATAGCAAACAAACTAAGGGTTTGGCAAGTACTTTTTTTGCATTTTCAAATTTTTTTTCAAAATAACTTTAAACCCATCATTTGATAAATATAAAAAACTTAAAAATGTAATCTTTGCGCTGAAGGATTAGATTGTAAAATTGCCAAAAAACTGCTAATTAGCAGATATAAACCCCAAAATATATTATTAATAATAGGCAAACTCATGAATACATTAGTTATCAAGTACTTACCTTCTGGAGAGAAATCTAATACAAAACGCTTACTTGACAGATTTTTAGCGGGAAGTAAGGGTAATATAGAGGTTGTTGATCTATTGCATGCTAAAATCCCTGTACTTGATGAAGCGTCATTAAATGTATATATGAAAAAGGCTTACTGGGACGAGCCAATCACAGAACAGGAAGCAGAGCTGTTAAAGCCCTTTCAGGTTTATGTAGAGCAAATTAAGAAAGCCGATGTTATTGTGGTTGCCTGCCCTATGTATAATTTTTCGGTTCCAGGGATTGTAAAATGCTATTTTGACGCAGTAGTACTTAAAGATGAGACTTTTAGCGAAACCCCCGTAGGTGACAATGCCAGAGAATACAAGGGTTTACTTAACAATCCTAAAGCTTTAGTTTTATTTACTGCTGGGGGGAATCTGACCCCTGACCACCCTGCATACAGGTTTAACCAACTCGATGAAGTTATGCGAATTAACTTTAATTTTATGGGTGCAAGTGAGGTTGAAATCGTTACAGCAGGAACCAGTAACCCAAAAACTATTGAGCAGAACTTTGCCCGCGCTTTTGAGAAGCTGGATAACCTTGCCAGTAAGTGGTATTAGTTTTTAGCGCAGTTAGCTCTGGTAGTTAGTTTTGCTTTTTCAAAGTTACATCTAGCAGAACGAATTTCAGATTGCTCTGCGATTTTTGCATCTACAAAAGCTCTGAACTTATCAAATGACAAAGCGTCTTTCAAATCTTTGTAGATAAAATCTCTATTCTCAATGCCAGCAAATTTTTCGTAATGGCTTCTTGCAAACTCATCTAGCATTAACTTATTGTGACTAAAATAATTTGTAGTATATTCAAGCGACCAACCTGCCCTTGCCGCCATTGTTACATAACCCGCAAATACCTCTGCAATTTCAGCGCACTCTTCATGCAGGTAATTATGATATATATATTAGCATAAAATTGCGCCCATGGTTGAGTTATAGGCAAATAACAATCCATAATAAGCTTAAAAAACGCCAAACGATGATACATTGGATTCTGTAATAAGGCATTTAAAATATCCAAATGATAATTTTTACATATCTTTTCCTTTTCATTATCATTTAAACTCGCAAGTGCGCGAATTTGAATATCTAAATCACTGCTATGCCACATTCCCCAGAACACCCTACAATTACCGCCTTTGTTTAAATATTCCTTGAGGAAATTTGTATTTTCATTAAATAAAATCAGCATTTTATGATCATTTGATAAAATTTTCCAGATTTTCGATATAATTGCAGGATTATTGTTTTCATTATAAAACACATCACGGAATAGGTTTTGATCATGATCTGTAAATGTATCTAAATACCAGAGAGCATATCCTGGTTGATTTTCATCGCTAAGGATTGATAGAACTTCATGCAAGGATTCAGCATTTGTAAAGATCTCATTTCTTTGAATATTTGTCAGATATGACCATAAAGTATCTAAGTATTCCAGATCATCTTCAAACCATGATGTAAAATCGACAAATGCTTTAGGGCTGATTTGCAGAATGTTTTCCTTTTGAGAAGCTGTAGAATTATCAAGCAAAAATCTATAGAAGTCAGCAAAATTTTCAGACCAGTTTAATGAATTATCATTAAATCCCATAGGCATATTTAAAATTGATTCCTTTTGCTTGAAGTTTAGCAAGTTCCAGAATTGAGTACAAACACCACATTCTGCAGTTTCGGCTAAAATTTTGATCATTTCAATATAGTTATCATCGATAAATTTTCTTTTAGCACTACCAATATGAGCTATTGTTAGCAATTCTACTAAATCATGAGCAAAACTATTGAAATCAAATTCAAATATACTTTTACCACTGAATATTTCAATAACAGCCAAATCTGCAGATTTTCTTCTTTGAAATTTTAGATTGCCGAGGGTTTTTAAAATATTCAAGTTCTCTTGAATAATATTAAACTGCTGTTCTGAGGTTAAACTTAAATACTCATTAACTTTATACAAACCATTAGACACAAAATACCTTTTGTTAATTTTTATACATTTATTAATATAAAATTAACTTTTTGTCAACAGTATCAACGAGCTTGGTTTTTACAAACAAAGTTAATTTAAACATAAATATTTGAAATATATGTTTTTTTTAATCTTTTTTGCTTGACGTTTATTAACAAATAATATTGTATATATTTACTCATGACAATTTTGGTAATCAATATATGAAAAATGTTTATTTTTTAATTATCAGTTTAATCTTAGTTTCTTTAATTAATGCTCCTTCAAGTGCTGAAAGGTTAGTTGAAAATTCAGGCTTTTTTAAAGATGTTAAGAAATTAGTTGAACATAAAGAACTAAACAAAAAGGAAATTGAAAAAAAGATTATTGATAATAAAACTATAGGCAAAACTTTAAACGTTACCAAAGAGTTTGGTCGCAGCTTGAAAGGTATTGATTTATCTAGAATATATGCGAAAGAAGTTGCTTTTGTAGATGCAGACATGAGAAAAGCAATACTTGATCTTGGTAATTTTGAAAAGTCATATTTTGTAGCTTGTAACCTTTCAAATGTAAGTATGAATGCATCAGATTTTAGTTATGCGGTAATATTAGATAGCAACCTAAGCAATGCAAAAATCAAAATCGCGACCCTAGACTATGCAACATTAGTTGGTAGCGATCTGAGCGGTGCAGTTATTGAAGGTACAAACTTATCATACTCTAACTTGAGCAATGTTAATTTAAAAGGTGCTACATTAATTAACGTAGATCTAGCAGGAGCTAACTTACAAGGCGCTAACCTTGATGGTGCTAAACTTAAAAATGTTAACCTACAAAGTGCAAACTTATTAGGTGCTAACCTAAATTCTACTATTATTGTAAATTCAAACATGCAAAACGCCAACCTCGTTAATAGCTCATTAAAAGAAACAACTTTTGAGTATGTAGATTTAAGAAAAGCAGACCTAAGATGGACACGCCTATCAAAAGCAAATTTAGTTAATACAGATATCTCAAGAGCTAAAACACACCCACTTCTTTATGAATCAGATGACTTTCAAATTAGCATCGATGCAATGAGTTCTAAGTAAAAAAAATACACTTTTTCGTAAAAAAACAGCATATTACATTTAGTTATTAGTTGACAATTTTAGTAGAAAAAACTATTAATAAAGCCAGATTTAACTATAGTAAGTGCATATGTTTTCTCCAAATAAAATTAAGCCAGTTATAATTTCTGGTAAAGAAGTTCTCCCAATTATCGAAGGTGGTAAAGGTGTTGCCGTAAGTAACGGCCTTACATCTGGCGCTTTTGCTGCTGCTGGAGCTGTTGGTACATTTTCAGGCGTTAACGCTGACAGATACGATGCTGACGGTAATATTTTGCCTGTTGTTTATAAAGGTAAAACCAGAAAAGAACGTCACGAAGAATTAGTACAAATGGGCATTGAAGGCGGCGTTACGCAAGCTCAAATCGCTTACGACACTGCTGGTGGTAACGGTCGTATCCACATGAACGTTTTATGGGAAATGGGCGGCGCCGAAAGAATATTACAAGGCGTTTTAGACAGAACTAAAGGCTTAATAAACGGAATAACATGTGGCGCAGGCATGCCTTACAGAGTTGCTGAGATCGCTGAAAAATATAATGTATACTATTACCCAATAGTATCTTCAATGCGTGCTTTCAGGGCTTTATGGAAAAGATCATATCATAAATTACCAAACTTACTTGGTGGCGTTGTATACGAAGATCCATGGCTTGCAGGTGGTCATAACGGTCTTTCCAATTCCGAAGACCCTAAATCCCCAGAAGATCCATTCCCAAGAGTTGCTGAGCTTCGTAAATTTATGAACGAAGTTGGCTTAAATAATGTTCCAGTTATTATGGCTGGTGGCGTATGGCGTATAAGCGAATGGGATAAATGGCTTGATAACCCTGAGATTGGTCCCGTTGCCTTCCAATTTGGTACTCGCCCTCTTCTTACTCAAGAAAGCCCTATTTCCGAATCATGGAAAAAAAGACTTCTCACATTAAAACCTGGCGATGTTTTCTTAAACAAATTTAGCCCAACAGGTTTTTATTCATCTGCTGTACGCAATAGCTTTATCGAAGAGTTAGATGCAAGAAGCAAAAGACAAGCTGAATTCAGATCAGAAGCAGAGCCAGGTTTTGAATATGAACTTCCATTTGGCACAAGAGGACGCTCTATTTATATTGAAGCCGAAGATTATCCTAAAGTTAAAGAATGGATGGATGCTGGCTTTACTGAAATGATGAAAACTCCAGATGAAACAGTAATATTCCTTGAACCATCTAAAGCACAAGAAATTCATAAAGATCAGGTAGACTGTATGGGCTGCCTAAGTTTCTGTAGATTCAGTAACTGGAAAGACCATGACGACTTTACAACAGGCAAAAAAGCTGACCCAAGAAGCTTCTGTATTCAAAAGACTCTTCAGGAAGCTGTAAGAAGCGCTGATATTGATCACCAGCTTATGTTCTCTGGGCATAATGCTTATAGATTTGGTACCGATCCGTTTTATAACAATGGCTTTATACCTTCAGTTAAGCAGCTTGTTGAAAGAATAATGCAAGGCGAGTAAAAATACTTAGCGCTATAATCATCCTAAAAGAAATGTAATACCTCGTAGTAATCTTTGAAACTTTATTATTATTTATAGATTACTACGAGGCAACCATCTCACAATGACAGTACATACTCTATTGTCAACCCTTTACCGTCACCGAAACTTTGAACTTCTACAGCAGTAACATTCAGCAAATTCCGCCATGAAAACTATAGTGAATTAAGTTGAGTTTTGCACAGAAATAACGAGTGATATGTAGAAAAATCTACATAAGCGAGGAAATGGCGCATGCACATCTCAACTTAAAAACTATACAAATTCCAAAAGGTGCGAAGTGACTTAAACCATTAGCATTGATTTGAGTTTATACAGTTCATCAAGTGCATCTCTTGGTGACATATTATCTATATCTAAGTTCATAAGATACTTATCAACTAAATGATTTGCATGGTTTTCATGATTTACCACATGAATATGACCATTATCTTTCTCAAGCTGCGCAAGATATGCCTTTGATTTTTCAATAATTTCACTTGGAATTCCTGCAATTTTTGCCACATAAATACCATATGATTTATCAGCGCTTCCCAATATTATTTTATGTAAAAACTCAATTTGTGAATTTGATTCTTCAATAAGTACGGTTAAATTAAACAGACCATTTAAGCTTTCCTCAAGTTTTGCAAGCTCATGATAATGTGTAGCAAACAGGCATTTAGCACCAATTTTATTATGAATATATTCCAATGTAGCTGTTGCTATTGCCATGCCGTCAAATGTAGCGGTTCCTCTTCCCAGTTCATCAATAATTACCAGTGACTTGTGGGTTGCCTCATGAAGAATCTTGGCTGTTTCAGACATTTCCACCATAAAAGTAGACTGCCCTTTTAATATATCATCACCTGCCCCAATCCTTGAAAAAATTGCATCAAATACACATAAATCAGCATTTTGCGCTGGTACAAATGACCCCACCTGATTAAGTAGCGCAATAATGGCATTTTGCTTAAGATACGTACTTTTACCAGCCATATTTGGCCCTGTAATTAGCCCTATTCTTTTCTCATTATTTAAACTTGTGTCATTATCCTGAAATATCTCATTTCCCTTAAGGCTTGCGCTGATTACGGGGTGAACTGCACCTATAAGCTCAAATTTCGCCTCATTGTTAAGTTTAGCTCTGGTATATTTATACTTACTAGCTATATGCCCAAGGTTTGAATATACATCAAGTACTGCAACAAAATTAGATATCTGATATATTGAATTTGACTGCTCAGTAATCTCAGCGCATAAGCTCGCAAATATCTCGCATTCTTTGGCAATCAGGCGCTCTTTAGATTGCAAAATATCTTTCTCTAGTACCTCAAGCTCATCGGTTATAAAACGTGAGCAGCTTACCAGGGTTTGTTTTCTACGGAACCCTTCAGTAGAATCTACCTTAGTCGCGGCTTGAGGGCTTGCTTCAACATAGTATCCTACATTTTCATTATATCCGATTTTGAGATTTGGTACTTTGGTAAGGTCTTTATACTTTGCCAGCATATTTGCTAAAATTTCTTCAGCATTATTCATAAGATCCAAATACTTGTCGCAAATGGGATCAAAGCCATACGCAATAAACCCGCCTTCTTTTATAACTATTGGGCTATCTTCTTTAATTGCCTTTACAATATTACCAGCAAGACCAAATGCCGAGGTTCCAATAGATTGTAGCTGCGTTTTCAGGTCTTTTGGTAAGTTTATTTTGTCAAGCCCCGCGTGAATGTTCATAAAATTGAGCATACCACTTGCAAAACTTCTAAGTTCGTGAGGGTTAGTTTTAGAGGTTGTAACGCGCGCTAAGATTCTTTCAAAATCAGGTAGCCCTTTTATATTATCTATGATTTTAGCTGTCAGATCCTGATTATTATAGAAAAACTCAGTTATATCGTGACGCCTACTAATTTGTTCTATATCAATTAGAGGTCTGATAAACATCGATTTTAAAAGCCTTGAACCTACCGCTGTTACAGTATTATCAAAAAAGTCAAATACACTGTTTTTCTTAGCTTTATTTGCAGGCATTATCTCTAAGCTTTCCAAAGTAGCACTGCTAATTTTCATATATAAGTCTAAGCGCAGCTTTTTTGGGAAGTTCAAACTCGGGACTTTTGCTTTCTGGGTATTATATACATATTCAAGTAAACTACCCGCACTACTAATATCTGACCTTGAAAAATTATCCAGCGCTTTTTTATCGTCATAAAGGTTATAATGCAGCTTTAGGCGATTGAAAGTTTTAAGAAAATCAAACAGAGAATCAGCCAAAACACTGACGCTTGACTTAAACACCTGAAGTAATGGTTTAACATATTCCTGCGCTGACAACTTATTAGAAATCAGCACTTCTTTAATATCTAGCTTTAGCATTGTGTCTAGAATGTTAGCCTGACTAGTATTCATAATGTTAAATTCACCAGTCGAAATATCTGCGTAAGCTATTGATATTTCATCATTAATTGCAGACAAGCTAGCTATATAATTTGATGCCTTAGATTCAATAAGGTTATTCTCAAGTAATGTGCCTGGGGTAATAATTCTTACAACATCACGCCTTACTACAGCTTTATGACCGCCTCTTTTTTTAGCCTCTTCTGGCGTTTCCAGCTGCTCGCATATTGCCACCTTAAAACCAGCTTCCAAAAGCCTTTGAATATACTGCATAGATGAATGATGTGGTATACCGCACATAGGGATTTCGGATTCGTCATTCCCCCTGCGAGTAAGTATGATATTTAGGACTGGAGCAGCTGTTTTAGCATCATCATAGAAAAGCTCATAAAAATCCCCCATACGGTATAATAGCAAATATTCCCTGTAAATTTCTTTAATATCAAGGTATTGCTGCATCATAGGGGTGATTTTCTTCATAATGTCGCCTCAAATTCTGTAAAATGGCTTGGTATTGGTGCTTCTATAATTAACGGGTCTTTGTTTTTATATAGTTTAAAAGCCATTTTTTGGCAATGTAACATCAAGTAACTACCTGATTTTCCATAAATTTTATCGCCAATAATAGAGTGTCCAATGTGCTGCATATGTATTCTTAGCTGATGCGTTCTGCCTGTATGAGGCTTAAGCCTTACAAATGTATGATTTTCAAAGCGTTTTATAACTTCTACGTCTGTAATAGCCTCTTTACCAGTTTCCTCGCATATTTTAACCCACCAGCGTGATTTGTGATTTGAAAGTGGGGCAATTTTAGCAATTATCCTAAAATTATCCTGATCCACCCTACCTTCAACGATCGCAATATATTCTTTTTGAACCTGATTATTTTCAAATAAATTCCCCATATCACGAAGCCCACGTTTATTCCGCCCAAGTATAAGGCATCCGCTTGTATCTTTATCAAGCCTATGAGCGAGTTTTGGGGTGTCTGGAAGACCAAACTGTATAGAATCAAAGTATGTTTCAAGGGGTGTAATAGGTCCACTGCCCTTATGGACGGGGATTCCGGCAGGCTTATTAAGCGCCAGAATCAATCCATCTCGGTATATCAGCATATCTTCTATATTCAAAGTCATGTTTTATCTCTGGTTTAAAACATATCTTTTCGCACGGAAGACGCTAAAAATCAACCAAAACATTCTTACTTCTTAGCTGCTTTGCCAGGTCTTTTATCTATAAGATCATCTTCAGCCTTGCGCTTTGTACCTTGCATCTCATTACGCTGAGCTTCGATCATTGATCTCTGATTAGCTACTATGTTACTCCCCGTATATTGTGGTGCATTATATTTCACCCCTAAAGATGCACGTGAAGTTAGCGCTATTGCCTCAAAGTCTTTATAAGTGAGAACTTTAGGGTTTTCTTTATAAGCCTTTAAAACTGCATCTGAGTATATTCTTAAAGCGTTTTGAATATCCTCCTGTACATAAATATAATTTTTATGCACAAAAACTGATCTAACATCAGATATCAGCCTTCTATCGACTTCATTGCCTTCCCCTAATAGAATTACCGACATAAGTCTAAATTGTAAGTACAAGTTTACACCGTCATTAGACGAAACTATATTTAAGATTTTGTCATAGTTTTCTGCAAAAACAGTTACAATGGCATCTCTTTCTAATTTACTACCTACTAAACTAACTATTGCTATTAGATGTTTTCTTTTTTCAACAAATTGACTTTCATAATGATTAAATCTGGAATTACTTAGTGAGTTAACAATTATGCTTTTTAAAAGAGTTTTAGCAATTAAGCTTTCTTCTTCTTTACCATATAATTCAAATAATTGTTTTACAAGATTCGCTGAATGATAAGTATATTTAAATAATACACTTAAAAACTCCTTTTCTTGAATTAAGTCTTTCACCTTATTTTTATCGGCGTACTTTATGATAATTGAACAAAATTCATAATCAATTGAGCGGCAGTTGTTACTACCATATAAAATTTTATTAGTTATTAGATTTTGTCCATTAAAGTCTTTATACAAACTTACCAAACACTCGATTGTTTCAAAACTTAATGGAAAATTATTTAATTTTTCAAATTTGAGCAATTTCTTTTCTATGACAGCCCACATTTTCCTTTTTTGCGATGTGCTTGCAACGGAGCTAATGACAGTCTCAATAAACTTGGGATCATATTTGTAAATAATCTTGAGTAATACTTCATATTTATTATCACTCAAGGCATATGCAAACGCTTCTGAATCCATTTCTATTAGGTTTTCAATCATTTCATGCTCGATTAAAACATTTGAATGATTATTAATATTAGACAATATATATACAATTTTATCATTTGAGCTAATATTGGGACAATTAACTACTCTACGCCTGATATTTATAACAGCATTTCGTTGGGTTTGAATATCAAGAGCTTTATTATAATTCGATAATTTGTAATCAGTTTTAGAAAAAGGATCATTAATTGTCAATTCATTACCTGGAACAGTCAAGGTAACTGTTTTGATGTAATCATTAAATATGATCGCGAAGATTTGATCGTTTTTAGCAAATATTTCTAATAAAAAGTTGAATATAGCAACATTCTGTTTTTGCAAGCATGTTTCCAACATTTTCATATGAATATTGTTATGAAATAAGTACTCTTTATTCTTAGTTTCCATTTGATTCCATAAGAAAACCAATATGTCTAGTGAATTACAAGAGTTTTTGACTTTGGCGATCATAACCATCTTTATAAACAGTTCAGGCAATGTCTTTTCAGAAGCTTTTAAATCGGATTCTATGAGCCTCCACATAATCTCGAAATAATTCTTTTTACCTTGTATACAAGCATTATTAAAAATTATATTTTGGTTTGCCAAAAGTTTTTGCTTTATAAATACCTGAACCTCTGGAGACACCATATACGACTGCAGTAGTTCTGGATACTCTTCATCACAGGTTAAAATATAATTAAGCATATTTTCCTGATCAGATTTTGAAAATTCAACTAGTTCATTTGAATGAAAATAAATCATCTTTAAAAATTCTAAACCCTTTTCTTGCAAAGCAACTTTTCTTAAAAAATAATAATTTTCTTTAATAAGTATATCTTTCAAATGATTATACTCATCAGCATCTAATAAATTCAAAAAGGATCTATAACTTCCTCTACTTGCCACTAAATAGGCTGCATTTGTTAAAATTTTACTTAAATTAGTACTAGTACTCTTTATGAAATTTGTTTCTATCTCACTAACAGATCTATCATTACTTTTACATATTATTTCATCATTTGGATTAACAGTTAAAAGTTTACAAAAAGTCTTTGCAAGATTAACATGATCTGAAGCGCTAAGTTTAAATAGCAGAGTTTCATAATCATTATCATAAAAATCTTTGCAAAAATCACGAATACGATCTTGATAAGCTTGATAATTCAATGCTTGTTCCTCAGGTGTAAGTTCTAAATATTCTTGTAAAGTTCTTTTTAAATTTTCGTACATAAGACACAATCCTATATTTTATTAATAATATACCGAGTTAAATTAATTATTTTTTAATTATTGTCAAATTATTTAAAAAAACCCTACAAGCATATGCTAATAGGGTTTAATTTTATAATGTTTATTAAAGTCAAAGATTTACTGATGCCTACTTTTTTTCGTCTTTTTATCACTCCCTTCATCAGAGTTTTCTAAAACTTCAGCCTTGCGTTTTGTGCCTTGCGCAGGAGGATTTTCTTTCTCAATCGCTGCTCTATAGCTTATTACTTTAGCTTTTGCCCTTTCTTTTAGTGCTAGCATGTCATCATAGTTAACACCTAGATACTCGGTAATTTTACCTCTAATATCCTTTGGTATACTCTCCCAATTAGATGTAAGTACTGCTGACTGCCTGGTTGCAAGAGCGAGAGTTAGATCATTAATTTTACTTACAAGTGCAGGCAGATTATTATGTAGCAAGCACTCATAATTATCATACAAAATCTGTAAAGATTTAGGGAACTGCGATGCAAACTTAATAATATCTTCCTTAACATATAATCCGTTTACGTTAATATATTTGTTAACCGCTAAACTCGCTATACCTTCAATATCAAAACTAAAGGATTTTTCATATAAAAATACTTTGGATAGCATTAATCTCATATCATGATTTATACCTGAATAAATCAGTTCAGCTTTAGATAAAACTTTTGAACCCGCAATAATTGATAAAACCTTATCAATCTTTGTAGTCTCATAATGCCCTGTTGTTTGTAGTTTAAGTATTTCATCTTTTATTATTGTTATTATGTAGTAACCGAACCCAAATTTTTGTAAGTAATCAACAAAACTTTGCAGCCTATATATACCTTCACTTGCGTTATTAATTAATGGTTTTTCTGTATAGAGATCTAATATAAAATCTTTATCCTGTATCTGAGTAATAATTATTGAGAAGCAGTCGATACCACCTGAAGTTGGAAAATATAACATAATTGATTTAAGCAAAACCTTAAGAGCCTGTTGTTTATCTTCTCCATCAAGGCGACTCAACAAACAGCTATAAAAATCTCTATATTCCAAGTTATGTTTAATAAATATTGTTGTAAAAAATTGAGTACATTGATTATTATAAACTATTTCTCTAATTTTATAATCTGCTAAATGTTTAAAGATGAAAACAATCTGCTGTTTTGTAAGTAAATTTAAATCATCAAAGGAAACACTATCATTTACTATACTTTTAATATCTAAATCAGGCGCCAAACTATCCAGATAATCAAAAATCTGACGATTTTCTAAAACTGAAATCTTTAAATTATGTATAAATCCTACTTTGTATATTGATTGAAATTTACTCTCTATTATAGCGCAGAACTTTTTCAAAAATGTAATTTTTTGATCAGTATCAAATAAACTTATCACATATTTCAAAACATTTAGATCTTTTAGCAAAATAATCGATATATCTAAATCATTTTGAAGACTACACTCATGCATAAACTGCTTACTATTACTTCTTATAAAATCTTTGACTTGAGAGGGGTTTAAAAAATTTGATGGCGCAACATTTTTTAAAAAGAATTCAAGATGAGCATTACGACGATAATTAGAAACTCTCCAAGTATATGGATTTCTAAAATAAACCTTATCAATTATATTATCAAAAGCAATTTTATTACGTAAGTTTAAATCTTCATTTATAAAATTTCTAAAACTTAAACGTGGCGCACAATTATTATATTCACATTGCAAAATATCAAGTAAAGAATAATAAAATTTATGATGCTGATCGTTATCTAAATTATTCTTTGTTTCATAAAGATAAAGTAGGCGTTCAATCATAATCCAGTTTCCTAGCTCTATAAACTTTATAAAATTTTCTTTGAATTCAGCTTCATTGAAGTAATAAGATATTTCTTCTGAAAGGTTAGAATACAGTAAATCTAACATAGCAATGCTATTGAATTGAACATGAGGTGATGCATCATTGGCAATATGATTAAATGCAATAAAATTATACCAGAAACAGCGATTATCTGCTGATTCTTTTAAAATTTTATCAGCACCGTAAAAATCCGTTAGCATTTTAAGTAAATTAACTTCAGAATTAAGAATTACATTCTGTAGATTACGTCTCTTACCTCCCATAAAGTATTTATATATATCATCTTTATATCCATTTTCTAAATGCACTTTAGTAACGAATGTTTTCCACTCTTCCACTTTAGAATTAACATTAATAATCATATTATAGGAACGCATTACTTCCTTTTTGAGGTTTGCACATCCAGATTTTGTACTGTTTTTAACATACTGCGTATATTTCTCTTTAAATACTTCAAGAAACTCTGATAAAAATTCTGATGTAAAAGCTTGGGTGATTAAATTAAAGTTTTTAGTAAATGCTGCAACAGACTTCCTAAGGTTGACTGCATCAAAAAACTTTCTGAAACATTCTACATTGTTAAGAATTACAGTTTTCCTAAGGATTATTAACAAAATTTCAGTTTTTTGTGTTTTTATATTTTCTCCACTGTCAAATTCATTGGGCATTAATTCATTATATAATTCTTTAAAAATCTCAGAATCATGATCTCTCAAAATTTTATATAATGCATTAGTTACATCTTCTGGTTTTTGACCTTTAACTAATTGATATATATCTTTTTGAAAACTGCGAATTCCTTTATTTTTTCCATTTCTTTTATTTGATTCTATAAATTCTTTAACTATTTTCAAAATTTCATCGTACATTTTTTATCCTATATCCTTTTAATTATATCGTTTTTGCTATTTTTTTTGGCGGATTTTCATTGTCCGAATCATCCCGCTTGCGCTTGTGATTTGCTGGTTCTTTGCATTGTTCGGATTCAAGCGCTGCTCTATGGCTTATTACTTTAGCTTTTGCTCTTTGCCTTAATGCCAACATTTCGTCATAATTGACATTTAAGTATTCAGTAATTTTCGCTCTAATTTCCTTTGGTAAACCATCCCAATTAGGTGTAAGTACTGATGACTGCCTGGTTGCAAGAGCGAGAGTTAGATTATTAATTTCACTTACAAAATCAGGCAAGTTATTTTGGCATAAGGGCTGATTATTATCGTACAAAATCTGTAAAGTTTTAGGGAATTGCGATATAAATCTAAGGATATCTTCCCTTAAATATATACCTCGTATAGAATAGCCCAGATTATAATGAAACTGCATCATATTAAAAATACCAAATGTATACGACTTGTCATATAAAAATACTTTAGATAGCATTAATTTTGTACTATCACTCAGATCAGAATAAACCAAGTCAGTTTTAGAAAATGCTTTTGCGCCATCTATAATTGATAAAATTTGTTCAATCTTTTCAGCATCATAATTGCCTGCTGTTTGTATTTTAAGTATTTCAGCTTTTAGCATGGTTTTTAAATAATAAGCATTATTACGTTGACTAATTAATTTGACATGACCTTGTATATTGCTCTCTGTATAATTTGTTTGCAAAAGAGTGTTTAATACAAAATTTTTATCTTGTATCTTATCTATAACTTCATGCAAAAGATTCAATCCATTATTATCATAATGTGATGTTATCAATAAATTCAACAGCGCTTTAAGAACCTTTTGTTGATCTTCATTATTTAAACGACTTAACACACACTCCTTAAACTCAATGTATAAAAAACCTTTCAAAATTATTATTTCCCTGAGGAAATCAGTAATACTTTTGTCGTCGATCAGCTTTACAATTTTATTATATGGTAAACCTTTTAACAGCGCAATAGACTGTGGTTTTCCAAAAAATTTCCTCAACAAATCAACACTAACAGCATCATTTACTGGATTTAATTGATTTAAATAATGCGGAATGTAAATATCAAGGCAATCAAAAATTTGAAGGTTTTGCAAAACCAAAGCTGTTAACTTCTTATTAAAATCATATTTTAGCCTTAATCGACGTGCATCATCTATTATTTGCTGATTAAACAATTGCTGTACATCTTGTATCTGAGTTTTATCTTCTATAGCAGAACAAAACTTTTGTAAAAACATAGCTTTTTGATCAAAATTAAATAAACTGAAGACATATTCTACAAGATCAATATTGTTCAATAAAATAATTGATATATCTAATTCATTTTCAAGCATACATTCATTTACAAATTCTACAGGATCGCAACTTATAAAACTTTTTATTTGAGAGCAATTTATAAAACCCCATGCAAACGCTTTTAGAAAGAATTCCAGATGAGCATATGGACGATAGTTATTTTTATCCCAAGTACATGGATTATTAAAATAAATTTTACCTATTAAATTATCAAAAGCAATTTTATTACGTAAGTTTAAATCTTCATTAGCAGGATGTAAATGACTTATAGGCATAAATTTAATCATTTTATGTTTAATAATATCAATTAGCGAATAGTGAAATTTGCCATTACTAAGATCCTTACCATTATTAATTGATCTTTCTTCATAGAGGTTGAGTAATTGATCAATAACTATCCAATTACCGCAGATTAGAAAATCTTCAAAAATTTTTTTAAATTCGGCTTCATCAAAACAATAAGAGATTTCTTTTTTAGGGAGGTTAGAGTATAGTAGATTTAACATTGATAGATCGTTAACTCCAATAGGATCAAACCTTTTATGCAGAAAAGTACGCCAAAGAGATATATTATCCTCTACAAAAATTTTATTAACACCGTAAAAATTTATAAGCGCGTTAAGTAATGAAGTGTCCGAATTCTTAACTACGAACAATAAATTCTGTCTGTTTTCATCCATAAAATATTTATATATTTCATCTTGATATCCATTTTCTAAATGAACTTTAGTTACGAAAGATTTCCAATCATCATCTTTAGATCTGGACTGTAAAATTTTGGTATAGCAATATAGTGACTGAATTTTTAATTTTTGATCATTTAAACTTGCAATATTTTGAATATATATTGCGTATTTCTCTTTAAAGATTTCAAAAATTTCTAATAACCTGTCAGGCGGCAATTGTACTGTAATATGATAAAATTTTTCTGCAAATATTTGCATAGCTTTGTTAAGTTCGATCACTTCAAAAAATTTCTTAAAGCCCTGTGTGTTTGACCTAATTACAAGCCTCATTAATATTGCTTCCAAAATTTCTGCTTTTTCAATCTTTTGATTTAAAGGATTCCAATCAACAATTTTATTAGTATCATCAATGCTAGCATGCATTAATTGATTATATAAAACTTTAAAAATCTCAGCATCTTGATCCCTCAAAATTCTATATAGAGTAAATATTAAATCGACAGAATTTTTATTACTAATTAAATTTCTTATCTTTGTTTGATATTTACGAATACCTTGATTACTGCCATTTATTTTCTTTAATTCTATAAATTCTTTAACTATTTTCAAAATTTCATCGTACATTTTTTATCCTATATCCTTTTAATTATATCGTTTTTGCTATTTTTTTTGGCGGATTTTCATTGTCCGAATCATCCCGCTTGCGCTTGTGATTTGCTGGTTCTTTGCATTGTTCAGATTCAAGCGCTGCTCTATGGTTTATTACTTTGGCTTTTGCCCTTTGCCTTAACGCCAACATGTCGTCATAATCAAAACCTAAATACCTGGTAATTTTTGCCCTAATCTCACTTGGCATACCATCCCAATTAGGTGTAATTTGCTCAGATTGTTTTGTTGCAAGCGCTAAAGTATAATCAATTATTATTCTTATATAATTTGGTAGGTGGTTTTCAGATAGAATCCAATCATTAGAATATGCTATTTTTAATGTATTTGAAAAATTAGAGATAAATTTAATTATATCTTCCTTAAAGTATATACCATTAACAGTAACAATTGGTGGCAAAAGATTTGAATTTACACTAGATATTACATTATATTTTTCATATAAAAATACTTTAGACAATATTAATTTAGTATCATGATTCAAATTTGCATATATAATATTAGCTCTATTCAATATGATGGAACCTTGAATAGTTTCTAAAATTATATTAATTTTATCAAGATCATATTGACCGCTTTCCTTTAATTTTAAAATTTCATCTTTTAATAATGTAATAATAAAATATGCGCTCCCATTATTATATATATGGTAAATATGTTTTTGAAGCTTATTAACCTTTAAATTTATATTATAATCCAAATTAGTTGTTTCTAAAAAAAGATCTAAGATAAGATTTTTATCTTGTATTTGGCTAACTAATATGTGGAATGATTTTTTTAAATTATCATTAGTGTGTGGATAATCTAAAATTTCTTTAAGCAATGTTTGCAAAGCTTTTTGTCTATCTTCATCGTTTAAACGACTTAATATAGAATCATTAAAATCTTGATAATTTAAATAATTATTTAAACGTGACTTATAAATAAATACACAATTAAAGAAGTCAGCGCATTTCTCACTATTTACAAATTCTTCAATTATATTGGTTGGTAAATGTTTAAGTACTAATAGTTTCTGTGGATCTGAAAATGATAAAAAAATCCTTTCATTAAGACTCTTATTAATTGGGTTTTCAATATTTAAATAGTTTTTTATATGAATATCAAAAAAATTAAAAATATTTCTATTAGTTAAAATCACAAATTTTAAATTAGAACTTAATTTTTTTGTATCTTTTATAACTGAGCAAAAATTTTCTAGAAATACAACTTTTTGTTTATCATCGAACATATTAAATACATATTCTAGAATCTCCAGATTATTTAATAAAATTAAAGATAGTGCTAATTCATTTTGTATATAACACTCTTTTACAAAATTTTGGGGATTATATGCAATAAAATTCTTTACTTGAGAACAATTTAAACCCTTTAGTTCCTTAGCATTTTTTAAAAGCAACTCAAGATATGCATATGGACGATGATTAGGATAATATATTTTAAATGTTAATTCATTATCAAAATATAGTTTACTTAAAATATTATCAAAAGCAATTTTGTTGCGTAAATTTAGATCTGGATTTGAAAATATTTGAAAATATACTAAGCAATTATCATCACTAATTTCTTTCATTAAAATATTCATCAAAGAATAATAAAAACCATTATAATACTCTTTTGATTTTATCATAAGAGTATTTCTTTTCTCATAAAGGTCTAGTACATATTCGGCTGCAACCCAATCACCACATTTCAAATAATGTCGGTAATTTATTTTAAATATTTCTTCGCTAAAATTATAATTAATCTCATTAGCCGGAAGGTTTAAATATAGTAATTTGATCATTGAAGCATAACTATTAAATCTTGGTTGAGCACTTTGCACACCATTCATTAACGCATCCCAAAGAGAGGTATCATTAGTCAGTTTTGGAATTAAATAATTAGCAGTATTATCTGAACCATAAAAATCTATTAACAACTCCATTAATTGAACATCATTTTGCTTAACTAAATATTTTAATTTTTCCAAATTTTTAGTAACAAAGAAATTATATATGTTATTTTTATAGCCATATTCTAAATATAATCTTGTTACATAAGTTTTTATGTTACTAAATTTATTAAATCGAATAATTATATCATAGCTCTTTATTGCTTTATCTTTCGATTTTTCATCATTTAAATTGGCATTGGATTTAATATATAATAAATATTTATCTTGAAACGCTTCACATAATTCTGAGGAAATATTTAGATTTCCAACCCATGAAATATTATTAAATCTTTGTGTATATATTTCTATAGCCTTATTAATATCAAATATCTCAAACAACTTATTAAAATTCTTTACATCAGATTTAATTATGAACCTTTTTAGTATTGTATCTATAATGGAATTTTTCTCTAAATTGATACTGTTTGAATTTATACGATTTAATTTATCTGTAGCATTGATTTTAGAAGGAAGTAATGCATATAAAGCTTGGCATGTTTCTAAATCCTGATCTTTAAAAATGCGATAAAACGCAAACATTATATCCGAAAACTCTTTGCCATCAACCAAGTTAAATAATTGCTTTTGAAAAGCACGGACACCTTTGTTTTTGCCATTTTCACTTCTTTTGATTGCAAATTCTTTAACTAACTTTAAAATTTCACTGTACATTTTAAGCCTTTATATTTTGTAAATGATTCTATTAAACTAAATAATTGAAAATTAACAAATAATCTACTTTATGCGCATTATTAATTTATATTAAATACTTTTAGCGCTATATTAACTATTTTTTAATAATTGTCAATTTAATTTACATTTAAAAGTTCAATACAAGTAGTTTCTCTTCAAATTTATTCATTTATGTGCTATAATTAATATAAAATTAACCATGAGTGGCATTATGAGTAAAACTGGAATATTTAAGCATTTATCACAAGATCATACTGTTCAATACGATTTTAAAACTGCTAAAACATTACAAAGAGCTATAGTAGATTTTTTAAAACACTCTGGTGCGGGTAGTAAAAAGCAGGGAATTTTATCGCTGCAGAAAAAAAGACCTCCATTAGGTCCTCAGGCTCCTAATCAGGTAAATCCTGACAATGTAACCAATGTCGGCTTTATAATAGATGCCATTAAGTATATAGAAGAAGGACAGGAATATTATAAATCAAGCTTTACTAATTTAAACAATGGGCAGGACTTAGGGAATGAAACCCAACAAATTGATCAGTTTGCAAATGGCGTCAAACAGCATTATTTTGATAAAATTCTTAACCCTGCTCAGAATCCTAATTTTGATATTAATCATACAATATTTAGCGTAAGCCCTGAGCTTGTGGGCGTAATTTGCGATTATTTGATAAATAAAAATCAGCTCACTGCCGACCAAAAAACTACAATTACAAATGCATATAACGCTATTCCGCCTTTAAGACAACATCGTTTAAATTTAGCAAGATTTTATCTTGATAATATTAATAGACCTGAAGGTATGCCTGCAAATCAGAGAGACCCACAGGCTGATGATTATCTTTATAATCAGCAACTTGATGTTATTGCAAACGCGTTTGATCATGTTGTAAATAATCGCCCACTTAACGATACTAACTTACCAATACTAGATTATCCTTACTTTTTCTGCCTGGATCGCTATACAGTTGAATATTTGTTTGATGCGATTCATCCAAATCATCCTGACAGAGATAAAGCAATAAAGACCATGATGGATAAAGTTAATGAAATTAATCCACACATGAGAGATAACCGCAGGACACAAAAAACAGCAGACATAGCAAATAATTCTCATTATGATTATACTTTTACAGACAAACATAATAAAAAACGTACGGTAAATGTAGATATTTCACCAGAATATAATCTTTATAAGAAAAATTTGGCACAAATGCCCGCCCATAAAAAGGAGTGGTCAAAATTAAGCAGAACAGACAAAGCCAACGCCATTAAAGCATTAAAGGAAGTTGTTTTAGTATTTCTGCAAAGTAGAGATGACAGCCTACAAAATAATAAAGTTTTACTTAAAAGATTTGCCGAATACTCTCATCTTTTTGGCGCAAAAAACCTTAACAAAATATTACCTGAAGCACTCCTTGCTATAAAGAAAGATGAGGATAAAAAAGATCCTAAACCTAATGAAGATATTACAAAGCTTTCTGAGCGCCAAATGCTGGTTTTACAGGAAAAAATCCTTACATTAAAGTATGCTGTATCAAAATATAACCATGATATAAACAAGGTGACTGAAAAAGGGGCTTTAAAATCAGCAATAAAAGATGTTAGAAAGTTCTTTAAAGGGTCATTCTTTACTAAAAAATCAAATCCTTACGAGTTTTATGTTAGGAAAAACCCTTATTTTGATAATGGTACTGGCTATGAAAAACAAGATTTCACAACCATTGAAAACAATAGATTCAATCCTAAATATCAGAGAAATATGGAGTATGTTAAAAATCATGCTTATGGACCTCTTTTTTATGTTCGCAATCTATTATACTACTTAATAAAAGCTCCTGATTTTGCAGTAAGCGCCGTTACAGGACTTCTTGGTAAAATTTGCAGATATTTTAAGTTTGATCATTTGGCTGATACTATTGAAAAAGTTGGAAGTATTGTAGGCATGCCTTTCGATGTTATCGCAACAATGTGCCATAATACAGTTGCTATGATTGAATATATGGCTGTAATTGATGGAGCAGTTCACGTGGATAATCCGATCTCGGGGATGATCGATATTGCTACAGTTTATTGGGAATTTATTCAACTTTCATCCAGCGAAGAGTATAAAAATGTTAAAAACTCTACGCATGATGATAGTCTTGATAAAAAGACCACTACAATTGAATTTGACTCAAAATCTTCACCACCTAAAAAAACGAAAGCCGAAAGCTCAAGTTGGCGTGATGACCTTCGCAGAAGGAAGGCAAACCCGATCCCCGAGCAAAATATACCGAAACCTTAATAGTATTATAAAAAAGGAAATGGTTATGTGATAATAGCCATTTCCTTATTATTTACTTAGATATTCCTCTGAAACACCTTGTGCCGCAGGCAAAATCTACAAATTTCTTTTTAAAATTATAATCTTCAATGTCACGGCTTCCGTAACCACCAACTATATAGTTCAAAGAATCCAAAGATTTATCTTTAAACCTAATATTATGGCTCTCCAGAAAATACCCCCCCATCATGCCGATAACAGCAGCAGAGCCATAGCGAGCCATATTACCTGAGAAAACGTTACCAACAAATGGTGATAGCAGGTTTAAACCTAAATTGGCAAGAACTGTAAAACCGCCTCTTCTAACAATACTTATACCGAATTCTGCAAATCTATCAAGCATCAAAAATTCTATAATCTTTTTCTTAATATCACCCTTAACCTGATCTTTTACTTTATTAGCCTCGGCTATAGCCTCATTTAACAATTGCTTACCAATTTTTTCAGCTTCATCTTTTAGAGTTTGAGATATGTTACCTAAAATATCGGTATTAACTTTGTCTACTTCTGTTTTAATTTTACCAAAAACGTCATTTACAATTTTATTTCCAGTTGCTTCGGTAGCGTGCAAAATTTCATCAAAGGTTTGAGCAATATTACTTATAGATTTAGTAAAATCACCTGTTACCTTCTCGACAACATTTTCGATATCTTTTGTTACAGCGCCAAAGACATTTGATATATTCCCAACATTAGATTCTATTTGGTTTTCTATACCTTTTGTAGCTTCTGGATTTACATGACTCATTAGAGTTTCAACGCCCTTGCCTAACCCACTTACCAATCTGAAAGTACTTGTGAATGGATCATTTTTAAAGTTTTTCTCAGCATTTTTAAATAGATCTATGAGGTCGCTATTACCAATTGATTCCGCAAGTTGTATCGGCGTTTGATTCCTATCATTAGCAATATTAAAATCTGCACCTTGCTTTAAAAGCTTTTTAGCACCACTAGTGTTTCCTGATTTAACAGCAGCATGTAGCGGCGTTTCTCCATTATTGCCACGAATATTAACATTTGCCCCTTTAGAAACCAAAGGCTTTATAAGATGATTAGCATTACCAGAAACAGCTTCATGTAATATACTACTACCATCATGAATTTTATTTAAGTCAGCAGGTTGTATTTCCGAAATATCCTTATTTATCTTTTTTTGGGCTTCGATAGCTTTCGGTACATGCTTCAATAATCCATCCAGTGGGTTTTTACTTCTCATCTTTTCCTCCATTAGTTAATATTTTAATTATTACACAAAATTTAACATATTAGCAAGAACCATGAATTGATTTGACTCGTTATTACACAACCATGACTATAAAGTTAAAACAATATTTAAGGTTGAAATTATTTTATATTTTTAGTAAAAATAATAAAAAATGGTAATTTATGTTCTATGAACCATCTAAGCAGAACCACAATCTTAAATACTCTCCGCTAAAAGCTTGTATTGCACCACGCCCTATAGCATGGATTACAACCATATCTGATAATCATGAGATAAATTTAGCGCCTTTTAGCTTTTTTAACTTAATTAGCGAAGATCCAGCAATGATAATGGTCTCTATTTCCCGTAAAAATGGAACTCATGAAAAAGATACCCTGCACAATATTATGGTTAATAAAGAGTTTACGGTTAATTTAGTACCTGTTCATCTCAAGGAACAAATGTTGGAAACCTCAGCTGTTTTAGACTATGGCTTAAGTGAGGTAACAGCTGCGAATCTAATGATTGATGCAAGTAATATTGTAGAGCCGCCACGTATAACTGGATCACCTGTTAGCCTTGAATGTGTTTTATATAGTACAAGCGAATTACCGCCAAATAAAGACGGTGATTTTTGCACAATGATAATTGGATCTATTGTTGGAGTTCATATTGACGATAAGTTTATTAAAGATGGAAAAGTAATAACAAAAGATATGCAACTTGTTGCACGCCTTGGCTATAACGAATATTTAACAGCGGATAATTTGTATAATTTGGCAAGACCAAAGTAATGTTTGATAAATTTTGTTGATGGATTTCCCACGAGACTTTGCATATCTATAAGAACTGAAGAAGTACAAAGTTACTGTTATGAATTTGCCGTATGTCATTGCGAGAGGGCTAACTCGAAGCAATCCACATGATTCTTAAATTTAAAATGGATTCCCACGAGGCTATGAAAGCCTCTCGGAATGACAACAACAATTTGCTATGAAAACCTTCAATTAATTACTGCGAGATGTTTAGCATCTCGTCAAAACTATTATATATTCTTACCTTTATTTTTAGCTGCATCATTATTGATTACAGCTTCTCTCCATAATTCAGGTAATAAGTTATGCTTATAGAAGGCAGCTTGCTTAAATCTTGATTTATTAGCAGCGTATTTAACATCACTTTTAATAATTGTGTTATTCGCAAACAAGTTAAATATCGCACCACCTAACGCAGAAAGAGCAGCTTTAGCAGCTTTTGAATAAGTTGTATTACCAAATACAGCAGCTGTAATTACTACATATGCTACAGTATATAAAATAACTCTACCAAATGACAGCTTGTGGCTTTTTGGAGCTTTATGAGGCTGCTGTGGCGAGTTTGGTTTTTCAGGCTCGGCAGGTTTATCCTTGTTAGTTTTTGAAGGATCAGCTTTTTCCTTTGCCTTTTGGGATGTATTGTTATCTATAGCCCCTTGCCATGGATTTTTTGCTGCCTTAACAGTAGGTGATGTTGGAGCTGAAGCAGGAACTGTAGAAACAGTAGTACTTTCCTGAGACTTTTTAGATAAATCCCCCAAATCAATACTCATTGTTTCTTTAACTTTCATTGTCTTAGTATCAAGGCTACTAGCTGTGCTTGGAGCAGCAGAAGCATTCAGACTTGCTGTAGCAGAAGGAACCGGAGATGGCTTAGGTACAAATGTATTAAATTCTGAAGGAGCTTGAGATGGATTTATTACAACTGAACCAGTATCAACTTCATCATTTGTTTCATTATTCACAAAAGTATTGTTGCTGGTACTAGAATTACCACTGTTTTTTGAAGAGTCAGATTCTTGAGAAAGAACTCCCTTCTTAGCTTTTCTACCTGCTTTAATTGCACTTTGCCTTGGGGAAAGTGGCGTTTCTTTTCTTGATTCTTTTTCTTCTATAATTTTTTTAGCTTGCTCTAATCTTTCTTTCTCTAATTTTTCTAAATTTTCTCTTATTTGCTTAGAAGATTTGTATTTTTTAGGATCTACTTTTAACTCTTCAATTTTAGCATCTAATTTACCAAGGAAATCTAAATCAGCTGTATTTCTATAATCAACAGGTCTAATCTTTTTAACAAAACCAAACTCACTTAATTTCTTAGTGATTTCCGCTAAATTTTGTATTTTTTCTTCATTCCCTACTGAATTATCAGTCATATAAGAATTAAAATATAAATTAACAGTAAATTTTGTGAACTTGTCAGCTTGATTTTTGATTTCATTTAAATCATTTATAAAATTGTTTGCTGCATCAATACTATCAAGTTGTATAATTTTTGGTTTTTTATTTAATTCACTATTATCCCATTTTCCAATGATATTCTTACACCTACCTGAAGTAATTAAATTTATATTTTTCTTAGATTTAGACACAGAATATATAAACATTAATGATCTTAAATTTAAATTTTGAGTCATTACTAATGTTAACTTGCTTTTATTAGCACATTGTGTAGAAGTTTGATGCAAATAATGACAAAAATTGATTAGTAACTGGGAATTATTATTCAATTCCCTCACAAAATTATCATATACTTCTTTATAAGGTTCTATTTTTCCTTCTGAAGTTCTATCACAAAAATTAACGAGTACATTATTTTCATATACTAGACTAATATCTTGATCATTTATTATATTACCATTTTCATCTCGCTCAAGATCAGGCTCTAAATTAAGTCCTACAATGTGGTATAAAAGGGCAAGTTTAGAATTATTTTTAATAACATCAAGCAAGTTAATTTTATTAACTTTTGTAACAAATCTCGAAAACATTTCATAGTTATTTCTAATATTAGCTGCATGATCTAATAGATCTTTATTAGAAACATCATCTTTAATTATAATATCTGGCATATACTTTCTAACTTCTAAATATGACTCAAGCAATTCCACAAATGCATCTCGCAATACATTTGGCTTAGAGGCTTTTTTCAGAAGCGATGCTAAACTGATAGAATAATGGTCATTTTCCTTAGTAATAAGTTCTACTAATTTTGCCATGTAATTAATTTTATTATGTATACCTATGGGAACCATTCTGGTAACACCTTTAACCAAAGGCTTTTCAATCATAATAGAATCGTATAAAGGAACAATTGTATTACCATTTCTGATCAATATATCATCTGCCCATGACGCATTTGCCATTATTTTTTTTGGCTCAGCAAAACCTTTTAATATATTTTCAATTTCAGAAATACTGCTATAAGCTGCCAAAAGATCATCTAACTTTATAACAAGATTCTTTTTATTATCAAATTCTATAATATCAAAATATTTAACATGCTCTTCCTTTAAATTACGGAATGATCTGTATATTGTATCAAGAACTTGTTGTGCCGTCATTTCCTGAACATCAGCAATCTTAATCGTTAAGTTATTATGTTCTTTATGCCACTTGCTAATTTCATATAGCTCAACTAATGTTGGCTGCATAAATTTAATATTAGAAATATTTGGATTATTACTAACTATATTTTCAATATCTTTTTTATTTAAAGCAGTTCCGCCTAATACTAATGTCTTGATATTCTTATGCTTACTTAATAAATCCTCAAGCCCAACTATATTACCTTTATCATCACGAGCGACTTTAACATGGATTTCTTCAATATTTGCAGCATTAGCAATAATATCTTTTAAAGCTTCAATCTCAATCCCTGAATCAATCACTTTTAAAATTTTTAATTCTTTATATTTAGCAAATTTTTCTTTTAATAGATCAATATCGGATTTTTCAGCTGCTGAGTCCTTGCTCCTTAAAGAAATCTCTAAAGATGTAGTATTTTTACCTACTTTAACCCTATCCAAGCGTAAATTTCTTAATTTAGGCTTTTCTTGCTGATTAGTATTGTTGACTGTAGTATCTTGACTTAACATATTTAAACCATTGTTATCATTTTGCTGGATATTAACTATTTTTTTACTTTTAGTCAACATTTCCTTTTCTTCTCTGGGTTCAAAAGTTGTAATATCATAAATATCAGCTAGTTCTTTCTGTTGCTCAGATGTTGAATTTCTAATTTCGTTAATATTAATTTTTATGCCTTTTTTCTTATACATTTCAAGACGTTGCTGCATAACTTTATGATCATAATCACCAACAAAACTTATATTAAAAACAGGCTGCGGCAAATGTGTTTTAATATTTTCAATAATTTCAATCTCTTGCTCAATAGCCTTAGCGTAATTTTTTGTATTATTTTTAGCATTTAAAACTCTATTACGTACTAACCTTGGATCTTGATCTTTATCAGATTTTACTACATTTTCCTTCGACTTTTCTTCAATAAAATTTATTGATTGCAATGTTAAATTAGCAATGCTACTGGATGGAAGTTCGTATTCGTTTTCTTTAATAAATCTAAAGCTATCAATGATTTCCTTCAATCTATTATCAGATATTACTGAATTAATACTAATCTGTTCATTTTCAAACTTAATATCCAACTCTTGTAATTTTTTGAAAAAATCAGGAATTTTATCTCTATGTTTCCATAATTTTAGGTTAAAGGATGCACCAGTTATTAGCTCTTTAATATTTTCATTATTATCAAGAAATGTAATTAGCTCCTTAATTGTATTATCGTCATTTTTATTTAAAGGGTCAAATTCTAAAAAGAACCGCGCATGACTGTTTTTCAGTGAAATATCTTTATAAGTTTCATCAAAATTCAAATCAGTTAAAGACAAAATGACTGGCGACAAACTTGTACGAGATTTAGTAATAATCAACAACAATGAAGCAATAATTTTTCCAACTACATGGTCTGAATAGTCAGGATAAACATGTATTGCATCAAGCCGATCAAGTTCAAAAGCAATATTTACAAGCTTTAAAACATGAGCAAAATTAACTACTTCAACATTTGGATTTTTGGAATTGCTGTATGTAGGCCAGTTGAAAATGATTTTTTTAACGCCTTTTATTTCAAATAGTTGTTTTATAAAACGTTCATTACCATTTTCAAATAGTTTTGTGCAATTTAAACCTGAAAGATTTAGAAGCCCATTATTATCATCTGGCAATTCATTTTGCTTTAATATATTGAAAAGCTCTTGTGATTCATTATAATGCAAAGTAACTGTATCATATTTTTCAGATAGCATAATTACTTCACTGACCGTTTTTGTAGGATTAATGTTTTTAAAATCTATAACATTCTCACCATAATGACTTGTAAAATATCCACAAAAATCTACTTTATTAATTTCATGTAAAGTGGTATGAATTTGAGCTATTTTAATACCTTTTTCTTTATATATTTTGGCTCTTAGCTCTTGATGCTCATAAGCAAATTGATATAAAAATTTTATAGATAATTTTAAATGTGGAACTAGTTCCTGAATTTTCAGAATTTTATCAGCTTCAATGTTTAAAACATCTTCTGCTGTTACTATCTCTGCATCTTTTTCAATTTTCTTTTTAGGCTGGTTTTTAAGATAAGTTTTTGGTGAACCTGTTTTTATGCCTTCAATTTTATATGGAATTTGAATTACAAAATTTTCTGCAAAATCAATAGGTATATTATGCTCATTCATATAACTTAAAAGCCTTATGAATCTATCGTAACTTCTATCTAATACTACATGTCCTCCAAATTTATTATCCTCATATTTAAAGCTAAAACTATTAACAGTATCAGCAGATATTTTTTCTGCAAATTCCTCAAGTATAATTTGCGCTTCTATTGGTACAGCATAAAATTTAACACTTTTTATCCAGGTAGCCTGGCTTAAATATTGGCGCAGTAATATTGAACTTTTAATAGCATTTAAATTAAAAATATCATAGCTACTAAAAAGACCCAACTCTTTATTTGAAGGATTTTCAACCACATTAAAGCCAATAAAACTAAGGCTTTTTTTTTGAGTACAAAGTCTATTAACTAGCTTAGCGTTTGTAGAAACATTATCACCCTTGAATATAGCTTTATCAACTATATTCAGCTCTAGCGCAAGGTTTACGAAAGTTAAAACATTAAAAATGTCAATATTTTCACCCCATTTAACATCAATTTCTTTAATGTCTTTATCTGCTAATAAACTTTTAAGGTCTTCTAAGTATTGTTGCGATGCTTCATAAAATTTAGGATTTTGTATTACAAGCTTATTTTTCTTCTGACTATAACCTAATAGCTCCTTCATAATTCCCTACCATAATATGAATTTTAATTAGGTTACTAAAGGAAAGTTTACCATTAGTCAATCTATTTGTAGTATACCTTGACGCAGAATAACCTTCTGATTTTTCGACATATCCACTACAGTTGAAGGAATGCCCATTTTTGACTCACCACCATCGATAATTAGCGCAAGTTTATCGCTAAATTGATCAGATATATCTTTAGCATTTGTTAAAGATACCTCACCTGAAAAATTTACGCTGGTTGCAACTAAAGGTCTCCTCAACTTTTTGAGTAATTTAAGGCAAAATTCATGATCGGGAATTCTAAACCCAATAGTTCCTGCACCATTATTGATGTTTTTTGCAAGCAACGAATCTGCCTTAACTTTCGCAACTATAGTAAGCGCACCTGGCATGTATTTAGAAGCCATTTCTTCAATTTCAGGAGTGATATCAAGTATATCACGTAAAAAATCAAGGCTATCTACTATTATAGATAAAGGCTTTGAGGGGTCACGCCCTTTTATTTTATATATCTCTTCAACAGCACTTTCCTGATATGCATCACAAGCTAAAGCGTAAACAGTTTCAGTAGGAAATGATACTGCTTTTCCACTATCTAATGCTGCTATAAGCTTTTCTATTGCAAGTTCGCTTTTTTCTGCAATAATTTCAACCATGGGTTATTCTCAATAATTATGGGGTTTAGGTATGAATAGCAAAGTTATAACTATTGCGCAACAAAAAGGTGGGTCAGGTAAAACAACACTTGCTATACACTTAGCCGTAGGGCTTTATCAACAAGGTAACAAAGTCGCGGTAATCGATATTGATCCGCAAGGATCATTTACCAGATGGTATGAACGAAGGGCAGAAAAATTCGGTAATGATTTTACAGGCATTAAACTAATTAAAACAGTTGGCTGGCGTGCAGGTGGTGAAATTTCCATGCTTAAACGTAAGCATGATTTTATTATCATTGACAGCCCTCCTCACGCAGAAGCAGACAGCAAGGCAACAATAAAGGCTGCGGACTTGGTAATTCTTCCGACTCAGCCAAGCCAGATGGATCTATGGGCATTGGAAGCTACTGTAAACTTGTGCGTAAAAGAGGAAATACCTTATTTAATAGTACCAAACAGAGTTTCGGCTAATTCCCGCACAGCTAAAGAACTATTTGCAGAAATAAACAATATTACTAGCACTACAATTGGTAATCGCGTGGCATTTACTAACTTTATTAAAGATGGTAAGACTGTTACAGAAGTTGAGCCAAACTCTCAGGCAGCGAGCGAAATTAAAAGTTTGGTTAATGAAGTTACAAAAGTATTTGAGGATGCATAAGGTTTAGGGGGTAATTAACCCCCTGGCTTTTTTGCAATCACATGAAATTAGGTGTGCTCCAAAAAGATTTATCATCTACTCTTTCTGATAATTTTTCACAAAAACTTTCGATTGCGCTCCAGCTTTCAATACCCATATTTTCATCTAAATCTGTATCCAGTTGCATGCGTTTTTCATCAAAATTTAAGAAAAACCAGTTTATATGGGGGTTTTGCTCTTTAATATCTGCTAAATGCAAATTATTATCATGATATAGACTGAAGTTACTCATATAATTTGGTAAAATAAGAGAATTGCCTAAAATACAGTCTATAATTTTTACAGTAGTAAACTTAGTATCTTTTAAATTTAATCCATTAGATAGATCACAACCAGTTAGCTCTAAAGTATCTACATCAGCGGGTAAGCTCAAAAGCTGTAAATTATTAAAATTACTCACTCTTTCAAACCTTAAAGTTTTTAAATTAGGGAAAGTATATTTAAATGAATTAGTATCAACAGGACGCTTTAATATATACGCAGTATCTACGCCCAGAGCGAGAATTTCTATACTAAAAATTGATCTTTTAACTAAAAACTTTTGTTCATTTTCAATAATATAGAGTTGCGCCCCAAATGAATGACTTGCTGCGATCAATTCATTATATTTAATTTCATTAACGGGCGGATAATACACGTTCTTTACAGTTTCGGGGATTTCAGGATATAAAGCCATATCTTTGCAGTTTGAAAAATCAAGATTTTTGACACTTACATTTTGTAAAAAATCCAAGTTTATTATATTCATATATCTATGATTATCATCGAAAGTAATGCGCTCTATACCTTCTGCAAATACATTAGCAAAATATATTGGAATTAGGCTTGATGCAAAGGGATTATATAAATGCGAGCCTATCCTAATAGAATCAACCTGATTGCTCTTTTTAAAATCAATTACAATACTAAGTTTCTGTTTAATTTCTGGGGCAAAATCAGGAATAGTAAATACCCTTTCTATAGCTTGGCTATGATTAAACATAAATTTTGCAATGATTTTATTAACATTAGGGATATTAAGGTTTGTTACGGAGCTGGCTAAATTTTTAATTATCCAAATAAATTGATCAACTTCAATATTTTTTGTTATTATATTGTAGTCCAAGCATGCATCGTAAGGAACGCTAAAATTTTTTACCTTAGACTTAGTGGGCAAAGCATTTTTTATCAAACCGTTATAATCTAAAATCAACGCATTAACCTCATCAGGCAAAAATAATACTTCAGGATTAAACGGTGCCAATACACTTCTATAACTTATACTGATATTAGAAAGATGAGAAACATCAATGCAAAAACTAACGTTACTATTATTAAATATGCATATATTTTGAACTGTATTTGGCAAATTTTTAAAAATAGCATGTATATTTTCCATATACCTGTAAATATTTGAATTATTCTCCATATTTCCATTCAAATTAATTACAAAACTTTCTAAATTGGGAAATAAGTTTTTAATTTCCGGAATGGATTCTACATATATAGAAGAATCAACTTCAATTTTTTTAATATTTGGTAAGGGCGCCTTAAATTTTGATAATAGAACAGCAGGCAACTGAAGCAGCTCTAGATTAGGGAAATTTTCTAATATTTCTATCTTAAAATTTCTGGTAGGAGATATAATGCGCATACATCTTAATTTGGAATGTATAGCGGTATCATTTCCCGATACTAATTGAGTACTAACCATTTCAATAGCTTCAATATTTGGGGCTAAATCTTTTAAGTCGACATATACTTTATTTAAACTTAATACATTTATGTTAGGTAAACAGTTAATATTACTAACCGCTTGTAAAGCTTGTCTTTTTGAAAAATCAAGTTTCAGCGCAATAGTTTTTTCTAATGTTACAGGAAAGTTATTATTTGCTATTAAATAATTGCTAAAATTCTCATATTCATCAAAACCTAAAGTTTTTGGACCATCATTATAATTAATATTGAAAAAATTTTTCATTTTACAACCTACGTGATTTAATAAATTTTATTAATAAATGGTAAGTAGCTTATATAAAGTGATTTTGCAATAAATAAATATTTATTGCAATAAAGAGGATAAGTATTTTTCAGCATCTTTAAGGTTTTGTGGAGTACCAATATGTAGCCACTTATTGGGCAGTACTGTAGCTTGTGTAGTAAAATTAGTATAGTATAGCTCTCTTAATGAGAATATGGATTCATTAATGCGATTTAAGGCATCTAGCTTAATAATTTGAATTCCCGGAAAAATATATGGTTTAGAATTAGGATTAGTTTTATGTGCAAACCGCACTATTTTGCCATCTTCTAAAACAAAATCACCTTTGCCATCATAACCAATAGCATTTTCAGGAAGCTGCGCTGCCATTAAACAATCTTCGTTGTTATACGCCTCATTCATTAAGCTTAAAGTTTCTGCTTTATCATTCAAAAAAATAATATCACCATTTATTACAAAAATACTACTGCCTAGAAAATGTTTAGATGCGTTCTTAACACCCCCACCACTGTCTAAAAGCTCAGGCTCAAATATTGTAATAAAATTTGTATTGGGATATTTATTTTTGTATATATTTACTCTTTCCTCAATTTGCTCTGGAAAATAGTGTTTATTGATAACTATTTTAGTTACGCCATAATTAGTTAAAGACTCAATTAAATAATCTAGGATAGGTTTATTAAGAACTGGAATTAAAGGCTTCGGAAGATTGTCGGTTAGCGGGCGCATACGAGTTCCAAGACCCGCACATAAAATCATCGCTTCACTAATCTTTTGCATAACAATACCTTTAATTTATGCTGCCTTTGCCTGCCAATTCCCTTTAGGATCCTGACACCAGTATTTAAGGTCAAGCCCTTCAGCTTTATATTTTTTCCATCTTTCTCTTGCCAGAGCAATACTTGTATCTAAATTACCATCAAAAATATCAATGACTCTGCTATAGTTTTTAGGATTAAAATCGCTTCTATCATTAACTGATATTATTGCGTCAAATTTTAAATTTTGTGGGATTTCATGACCAATTAAAATAGGATGCATCTCAAGCTCAGGATCAGAAATGGTTGCATGTGGCACGAAACTAATTCTACCGATCGACCATAGAAAAGCATCTATTTCGCTGGTGACTTTTGGGTCATTTGTCAAAATAAATGCTTTCATATTATTTTCTAACACCTTACCTACTATCCCAAATAAAGCTTTATCAAATGGGCTAGTAGTAAGGTGGTAAAAGCTAACTTGTGTAGTCTGATTATTCATAGTAATCTTCTACAAGCTGGTTTAAAAGTCTAACACCAAAAGCTGTAGCGCCCTTTGGTGATAAATCAAGATCTTTACGTGTCCATGTTACACCCGCAATATCAAGGTGCGCCCATGGAGTATCGTTTACGAACCTTTTAAGGAATTGTGCTGCCGTAATACTTCCCGCACCTTTTTCATTACTAATATTTTGCATATCAGCAACTTCTGAGTTTATCATGCGGTCGTACTCATCACCAAGTGGGAATCTCCAGAGTTTTTCTGAAGTTTTCATACCTGTATCATATAGCTTTTCAGCAAGTTCATCATCGTTTGAGAACAGACCAGCATAAATTGATCCAAGAGCAATTGTGATAGCACCTGTAAGCGTGGCTAAGTTAATCATAAACTCAGGCTTAAATCTGTCTTGTGTGTACCATAAAATATCAGCAAGAACTAACCTGCCTTCTGCATCAGTATTTAGAACCTCAATAGTTTGACCAGACATTGAATGAACTACGTCACTTGGTCTTTGAGCATTACCGTCTGGCATGTTTTCAACCAGCCCTATTACACCTACTACGTTGACTTTAGCTTTCCTGCTTGCAAGTGTATGCATGAGACCTGTTACAACACCAGCACCTCCCATATCATACTTCATGTCTTCCATTCCGCCAGATGGCTTTAGAGAAATACCGCCTGTATCAAATGTCACGCCTTTACCTAAGAATGCGAGAGGAGCTGAGTTTTTAGAACCACCCCAGTATTGCATAATAACAACTCTGGATTCTCTAACGCTACCCTGACCTACACCTAAAAGCGCACCCATACCAAGTGCATGCATTTTTTCTTCATCAAGAACTTCAATTTCAACGCCGAGCTTTTCTAACTCCCAGCATTTTTTCTCAAAGCTTTCTGGATATATAACATTTGGCGGCTCAGATACTAAATTACGAGTAACCGTTACACCATCTGCAATTGCCTCAAGCTTTTTCCACTCTTTCTGAGCTTCTTTAGAATGCTCAAGCACAATATGGATTTCATTAAGCTTTGGCTTATCTTCAGGTTTTTGCTGCGTTTTATATTTATCGAATCTATATGAACGAAGCTTCATACCTAAAGCAAAATTAGCGGCAATATCATAGTTTTCCGAGCTATTAATACCAAGTGTATCAATAAGAATTGCAGTTTTATGAACCTTATACGCATTTAAAGTTGCTAAAGTTTTTCCACCAAGCATAGGTACGTGATTTATATTAAGATCAGAACGCTTGCCAATACCAATAAAAATGCAGAAAGTCTTACCGATAATATAAGTAAAGCTTTCACCCTTTTTACCATGGAAGCTAAAATGCTTCGCAACTTGAGGCAAACTAAAGCCATTTGAAGTTGCAGATTTTGCCAAATCACTTGGAAAATCAAGCTTTTCGCTAACAAAAACTACATTTGTTAGTTCGTCATTGTTAATAGATGACTCAAATAATATTTTCATAACTCCCCTATATTTAAGTATGAATTCAGTTTTACCCTATTAAGCTCGATATGTCTACTAAACTTAGGAAATTTCTTGACTATTACAATCACTTTCCTAATGCCATTTCTAGTTTACCTGAATGACTACGCCAGGAAAATTTATCAACATTTAACATAGATTCAAATGCTTCTAAAGCCACTTTTTCAATCTTTGGAAACTCTTTATTAGATAGCATAATCAGAATTTTTCTACTTTCGGGCTCAATCATTAGCATTGTACTAAACCCAGGTATACCACCTTCATGATATATTACTTTCGTACCATCAATTTCTTTGATAGTACACCCAAGACCATAATTATTACCCCTGTCTTTAAACATATATTCCAATGAATCTTTCGGCATTAACCTTTGATCCATTAAACTTTTTGCAAAGCTTGCCAAGTCTGATAGGGATGAATACATACCAGCACCAGCACCAAGCCAAGAGTAATGAGTAGAACTTGCTTTTTGACCTTTTACATCATAGCCAGTAACCCAATATTCAGATTCGTGCTGTGTATATTCAACTATACCTGTATTATTAAGCCTACAGGGATTTATAACCATTTCTTGCAGCAAATCTTGATATTTAAATTTCTTATTTGTAATAGCCTCTAAAACATCCTCCAAGACTATGTAATTTGCATTATTATATTCAAATTTTTTCTCTTTTGGATCACGCGGAATTATCTTTTCATAAAACTCTTGTTTTGGAAGATTTCTTAATCTTAAACTATTATCTTCATGTTTAGTAAAATCAGTATATAAGTTCAGCCCACTTGTATGAAGTAATAAATCCTTGATGGTAATATTATCAGGAAAATCCTGCCTATTTAAAAAAACGTTTGCTTGAGTTTTCAGCGGCACTTTATATTTACCTGTAACTTTATAAGCAACTACCGCTGCAAACATTTTAGAAACTGATGCAATTGGATAGGCAATATCAGCATCAAACCACGATCTTTCCTCAAAATTATCAGACATCAAAACCGCACCATCGAACCCATATCTATTAAGAATTTTTTTTACTGAGTCGCGCACACCCTACCCCCATAAAGTTTCAATAACATGCTGAATATACATAAAATTTGTTAAAATTGCAATATACCCGCAATTTTCTATAAATTTATTTATTTTTTCACATCTATAGCTTGGATATTCGCGAAACCTATTGTACTATCAACTTAGAGAGGTTTTTAAAAACCTAAAAATAATCTTTTTTGCAATTAGTCTATTTAAAGGCTAATTACCAAAGAGATTTATGACTGTTTACCAATTCTTTAACTGGAGGAGGCATAAGTGCAAACTTTATATAAAAATCCAAGTGAGATAAAAAATTACAACCCGCGCGAAGATAATAAGTATATGTCTGACAGAATGCTTACTTATTTTAAAAACAAATTATTATCCTGGCGCAGCGGATTAATTGAGAATCAACAGCACATAACCCAGGACTTTGAGTCACTTTCTACAAAAGAAGCAGACTACACTGACGAGGGTATATCACAGGAATTACGCATAGAGGAATCATCTTTATTTGATCATGATAATAATATTATCAATTTAATAGACGAAGCACTAGATCGTATTAAAAGCGGCGAATACGGATATTGTGAAAAAACAGGAGAAGAAATTGGTGTAGCTCGTTTAGAGGCATGGCCAATTGCAAAATTTACAGTAGAAGCACAAGAAGAGGAAGAGCGCCGATAATCGCGCTCCTCCTTAAAAGATTGATTCGGCATCTATAACATACTCTACTATGTTCAATTCTAAATAAAAAATTACATAACAAAAAATAAAAATGCCTATTATTTTAACTAATAGGCATTTTTATTTTAAGTTCAAAATTAACGAGATTGGCTAATTTTTGTCACTTCGGCTTTAATTGCATTTAACTGATCATCACTTACACTTACATGTTTTGTTCTATACATCAAGCTTTTAGGGCTTAATAAATCTGCCAAGTTAGATTCTGTAATATCAGCAACCACATAATCCTTCATACCAGTATATTTGCTAGCTGCACAGTCTTTGTAAATTTCATTTTCAATTCTTCCTTGTGACTTTGGATCTAATACTGCTTTATTATCAGTGATAACATCTTTTGCAGGCATTATAAAGAATGATGCAATAGATCTTAAGAAATCACTTGGAATATAGCTTATAACTGATTTAGCCGTATCTTTTATAGGTTTAATTCCAAAGAAATGGTCACCTTTAGCATAAACACTACCTGCTATATATGCTGTAGACCATTTAGCTATTTGTGCAAAGTGGTCAAATAAAAAGTTATAAACTTGTTTAATAACTGGTGCATTGATAACTCTTGAAGTATACGGACTAACATACCCAACCAGTGAATTAACCCTTAATGTTGTATATGCCCAGTATGACGCTCTGGTTAATGTTGGAAGTAGCGCAGGAACTGCATATGAAAATACAGCAAGTCCAGCTGCAACACCCATTCCAAATCTTACTCAAATGTTTTTACGTCGTTAAAATTATTAGAAGTAACATCACGGGATCTTACAACTGTACTGTTGCTTCTAATAACTTTTACGAACTCTTCATCAAGAACATTATGTTTCATTTTAGATTCTCCTTTAAAAGTTCATTATAATCTTCTAGAACTACTACTTTTAAGGTTAATCTTTTAAATTAAAAACTTCTCTCAAATATCAAGTAGCTCTATAAAAGACTGAATATATCGTAACACCCTAATTTATTGCTTGTCAAACCTTTAAGGCATAAAAAATGAAAAAATCGTTAAATTTATTTTCTAAGTTTTTGATTATTAAAGAAAAATCATATCCTAAAATTGATTAAATTAAATAATCTTCTTCAAAAACCTGGTTAAACACCCTACCGTTATCAAGTATGGCACAATAAGGTTGATCCCATTGTCCGTTTACCACAGGAACTTTTGCATTTAAATATTTATGATCTATAAAATCTTGGATACACTGTTTGTAATACATTTCCTGATCAATACTTCCAATTCCATGACCTATTTTATTTAATAATTTTGTAAGCTCTCTACCTGAATACTCTTTATCAAAATCTTCAAGCGCAAAATCAAAGTTACCAAAAATTGCTTTAATTAATGCTCCCGCACCTAAGTACGTTAAAACCCCTGGTACAACGCAAGCAGGATTAAATCCGCCAATAAGTATAGCAAGTAGCTACACCTGCCGTATTCAAAACTTTTTCAAAAATAAAACCCCATGGCGTCAATTTTGATGAATAACCAAGTCCATTTTGGAGCTTTGAGTGACTTGACTGAAAAAAGTTTGTATATCCATATCTGTTTAAGACAGAAGTATTTGCTATGATGTCATATACTTCATCACGAGTATAGTTAGCATTATGAACATAATATGTGAAAAAGTTTACGTACATATATCCCTTACACTCATAACAACCCTTAAATTTATCATGGGCTTTTATACAAAATTAACCATTTTGTCAAGTAATACAATTTTATTCATTAAAAACTATTGTTTTATAGCATTTACAATATATTATTTATCTGATATACCTTGGTTTGCCGATAGATGGAAGGCATAATACGTGTAACCTGGTCAGGTCTGAAAAGAAGCAGCCACATCATGTCCCTTGTGGGTTTTCGTCTATCGGTTTGTAATTTGTGGAATAGGTTTTATATGCTACATCTTTCTTCGAGAATTGTAAAAACGCTTTTGCTTTGCACATGTCTTACTTCTGTTGCAATGGCAAGTAACCATTCAAAGCCTGATATGGAAATACATTTTTCAGCATTATCAGTTCTTAGAAAAGAAACTGTAGAAATGAAACGACTGGAAGCAAAAAAACTCATTGAACAGCAGAAACAACGCAAGGTTTTTGAAGAGGTTCGCAAAGAAGAGGAGCTTAAAGCGCAGGAAGCTATTGATAACAATGATAATGATATCAAAATCATTGAAAAGCCTATTGTAACACAAGAAATTTTACAAAATAAAACCGAAGAAACTCAAGAAAACAAAGAAGAAATTCAAGTTGAAGATGCAGAAGAAATTCAATCATCAATATGGAATATGTTTGGCATTTTTAAATCTAAGCCACTAGACGATGACGACATAAAATATAATTATCCTTCTTCTTCAAAAAATACTACCGAATCAAAACGCCCATTACTTGCTGATGTGCAAAATAAATTTGAAGAATCTTCTGATATTATTAAAGAAAAACAAGAATATTTAAAGCACAGACCTTTAGAACAGATTAAACCAGATAAAGCAACTTTTGAAGGCGAAGTTAAGATTGAAAAGCTACCGCATGCCGCTCCAAAACATGCCGCAAAACCTTCAAAACCAGTTGTAAAACAAGCTAAACCAATAGCTACTATACCTAAAGAAAAAGATGTCATCAATCTTCCTCCTGTATTAGTTCAAAAAGATGAGCATAAAGCTACAGTTGTAAAGGAAGAATTTAAGAAAGATAATATAATTATTGAGCCTAAACCAGCTGTAACTGATCTTAACCAGACTAAAGTGGAAAAAACAGTAAAAACAGTAGAGCAAAATAACATTCCCACACCAGCGCCAGCAGAAGAAGTACCTGTTATGACTTCACAAGGTATCGAGCTTGAGCCAAGAGAAAAAGTTCAAATTATTGAACTTAAAGAAAAAAATATAACTACTGACTTAGGTATGGTTCCTGCGGTAAAAATGCCTGAACCAAAATTAGAACAAACTCCTATTCCAAAAGCTTCAGAAGTTCCTGATTTAAAAAGTACAACTCCAATTCCTCAGGAAAATACTAAATCACCAGATAAACCTGCCGAAATAGCAAAAGAAGAGCCGAAACAGGCTATGCTTGAGATGCCAAAAGTTGTTGAAGTTGAAAAAGTTAAAGAACCTGAAGTAAAACAGGAAGAACCTAAACTAGATGTTACACCATCTGCAAATGCAACAATTTTAACATATAAAGCTGGTGTCTTTGAATTAACAACAGCACAAAATAACGAAATTGCAAAAATGCTTAAAAAATATGATTCTAAGCAAAGGATTAAAGTTATAGGATACGCATCTGATACAGTTACTGGCGATGATAAAAAATCTAATGCCCGCAGGATTGCATTGCAACGCGTTATTGAAGTAAGAAAAGCTTTACTTCAAAACGGTATAGACCAAATGTCTATTGTTGTGCAGGCGATGGGGCAAGAATCAAATACACAAAGTCTTTCTAAAGACCGAGTAGAAATTTCAATCGAGTAAAATAAGTTAATAAATATGTCTAATAAATTCATTTACGTTATGAAGGGCGTTTCAAAAGTTGTAGGCCCTCAAAAATATATACTTAAAGATATCTGGTTATCATTTTATCCAGGTGCTAAAATCGGCGTTTTAGGCCCCAACGGTTCGGGTAAATCTACCCTCTTAAAGATTATGGCTGGTCTTGATAAAGAATACATTGGTGAAGCATGGCCAATGGAAGGCATCAAAATTGGTTACCTTGAACAAGAACCAAAACTTGATGATTCAAAAAACGTTTTTGATAATATTTTAGATGCCCTAAAAGACAAAAAAGCTTTGCTTGATGAATTCTATGCAATTAGCAATAAATTTGCAGAACCCATGAGCGATGATGAAATGAATGATCTCATTGTAAAACAGGGCGAGTTACAAGAAAAAATTGATGCTGTAGATGGCTGGAATATTGAGCGTGAAGTAGAAATTGCTATGGATGCGCTTAACTGCCCACCAAAAGATGCTGATGTAACAAAAATTTCTGGTGGTGAAAGAAGACGTGTTGCTATTTGTAAGCTTTTACTTGAAAAACCAGACATGTTATTGCTTGATGAGCCAACCAACCACTTAGATGCAGAATCAGTAGCTTGGCTTGAGCAATATTTACGTGAATACAAAGGAACAGTGATTATTATTACGCACGATCGTTACTTCCTTGATAATGTTACAGGCTGGATTTTAGAGCTTGATCGCGGCGAAGGCATACCATGGGAAGGCAACTATTCTTCATGGCTAGATCAAAAAGAAAAGCGTTTGGCACAGGAAGAAAAATCGGAAAGTGATAAAAGGAAAGCACTTCAGAAAGAACTTGAGTGGGTACGCCAATCTCCAAAAGCACGTCAGGCTAAAAGTAAAGCAAGGCTTGCTGCATACGAAAAAATGGCTGGTGAAGAAAGTGAAAAACGTAACGTTACATCACAAATTATTATCCCAGATGGCCCTCGCCTGGGTCAAAACGTTATTGATGCTAAACACCTTACAAAAAAATTTGGTGAACGTACTGTTGTAAAAGATCTTAATTTTAATATTCCTCCCGCTGCGATTGTTGGAATTATTGGCCCTAACGGCGCAGGTAAAACCACCCTTTTCCGCATGATTACAGGACAAGACAAAGACTGCGAAGGCGAATTTAAAGTTGGTGATAGCGTTAAACTTGGATATGTTGACCAGTCACGTGATGCATTAGATAGCGAAAAAACAGTATGGGAAGAAATATCAGCTGGTTTAGAAGAGCTAGTACTTGGCAAAACTACTATGAAAAGCCGTGCGTTCTGTTCAGCCTTTAACTTCAAAGGTGCAGACCAGCAAAAGAAAATTGATATGTTATCTGGTGGTGAACGTAACCGTGTACATTTAGCGAAAATGTTACAAGGTGGATATAACGTTATTTTACTCGACGAGCCAACAAATGACCTTGACGTTGAGACTTTAAGAGCGCTTGAGGAAGCCATTCTTGAATTTAACGGATGCGTACTGGTTATTTCGCACGACCGTTGGTTCCTTGACCGTATTGCTACGCATATTCTTGCTTTTGAAGGTGATGGGCATGTTGAATGGTTCCAGGGCAATTTTGAGGACTATGAAGCTGATAAAGTTCGCAGACTTGGAGAGGACTCTCTCAAAAAAGTAAGATTTAAAAGGTTAAGCGCCTAATATTTAAAAGTGATTTTCCAAGTATTTTAAATAAATATTTGGAAAATCATTTATGGGCATAATTTAATTAAAGTGACAAATTAAAGTTGTTATTATAGTTAAAGTATTTGAATTATGGTACAGGAATGACGAGCGAAGCCTAGTAAACCTAGGTGAGCTAGGAAATGACGCATGAAAACCTCGACTTAAAAAACTATGCATAATCTTGCATATCAATTTAACGATACATAACTATTCCACATTTAAAATTTATTTAGACATTCTAGAAAATATAAGCATTTGACTATCTGAATGGCTTTCGTTGAATTTATATCTATTGAGATCGAATTTTTTAAGGTCTTGTATTTGATTTATTCTGTTTTTAATTATCCAGTTGGTCATTGCGCCTCTTGCCCTTTTTGCATGAATACCTACCGCTTTTAACTTACCATCTTTTTCTTCTTTAAATTCAACTCTGATGCATTTTGCATTAACCGCTTTAAAATCTATCGCACCTGAATATTCATGCGAAGCAAGGTCAATAATATAGTCTGCATTTTGTTTATTTAAATAGTTTACCAGATTTTCACCCCAATACTCATACAATGACTTTCCTAATATGGCTTTTGTATTTGTACCCATTTCAAGCCTGTACGGATACAAACTGTCTAACGGTCTTAAAATTCCATACAATCCCGAAAGAATTGCAACATGCTTATTTATATAATTAAAATCATCCAGGGTATAATTATCCACCTCAATATCTGTATACACATCACCCTTAAAACAACATATAGAAGCTCCATAACTGCCATAGTCGTTAGGAAATTCCTGATATCTTGCATGATTTAGCTCAGCCAGTTTATCGCTTAGATCCATGAGTTTTGCAATATCAGATATAGCTAATTTTTTTATATTATTTACTATATGCATAGCTTCATTTAAAAAAGCTGGTTTAGATTGTTTAACAGTTGGGTAAGACTTTGAATAGTTTAAAGTTTTAGCTGGTGATAACAAAATTAGCATACAATAACCTTTTTCTTATAGATATATAAAATCCCTTTATCAACATCAATCTAAATTTTATTATTAAATTGACAAATTAGTTAATTTTTAGTAAAAAGAAACAAACTTAACAGGCAATACAATGGCAAATATTAACAATCCAGACATACATCTTGATCAGTTGTTATTAAGGAATCTTATCTCAACAAAGAACTTACTTAAAATCCAAAGAAGATTTGAGGGATTATGCGATATTACCAGCAATTACATTGCGGATAATGATTTACTGTCTTCAGAGGCTGGATTTGCAGAAATTATAGAACTTCATAAACCAAAAAGAAATGATGCAACATCTCAAAAATATTATGTTACTGATTTTGATGATAGTAAACTTCAAATACTTGAAACATATGCTAAATCACATATATTGAAAATCACTAATATTTTTGAGAAAATTGCTTATAGTTTAACAGGCTATATTCGCTTTGGCGTATTAAATATATTTGATAAAATAAAAATAGCATTTTCAGGATCTGAAATAATCGATACTACAGCATCAATTCTTGAGAAAAAATTTAAACCAGGAAAATATATAAAATTTTCAATAAGCCGAAATTTAGCTAAACTTTTACCTTATCATGGTCACTCTATGCTTTTATATTGTAAGCCAGCTGCAAATGGAGAAAAAAGATTTACATTCTATGATCCTGACAGAGGCATTTTAAAAGATTTAAGCAGTAGAGACCTTGCCCAGAATATGCACAACATATATGCTGGCTATTCAAGTTACTATTCCAGAAGCAGCTTTATAAACAAACTAAACGGTACAAGCTTTTGTTTAATTGATCAGGAAAAATTTCTGAAAAGCTTTTCTAATGTTGATTATGAACTAAGTTATTTAAGGCTTGCTATTTCATTGACAGTTTCATGCTTAATTGTAGCAACTTCTCTCTATTGTGGTATGGGTGCATTACTATCATTACTTGCGGCAGGGACAATTAACCCAATAGGAAACGTTTATAATAATTTTTTCGGAGATAAAAAAATTACTCCAAATCATAATCCTCCAAAAAACATAATACATAATGTTCATAACCAAATTTGGAATGTCTTGCCAATGCCTTTCACACCAAAATGGGCTTGGAAAGTTGATGAATCTCATTTCCAAAACGCTAAAAAAAGCAAATAAGTTGAATTGCACTTTTAAAAATCAATCTTAAGCAAAAAACATTTTGCGGTTTTTAAATAAAATATTAATATAAGCCTAAATTAATTAAAATTTGGGCTTATTTATGAAAGTAAAGTTAAAGGATTTTGTTGAAAAAGAAGGTTATAAGGAGTTAAAAAAGGAATTTTCACCTCTTTCAGGAAAATTTGCTGAGGAGTATAAAGACGGTCTCGAACAACTTAACGAGGCTCTTAACCTAGCAGCATTTTATGGTAACTTAGAGGCTGTTAAGTTACTTTTAGAACACGGAGCAGATCCTTCATCCGCTATATACTCTGCTACAAAAGCAAATAACCCTGACTGCGTCAAATATCTTTTAGATAAAGGCGCAAACCCAAATGCTTTAGATGATAAATCTAATAATTCTTCATATACTATTTTACATCATGCTATAATATGGAGTTATCAACAATGTGCAGCTTACATTATTGCAGCAGGTGCAAACCTTGAAACTTTAAATAAAGATAATTTAACACCATTATCATTTGCAATAAAACATAACAATTTTGACATTGCTTGTATTTTAATACTATTTGGTGCTAACATACAACAAACAGAAAATTTACCTAAAATTTTTGATAAGCTAATAAACTCTCATGATCCTGTAAAAGCTGCTAGACACCATATTATTAATCTTGCGATTCATAGCAATAATGTACATACAAGAAATACTATGTCTTATATTATTGGACACTACGTTAAACTGCATAAAAGCCCAAAATTCATTAAAGCCATTGAAGCTGAAAACTATGAAGTTATTTTAGATCTGATTGAAGATGCTAGTCAGGAAATAAAAAATAAAGCATTGAAAAAAGCTTTGCATCAAAACAAGCCAATGCTTGAGAATATTTTGATTTGTTATGGCGCTGTAGATCCTCGTAATCAGTCTGATGCAAAACCTATAAATATCGCTAAAAGAGAAATTATTGAAGAAGCTTTATACAATAAACAAGGTCTTCAAAAAGAGATGAAACTTGTTATTAAAAAAATGAAGGAAAAGTCAGATCTTATGGAGTCAGCACTAAAATCTGTTAATTTGCAAAAAGAGTGGCGCGATATATCAGTTTATAGTGCTGGTAGCAAAACCGCAGAGGCTGCATTACTACTCTAAAGCTTGCAGCCTTTAACAGTTTAATATATTTAGTTTCTAACGGTTTTTAAGAACTCTTCCGCACCATCTTTAAGAGTAATGATTTTATCATTAATCTCCTGAGATATCTGGGTTAGCATTGAAATTGAACCTGATGTTTCCTCGGCTCCATTTTTCACATGGCTTATGTTTGTAGTAATATCGTTAGTACTCATAGCTGTTTTTTGTACGTTTGATGAAATCTCGTTTGTAGCTGCCGACTGCTCTTCAACAGATGTTGCAATTGACGAAGATATTTCATTAATTTCATTGACTACTTTAGCAACTGAAGCAATAGAGTCCACCACCTTTTTTGTAGAATCCTGAACGCCTTTAATTTGAAGAGCGATCTCTTCCGAAGCTTTTGTAGTTTGGTTTGCAAGTGCCTTCACTTCATTTGCAACAACCGCAAATCCCTTACCTGCCTCACCTGCCCTAGCGGACTCAATGGTTGCATTAAGAGCAAGTAAGTTAATTTGCTCGGCAATTGCCATAATAATATCAATAACCTCACCAATTCTTTCAGCTTTTTCAGAAAGCTCTGCTATTGTCTCATTCGTAGATTTAGCTTCTTGTACTGCCCTGCCAGAAATTTGGTTAGAATGATTTAATCTTTCGCTAATTTCACGAACAGATGCAGATAATTCTTCTGTTGCAGAAGCTACACTATTCATATTTTGCGATGCTTTTGTAGAAGATTCTGTAACAGTAATAGATTTTTTAGTAGTCTGAGCAGCAATTTCTGACACTGTTGTAGCATTATGCTTAAGGTTTTCAATAGCATTGTATAAATCCTGAACTACACCACTGACGCTGCTTTCAAATTTATTTGCCAAGTTTTCGATTTTAGTAACTACGACAATTGTTACCATTAAACTTAAAATTGTTCCAGTACTATCAAAAAGCGGAGAAATTTGAATATCAAACATTTCTTCTAAATATTTAGCTCTTATTTTAAATGGCAGTTTAGTATGATCACGGAAATTAGTATTGCTATCTATTTTAGAACCTAAAAAGTCATAAATAGTACTACCCACAAGTTTATCAGCTGGCACTTTAAGAGCTGACTCAACTTTTTTTAGTATATCAGCGGTAAATTTATTGATATATGTAATATTGAGTTTTTCACTAGCATCAACAAGCATTACCCCAACAGGTAAGTCTAAAAGCACAGCAGTAAGCTTTTGAATTTGTTTAAGATTATTTCTTAATTTCACAGATGATCTAGCAAGCTCACCTGTTTCATCTGGAACTTCAAGACCATCAATCTCAATATTAGCATTACCATCTGATAACTGACCAATATTATAAACAGATTTTCTAAGACCTTTAATAATATTTGAGAATAAATAATAATAAATTGGAACCATTACAAGTAAAGTTGTAAGAAGCACTACAATTTGAGTATACTTTGTTTTTTCAATTGCAGCTTCTACATTATCATCTAATGCTCCTAAAGCATTTTTAACCTCAGAATCGAAGTCACTTAGCATAGCTTTAAGTTTTTCAATAATATCTTCTACACGATCACTAGCCTTATAAACTATATGAATTTCACGTTGCTTTAAAGCTGGTATTATCTCATCTCTTACATTTTTAATGTATTCCTGAAAATGAATATAAAGTTGCTTAATTTTCTGTTTTTCTTTCTCATCGCTTTGACTATTTAAAATTTCATTAAATAAACCTCTGATGGCGTCAGCTTGCTTAAGGGCATGCATCATTGTATTGGTTGAATCATCAAATTCATTTTTAGATGCTTTTACTAAAGCCGATTCGTATGTCATAGACATATTTGAAAGCGCAATATTAATATCTTTTAAATTTACAACGTCATGGAATCCGTTAATAAGCTTACCTGTTTCATGACTTATTTTATTTTGTAATATATAGGAATATACGTTTGCCGCCGTATAAACAACTAATGAAAATACACCTGCAATGACTAGTTTACGCGCTAAATTCATAATAACTAAATCCGTTAATATATTGTTGTATGTATTTTAAATTATTAAATATATTAACCAATACGTCAAATAAAACTTTACTAATTTATAGTTAATTTAGCCATAATCGACTTTATTTCAAACAACGCAGGCTCTGGCAACAACTCCTCTAAAGCCGACAGTTGATTGTCAAGAAGCGCCCTTCTAATATTGGTTGCGCTGATCTTATTATAATTTTCTACTTCTACCAAGTCCCATTCAGGGAAAATATTTAGATAATAAGAACTTTCGTCTTTAAAGTAGCCAACAATCGCTATTTTAGGCATTTCATCTGAATTTAGCTTAATATTGGATGTTATAGTATAGACAACTGATAAAGCTATTTCTCGCCATTCTTCATCTGTTTTAGTATCTGCAATAGGTTCTATGAAAAGTTTTTGATAAGGCTTAAGCTTAACGCATTCTCTTATCATTGCCTCTCTTTCATTAAAATTCATAGGATTTTTGATAGTTCTTGATTCCTGAGCTGACCCACATAACATAACCAAATTATTTGAAAGCCTGAAAGCATGCTCAATTAAATGTATATGTCCGTAATGAAGGGGCTGAAATCTACCGAAAAAAACGACTAAATCATATTTTTTGTTCATTATACTTCCTATAAATGGTGAAGCTATGCTAATAATGATAAAGCTAAATTAAACATATAAATAGAGAATTTACTAATTTTTTAACCAAATACATGACTTATGCGTAATACTGCGACATAAATACAACAAAACTAGGTGGCACAATGCTTAAAATTACAAGCTGGAATATAAATTCAATTAAACAAAGAACTCAAAACCTTATAGACTTTATTAACCTACATGAACCTGATATATTGTTACTTCAAGAGACAAAATGTGAGGATCATAACTTTCCGCATCCTGAGCTTGATCATCTCGGCTATCAAATAGTTACTAAAGGTCAGAAGTCTTATAATGGGGTAGCCATTTTATCAAAACATAAAATTGATGAAGTAATTTATGAATTTGAAGATAACCCAGATCCATTGCAAGCCAGATATATTGAAGCTGTGATCAATTATCATTCTAAGGTTATAAGATGCGCAAGTATTTATGTTCCGAATGGAGGTGAAGTAGGAAGCGACAAATTTGCTTATAAACTTGCATTTTTAGACAGCTATTATAATTATCTAGCTCAAATCAGACAATGGGATGAAGATTTTATATTAGGGGGAGATTTTAATGTTGCTCCAACTGATATAGATGTACATAATCCGAAAATATTAAGTAACACCACATGTTTTACTAAAGTCGAAAAAAACAAGTATTTTAGTCTTCTTTCTCATAATTTGGCTGATAATTACCGATCTATAAATCCTTATGGAGAAGAATTTACATGGTGGGACTACAGAGCTGGAGCGTGGCAAAATAACAACGGCATGAGGATTGATCATATACTTACATCTTGTGGGTTGACTAATTGTCTTAAACAAGTAATTATTCACAAAGACGAGCGCTCTAAGGAAAAACCCTCGGATCATGCGCCGATAACATCATTTTTTAGTATAAAATAAGGAATCATATGACAGAAGTATTAGACACATACACCGTATCAGCAGAACAATTAAAACAATACGTAGCAAGAATTCAGCGCTTAGAAGAAGAAAAAAGTAATATTGCCGAAGACTTAAAAGAATTATATGCAGAAGCAAAAGGCAATGGCTACGATATTAAAACTCTTAAAAAAATTATTCAAATGCTGAAGAAAGACCGTCATAAAATCGAAGAAGAAAAAATGTTACTTGAAACATATATGGATGCTTTGGGGCTATAATCTAAAGTAAAGGGTTAGGAGTTTTAAAATATGTTAAGTTCGACTGATAACACAACCACAATGAGAGACAGCGCAAGACAATTTAACAACAGTAATGAATTAATTGAATCATGGGCAAAGCTTTTTGGATTAGAGTTTTCATATTTTACCAACAATAAACTCCTACCTGTGTGGAAATTTAGACCAGAGGAAATCGCAAGAAAAGTTGAATCTTTAGGCGCAAGCTTAATTAACAGAGATGTTCAATTTGAAATAAAATTTAACCAGAATATTGCATTTGCATTTTTTAAATCTAAATTACATCAATACAATATTACTTCATTAAATAACGCCACTATATTTGTTGATTACAATAGCATGCTTTCAAATATATCAAATGTTTTAGGCATAGGTAGATTATTCAATTTTAAAAACTTTACAAATTCAAGTGTATTCAACGAGCAGCAAAGGCAAAGCTACATGCAAATGCATAGCGAAATTGCTATAAACCATTATGCTTTTAATGTTATTGCACTATATTTGGCAACCCATAAGCCAACTATGACACTTAATGAAATTTACGGCAAAGTAGACAGTTATGGTGATAATTTACTTACTTTTTTAGCAAGAAATTTCCCATTAGCATTTTCCTATTCTCTTTCATTACTAGATAAACATAAAAGCTATCAGTTTATAGACGGCTCAAGTTTTACTGCACAAGAAGACTTTGCTGAATGGCAGAACACACCACTTCTTGAATGCGCAGAAAGGCTAGAAAACGAAGGGGATAACGAAGCTATATTTCTTGAACTTTTAAGATTCAAACCTTCATTGCAAACAATTATAGTAAGGGGTTCAACGCAGGAAAAAAGTTTGAATACAATCCAGCTTCTATTTGAAAATAAAAAGCTTTTCAACTATTTTACATATGAGAGGTTACAAAATAATCCTTATATATTAAGTGCAATAGCCAATGAAGTTTTAGGATCAACGAATCCTAAATATCTGGAGTTTTTACTATCATCTGCGTGCATGGATGATAATATAAATTGTCTATCAATGTTAGTACTTAACGAATGTATAGGTTTATTTTGCTATATTCATTCTGCTCAAAATATTCTTGAAGGTGTAAAAAACATATTGCGTAATGGAAGTGGGTGTCTGTTTAATACAAATATAGAACCTACCTCTAAGAGCTTAATAACGTTAGGGAATATTTTTACATTCAATGACGAATTGATTAAAGCTGTACAAAAAAGTGAGTTACAAAATATCAAGCTTTACCTTACCCATAAGGCATGCCCAAGTATTTTTATAAATTCTGGTTCATATTCCGAGCCAATATATACTACGCCATTAATTGAGCTACTTAAAAAACCTGATTACATGAATATTAGCGTTCTACAAGATCTGCTTAATAACAACAAATGCCTTTTGTTTAAAGCACCAAACGGTGACAATATATTACATATACTTATAAAACATTTTGAGGGTGATGATAAATTTCAGATACCCTTTAAAGCATTAATTACTCTAAAAGCAGCTCAAATAATTTCATTATTAAATATGAAAAATAGCAATGGTGAAACCCCTCTTCATTTACTTGCTAGTTATAATTATTCTTTTAAAATTTTTGCAGAAATATTGCATCCTGATATCAAATCTAAAGTTAAATTTAAATCAACCAATGATCAGGGATTAACACCCTTTATGATTTTGGCGCAACAGGAACAGCCCGATTCAACTATTTTATATGAATTATTTACCTTATCTAAGCCTACATTGCTTGATAATCAAAACAATACAGTTCTGCATTTAGCTGCTTATGCAAATAATGCCAAAACCTTTATAGAACTGGCTACATATTTTAAAAATTTAAATATGTTAGATGAAATGCTTGATAAGTTAAATATTCACAACCAAACAGCATTTGATATAGCGCAATATTCTAAAAACTATAAAATTATCGATTTTTTAAACAATAAAAATCTACAAAATTTATATCAGGTCTCTTATAGAGATTTATCATTTGGACAAAGTGCTGATCAATCAGCTACGTTACCCCTGACAAAATCAACGTATAATATTGACTTTTAATACGTTTTTTATGGTTTATATACTTAAATAAACCAGGAATTTATTTAAGTATATAAATGCATTAGATATTAAAACTCATAAACTTTTTCTACTTTACCTAACTTTCTTAAAAACGTTACAAGCGAATCTCCTGTGGCTACAGAGTACTCATTTTTCTTTTTCTCTTCATTAGGGTGGTCAGAAAAAACTATATGTGCTTTAAACATAGCCCCAACCTTTTCTGAAGCGCGAATTTTAACTCGCTGCGGAATATAACCCATGCTTTTAAGCATTTGCTGCGCCTCATACCTATTAGTAACATTGGCATTAAGAGCCATTACAGTAGTCTCTAAAACCCATTGATTACTATTTTGATATTGAGTAGCATATGGATACGCAATCATACTATAATGAGGATTATGTAATTTTAAAGCTTCCTTTGTTGTTAAAATTTGCTTAAGTCTTACTTGCAAATCAGCTGTTGGAGCAATAACTACTGTATTCATATTATGCAGGCTGTCTAAATAAAAATTCATCAGTCCCTGAGAGTAGATACTGGAATCTCCAGTATCACACTCGTTTAATAAATGAATAACGTCATAACTATCACCGTTTCTAACGACAAAAGCTGAATGAGTGTATTTAACACCATGTTTCATGGCATTGATACCAACTCTTGCAATAAAAAATACATCGTCTTCCTGATTTTGATCCAGAAAAGCCTTAAGCTTAATTGCCGTATTAGAAGCTTCTTGCATTATATTACTATTCGCTACAAACTCTGCATTACAGGTACTTCCTGCATTAGCAGTATTTGCAAGCAAAATGGCAAGGGAAGCCGAAAGTACATTTTTCATGACAAACCTCTTAAGTAAGACTTATTTTAATTTATCAGATTTTAAAATGCTTCTGCCATTTTCATTAGGAATGAATGCAACTGCTTCATCACCAATCTCAAGGATATCACCACCATCTGTAGAAATTACACGAGCGTTCTTCCCCGATGATTTAAGTAAGTATTCCATTTTATGGCTTGCAACTCTAAGACTCACTTTTGCAGAATCTGCCGCACTCACTAAAACAATATTAGCATGCTCACCTGCACGCTCAATTGAATCTACTGTCCATCTGGCACCAGAACGTAATTTTTCAACACTACCTTCAACGATATCTTCTGCTGTTAAACCTTTCATTTTTGCAGCAGCATCAACTGATTTTTCTTTTATATCATGACCAACTTCCATTGTTTTATCTTTGGCTTTATGACCCATTTCTGATGCTTTATCGCCCCACTCTTCTAACTTTTCTTTGGTTGCATCTTTAACTTCAATAGCCTTTTCTTTGGTAGCATGACCTGCTTCTACAGCTTTTTCTTTAACGTCATGACCAACTTCTATTGTTTTGTCTTTAGCTTTATGACCCATTTCTGATGCTTTATCGCCCCACTCTTCTAACTTTTCTTTAGTAGCATCCTTAACTTCAATAGCTTTCTCTTTAGTAGCATGACCAGCTTCTTTTGCTTTTTCTTTAGTTTTATGACCTAATTCTACAGCTTTATCTTCTGTTTTTTCGATAATACCTTTTTCGTCTTTTTTATCTTTTGAAAACCAGCTTGCCTGTGTTAATGCTGAATAACTAATTGTTGAAATAAGCAATGCAATTGTAGTTGTAGTAAGTTTCATAATAATACCTTTAATAAAATTATCTTAAAGACTTCCTACGAAAGCTTATTGCAATAGATTTATATCATGACTCTGTGAGTCTATCCTAAATGGAGGGCAATTTTAGTATTTTTTAAGCCATTTTAACTGTTTTATCAAAGTAGCTAAAAAAATTCTAGGAATAATCTCCCATTTATTCTTGCTATAATCTATTTATCAAAGCAGATTCCGCAAGATCTTCTAAGTTGATATTAATACTATAAAAATGTTTGGCAATAGAAAATTTTAGAAAATCTTTTTGCAGTTAGCTAGGCAACCAAAATATTTACTTATAATTTACACTTATTTAACACAAGATTATTTTACCAAGTGAACCAATAAACCTGGAATAATTTCGCCTTTTTCTTTACGAAGATTAGTATGTATAATACTATCAATTTTAAAACCAAAATTATTTGCTAAAAGTCTAATATATTGCTCAGAATGACTATACCTGGCACTTTCTTTAATAAGCTTAAAATTACTTTCATTGTCTAGTCTTTCAATTGAAAATATAAAAGAACCTGAATCTTTTAGTACATTGTGTGTTGATTTAAAAATATCCTCTAAATCACCAATATACACAAATACATCTGCTGCTATAACACAGTTAAATTGTTTTTTATTGGTTTTGAAAAAATCTTCAATTGAGCTAAGCCTTAATTTTGAATATATTTTACGACTTTTAGCTATCTCAAGCATTCTTTCTGATAAATCAATACCATAAAACTGAATTGGCAATTGATTGTTAGCGATTTTATTGACAATCTTTTCTGCTACCATTCCTGTGCCACAACCTAAATCCAGTACCTTTATTTCTAAAAGATTTTTGGGAAAATTTAAGGTATTGAAAATATCAGCTATACTATCAGGTGTTTTGTATTCCAGAACATCTGTTAAGTGCTTATCAAATGTTGCTGAGTAAGAATCGAAAAGTCTTTCAATATATTCTTTTGGGGCGATATCAACCTGCTCACCTTTTAAAAGCTTCATAAAATAATCGGCAACAGTATTATTTACATCTATTTTTGCTGCATTCCCAAAGAAATTTTCAGCCTCTTTATATTTTTGCATATTAAAATATAAAGAACCAAGACTATTTAAAGCTCTTACATTGTAAGTATCATATTCAATGGCTTTTTTATAAGCTATTTCAGCATGAGCATATTGCTTCATTTCCTGAAGATATATTCCTAAATTGCACCAGTATTTAGAGTTCTGCAAATCTTCCTTTATGGCCTTCTCAATAAGCATTTGTGCTGCAACCAGCTCATTTCTTTGAAACTTAATGACAGATAAAATATAAAGCATTTCATGGTCAAAAGGATTAAAGCTAAGTAGTTCCATTACTAAATTCTCAGCAGCTTGATAGTCACCTTTTTCCATATAAATATGGATATTTGATTTAGTATTATCTACTAACTGGTTTACGCTATTTGCATTTTGCAACATATATCACTTACAAGACCGTAAATTCGGCTGTCCTCATTCCAATTATAACTATCTATTAATTTCATTATTAAAACATCGTCTGCTAAATGATCCATAAACTTAGAGATAGACTGCACTACTGTAATAGTGTCTTCTTCCAAATCAGATGAGTTTTCAAGATAAACATTTAAAAGCATTTTATTCAGGCAATACTTAACGAGTAAAATTTGAGTTTTTTGTAAAATTGCCTTACCAGTACCAGAAAACGGATATAAAAAGCTTTTCATTTCAGCTAGAATCCATCTGGACATAATATGGTTAATAAACTCTGATTTATATGGGTTTTTCACAGTTTCCATTTGTGAATAAATTTCGTAAACGTCTGCCTTTTCATCATTTACAATAATATCTGTAGATTCCCAGTCAATTTTACAACCAAATTTTTTCTCAAAAGATTCCATTACTTTTGCAAGCCTATGGTTTACTTTTTTCCGACATGACTTAACCGTAATAACAAATGTCTGAACCAAATAAAAAATATCATTTTTATCATTTTTACGCTCTGGCAATAAATTTAAAGCCACTTTATCAATATGCTCAAGAGATGAATACCACTTGTTTTTTGGAAGATGAGACAAAGATCTTGCCATCATAAGCATCTTTAATAAGCTTTTACTAACTTCCAAATTTGTGATCTGGGATATAAAATAATCATGAATTTTTCTTATATATTCAATTGTTATAGATTCTCTTGAATAATCCTTAAGTACATAAGGAATTCTTTTATAAGCCGTAACAACTTTAGGAAACGGGTCATCCATAAAAAGTATCAGCCTTGCTGTCTCAGGACATGAGAAACCTGCTGAGGCAAAATATTCATCGCCCATTTTATACATTATACGCGGAAAAAAATAGCATGCATCAGCTAGCAATGAAGGGCCATAGTTTTTATGAATTTTACAAAGACCATTAGTAAGCATCATGCAGTTATCTTCTTCATCTCGTTTTAAAACATAGTTAAGCTCAGTTGAAGCTATAGCAACTTCAAGCTCTTTATGAGAGTTTTCATAAATAGTTTTAGTAATTCTATCAAGCTGCATATCCCAGCCTTTACAGCAGGTATCTGGGCATTTATCCCCAAGGCACTTAAACTTGTCTAAAAAGGCATCCTGAATAATGCTGTATTCTTCTACATCCCTAACTGCCATTTTTTACTCTAATTTAGTTCATTTTGAATGCTATAATTGTCATATTTAAATACATATTGATATGCTATCATGTTAGCGGTATCAATAATTATTGGCGCTCTGACATTTACTGTAAGCTTAGACTTTTCGTTAGCTAAACCTTTATGAATTGAAGCTATTAGCACTACAACCGCATTATCATCTCTTATTTGCAAATCTGAGAAACACTCATCTAAATGTTCTTTTTTATATGTTTCGGCTACATTCGTTACTGGTAATACTAAAAATGCAACATTTAAATTATCTACAGCTTGAAGTACTTTAAATAAAGGTAGTTTGTTTTCAGGATAATCAGCCAGGCAGTATTTATGTATTCCTTCTATCCCTAAAATCCCCTCAGGAAAATTGAGTGCTTTTTCTTTGTTGATATGAATTTTGCCAAATCTTGTCATAATAATCTCCGATGTTGCAATTTCCTCATTAAGAATTTTTTCTAAAGCCATTTTTTCCTCCTATCTTAAGTAATCTGTTAGGTTAAGTTTAGATACCATTGAAAAACTTTGGAATGCACCCATTAAAACCGCCATATCATTTGATAGTTTAATAGATGCCTCTTCAATTTTAGTAGCAGTAAGATCTGATAAAGTTGTTGTAAAATAAGTTTGAACTGTTTCCTGAATATCCATAGTTTGTGTAACCTGAGTCATCGCGTTACCAACATTGTTTCTAATATTAATTACCGCAGAAATTGCTTCAGACATCATATCAAAAGCTTCTTCAACCTGCTCTTCTGTTTCAGCTGCCATTACAATATGAATAGCTGCAATTGCTTTTTGAAATCCAAGATCATCTGCTTTAATACCATAAGATACAACAAGTGAATCACTTGCCCTTACCGTTCTGGTTACAGCATCACCTAAATAATAGTTTGCCGTAACCTCATTATGAAGATAGTTTGTGTTATTTACAATATCACCTACAGCTTCCTGATCTATCCTTGCACCTGAAAACAAAAACTGTCCTTCATACCGTGTATTTAAATTGTCTCTTATGATACCTAAAAGCGATTTACCTACTTCTCTGACCGTAATTTTCATTTCATCCTGATTACCCACGGCACTTCTTCTTTTAACCATTACTGCCCTGTAATCCATAAGATTATCGATAATTGAACTCATAGCAATATCGGTAGCTCTGAGCCTGCCAGTTACGATGTTATTGTTGGTTATATAAGAATCAAGATCGTTTATTTTACTTTCAAGGTTAATTACCCCTTCTACTCTTCCTGTTTCTGTAAGATCCAAATATGTGTCTACGGCTCTGCCGCTTGAAATTTGTTTTTGCAGAGTCGCAACACTTTTTTTAGTGTCATTAATATCTTTTATTAGTGATTTTTGTAATGCTAAATTACTAATGGAATCTACCATAACTTAACCCCCTATGATCTCATTGAATCTAACAAGACATCAAATAAACGTTTCGTAGTACTAAATATCGTAGCTGAAGCAACATAAGTATTTTGATATGCCACCGTTCTTGCCATTTCTTCATCTATATTTACACCACTTCCTTCTCTAAGTTTTTGATCAAATGCATCGGTTAAAACCTGTTGTTTTTCATAAGTTTCCCTGGCATCTTTAGCCGCAACCGCAGCAAAGCTTATTATCGCACCAGCATAACCTGCAAGTGTTGTCGATAAAATTGGTAAAGATCCCGCTGCTTCAAAAGTATAAGTCGCAATACTTGCCCCAATAATATCAAGCGCTACCTGCGATGAACCAGTACTAATTTCATAACTATTAGGATTTACAGTATAATTAATACCCTTATCTGTACCGCCAATAAGATTGCCATTATTTGTCGCAAGGAACGCACCGCTATTTATACTAACCTGCGCACCACCTATTAAACTGTGAGAGAAAGTAAAATAGTTACCACTTGTTCCTGGTGATCTGTGAGTTATTGTAAGTGTATCAAAGCCGTTATCGGCGTAGGTTGATTTATCGACCGTACCACTTGTAAATGCGTTTGCGCCACTAAGTGCAGCAGTTATATTACCCATTGTAGCAGCAAGTGAAGCTCCAAGCTGTATGTGGTTGGGCAAGGTTGCAGCAGCAACAAAAGTAAATGTCTGACCATTCATTGTTAGGGTTGAGCCTGCTAGCGGATTTGCATTAAATACAAGATTTGATATGGATGTTTCATCACCGACAATTTTACTTGTCACGTAACTTGCTGATCTCGCTAGTCTTCCTATACTAAATAAGTTAGGGTTGGTTGAAATTCTTTCTTCGACTTCAAATCTTGCAGCGACGCTTTTATTTGTACCGTCATCCACAAACAGATTATTCAAGCCAAAAAAGTGAGAGAAACGTCTGTTAGTTGCAGGAACTTTTAAACCGTTACTGTATGTAAACCCAAACTCCTGACTATCAAGCTCTGCAATTGATATACCTGTTGTTGGCCTTAGACCTTTAATTCTTAAAAAGCCCGGGCTACCTGTTGGAACCGCTAAACCATCTTCATCAACAATTTCTGCAAGCGCATAGTTAACTGTACTCGATGGAGGATTTAATGTTATTTCACTACCAGCAACAGATGTTGCCACGTATCTGTCATTCATTATATTAGGTCCACCTGTTGGTGTGTCATCAATTGTAAAGTTTGCTATACCTGTGGATACATTTCCGTCAATATCAGTTACTTTGAAAGTTGCTGTAAGTGTATAAGGACCACCAGCACCAGCACCAAAATTGGCAGATATTCCGTTAGTTCTTATTCTATCGCCATTCTCAACGGTCATACTCATTGGCAATGTCGTTGTAACAGCACCAGGAACTAAAGTAGCTGTATTGTCATAGACATCTATTGTAGTAACTTCAAAGATAGATGAAACAGTTGAATTATTTACAACTTCAAAGTCAAAATCGAATATACCATTTGCCACCATGTTTGTAGTGCGGGAAGCAATTCTAATATCCTCTAAGTTTCCTAAGCTTACAGTAGATAATAACGGATCATAATAAAAATACTGATTAATTTCATCTACTATCGTTTGCATCTGCAGGCTTCCTGAACCTATACCAGAATCAAGTTTGGTCAGGTCAAGTGTAAGCGCATTAAGTGCTGAACCGTCAGATCTGGTTAAAGGTCTTCCATTATTATCAGTAAGACCAATTCTTGCCTGACCAAAAAATTGCCTATATTCATTACTTGTTATAGATGTAGTACCAGTTAATTTATTTGCTGGGGGCATACCACTGCCATCATTATGAATGGCATTAATCTTATCCCTAAGCATTATCGCAAAATTATCAAGCTGATCGATCATTTTTGGAAAATCAACGTCTCTTAGTCTTAAGAGACCCGCAATTTTACCATCTTTAATTTTACTGACCACTTCACCCTGTTTGCCACCCTTTACCAGAGTCATAGCAGCATTGTTACTACCCTCAGGTGCATCCATTGGAACCACGTTAATATCATTTAAAGCAAGATTTTCAAGGAAAACACTTACCTCAGATACCTGGGTATAATCAATTCTGTATTGCAATGTATCAAATAATGGAACACCACCAGAAGCACTAATAAAGTTTTGACCATTCTCATTTGTATAAACCTTAATATCTATTAAATCAGCGATGTTATTAAGCGTTGCATCTCTTTGATCTAATAAACTTGTAATGTCAGCCGCAGATCCTGAAATAATTGAAATTGACTGCTGTATCGAAGCAAGCTGCGTAATATTTTGGTTAACAAAATCTATACTTTCCGCTAGGTCTCTGTCAGCATCATAACGAAGCTTTTGCAGACCATATGCAACATCTGATATTTTTTGCGCTAAAGCCTCAGCTTTTTGTACAACTTGAAGTCTGATTTCTGGAGTAGTTGTTGATATCTTAACAGTATTAAAAAATTCGTCGATTGCTTCACTTATTGTCCCAGGAAGTCCAGGTCTACCAAGCAAAATTTGCACTTGTTCATTATAATTATCAACCGCAGCCTTACTACCTGACGATGAATAATTAACGCGTAGTTCTGCCTGAATAAATTCATCTAATTTTCTGACTATAGGTCCTAATTCAACACCAACACCAATGTTATCAACTATATTGGATTTAAAATTTAGTTGTTTAACGCTGTAATCTTCGTTATTTGCATTGGCAACGTTAACCGACACAGTATCAAATGCCTTCTTATGCACCTTCATACTGGTTAGAGCTGCGTTCTCTGCTAAACCTAAACCCATAATCTCCTCCTAATAAAACATTAAACCGAGTGATTTAATGTAATTGCCAGACCACTATTATCATTAGATGCAAGAATTGTACCAATCTTTTCATTTCCTACTCTATTGTATCTTACATTCTGCTGAAGTACCTTGACTTCTCTGGCTACCAGCTTAACGATATATTCATTAACAGCTATAGCCTTCTCAAGCTTTTTATGATTTTCAGTAATTACAGCATCAAATTCTTTATATAGTTTACGTAATTTTTTCTTTTTATCTTCTGGCTGCTCACTAAACCATATTGTATTGATTTTTAAATATGACTCAAAAATCTGAAACCATTTACCAAGCTTAATTTTCTCAGGCTGTAGCTTCTCAACTTCTTCAAGCTGCATCAAATCTAGAAATGTATTTTCACATCTTACCAAATCATTTAATTTTCCAAGAAGCAATATAACCTTGTCTATATTATTCAGGTTTTCAATTCCCGACTGCTCTTCTTCATTACCAGTATTTATAGCTGCATTATTAATCACGCTTTACCTCCTGTAATTTAACTAATTCGGCATGAATCATTTCTGTAAGCCCAAAATTACCTGGCTCTGCCAATAATTTTGAATATTCATCAACCATCATGTCATGATAAACCTTTCCGCCATATCCCGTGGAAAAAAGCTCGTTTGTTTCATCTTGCTTTAGTGCTATATCGAGCATTTGCTTAATCATAACCTGAGCAAAATCTTCCGCTGTATCTTGCAACTTATCATTAACTTTGGATAATTTTCTATCATCCATTTTTATGTTCACAATTTGATTTACACCATCTATCATATGTTACCTCAGCTCGATTGAAGCTTGCAGAGCGCCTGCAGACTTGATTGTATTTAAAATTGTAATTAAATCTCTAGGACCTGTTCCAAGCGCATTAAGCGCATCAACAAGCTCGCCAATAGTAGTACCTTTTGGCAATACAATCATTTGATTGCCCTTTTCCTCTTTTGGCTTAAACGCACTATTATCTTTTTTATTGAGCAACTCTTCATCTTGTTGATAATCATGAAGATAAACATCTTTCTGACTTCTAATAACGACTGACAAATTACCTTGCGCAATAGCCACAGGGCTAATTGTAACATTATCCCCCATAACAACAGTACCAGACGCCTCATCTATTATAATTTTAGCGGCCTGATCTGTTTCTACAACCAACTGCTCTATATCTGATAGAAACTGCATTAGGTTTGGCTTATATTTAATTGGCACAAATAACTCTACTGTTCCCGGATCAGATGCCCTTGCGATATCCTGACGCATTGCAACATTAATAGTACCGGCTATTTGGTTAGCCGTAGTAATATCGGGGTTTTGTAACGCCAGTTTAATTCTATCTAAACTATCCATTTTAAATGGTATTTCTTTCTCAATAATAGCGCCATTAACTATTGTTGCATTTGTTACAACAACTCTTGCGAATTTAGTACCATCCGCATTTGTACCTTGAATTCCGCCAATTGAAATCTGCCCCTGTGCAACCGCATACACCTGACCGTCAGCACCTAAAAGCGGCGTTGCAAGTAAGGTACCGTCCTGTAGGCTTTTTGCATCACCCAAAGTACTCACCTGAACGTCAATTTTACTACCCTGTCTTGCAAATGGCGGAAGCGTTGCGCTTACTGTAACAGCTGCTATATTTTTGGTCTTCAGGTTGGCGCCCCTTGTGTTTACCCCTAATCTTTCTAGAAAGTCCACTAAACCCTTTTGAGTAAACGCCGAGTTATTTAAATTATCGCCCGTACCATTCAAACCAACTACTAAACCATAACCTACAAGAATGTTTTCTCTAATACCTTCAAAACTTACTATATCTTTAATTCTCGCCTCTCCTGCTTTTGCAAGATTGCTAAATAAAAGAACTAAAATAAATAGTGTTTTTCTCATAAATCCCTCTCCTTAAACCTTCATGCAACTTTTATGCCAAGTTAAATAAAAATGAAGATTTTCATATAATTCATATACTTACTTACAAAACTAAACTTTTAATCGAATAAGGCAATAAATTTCAGTTTGGTAACAACTATAAATTTTGTTATAATTAAATTAATATATTAACAATTATGTAACCAATCGGTTGTCAAGGTTAAGAAAATGAGTAAAGACTCTCAACATCAACAGGAGCTAAAAAGACTATTTTTGGATAGTCCTGCTATCCTAAATGCGGCTAAGTTGCTCATTAAGAAGAAAGATTTTATAGATACAATCTTAGGCACTATAACCACAGAAAATATAAACTTTAAGCTTTCAAACGAAGAAAAACAGGCATTTCGCGAAAAATTAGCCAACATTATAGAAGATTCCAAAATATATTTGAATGAAGACTATGTTATTCAAGACGTAATTGATAGTCGCCTTGAAGATATAGCCGAAGGCAAAATAGACTCAATGCTTAAAAAAATTGATACTGAAATAGATAATTTATATAAAAGCAAGAAATCAGTTTCATCTTTGATTGAAGAAGGCTTTATAACATTAAAAAATCCAAATGGGAATACCATAGCTGAAAAATACGAGCTTACTAAAAAAGGGCGCGATAAATATGAAGGATCAAGAAGCAGAGCTGGTTATTTTGTATCATTTTTATACAAAACACCAGATAGCGGCGCAATTGAATCATTAATAAATAACAGAACTCAGGAATTACGTGGCGAAGTTTTTAGCGCTAAAGAAATTCTAAATGAGTTACCTGCAACTAATTTATATAAAACCCTTGGAAACCGTGAGAAATTACAAGACTTAGATATATCTGGCTACCCAATTCTTGATAGAATGCTAGATGCAGCTAAAAAAGATGTAATCAAAAGAGATATATCAGACATTAACAGAGCAGTAACAAATGCATCTAAAAAACCAAATGTCGAACTTGACAAGCAAGCCCAGCTAAGATTTGCATTTAACAGTATGCAAATTAAAAATGTTCCTAATCAGATTTTATCCAGAGAACTTGGCATGCAAATAATACGCAGCTGGAGTAAAGATTTACAAAAAGCACTAAATGACCCAGAACTCAGACAACATTTATATATATCAACAAAAGTTAATGGCAGTCAAAGACTGGTAGCCAATCCAGAAACTATAGAATTTTTAACAAAAAAAATGCCATTTGCAAAGTCACTTCTTAAGAATTACCTTAATGACAATGCAGGAAGTTTTCAGCACCCTAATCTACCTATTACATTAAGCGATTCATTTCAACGTCAATTTGCAGAACTGGGAATCAACAGATTTGACGCGCACAAAGATGCTTATGCAATGTTTCATAATAACGAAAAAGCTGCCTCTTTTGTTGGGTCTTTATGCCAAACAATAGCGCAAAACCAATTTCAGGAAGTTAAAATAGATGGCGTAATGCAAACAGTAAGTACTGGCATTGCAGTCGCATTTAAATCATTATCATCTATCTCAGCCGCAAAAGCTACGATTAATAATGTTAAAAATATATATGATGCTTATAAAAAAGACTACTTAGGCGGTCTTTTCCTGCTTATGATTGATAACCCTGTATCATTTGAAATTTTATCTGAAATGGGTGAACCTGCAAAAACATTAATTTCTTTAAACAAAGAGCCTTTAAAACGTGCTGCTGTCACAGGAATTACCAAATATTACGAAACTGAAATTGCAGAGATAAATAATCTTAACCCAATTTTTAAAGAAGAACTAACTAAAAACATATCAAAAGTAATCGATGAAGCTTTTAGCGATAATCTTCAGAAAAAAACAAACCCGCTTCCTCTGCTTAAAGCTATAAATCATCTTTTAACTTCCCTAGAAAAAAACGAAACAAAATCTATAGGTGATAGTTTTAGCGAGTTTATAAGTTTTGCATACAATAACCCTGAATTAAAAGAGATTGTTGCAAAAAATCCAGAACTTATTGAACAGATGATTCAAATAGAATGTGTTAAAAGAAATTTAGGCAGTTCTAATGTCTCAAAATACATTAATGAAAATGGAAAATCATCACTTAACCCTGAATATTTTAAAAGAAATAGTGGTGTAGCTAAGCTTATAGCTGACGCAGGCTTGGGGATAATAAGTAATATTAATGACAAGAAAGAACTAATAGATGTTGTAGAAAAAGCAATGTCAGGTAATTCTGAGAAGTTTCAGGAGTCACTTGTTAATTTATTTGAAACCTTTAGTAAAGCTGGCGGACAGAAAGTTATTGCAGACAACAAGGATTTCATAAAAGATTTAATTACAAAGGTTATAGAAGATCAGCAAAAAACCGAAGGCTTTGCTAAAACAGCAATTGATGCACAAAAAATTTCCGAGCGCATATATAATATTATGTACTCAATGTTCTCAAATGTAAAAGATGGCAAACTTCCTGGAACAAGACAAAAGCTAATTAAAAATGTCGCTAAGCTTTTTAAAGTTTCGGCAAATCCTAGAATAGCCGAATCTAATACTGCCAATATTGAAACCTCTTTATTTGATGATAAAGTATTTTGGCAAAAAGTTGACTCTCTAAGACCACAAGAAACAAAAGCAGAACAACCAGTAGAAAAAGTTCTAGAAGCGCGAACATTTGAGAAAAAAGAAGTAAAACTTGATGTAGTAGTTACAAATGCAGATAAACCAAAACCTATAGCAAATGTAGAAACTCTGGGTCTAAAATTAAAAATAAAGCAAAAAACGCTTGATAATCATTTAGCAGTTATTGCAGCCTCTGGAATAGAATTAGCTGCATCAGATAAAAATATTACAAAACAAATAGTAGAGGCAGCAGCTGAAATCTTTAAAAAGCAATTTAGTAATGAAATTTCCTTATTTAAAGTATCGGATGAGAATGTTGAGCAAAACATTAGTAAAATTATTAAAAATGCTGTAACCAGTAAAGTTGCAAGTGAAGAAAATATTAAACAAATTTTAGAGCAGGTAAATAAAGTTCCTGGAATACTTCGCTCAAATAAAACTAAGGAATTTGCAAGCTCTGTATCTAATCTTGTAACCTTGATTAACTCAAATGATAATAATGCTGTTCTACTTCAATCATCTGATTTCATTGGTCAGGTTGTTGGTTTCCAACTTTCTAACATGAACCTGTTTAGTATACCCAAAGATGATCCTCAGCATACTGCTATTTATTCGACATTTGGGAAAGTTATCGCAGACTGCGCAACCAGATTTGTACTGACTCCGACAGTTGCTAAGCAAATTGATAGCTCCTTACAAAATATTTTATCAGGCGACAACGAAAGATTAGCAGATGGTATTTTCAACTTATTTGAAACTTTAAGACACAATGGCGCAGCAGATATCGCAAATAATGCTGAATATAATAATTTATTTAAGTTTTTGGTTACTAAACAAATTAAATCAATGCAAACTAACGATCCAAATAAAATTATTACCTATGTAGATGCGGAAGTAACAGCAGAGCGTATGATATCAATTGCACAGAAATTTTTATCTAATGATAATGCAAGTGCAGAAGTTTATAAAGTAAATGCTATCAAACTTCTTAGCAAAATGTTTAAAGTTAAAACAACACCAGAAATTAATGAAGATATTTTATCAGGTTCAAATTTACCTAACATGTTTAATACAAACGCTGAAAACCTTACAAATGAGCAAGCAGCACCAAGCAACAGCTTATTCAGCATACCTATATTTGGCGACCTTGAGATTCATGTGCCAGCAGATTCCAGAAAAGAATTAGCTGAAGTTGGAGAACAAGTTGCAAGAATGGTCATAAACTCTAAATCTCTAACTGATGAAGTTAAGTCATTTTCAAATTCACTCAAAAAAATGATAGCTAAAAGACATGAATTTGTGAATAACCAGGGTTATTACTATAAAAGCGCAGCTGAGATGGATTTACCGATTAAAATGCTGACAATAATATCACCTCAACAAGCTGAAAAACATTTAGTGCCGTTTTTGGAAGATATAGTAACTAAGCTTCATACAACAGCAACAGGTGAACTCAAACAAGACGTAGAAGACTTAATCAGCCTGTTCACAAAAGATAACATAGCACATGAACTCAACCAAGCAACCATTTCTAAACTTACAAAAGTTGCAATCGCACTTATTGAAAATACAAACAACTCACCAGAGCAAAATAGAATTCTTGAAAACATATCATTTATTACTACAAGAATGGTTCTTACAGATCCTAGAATATCTTACAAAGTTAAAGGATATAACTTATCTGAAGAAAACCCACAAACTGCGTTTATTAAGCCATTAATACTACCTATTCTTAAATCAATAAACTCTATATCAGAAAAATATAAGTTTAATGTAAACGAACCAGACTGGTATTTAAAGCTTACTGAAAACTTCTTAAAAGAGTTATCTCAAAATCATGAAACTGATAAAGATACAAAAACTAAAAAACTTAATCCAACACAAGAATTAATCAGACTTTGTGTAAATAATAAAAACGCCAGAAGCATAGTGTCAGGCTTTATGTCTGATATTAATTACTTAAATCAAAGAGGAATTAACTCTTATGATGTATTTAAAATACTCGATAATCCTTCTAATGCAGGAAAAATATTAGGCGTTTATCAAAGTATTTACGATAAATACAGCAAATCAATTGAAGTAAGCGACATTGACAAAGCAAAAGCTTTAAGCGCAGTATTACATATTTCAAGAACCCAGCATTTTTCTAGAATAGTCGCAAAAATGATTATGAATTTTATAGCAAAAATTATAGATTTCTTTGCTAAAATATTTACACCAAAAATCGCGTTTTCAATCATGATGAATAAAAAACTCGAAGATCTTAATAAAGATATACCAGAGGGTGCTAAAACAAAATTAGAAGGAGCTGACGTTTTCAAAAAGTACGCAAGAAAACTTATGAAAACCTCACCTCACAGAATCAGTACAATACAAAGGCTCAAAAACTGTGATTTTTCAGATCTGTCGATAAGCCAGCCTATGCAAAATATGAAGCTAGATGGTATTAATTTTGATCGAGCTACAATTGCTACAAATGTTTTCAATAATGTTTTAATTGGTGAAAAATCAACCTTTAAAGGTACTAAATACAGATTACAATCAGATGAATATAAAGATTTAAAAAATAAACTCCAGGCTGAATACCCTACTCTATCAGCTAAAGATATCAAAGTTTTAGCATCTCATACTTCCAAAACTGAAATTGCAAAGCAGTTTGAGGAGAAAATCCTAAACGGATCTATGAGGTTTACAAGTGTAAAAGCAGCCAATAACTTTGTAGAGTCACTTAAAATTCAGAATATCATCTTAAGTCCTGATGTTTTAAAAGTTCTTAATACTTCTAAGCTAAACAAAAAAGGAATAGAAGTAGTAGGAATAACAGGTGCAGAAATTAGAAGCCGCGGCTCATTTGTTTCAAGAACCATAAATAACTCAGGTAACGATAAAGGTAACTCTGGAATTGGTGGTTTATAACTCTAATAGCGTCCTTCTGGAAGAACATATATTACTGAAAGCAATTTCAAGGTTATCCATAATTTCATCTGAATATTTATTAATTATAATAAAACATTTTCTTAGATTTTCATCTGTATAAAAAACCGAATTTACAAAACTTGATGATCTTAACTCTGTTCCTCTCCAATCATTACTAATTGTTTGTTTCTTTTCATTTACATAACTTTTATTATAACCAAAATATCTATCGTAGTTATAGTAAATAATATCTGCATTATAATTTGCTATAAAATATTTGATCATTAGATAAGCTTCATGCTGCGGATGATCTGACTTAAGTATTTTTTTAATATTGTATTCATCAGTTAATTCTTCCAGATCTGAAGTGATATATGCTCCATATGCAATTAGCAGGGAAGATAAATACAAATTATTTGCTCTTATTGCAATATTAAGCGGACTTTGATTATGAATATCCAGAATCTGAAAGGAAGATCCACTATTGATTAGTATGTTTACAGTACTAATATCACCATTTTCACAAGCGTAATGAATTGGCAATCTACGAAAATTATCAGAAATAACAGCATCCGCACCGTTACTTATTAACTTTAAAATTATTGGGGCTTGAGATTGATTACAAGCAAGATGCAAAGGAGTTTGCCCCAGGTTATTTCTGGTGTTTAAATATGCACCACTTGTTATTAATTCACTAACTATATCAATATTTGAATTTAATACAGCAATATGAAGCAAAGTATTTCCTTCTTCATTTGTGATATTTGCACTACATTTTCTTTTCAATAATAATTTTACTATATCATTGTGGTTATATAAAACCGCTTGATATAGAGGAGACAATGTGCTGTCGGTATCAATATAAGCTTTGCGCTCTAAGAGCATTTCTACGTTAGCCAAATTACCTATGGAAGCTGCATATGCTATCGGAGACAACATATTCCTAGATATGTCAATATAAGCACCACTTTCGATCAAAAATTCTAATATTTTTCTATTATTTGTTTTGGAGGCAACATGCAGTGGCATTAATCCCAGGTTATCAACTTCATTTACACATGCTCTGCCAATATTCACCAATACTCTTACCACGTCTAAGTTTCCGCTTTCTATAGCGTCAAATAATGGTGTTCTTTCAAATATATCCTTACAATTTACATTATTATCATATTCAAGTATCAAACTAACTACATGGGCATTACCAGACTTAGCAGCTACATGTAAAAGAGACTTATTGTCTTCGAAAAACATTTCATGAGCATTTGGTAATAAAGTCTGCAAGGTTTCAATGTCTGAATTTAACACAGCTGTTTTAAAAAGATTTTTATAATAATTACTGTGCAGATTATGCCATTTATTACGCGAATAATCTTTAATTAAATCATTAATGTTATTAAATACTGTAAGAAACAAAGGTTTGTTAGTTGCCTTAGACTGACATTCCCAATCCAACAAAATTGTTGTTTCTTCAAAGCACTCAGCAAGAATTTCCAGCATTTTGTTGTTAAAAACCTCAATATGAGGTAAAGCATACTCAATACTACCATATATTATATCTTCTGACCCTAACATCTCTTTTAGCTTAAGACGTTTTGAATCTGAAAGAGGCTCAAATTGCGCCCCACGCACAATTAACAAAGCAGCGTTTGCAGTTTGCCTACCCTGAATTGCGTATTCCAGAGGAGTTTTACCTTCATTATCAATTAAATTTGGATTAGCTCCATACGCAAGACACAAAGCAATATCAAGCTCATGACCAGATACTTCTGCAAGAAATCCTAATAAACTACTTCCTTCCACCAATACATTTGGGTTAGCTTTATGTTGTAATAAAAGTTGCGCATGTTCAAATTTTGATCCATTTAACAATACAGTTAGGGGAGTAAAGCCAGATTTATCTTCAAGATTAGGATTAAACCCATTTTCCAGTAAATACTTTACTATATCACCACTTTTATCCATACCCGCAAAAAATAAAAGATTATGACCGTCTTTATCAGTGAAATTTAAATCTGCGCCGTTTCGATGCAAAAACCTGATCATATCAAGACTATTTACAGACATGGCATAATGTAGCGGTCTATAATTAGTTATAGGATCCTCACCATTGATATCAACGCCATGTTCTAATAACATTAAAATACTTTGATAATCTGATAAATGAATTGCATTTTGAAGATCTTTCATGAGATAGCCTTTTCAATAATTTTTCCATATTAACTAATTCTGCAAAGAATTTTTTATTTAGTCTATTTTTTTATTATAAGTTACATTAAATTGATTACATCAACTTTAAGATAACTTTTTGGATTAGGTTTTATGACAAAAGAGCAACATATTATTACTTATAAATGGACACGATTAGTTTCTACATTTGAGAGCAGTAAATTTTTTAAAAATGTAAGTAACACACTTGAAATATTATCTTTATTTGGCTTTACTAATACTTTAAAAACTTTCTTTAGTCCTTCTGCAGATAAGTTTATATGCGAAGTTATCTATGAACTTCAAAGCGCTTTTGATAAAAATCCAGATAATATAAATAATTATCTTAAAGAATCTCCAGACGTACCCATAAAAAGCATGTTATCCGGACAATTTGAAATATTACTTGAAACCTACATGGGGATTACTAAAAAAAATAAGTTCATATCCAAGATTAATAGCTGGCTTTATGAAAATGGCAAATCACAAAGTTCATTGTACACGCTAGTAAATGCTACTTTATATTCCTATCAGCAAGCCTTAAAAGCAAAAGATCGTAAAGATAGAGAAGAACTTACGGTATCATTTCAGAACTTAAATTTTCTTTCAATGTGCTGTATGTCGTACATATATTTTGGCTCTGAAAAATTTGATCGATATACCAGGAAAAATAATACTGTGAGAGTGGAAACAATAATCAAGTTTTTTCCTCAAATTTATAACTTTATTCAGATTAAGATTGCCGAGGCATCTTTGCACACCTTCGTTTTAGATTACAAACTAGAGCAACAATTTGATAAAACATCACCAAATATAGTATTATCAGTAGCTGAAAAAAATTGCCTTCCGGGCTTTTTATCATCCAGGACTATTCTAACATTTAAGATGTACTGGGCAACAGAATATAAAGACAAAGTTATAGATATTGGCAAAAGCTGGATTAATGAACCCATAAATAGTGCAATAGAATCCGTAAAAGGCACAGTTGCATCCAATCTCAATAAACTTACTGGGCTATCATACTATACAGCTTACGCATATTGCTATTTACAATCATTTCTTGGATCTACCTTTAAAATGGATCACTATGAGAAAAAATTTGAAGATCACCAAAAATGTTTCCAGGAAATTAAGACAGCATACTCAGACTACCAGGATCCCTCATATAGGTTTTTAGATGAGGATTTACTTGCTAGCAAAAGTTCACAAAATATACAAATGAAATTTTAAATAAATAAGCCCTGATTTGCACTTTTAAGCTTAATGATTTAAGCTGCAAAATATGCAAACCAGGGCTTTTACTTCAACTACATACTGCGTTTAGTGTGTCCAAGTCCCTTTTCTAATCTGTCGGCAATAAATACTCTAACAGTATGCCCTTTAATATCTACAAATTCGTAGTGTTCAGATGAATAAAGTCTAGCATCACCCTTAATTTTTACGTAAGGTCCCTGAAGATTTCTTTTTGCTTTTTTACCTTCATCAAGAAGTTTAATTCCATTTGATCCAAACTCACGCTTTGAGAAACCTTTCTCAACTGCGCCGTGTAAAGCAGTTAAAGTGTCGTTTGATTTTATTCTTGACTCATCAACATAAACATAAGTTGGCTCAGGACAAAATATACTGTCAATTTGGATAAGATTTTCAGGATTAAACTCCCAGTTAGGTCTTCTATTACCCCACCTTCTTACCATTATTTCAGCAATTTGCTCCGAAGTTTGAAGCTGAAATTCAGGATCGTTATAATTATACTGCTCTGAAACTGGCATCCAGTCATTACGATGCACTTTCATTCTAACCTGAGAAGATCTTTCATGTTTCTTTTTATTTTTAAGTTGTGAGGTAGTCACTATTTTACCTTTTGCAACTTTTTTAGGCTTGTTCTTTTTGGATGAATTTGCTTTTTCAGAAGCTTTTAAATCCTCGTAAGACAAATTATCATTTTGCTTTGCTCTGTTTTTTGGTCTATGATCTTTTTCGTCATCTTTTTCCTCATCTTTTTCAGGCAATGGTTCTATACCACGAGAAACTGTTTCTACAGGGTCAATATTATTATTAGGACCCCTATTAGACTCTGCTTTCTCTCTTTCAATCCTTTCGCGTATACTTTCTGCTTTTGCCTTTTCTAATTCAATTTCCCTGTTTAATCTTTCGATTTCAATCTGATAACGATTTATTAAATCCTGACTTAACAGCGGCGATCCATTAAGTCTTTCGTTTCTATTACGACTAAAATCAATAACACCTATATTATGATATTTTCTTCTATCAACATACACACCACTTTGAGATATAAAATTAAAAATAGCTTCAACAATTTTATGCTCATCAATATTATCTTTGTTAGCTATTTTAAAAAACTCTTCAAACTGCTCAGCAAATTCTTCGTCCATTTGAAAATAGAATTGCCTTGTATTTGCGTTAGATTGCTTAAATTCTTTTTGCAGAGCTAGCATAAATTTTTCTAAAGCTTCTTGCTTGTATGCGGCTTTTTTACGTAAGTATAGCTTGTTAAATTGTGCAATATGCTCATGAAGTCTAAAGGTTAAACAATTACTTATAAGATGGTTTGCATCTACTTGCTGATTTTCCGGATTTACCGCTTTATTTTTTAAATCATTTAAATTTAAAAGCATTCCCTCAGCTTTATTTGCTGCTGCACCATAATCACCCATTGTAAATAACAAGCAATTATACATATTCATAGTAATTAAAGAAGTTGAGTTTTCGGGAACAAGATCATACTTCATGAAAGCTTTAAATTTATCAATATTAGCGTAAACTTTTAAAAACTTAGGAGTTGCAACTTTATGATCAAGAACTGCATTTTGATCTTCAGCTTTAACTTCAGATTTTTCTGTATTTTGATTGCTATCCTTTTTATCTTCTGGCTTTTCTTTATTTTTATCATCAACTACAGGATTACGCTGAATATACTGCATTGTCTGCATTAGCAATACATACTTTAGCCTATAGTACATAATTGCTTCGTAAGCTCTGTATGCACCGTAGTTTCCAAATCCATAGAATCTGTCATTAACTTTTTTAAAATCACTTTTTTCAAGAGACTGTTGAAGAGCATCTTGCTGTTTTGGTGTTTTGGCAGAGAATATTTCAAATGCAGTTTTTTCATCATCATTTGATAATATTCTAAATTTTTTGCCTGTAACTTTTGAAGCAGCTTTCTCAAGTAACGAAGGTTTTGTTTCTGCTATATAAGAATCTTTATCACTTGACATAGCATCTATAAAACGCTCCCATTGTTTTATTTTATGTACAAAATACTTATTGAAATTTAGCATTGTACCAAATTTCTCTATATTAAATAAGTTTTCATTAAACCATTCTATTCCTGAAACTGGAACAAACTTTTTTGATAAATTATTTTTTTCGATATATTCCTGCAAGTGCTTAAAGTTTGCAGGTGGCTCAAAGCACATAAATTCGAGTAAATCATATATTGTGCCATATCTTTGGGTAAATTTAACTATTGTTTCGGTATGCTTTTGCATTGTTTCAGGAGTATCTTTGTTTTGAAGCAATCCTATCGCTGCATCGCATACATTTATAAACTTTTCAAGTTCCTTAGCATCTAGATTTATTGAGTTTATATTTAAAAACTTAGGACCAATATTTTTTGGTTTATTTCTAAAGTTAAGTTCTTTTTCTAATTTGTCCTTAAAATGTGTTAAAACACTTAAATCCGAACTTGCATATGTATAAAGCACAACTAACTGCATATTTTTTGACACATTTTCTAAGCTAAATTCCATACTATTAATATGTTTTTTTAGCTTGTCCCTTATAACTTTAAACTGCCTCATATCTTCTTCATCCAGCTGATCTTTATTAGCAAGTGAGAATATACGTGCTTCAATTGATTTTGTCTCAAGATGCGTTTTTCTACCTTCATTTTTACTAATTTCATCATCAAGCTCATTAAAAAACTTAATATCAGGATTAGCAATATTATCCTTTACAAGACATCCCTCAAGACTCTCTATAATATTCATACATTTCTTGTAGAGCTGCGGACTATAATGTTTATCAACATATTTTAAAACATGCTTTTTATAATCATCTAAAACAGCTTCAGCATTATAATCATCATTACCCATCATCATTCGAGATATATTAAAAGCATTAGTCATTGAAATAATATGCGCTTCAAAAGTCTCTTTCCTGTTAGAAAGCTGATCATTTAGTTCAATGGCTACATTTTCAGAAAAGTTTGCCAGATTTTCAGGAGTATCTTTACCAAAACAACTTATAAAACCCATATAATATTGTGTAATACTCAAATGAAGATATGGCGTACCTATCATAGATGTATTTTGCTTTAATAAAGGTAGCATTTTTAAAATATTAGCATTTAATTCCTGAATGCGTTCCAGTAGTCTGCTATCTTTTTCACATAATGAGTTTAAATTAGAAGCAGTAAGGATCTGTAGCATCATAAACATAGATTTACAGTATGCTTCACTTTTTAAATGATTTTCGTCAATATCTCGTGTTAGCTGCACTAAGAGATTAATTGCCATGGTCATTTTAGCAGATGAAATATTTCTAAGTTTCTCAAACTTATCTATGCTAAAATCTTTTATATCAAAGTTTTGTAATAAAGCTTCATTTATACGTTTAGCTTTATTTTCCATTTCTGCGTTAGTTTGATTGTTTATTCTACCGTTATTATCATTATGCATCATGATAAATACCCTTTCATTACGTTAATACATTAATTATAACATAACGATCATTTATTCGAATAATAATCAAGTAAAAAATATTAACAAATGGTTAATACACGCAATAAATTAACTATTTCAAAGAGATATTATCTAGGAAAGTGTTTCTTGCTATGATTTTGCCTTGTCTATCCTCTACAACCCCACCAGATTCCCTAATGGCTGTTAAAAATGGCTCATAAGCCTTATCATGCATTACTAAAACGTCAAATTTACCATTTGCGCAGTAAAGAATATCTAAAAGTGGTGAGCGACTAATAAAGCTCGATATTTTAAAGTCTTTAACATATACATTTGATGCATTTGTGAGTAATTCATCAGGAAGTTTACGCTCTGAAACTCTAAGCCTTGTTGGCTTTGTATTGCCTTCAGTGTATGTCTCACGCCATGCAGCAGATCCCTTTTCACAGTAATAGAATTCACGCTGAACAGGAACGTCTATTACTATTGATAAAGTCTCGTACTCATCTTTATAGTTAAGTTTTTGATATGCAATAGCGGTAGCAAACATAGGTATGCCGTGCATAAAATTGTCAAAGTTATCAACAGGAATAATTAAAAATCTGTTTTCACTGTCTTTTTCGCCGTAAATACTATTTCCTTCATTATCAAATACATAGCACTCACTTTTAGCTTTAATAATTTCCTCAACCAGTATTTTTCTAATACGGTTTACAGAGTTTGTAGCAAATCTTAAGGTTCCAGCTTTTGAGTTTTGAAGTAGGTCAATTTCAGAAAAATCCCTGTGAACAGACTTTGTAGCAGCTCTTACAGCTCTCATCATAATATTGGTTACGGGAGAATGTATATCCAAAGACATGAAATTACCTATTTACGAAAAATTATAGATAGGATTACCCTACCTAAGATATTGATTATTGTTAAAAAATAGTTACTATAACTAAAATATTATAAATTTGAACTGCTTTTATAGCATAAATTGATGGATTGGTCTAGTATATTCAATACTTAATTAAAAAAATATACCTTAATAAATTGTATATTAAAATATAAAATAGCTTTTATATCAGAATCAGTAACTTGTTTGCAGTATAGCACTGCAAAGTTTACATATATTGACGCACCAATTTCTTAGCAATATAGATTAACTCTAAAAATAACAACAGCATAATTTAATTAATATGGCAAAATTTTGGGATCAAGTTCAAATTACCCTTGATAGATATCACTTTTACCATGATATTTCATAATTTAAAAAATATGCAAAGTTCAATTGTAATATCCAGCCCTGCCTTTATTTTAATTTTCATATAAGAATTATTATCTTGTTTTAAATTCAGCAGATTGCTGCTCAGCAATTTCTCTAAAATTATTAAAGTTTGAACCTACTAAATTACTGAAAATAATACCTTTAATCTCACTTGGTAGATGCGTTAGGTTTCCGTCTAAAATAACCTCAGGATTAGGTTTAACAAAATACCTAGATACTAAATTATTCCTTAAAGTGTTTTAGTGGAATATCTGGAAGGTTAATTTGGGCAAGAAACTCAGTAAAATTCTTATCGTCAATTATATGGTTTTTTCTAAATTTATAATCAAAACTATTATATTTAATTTGAAGGTTAGATACATACCAAATCACCTTTTTTTACAGCTTCAAACAGCCGTTGTTCTTTACTCATTTGTTATTACTTGATAAGTTGTTAAATTTTATAATAATAAGTGTATGGTTATGAAAAGCTCGCTTTGCAATGTAATTTGCACGCTTAATTAAGATCATCCCAATAAATCTAAGTAAAAAATAGCCGCCCTACCCTAGGGTGGTTGGCTATTTTTCTATCTTTACTTTATGACTGGTAAGCAATGATTATTTTACACCTCAAACAGCTTTTTAATCCTCTTCGCCATTACGTAGAAGCCAGAAATATCAATACTCGACTTTTTAATAAATATAATCTGGTCGTGGTAAAGCTGAATTGCCTGCTCGTATTTCATAACCCATGCATTAAACTTATGCTCAATTGCATCGCCTGTGAAGTTCATAGCCTTTAAGCAAATCTCAAGCTGTATGCTGTCAATTTCGTATGAAAGTGTTTTTATAGCGCTTCTGTCCCAATATGAGTGCATATTAAGTGTGCCAAGTTTACTTTTAAGCCACACACCTTCAATTGCTTCATCGATAAGGAAGTACATTTTAAGCAGCTGCGAAATGTTATATTGCGTTTTCTTAGCAAACTTAATAATGGTAAAGCATTTAGACATTGCATCAAGCATTGCAATTTCAGATGCAATACCGTTATGAACACCAATATTTTCAAGCTCTTGCATGCTGTTTGTATAAAAATCATGTGCTTTTGATTCTTTATCGCTGGTAATCGAGTTTTTAACATCTACAATCACGCCTGCAAAATTTTCAATAATGCTCTCAATCTGACTACTTGAATCCATATTATGAATAAACCATGAAATTGCTAGCTGAATAAAGCTTTGAAGCTTATCAAATAACTTGGTTTTTTGTTCATATATATCTTTATGGAATTCCATGTGGTCAATTTTATCCCAAATGCTATCTATATTAAATATCTTAAACGTAGCTTCAAAAGCTTTAACAAAAGTGTCTACAGAACATTCAGTTTCCGCTGAAATTAAGTGATAAAAACTTACACCACATTTGTTAATAACTTTATTTGTAACAACTGTAGCAATAATTTCTTTTCTTAACTGATGCGATAGTAACTTCTCGCCATAAAGCCTTACCATTTCCTTAGGGAAATAATCCATAAAATAGTGGTTAAAATATGGATTTATAAATACATTTGACGCACAGCTTTTGTTAAATAACGACATTTTTGCATAAGCAAGCATTACCGCAATTTCAGGACGGGTTAAGCCTAAATTATTAGTAGTACGCATCTCCATTTCTTGATCGCTAGGTAAATACTCTACTGCTCTGTTTAACAAACCTTCTTTTTCCAGAATACTAAGTAGCATTGTATGTTCAATTGCCATATCACTTGAGAACGCATATTCGTTACTAATAGCCAGGCTTTGTGATTTGTTATCAGATAAAACTAATTCCGATACTTCGTCAGTCATTTGCTCTAAGACTTTATTTCTGGTATTTATATCGACATTTCCTGCTCTCATAAGATCAGTAAAGGCAATTTTAATATTAACTTCGTGGTCTGAACAATCTACACCTGCAGAGTTATCAATCGCGTCTGTATTAATTCTTCCGCCTTTAAGTGCATATTCTACACGCCCGCGCTGCGTAAAACCAAGGTTTCCGCCCTCACCCACGATTTTAGCGCGCAAATCTTCACCGTTAATACGTACAGCATCATTGTTTTTATCACCAACGTGTTCTGGGTGTTCTTCCTTTGCCTTAACATACGTTCCAATACCACCATTCCAAAGCAAATCTACTTCAGCCTTGAGAATCTCTCTAATTAAAGCATCTGGTGTTAGAGCATTTTCCTCAACGCCCAATGCTTCTTTGATTTCTGGTGTAAGCTCAATAATCTTAGATTTACGTTCAAATATACCACCACCTTTAGAGATAAGGGCTTTATTATAATCAGCCCAACTTGTACCTGGCGTGGTAAATAAACGTTTTCTTTCTTCAAAGCTTTTTGCAGCATCAGGATTTGGATCAATAAAGATGTGCATATGGTTAAATGCAGCAACAAGCTTTATTTTATTTGATAGTAGCATAAAGTTACCAAATACGTCACCAGCCATGTCACCAATACCAACTACTGAGAACTCATCTTTAAATACATTCACGCCCATTTCTTCAAAGTGACGGATAACGCAAACCCAGCCACCTCTTGCCGTAATACCGATTTTTTTATGGTCATAACCGTTCGAACCACCAGAAGCAAAAGCATCATCAAGCCAGAAACCATAATCCTTAGAAATTGAATTCGCAACGTCTGAGAATGTAGCTGTTCCTTTATCGGCAGCAACTACTAAATATGGATCATCACTATCATGCCTTACCACCTGATTAGGGGCGATAATATGACCGTCCTTAACGTTATCGGTAATATCTAAAATACCACGCAGAAATGTTTTATAAGCTTCAACATTTTCATGGTGAATTTGCTCACGTGTTGCGCCCATAATAACTTTTTTAACAATAAACCCACCCTTAGATCCCACAGGAACAATAATAGAGTTTTTTGTCATTTGGGTTTTCATAAGCCCCAGAACTTCGGTTCTATAGTCATCATGTCTGTCTGAAAGCCTTAATCCTCCACGTGCAACAGAACCACCTCTTAAGTGGATACCTTCCATTGTTGGTGAATACACGAATATTTCGGCAAATGGCTTAGGTAATGGAATTTCAGGAATATCAGACGACCTAATCTTAAACGAGATATAATTCTTTTGCGCACCATCTGGATGAAGTTGATAGAAATTAGTTCTAAGAACAGCTTTTATAAAATAAAAGTAGAATCTTAAGATTTTATCTTCAGAAACATCAGAAATACTAGATAAATCAGCTAAAATTTCATCATCAAGTTCATTATATTTTTCAAGATCAGTAAGCTCTGGATGGAATTTGTATTCAAATAGCCTATAAAGCTTTCCAACAATTTTTGAATGAGTCTCTAACACTGTAGCTAAGAAGCCTAGGTGATAACTTACTCCAATTTGCTTTAAGTATTTTGAAATAGCTTTAGTAAGCAAAATCTGTCTTGGGGAGAAATTGGCTGAAATTGACAGAGCAATAAATCTGTCTTTTTTAATAATGCCTTTAGTAATTTGATCAAGAAGACCTTCGATATTAGCTTTATAGGTTGCAAAATTTTCTGTATTAACTTTATTTGATTTAAGCCTAAAATGGTGCAGAACTAATTGAGCATTATCAGAAGAACGGTTAATATTAAAATAACTACTGTCATCTGTAAAGAAACCCATGTTATCGAACACAGGCATTAAGCTTGAAATTGAAAGCTTCCCATTTGGAGAATAAATTTTAAGATTAAAACAACCCTGCTCTTTCTGGCACATGGCAAGGTCATATACGTGCTTTTGAAGCTTAATAGCATCTTCAATTTTTTCAGCGTCAAACGCAACTGACGTAATACCATAAAATTCCTGATATGATTTAGGGAATGAATCTTTAAATTCAGTAAATAATGCCATACCACGTTCAAAACCAAGTTTTGATACCAGTTCATTTTTGGCATCTTCATCCCAAAATGAAGCAAGTGAAATAATTTTGCGTTCAATATCTTCTACTTTAATATCTGGTATCTTTTTATTATCAAAACTTAAAATCAGGTGATATCTGGCAAGCTTTGATTCGTTTAAATGGAGGTAATCTCTGTCTACATTACAACCAAGCTCACTTTTTAAAATATCCTGAATTTGTGAGCATACTTTATCACTAAAGCGCTCTCTTGGAATAAATACGATGCTACTGATAAAAATATCAGAAAAAGTCTTATGAATGAAAACTTTAGTACGTGGCCTTTCATGAAGAGCTAAAATATTTATAGCTGTATCATATAGAGTATCTGCATCTAAGTGAAGAAGCTCATCCCTTGGGAATGCTTCAATAATAGCAACAAGCTCTTTATAGTTATGCGTTGCCTGCCTAAAGCCTGATTTCTTAAGCACTGCTTTAATTTTACTATCAATAAGCGGGATTTTTAAGGCACTTTGGTAATAAACACCAGATGTAAACAGCCCAACAAAACTGTATATTTTATTATTAATTTTAATTGAAATAAGGTCTAAATTCACAGTTCTATGTACTGGAGAAATATACTTAAGCTTACTAATCACAATACTATCAGGGAGTTTAGAGAAATTGTTATTTTCTCTTTCAATTTCTTTATAAATATCAGGAGACTCTCTAAATATACCAAGGCTATTATGCTCACCTGATGCGTGATATCCTAGTAAAGTAAAGTTATTAGCCTCAACCCACTTTATAAACTCTGCATTTTCTGGGCTTGCAATAGCGGCAATTTCGTTAGCTTTTGCTAGCATTTCTTTCCAGTCGTTTACTGCTGCTCTAACATTATTTAAAATGCGCTCTACCAATGTTTTAAGATCAGCCTTTCCTTTATCATCAAGCTTAATATAAAGTCTAAAATACATTAAACTTTCTTGCGGGTTTGCTATTTCCTGAGAGTTCTCAGAATCAATTGCGGTAATCTTTCCATCTTCTCTTTTTACAAATACAACAGGATGAATTACTTGTGAGAGTTTGTATCCAGCAATGTTCAAACCACCTGTTACAGAATCCACTAAGAAAGGAATATCCTTATGATGTACCATAATATTTGTAGCATCTTGATCGTCATATACTTCTATTTTTAGACCGCTATCTATTGGATTACTTGCAAAAAATTCGTAAGCTTTCTTAGCTATATTAAAATAAAAATCGTTATCTTTACTAACAAGATCATCATTAGGAACATGAAGAAAAAATGACTTAATAAATTTACTAAATAAAACGTCAGAACCAGCAATCGAAGCTATTTTTGAAACAACTTCTGTATTATTGTAAGCGACCATTTAAAACCTTAGAAGAATAGTTGATATACATTTGTTATGTGGTATATTCTATTTCAAATTTAGCAAAAATCAATTAAAATGCGCACATCAGACACTATCTATGCTTTATCAACTCCCTTTGGAAAATCAGGGGTTGCCGTTTTTCGTATCTCAGGACCTAATAGTTTAAATGTTGCAAGCTTTTTAGGGTTAAGTAACGAATTACTATCTGAGAATGGTAAAACTTATGGCAAAATCACCAACCCACTTAATGATATAATCATTGACCACGTGCTTGCATTATATTTCAAATCCCCTAAAAGTTTTACAGGCGATGACGTAATTGAAATCCATACGCATGGGAGCATTGCCGTTATCAAAACTTTACTTGAAGTATTATCTAAATCTGAAGCACGAATGGCAGAGCCAGGTGAGTATAGTCGCAGGGCTTTTTTAAATGGTAAAATTGATTTAACTCAGGCAGAAGGCATTGCCGATATTATTGATGCCGAAACCGAAATTCAATTAGTATCTGCAAACCAAAATCTAGGCGGTCAACTTAAGGATTTATACGAAGGATGGAGGAAGGAACTTCTTGGAACCTTATCACTAATAGAAGCCTTCATAGATTTCCCAGAAGAAGATATCCCAGAAGATATTGTTAATGATATCGTATCATCAGTAGATAACTTAAGGAACGACATTCATGGTCATTTAAATGACAGCAACCGTGGTGAAAAAATCCGCAGCGGTATTAAAGTTGCAATAGTTGGCGAACCTAATGTTGGTAAGTCCACACTTATTAATGCCATTACCAAGCGTGAGGTTGCTATAGTTTCCGATATTGCAGGTACAACGCGTGATGCAATTGACGTTATAATTGATATTGAAGGCTACCCGTTTATTTTTACAGATACAGCAGGAATTCGGGAAACAGATGATACCATTGAAAAAATCGGCGTAGAGATCGCTCGTAAAAAACTTACGGAGGCCGACCTTGTTCTCGAGATCCTCTCGCCTAATAATATACAGCCCATAGCTCAGCACGATAATAAACTTGTTGTGATTAATAAATCAGATACTATTAGCAAAAAAGACAATCCTGACTATATTTATATATCAGCTAAAAATAATGATATTTCAAATTTAATAGAAGCAATTAAAGATTTTGCATCTCAGTTTGAACCTTCAGATGATCCAGTCATCACAAGAGCCAGATATAGGGAGCATTTGCAAAACGCCCTTTATGAGCTTGAAGAATTTACTTTAGATCTACCCATCGAACTTGCGGGCGAGCATCTGCGCAGGGCAATGTATGAGATTGGCAAGATTACAGGCTTAGTAAAAGTAGACGAAATACTGGATATTATATTTAGCAGCTTTTGCATTGGAAAATAGATATATATAATTAAGTCCTTATAATAATTCTGGTATGCGTCACTTCTTTACTTTACCTGGGTTTACCAGGCTTCGCTCATCGTTCCTACATCATAATCAAATACTTTAACTATAGCGCTTTTGGGTATAGGTGCTTTGTCTTCCTGTATAGACTTTGAGTATCGGTGACGGTATTTGCCACATGGTCTATTAGGGAAAAATATGAAATACTGCGAAACAATCTACCTCAGGCTTTTAATTTTAATATAGATTGCCGCGGAATGTTAACATTCCTCGCAATGATCGTTACCGAAACTTTGAACTTATACAGCAGCAATGACGAGAGTACTTACTGGCTGTCATTGCGAAAAATGCAAAGCATTTTGTGGCAATCTATTTGTCTGTAAGTTATTATGTATTGCTTCGAGGTTAAAACCTCTCGTAATGAACGTCACCGATACTTTGAACTTCTACAATCCCGAGAGGCAAGTTTTTTACAAAAATCAAAATACTAAAACTACTCGTCTCTAATCTTCAGCACTTCGATGAATGCGGATTTTGGAATATCAATATTACCAATACTACGCATCTTCTTTTTACCTTCTTTTTGCTTATCCAAAAGCTTACGTTTACGGGATATATCACCACCATAACACTTGGCAAGTACGTCCTTACGCATCGCTTTCACTGTTTCTCTGGCAATAATCTTACCGCCAATAGCAGCCTGAATAGCAACCTGGAACATTTGTCTTGGGATAAGGTCAACAAGTCTCTTACAGAACTCACGTCCTCTATATTCAGCTTTAGTACGGTGTACGATTGTAGATAAGGCATCAACTGGCTCACCGTTTACCAAGATAGTAAGTTTTACAAGGTCTCCCTGACGGTATTCGTCCGATGTCCAGTCAAAGCTTGCATAACCACGTGATACTGATTTCAGTCTATCGTAGAAATCAAAGATAATTTCATTAAGCGGGAACTTATAAATTACCATTACACGGTTACCTACATATGTCATATCAACTTGCTCACCACGCTTTTCTGTACATAATGATAGCACGGCTCCTAAATACTCATCCGGAACCATAATTGTTGATCTAATCCATGGCTCTTCCATATGATCAATTTTTACTGGATCAGGAAGATCAGCAGGGTTATGAATATGTAATATCTCACCATTTGTACAGTGGATATCATAAATTACGCTTGGAGCAGTTGTAATAAGGTCAAGATTAAACTCACGCTCTAATCTTTCCTGAATAATCTCAAGGTGTAACAGCCCAAGGAAACCACATCTAAAACCAAAACCTAATGCAGATGAACTTTCCGCCTCAAACTCAAAACTTGCGTCATTAAGCCTGAGTTTAGCTAAAGACTCTTTAAGGTTTTCAAAGTCAGCCGATTCTGCTGGATATAGTCCACAGAATACAACAGGAAGGTTTGGCTTAAACCCTGCTAAAGCTTCGTCACAGGGGTTTCTTTCATCGGTAATTGTGTCACCCACCTTACAATCTGCTACTTGTTTAATAGATGCGGTAATAAAACCAACTTCACCTGCTTCTAATGTGTCACAGTAAACTTTTTTAGGTGTAAAATAACCCACAGTATCAATTGTGTTAATTGCATTGTTAGACATCATCTTAATTTTCATACCTTTTTTTAGCGATCCGTCAACGACTCTGACTAAAATAATAACGCCAAGATATGTATCATACCAGCTATCTACTAAAAGCGCCTTAAGCTTTCCTGATCTATCGCCTTTTGGCGCAGGAAGTCTATCTACAATTGCCTCAAGCACGGTTTCAATACCTAGACCCGTTTTTGCCGATATCATTAAAGCATCACTTGCGTCAATTCCGATAACGTCTTCAATTTGCTGCTTTACTTTGTCTGGCTCTGCTGCTGGCAGGTCAATTTTGTTTAGAACAGGCACAATCTCATGGTTTGCTTCTATTGCCTGATAAACGTTTGCAAGTGTTTGCGCTTCCACACCCTGACTAGCGTCTACTACTAAAAGCGACCCCTCACAGGCTGCAAGAGATCTACTTACTTCATAGGCAAAATCCACGTGACCTGGAGTATCCATAAGGTTAATAGCATATTCTTTGCCGCCCTTTTTATAATGAAGCCTCACAGTTTGGGCTTTAATAGTAATTCCGCGCTCTTTCTCGATATCCATTGAATCAAGCACCTGAGATGTCATCTCACGCTTTTCAAGCCCGCCACAAAACTCGATAATACGGTCGGCAAGGGTTGATTTCCCATGGTCAATATGGGCAACAATTGAGAAATTTCGGATAAGATTAATGTCTGTCATAAGGAATCGCTAAAAATATATGAATTTGTCGCAGATTACCCTAATTTACCTCTTAAGTCAATTACAGCCTTCATATATTTCTTGTGCCATTCAGGGCAGTTTGGCATGGATATCATTTCCTCATAAGTAAGCCAGAAATATTCTGGAACTTCCCTTTCATTTGGCGTAACATCAAAATTATCAACTTTTGTGTAATATATTACATCGGCACATGCTTTACCTGTTTTAGTATCCATAAAGAAATTAGATGTAACATAATGAATTTCGCCAGCTATTTGAATGCCGACCTCTTCAAAAGCCTCACGAATTGTGGCATTTTTAATAAAATCACCGCCCGCTTCGCTATCAATTTGTTCAACCCCACCACCTGGAAAGGCAAGCAGACCGCCAGCATGTGAGCCACTGGGGCGTTTTATGACCAAAAACTTACCCTCACACTCAATCGCACATTCAGTGATTAACATAAACTCTTTAGCCATAAAACAACCTCTTTAAATAAATTATACTTGTGGCGATGGTAAAGCTAAATTTGAAGCATTAACCACCTGATCTTTGGCATCCCGCCACTTTTCTTTGGGCAAATCTTTACGTAACGTATTATTAACCGCCCTGTACCTTGCCATACTTTCCTGCACTTTCTTGTAGCCTTTGTGATGCATTGATGGTTGCCATCTTGGAACGTCTGCATCATGATGATTTGCTCTAGATAGTAATTTAGGGGCTAAAAGTGCATAACTTATTATCACTCCTCCTAATAATTTTAAGCCATTTTTGAGTACTGTAGAGTTTGCCATTGGTCCATATCCCATTAAACTACCAACGATACTTACTATACTACCTCCACCCACTAAAAGCTTTTTAACAAACTGCCTTGGATTAGACTTGATATTATTAACCTCTTTCTCAACAGCCAACTTCCAGTATGTAATTGGATTTGCAGCGGTTCTGCGAATTGCCTTAGTTGGATCTTCTGTTATTTGAAACTCTTTATCACATCTAATCTGATTATGCGCATGATATAAACCAAGAATTAGCAAAGGCCCTACTATTTCCTTTTCCTCGCTATATACAAAATCGCCAGTTGCCAGCCTAGTTGGATTATTTTTATATAAAACTTTAGGATCAATTGCCATAATATTTTGCAATATATAGTTCATGGAATAAAATGAATTTGCGTATTGGCAATAAAATTGTGACCACCCAAAATGGTTACCTCTAGCTAAAAAATCAACAATTTCATCTGGATATCCTGGTAAAATCTCTTTAGCTATAAATTCTATATAATTATCAAGATAAACACGTTCTACAGGTCTGTCATCTGAATTGTACTCAAATTTATAACTAATAGCATTAATTAAAATCGTTTGAAAATCAAGATTATTAATATTTAAGCCTATTTGCCTATTATAAAACGATATAGGCTTACCTATTTGAGCCATCCCCTCTTCAATAACACGCATTGTATTACTGTATATGTCAGTAAACATATCTTTGTGCTTATTATATACGCCACCTTTTTTAAACCAATACACTTCTTGTGTTTTATCAAAATTATCACAGTACCTGTCTAATACCTCTACAAGACTAGCATCTTGAATATTTTCAACATTGAAATTTTTATTAATATATTTAATTGCATTTTCCAGAACAAACTCTCGACAAAACGGACTAACTGGAACAGGATTACGACTCAAGTCAAAAATTTTTTGCAAATACCATTGAATACTCATATCGTTATAATTAAACAAAAAGAAACTTTCATCGTTTATTAGCTTCAATAACTTTGTTTTAGTAATACTCTCTGGCTCTTTAGATAAAATTTCATTTTTAAAGTGTTCAATTACTTTTTCATACACCCAGTTTTTACATTTAAAAGCAGCAACATTACTCATCATTAAAATGGAATATTTTTCTAGTATGTGCATACCCTCGCCATTTGGGTAACCTAATTGCTCTAAATAAAGATTATAGCCTTTAATAATTTCTTGGAATTGACTCTCATTTAAAGCATCATCTTTACCATCATAATCAACGCTTGTTAAAGACTTTTTCTTACTCATTTTAATACCCTTTTTCTTATTATATAAATACACAAATGTATTTGGAACTATTGTAATAAACTTACATACAAAGTTTTTATAAAAGCTACTTACTGCTCTATCTGCTATGAATATTGGGGCAGCTAAAAGCACCCCAATATCATAATTGCTAACATTAACGCCAAAAATGCCCAAACACTTTCTAGTAAAATTAGCAAGCAGCAAACATACATTAGTAAATAAGCTGGCTAATTTCACGGCAACAAACTTTGTAAATCTTAATACTTTTCCATTGTGAATAGGTTTGCTAAGTTTATTAAAAACTACAAATATTTTTGACATTATAAAATTTATCGCTTTTTCCTGAATATTAACTAACTTTTCTTTACTAACGTATTGCATTTTATAATCCTTTTGCCACTTCTTTGGCTTTACTGTTAATTGAGTTTTCAGCAAAACAATTAATTTTTGACTGCTCTATACTACCCTGTTTATCTAACTGCTCACGCTTTTCATTTAAATAACCACGCGCCACAACTATGGTTTGCCCTGATAAATGCTGATACATTTCAGTCATTTTTCCGTTCATTTCTTCAAGCTCTACACCTTGCTTTTTATGATTGGGATACATATCGATCAACTTACTATGCTGATCATTTTGATTATTTCCTATTACAAACTGTTTCTGACTCACATCAACTTTATACCTCATAAGTATATGCACAAACATAACGGGTCTTTCGAATACTGCTTTCATAATGCTTTTATAAGATGTAAAATTTTGATCATCAGCTAATGTAACTCTACCATCAGCTGTTAAGTCATTGGTATTAGCATTTATAAAATCGTCAACTTTTTCAAGATTTAAATTTCCGTTATCAGCTATATACCTTAAGCGCATATTATTATTTTCAATAATGTTCAATAATTTTGCAAAGTTTCTATATAATTTAGGTTTACTAATTGTCTTAAAAGCATTGATAAATGGGTTTAAAAAATTGACCTGTAATATTTCATAGTTCACCCAAAATTCCTTTTTATACCTCGAACGTAATACATCATATGAGTTTAACCAGTTTGTTACACCCTGACTAGTACTATTAGATAATACATTAGTATTATTTAGTAGCTTTACGGGAGCTTGCGCAATCTTTAAGCCAGCATGCACTATTTCATCAACGGGTCTTATTACTGTTAATGCAACTTCCTTTGCCTTTACAAGGTTAGTATTACTTTCTCTTGTTATATAATCAAAACCCGTAGGAATTTGAGCAACCCCATCCTTAATCCATTCGGTAATTTTTCCTTTTGCTAATGTATCTACAGAACTGTAAATTGTAACTGGAACCTTCATCCAATTTGGCAACATTCCTGTTACCCCTTTTTTAATCAATGTATATGTTGTACCAGCAATAGTAGCACCAGCGGCAACCCTACCAACATTATGACTATTTACCTTTTGATTAACTCCACTTAAAGTTGTCGGAACAGATGTTGGAACTATCGGCTTTCTATCATTCTCAGTTACTTTATACCATCGATCCTCTAATTCTGAAGCCCTTAAAATTTCTTTAGATTGAACTACCTCTTGTCTAGCCAAAGCTAGTTGATTTTGCAAACTTTCAATTTGCCCTAAAACGGCTGCATTAACTTGTTGAACTTGATTTTGAAAACCATTTTCATGAGGATTTGCAGGAGGAGCATTAATTATAACAGCCACAACCTGATTCTGCATAACATTTGTTAATATATTGGAAGCTTCCTCTAATACTGGTATATTAGCAGCTACAACCATATTATTAAACTGCTGTAAGAAATTTACTAACAAAACTTCTTTTTCTTCAATATCACGATATGCCGCTGCTCTGGTATACCTTACTATTTGTTCATATGTTAATCTTATTGATCCATGCTCCCTTACTAACTCCCTTGATGTTTGCACCATATTTCGGTAGTGTGCATTTAAACTTCTTTCAATAACATAATGGCTTTGATTAATTTCACCAGAAACTGCATTTATAAAAGAATACAAAGCGTTAATAATTTCATTTTTAGCCAATGAACCTCTTATTTCCCCCGCACTTTTTATATAGTCAGAATACAGACTGAAAATATTATATAGATTGGCAGCGTATGTTGTGTACAAAGCATTTTTAGCAATTGCATCAACTAAATCTAAATCTACGTTTCTACCATTAATTTGATAAACATGAGCATTTGGATTAGTTCTAAATGTATCCCTAATGGATATTTTTAATGCTTCTAATGTTGTATTAGCATTATTAAAAATATTTGTGTCTATTATTGGTTTTTGACCATGCATAATATAATCAAATGACTTGGACTGTAAAAGATTAACTACTATTCTATTAGTTGGAGACTCTAGCAACCTACTACTTGTTATATAATTAACATCCCTTTCATAAACCTTTAATATATTTAATTTTTCATCTAGTACAGGACCTCTTTTAATATCATATGGCTGACCAAGAGCATAAATTATCGATATATTATTAACAACTAGCTGAGATAGTAAGTTTTGAATACGAGTAAGCTCCTTACTTAAAGAACCTTTTTGCTTTAACGCCTCTAATATAGTATTTAAACTATCAATTTCAGTTGAGAATACAATGCAACTTTCTGCAAACCACTTTTGAACTTCTTGATTTTGAATTTCAGATTTAAATGAAAGAACATTTTCATTAACTTTTATTATAAAACTTTTAATTGCTTTAGCTCTACTTATAGCAAGATCTATACATGATCCATATCTAATACTAATTTATAATACGCTACCTTAACAATCCAAAAAACTGTATTTTTAACATTATATATACTAGTTGTATTAGATTTATATTTAGCTTTAAGCTTATCATAGTTTTCAGATATTAGCGCACTGAGACTATTAAAATGTATACATGCAGCATCAACACCCCCTACATTATATATCTTTAAGTGTCTAATTCTTCTGAGTTCATCTATTAGAGATTTTTCATCTGAAATCTGATCTTCTTTTTTCTTTTTATTTCTACCTTGAATAACAACCTTTGCATGCTCTATCATTGGAAAACTAGCTGTATCAAATTTATTTTTTCCCAATAAGCACTCTTCCATTGCTCTAACTAATTTATCTAATTGATTATAAAGATGCTGTTTCCCTTTATAATATGATTTCTTTTCTTTAGACATTTCTTTTCCTTCAAAAATAGCAAACTTATTCACGAGGTTGAGTTGTATCACAAAAATTAATAAAAAGCAACCTTTACACGAAAAATTAACCTATTGATAAACAAGAAAAAAGAACGTTAAGATGAATATTTTTCTTAACGTTTTATTAAGGGTTTTGGAATATTTGAGATAAGTTATTGATTAGATTTACTAATTAAAATAACCCTAAATTGATTTAAACCAGCATGTGGTGTTTGGTACTGGCTCGAAAAGCGATTCGCAGCCGAATACGTTTTCTGCGGTTCCTACACATATGAACCCACCTTTACGCATTGATTTATGCACGTTATTCAGCACCATAACTTTTGTGGATTTATCAAAATAAATAAGCACGTTGCGCATGAAAACAACATCAAAGTCGCTCCCTATGCTTGCAGCATTTCCAATTAAATTATGCTGCTTAAATGTAATTGGGGCTTTAATATTTTCCTGAATTTTCCAGATTTCTCCAACGTTATCAAAGTATTTCATAAGATAACTAATCGGCATACCGCGCTGAACCTCAAACTGAGTGTACTCACCCTGTTTAGCTTTTGCTATAATCTTTTCTGATATATCACTTGCAACAACCTCATATTTAAAGTCCCTAAGGTTTGCATTTTCCATCATCTGAATCATTACCGAATATATTTCCTGACCACTTGAACAAGCTGCACTCCATACTTTTAACTGCTTTGTTTCAGATTTGTCAGTAATAAGCTTTGGTAAAACTTCACTTTTAAATTGATCAAATACTTTAATATCCCTAAAAAATAATGACTCATGGGTTGTCATAGCCTCAATAAGACCGGCAATCATTTTAGGATTATCATTAGCAAGAAGCTTTTCAGACAAGTTCTCTATAGTTTTTAAACCATAATCCTGCATTAAAGTTTCTAAACGAGAGTCAAAAAGGTAAAATTTATCCTCTTCAATATTTATACCCGAGTGCTTTTTTACAACTTCTGCAATTTTAGCATAATATGCATTTTTACCCATCATGAAGCTCCTATCATTTGAATATAAGAAGGTATTTGATCTAGCGGAATCACCGCATTACATAATCCATTATTAGCAACCGCGCCAGGCATGCCCCATACAACACTTGATGCCTGATCCTGTGCTACTATTATAGCGCCATTTTTAGCGGCGTATCTTGCGCCTTCAAGACCGTCCGAACCCATACCAGTTAAAATTATTACCAGTAATTCTGCTCCATAGATATCTGATAGCGTTTCAATCATAGGATCTGCAGAAGGTCTGCAAAAATTAATTGGTGCTGACTGATCAAGTCTTAGGACTTTATTACCATTTTCAAGCAAAACTATCATATGATGATCACCTGGCGCTACATAAACCTTGCCATTTTCAACAGGCATTTTATCTTTTGCCTCTATGCATTCTCTGCCTGTAACAGCACTTAAATTCACCGCAAAATAGTTAGAAAAATTTTGTGGAATGTGCTGAGTTATAAATATAGGCTGCTCGATTTTCTCGCCTTTTAAATCAATGAAAAGTTTATTCAGAGCCTGAGGCCCACCAGTAGAGGCAGCAATGGCGATAGCTTGTGGTTTGTATATTTTTGAATTTCTAAGTGTAATAGGCAAATTTGAAGGATTAGCATCAAAATCTTGAATAATTAACTTACGCTTTGAAATAGGAATATTTTTATTAGATTTAATGGTGTTTAATTTAAATTCTTCAGGATGTTTTTCTTTATAAATTACAGATAACTGCTCTATAACTTTACTTTCAATAGCTTTAGTTGCTTCAATTTTAACTGGCATAGACGTAGACATTATACTGGGGATTTCTACATAATCATTTGCACCGTTTGAAATTGCCTTAAGAGCTGTAAATGCTTCTGAACTATTATCTTTATCAATCGCAACTATAACTTTAATATGGGAACCTGTATATTTTTTAATCTCAGGGAGTTTTTGGATTAATTGATCTATAACTTTAACGCTGGCTATAACAAGATCAACAGTCTCTTTTTGAATATGATGAGTTAAATCGTTTAGATTTTGGAAAGATAATAAATTACTCACCTCACTAGATTTTTTTAAAACCTGCGCTATAAAATCTCTCGTTACCGAAAGATCATGGATAATTGCCACGCTATAAGTTACATCAATCTTGTGAGTCATATAATTATTTATTGCTCGATTAAACCTAATTGAACAAACTTGCCTTTTACAATTTCTGCATCAAAAGGCTTCATAATATATTCATCCGCACCAGCAGTAACTGCTGTTTTGATTTTTGCGACTTCATTTTCAGTAGTACAGAATATTACACGTGTCTTTACACCTGCATATTTATCTTTAAAGCCTTTTAAAAACTCCATACCATCCATAACTGGCATGTTCCAGTCAAGTAAAATAACGTCAGGAATTGACTTAGAGCAAATTTCTAATGCTTCTTTTCCATCCGCGGCTTCACTAACCTCAAAACCTAATTCCTCTACTATACTTCTAGCGAATTTTCTAATTACCTTAGAATCATCTATTACCAAACAAGATCTCATATCAACTCCCCTTTATAACAATCAATCTAAATTAAACACCTTCTTCATCTTCTGATGGAGCAGTATCTTTAAAAATTTTATCAACATCTAAAATTACAAGCAATTCCTCAGTTAATGGATATATCCCTTGCGCAAGTTGCCTCCATTTTTCTGAAAGATTTTCCTGACTTGTAAGTATTTTACTTGTTGCAATGTTTAGAACATCTCCCACACCGTCAACAATTAAACTATACATATCGTCATGTACTTCTATTACTATATTCATTGCATCCTGAATCTGTACTTTTACTGGCAAATCCAGTACTATTCTAAGATCAATAGCAGTAATAATTCTACCACGCAAATTAAGTGATCCTGCAACCTGATGTGGTGCAAGCGGAATAGGCGTAATCTTCTGTTTTGCCAGAATATCCCTAATTTTATTAACAGCTAAGCCAAATTTTTGACCAGCTATGTTCATAGTTACATATTCATTCACATCTTTTTCAACAGAAGCTTTTAATGATGCATGCCCCATTTTATTATCCTCTATTTGTCATAAGTTTCTGAATTACCATAATAAGTTCCTCATGATTTGTTTTAGAAACATAAGCATCAAGACCACTATCTTTAGGATTTTCAGCCACGCTATTAAAGTTTGACGAAAGTGCAATTATTGGAATGTCTTTATATCTGTCATCGCTTTTACAATTCATACTAAACTGATTACCGCTAATTCCTGGCATATTAATATCAGTTATAATCATTGAAATATTTGAGTTTTTCTCTAAAAGCTTCATTGCAGAATCTGCATTTTCCGCTGTTATAACTTCATATCCTAGTTTATTAATCGTAGGTGGAATAAACTTTCTGAAGAACGGGCTATCATCAACTAGCAAAATTCTTTTAGCATCCTGCGCAATTTTAACCTCGTGATCTATATCATCTGCAAATGTTTTATGGAAAAAGTAATTGATATCTATAATATCTGCTGTTTTACCTTCATGGACAAATGAGCCAATGTATCCTTCGCTATGTACAGCAGTAATTTCATCAACTCTTGTTTCGACAATATCAATTATATCCTCTACCACTAATCCTAAAAATCTATTTTTCTCGGCAAAAACTATTACCTGCTGAAGACCTTCTTTCGCCATTTGATAGCTTGTATCAATTGATGCAATCCTCATAAGGCTTTTACGATATTGAATCACCATTTTATTAATAGACGTCTCAATTTTAGAAACATCTATTTCTTCTAGACGAGATATAAGATCAAGTGGAACTGCGCGTGGTGAAGTACCGCCTGCTCTAAATATCAGGAAGCTAGAACGTTTTTTTGCATCTTCACTATCGCCCATCATAGATCTGTCACGGTTAATAAAGTTATTATCAGAACTAGATGTAGTGTCAGAAAGATATTTAAGCAGTCCTGTAGGGTCAAGTATCATTATAACGCCACCATCACCAAGAAGAGTACTACCTGAATACACGTCTATATGCTTAATAACAGGAGATACTGGCTTTACTACTATTTCTTCCGTATCATAAATTTTATCTACAATAACGCCAAAACTAAATGAACCAACCTGGCAAACAACTACAAAATATTCTTTTTTCTCATCGATCTCTTTTTTATTAGAAGGAAATAATACATCATTTAACGGCACAAGTGGCAATATAGAGTTTCGGAGCCTGATTACCATACGATTATCAATATGCTCTATTTTATGCTCAAGATTACCACCACCCTTTACCATTTCTGTTATAGTGATCTGCGGAATACCAAACTTACCTCCATTGCACTCTACAATTAAAATTGGCATAATAGCTAGTGTAAGTGGTATTTTAATAGTAAATGTTGAACCCTTACCAAATACCGAGTTCATCTCAACTGTACCGCTGATTTTCTCAATATTAGTCTTAACAACGTCCATTCCAACACCCCTGCCTGATACAGCGGTAATTTTTTCTGCAGTAGAAAAACCAGCTCTAAATATAAATTGCTGAACTTGCTGATCTGTCATCGCATCAAGGTCAGCCTGCGTTGCCAAGCCATTTTCTATAACTTTCTTTTTAATTTTATCGATGTGAAGACCTTTACCATCATCACTAATTTCAATAATGATATGACCACCCTGATGATAAGCTTTAAGAGTTACCTTACCAACATCACTTTTACCCGCCATTTTTCTTTCTTCTGGCTTTTCAATACCATGATCGGCTGAATTCCTTACCATATGAGTAAGAGGATCTTTAATAGACTCAATTAATTGCCTATCAAGTTCTGTGTCCTCTCCTATCATTACAAGCTCAATTTTTTTACCAAGTTCAACTGCTAAATCTCTTATAATTCTTGGAAATTGCGCCCATGCATTACCAATTGGCTGCATTCGGGTTTTCATCACTCTTTCTTGCAGCTCTGATGTAATATGATTAAGCCTTTGTAATGGCATTGTAAATTCACTATCTCTGTTTCTACGTGAAATTTGTAGCAACTGGTTACGGGTAAGTACAAGCTCACTTACCATTTGCATTAGCCCTTCTAATGAGTCAAGACTTACCCTAATAGTTTGCTGAGCAGTAGATTTATGGTCTTTATGCGCAGCAGGAGCCGCTTTTTTAGGATCAGCCGCAGGCTTTTTCATTGCCTCAGTTTCAGTTTTAAATTTTTCAATCTTAGCTTCTGTTTCATCTTTTTTAGTAATTAAAGCTTCGATATCCTTAATAACATCAGTAAAACCACCTGAATCTAATGACTTTTCTTCATTTTTTATTTCAGGTACAACTTGCTCAGAATGTTCAGCTTCAGCTTTTGGGGCTTCTGCAGGTTCAGACGGAACACTTGAAACCGCGCTATCTACTGTCGCAGCATTAAGCCTGTTAATCAAGTTTGATACGTCCATATCAGACTCGCTACCAGTTTCCTCTAAGGACTTAACAAGCGTTTTAATAACATCTATCGACTCAAGAATAATTGATATTCTTTCAGGATTAATTGCTATTTTGTCATCTCTAACCATATCGAGGATGTTTTCAGAAGCATGAGCAACTGATCCTAGCTTAGCTAATCCCAAAAATCCACAAGTCCCTTTGATAGTATGCATTATTCTAAATATACTACCTAAAAGCTCCTTATCGTCTGGAGTTTGCTCAAGCTTTACCAGCTCTACGTCAAGTTTTGCAAGAGATTCATTAGTTTCCGCAAGGAAATCATTGATCAAATCATCCATAGCGCCCAGCCCTACTATGCTCAATTAATTGTAATATATTAAAATAATAACCTTTTTTAAATACAAAAACAAGTAGATATTAATAGGATAGAAATTTTAATAAATCAAAAATAGATTTACAAATCGTTACTAAATGCTATTATCCAGCACAAAAGTTAACAAATGGTTAAAACATGTCATTAGATAGTTCAGAAAAATTTAGAGAAAAAATAGAGCAAAGTCATCAAAATTATCCTTACAAAAACCTTCCAAAAGAACTGAAAAGAGAAGTTTTAAGATTACTAGGGGATCCTAAAAATGGGTATAAAATATTGGATAACTTTAAAGACGACTCCAAAATGGAAAGGTTATAAATCTTGATTATAACCCGACTTTTGCTCACAATTATCATCTTTTATTATAAGATCTCTAGTATTTTTGTGATTACCTGAAATGTACCTATTAAGCAAAACTGATTGATCTTTATCAAGAAAAATTCTGAAATTAAATGAATTAACAATCCTTTCTATAGTATTTTCCAAAAGCCTCTTAAATTGCGATGGATCCTTATCAAGTATGTTATATGTGTTAACATCAAATAAATCTTTAGGATTATACATTTGTGTAATAGCTTCTTTGTTCTTTAAAACAAATTTTTTAAGCCCTTCAAAATATAGGTTCGTAGTATCGTTGACAGTCATTGCTAGAGCTTTTAACCCAGAAGCAATCCATAATAACTTACAGACAAATAGATCGCCACAAAATACTCCGTATTTTTTACTAACAGACCTTTCGGCAAGATCTGTCGTCATTTCAAGAAGTATGCAATACCTCTTGAGAATCTAAAAAAACTCAAGATATTAAATAGATTGCCACGCAAAACTGCATTTTGCTCGCAATTGTAGAAGTTCAAAGTATCTCTGACAAAACTGCTTGTAATAGAAGCCAATATTTATAAAAATAAAAATGACTGACCACCCCCGGGAAGTCATTTTTCTTCCATTTATTTGGGGTTACATTGAACATATAAATTACTCCCCTCGTTTTTTTCAAAAACTCGCCCCCTGGTCGTAATTTATATGAGTTTTTTATTACATTCAATTAGATTGCCACGGTGATGACCGTAACCTAAACTCTGAAGTTTTACAGCAATGACATACCGGATTACAGTCAATTACAACTTTGCCATTTCAACTTCTAACCTTAGCTCTATATCACTGATAATCTTAGATAATTTAGGATCTGTGTGCGCAATGTCTTTAGCTTCTAAAAGTAAGTCATTGATATTGCTTAATTTATCTTGAGATACTTCACCATATAATAGCATAAGTCTTATTTTTTTAAGTTCGTCTAGTAATTTCTTACCATATGCTATTTGCTTTTTTCTTTGCTGATCGGGCAGGTCTTGATTCATTTCTTCTATATAATAGAACTGGAGACCGTTTACTGATGTAGTTTGCTCGGATTTTGAGCCAGACTTTGCACCTAATATTTCCTTAAACTTACCATCATTTGCCGTTTTAGTTGCAGATTTAGCATTATTTACAGGATTTATAGGAGTTATGACTTCTACTTTCATATTTTATTTGGGTAATTAAGCGATGTGATGTATAACGTATCCCATAAGCACAAATGCTCCGAAATACAAGAATAACATCATAACTAACATAACAATTTTGGTTTTTTGAAGATTATGAACCATAAAATTATTACCTTCACTAATATTAAACTAAGCCAAAAAAACAGGCTGGATAAAACGTTAGCAGATTTATTAGAAAAAGAAAATATTTCTCGTACAAAAATTAAAAAAATTATTGAGGAAAAGGGAGTAATAGTTAACAAAGAGTTAACCAACGACCCCAAATTTATGGTAGAAGTTATTGATTTTCTTGAAATAGTTGTAGAAGAAGAGGTTAAAAACCACCTAATCCCAAAATCCAGCAAAAGTTTTGATATAATATATGAAGATCAGGATTTAATAGTTATTAATAAATATGCTGGAATTACCACTCACCCCGGAGCAGGTAATTATCAAGATACCTTAGCCAACGAACTTTCCTTTTATTCCAAAGAGTTATCCAGTATTAATGGCGACTTCCGCCCTGGTATTGTTCACAGGCTCGATAAAGATACAAGTGGTCTTATGGTTATAGCTAAAAACGACACCACTCATTTTAAACTCTCAGAGCAGCTTAAAAGCCGCGAACTGTCTCGTAAGTACATTGCTATTTGTTATGGCGTTCCTATGCCTAGATTTGGAACTATTACTACCTATATTGCGCGTGATCCTAAAAACCGTGTAAAAATGGCTGTTTCTAATAATAAAAATGGCAAAGAGGCTGTAACCATTTATAAAGTATTAGAAACCTTTGACGATCAGTATTCACTTGTAGAGCTTACTTTAAAAACAGGCAGAACTCACCAGATTAGGGTTCATATGACGCATTTAAAGCATAGCCTTGTAGGTGACGATACATATAAATCAAGAGACATAAACAAGTATAAAAAACTTGATTTTCCTAGACAAGCCTTGCATGCTTACTCAATTGGGTTTATACATCCTAATAAAAATGAGGAAATGAGGTTTGAAATACCGCTGCCCTCAGATATGGCGAGTTTAATTGCGAAGCTAAGGGAGCCAAATGAGTAATAAATTTGAAATTGTATCACAATACAAACCTAGCGGCGACCAGCCACGGGCTATAGAAAAACTTGTAAACGGCATTACTTCTGGGCAAAAAGAGCAAGTTTTGCTTGGGGTTACTGGCTCTGGCAAAACCTTTACCATGGCTAATGTTATTGAAAGACTTAACCGCCCTGCCCTTATTATGGCGCATAATAAAACCTTAGCATCCCAGCTCTATGCTGAAATGAAAGAATTTTTCCCAAATAATGCCGTCGAATATTTTGTATCTTATTACGATTATTATCAGCCTGAAGCATATATCCCAAGAACCGACGTATTTATTGAAAAAGACGCCCAGATAAACGAAGTGATTGACCTTATGCGTCACTCAGCAACCCGCTCAATTTTAGAGCGCCGCGACTGTATTATAGTCTCGTCAGTATCATGTATATATGGCTTAGGCTCGCCTGACTTATATTCTGAAATGTCTTTTACAGTTAAAGTTGGTGATACATTATCAAGGGATGATTTAATCAAAAACCTTATTAAGCTTCAATATGACCGCAATGACTTTGAAAATAAGCGCGGTACGTTTAGGGTTAGAGGGGAAAATGTAGATATAATCCCAGCTCACTATAGTGAAAAGGGCTGGTCGATAAACTTTTTTGGTGACGAAATAGATGCTATAAATGAGTATGATATTATAACGGGGCATAAGCTTGCAAAGCTTAAACAAGCTTCTATTTATGCATGCTCTCACTATATTACACCTCAAGATCGTATGCAGGATGCTATAAAGCAAATTCAGAACGACCTGCGCGAAAGGTTAGAATTTTTAAGAAGTCAGGATAAGCTCCTAGAAGCACAGCGCTTAGAACAACGCACTATGTTTGACATCGAAATGATGTTAGAAACAGGCTCATGCAAAGGCATTGAAAACTATTCAAGGTATTTATCAGGAAGACCTGGCGGCATGGCACCTCCTACATTATTTGAATATTTACCAAAAGATGCCTTACTATTCATAGATGAAAGCCACGTAACTATCCCGCAAATTGGCGCAATGTATAATGGTGACAGAAGCCGTAAAACTACTTTAGTTGAATACGGATTCAGGCTACCATCCGCTATGGATAATCGCCCGCTAAAATTTGAGGAATGGGATGCAATTCGCGGATCTACCGTCTATGTATCTGCAACTCCTGGAAAATATGAACTTGAGCGTACAAATAACGTATTTGTTGAGCAAGTAATCCGCCCAACTGGTCTTATTGACCCAGTTTGTACCATAAAACCCGCAACCAATCAGGTTGATGATTTACTTGAAGAATGCCGCATCGCTATTGAAAACGGCGAAAGAATTTTAGTTACTACTCTTACCAAAAAGATGGCGGAAGATTTATCAAAATATATGCTGGAGATTGGTATAAAGGTTACCTACCTACACTCCGATATTAAAACATTAGAACGCGTGGAAATTCTGAACCAGCTTCGCCGTGGTGATATTGATGTTCTTATTGGAATTAACTTACTTCGGGAAGGGCTTGATATTCCAGAGTGTGCTTTAGTTGCGATTTTAGATGCGGATAAAGAAGGATTCTTACGCTCAGAAACATCTCTAATTCAAACAATTGGCAGAGCTGCACGAAACGTTAATGGACGCGTTATTTTATATGCTGATAAAGAAACAAAATCTATTACAAAAGCTCTAAGCGAAACAGAAAGACGTAGGAAACTTCAGCTTGAATACAATGAAAAACATGGAATAAATCCGCTAGGTATTTTAAAAGCAATAAGAGAAAGCGAAGAGAAAAAGCTAAAAGAAGAAATAGATGTTGATAAAGTTGCAAAAACTATAGAAAATAAGCGAAAAGAAATGTTTACTGCAGCTGGCAATTTAGAATTTGAAAAAGCCGCAAAATTACGTGATGAAATACATAAACTTGAGCAAAAATTACTAGGATAAATATGACGGATAATTTACTGAACTTTTTAGACGATATTAATAAAAAAGCACTAAAACATGGCGCAACTGAATGCGACAGCATTGTAATAGATGATGCGACAACTCAGGTAGGCGTAAGGGTTGGTAAATTAGAAGAATGCGAATATTCACGCGGCAAAAGCTTTGGAATCAGAGTTTTTGTTGGCAAAAAACACGCTATTGTATCCTCAAGTGATTTCAGCTTAGAAAACACTGATAACATAATAAACAAAGCCATTCAAATGGCGACTAACTCTCTAGAAGATCCACTCTTAAGTTTAGCAGAAGAAGGTTTATATAACGGTAATATTGATTTAGACTTATTTGATTCAAGCGAAATTACAACCAAGCAAATGCAAGAAAAAGCACTTGAATGCGAAAATGCCGCTTTGCAAGTTAAAGGCATTGTAAATTCAAGCGGTGCAGAAGTATCGCAAAGTAAGACTTATATTGCACTCGCTACATCTAAAGGCTTTGCAAAATCATATAAAGCATCAACATTTAGTATATCAACCGCAGCTGTTGCAGGTTCAGAAAATGGGATGGAAACAGATTATGATTATCACACAACAAGATACTTAAGCGACTTAAAGGATGCTAAAATAATTGGCATAAACGCAGCTAATAATGCAATACAAAAACTTAATCCTAAAAAAATTGCAACAACAGAAGCTCAGGTAATTTACCCTGCCCGTTTTGCTGCAAGATTACTTGGTGAGTTTGCCTCATGTATAAACGGAGCTAGCATAGCTAGAAAAAGCTCTTTCTTATTAGACATGATGGAAAAGCAAATATTCAGCAGCGATATTAATATTTTCGACGACCCACTCATGGTTCGTGGTCAAAGATCAAGAATTTTTGACTCTGAAGGTCTGGCCACACAAAAACTTCATGTTGTTGAAAATGGCGTATTAAAAACATGGATCATGGATTTAAGATCAGCGAAGCAACTTGGGCTTAAATCTACAGCATCTGCATCACGGGGCATTGCATCTAATCCATCTCCATCTACATCAAATTTCTACTTACAAAATGGTAAAGCAACACTTGAAGAGATGATCAAAAACACCACAAAAGGCTTGATTGTGACCAGTTTATTTGGTGGCGGCGTAAATGGACTTACAGGTGATTATAGTCAGGGTGCATCTGGTCTGTGGGTTGAGAATGGTGAAGTACAATATCCCGTTAGTGAAATCACTTTAGCATCAAATTTAAAAGATATATTTATAAGTATGATACCAGCAAACGATCTTGAATTTAAAGCAGGTACGAATTCCCCTAGCCTGATGATTCCTAAAATGACAATTGCAGGAAGCTAAACTATGGACGGATCATACAGCATTTTAAAAAGGCTAATTTCTACCTATGTTTTTAAGTATAAAGCCCTAATCATTTTTAGTACAATTGCTATGATTTTTGTGGCGATTGGTAATGGTATGAATGCCTACCTTATACAGCCAATGCTAGACAAAATCTTTATTAATAAAGATATGAGTATGCTTTATTCAATAACATTTATAGTATTTGGACTTGCGGTAATGAAGGGCTTTGCAAGTTTTTTCCAGAACTATCTTATGAAAAAATTAGGTCAAAAAATCATTACCGAAATGCAAATTGACCTATATGATCATTTAATTAATTCTGACCTAGCCTATATAAATTCATTTTCTTCTGGTAAGCTTATTTCAAGGTTTACCATAGATATAAATACAATGCGTAACTCTGTTTCAACGGTACTTACAGGTATTGCCCGCGACTTTTTATCATTAGTATTTTTAGTTGGCGTAATGATTTACCAAAATTGGTTATTATCAGTTTTAGCTTTGATTGTTTTTCCAGTAACTATCCATCCTATAATAAGGCTTGGTAAGCGTATGCGTAAACTTGCAACCCGTACTCAGGAAGAACTTGGAAACTATACGGCTCAGCTTGACGAAACGTTTAAAAATATACGTATTATAAAGTCATATAACCGTGAAGATTATGAAATTTCAAGAGCCAGTAAAATTATAAATGGCATTTTGGGATTATATTTAAAAGCTGCCAGAACAGAATCTGTTTCTTCACCTATCATGGAATCATTTGGGGGCATTGCTGTAGCACTTGTTGTTTGGTACGGCGGAAGCCAAGTTATGGAAGGCGTCACAACAGCTGGTAGTTTCTTTTCATTTATTGCAGCATTGATTATTGCGTACAAACCACTTAAAACTTTGTCAGACCTAAATACAAATCTTCAGGAAGGTTTAGCTGCCGCAAAACGCTATTTTGCACTTATTGACAACAAACCAGAAATTCGTGAAGAATCAGATGCCAGTGATTTGAAAGTTTCTAACGGTGAAATTGTATTTAAAGATATTACCTTTAAATATGGCGAAAATAATATTTTGAAAGATTTTACATTAATTATACCACCTGCAAAAACCATTGCTATTGTTGGTGAGTCAGGTAGCGGTAAGTCAACACTTATCAATTTATTACTCAGACTTTATGACCCAAATTCTGGTAGCATTTTTATAGACAACCAAGATATCAAAGAATCTTATTTAAGATCCGTACGTGATAATATAGCTATAGTAACACAGGAAGTAGCTATTTTTGATGATACAGTAGAAAACAATATTGCCTATGGTAACTTAAGAGCATCAGTAGATGAAATTACACAAGCAGCAGAAAATGCTTTAGTTACTGACTTTTGCTCACTTGATGCTCAAATTGGTCAAGGTGGGAATAAACTTTCGGGTGGCCAGCGTCAACGCATAGCTATCGCCAGAGCTTTACTCAAAAATGCAGCAATCATGATACTCGATGAAGCAACATCAAGCCTTGATAACATCGTTGAGGCTAAAATCATGGAAAATATTAAGCGTATAAGGCGTGGTAAAACTAATCTTATTATTGCTCATAGACTTTCAACTATTATCGATGCCGATCTAATTTATGTTATGCAGCACGGTAAAATAGTAGAATCAGGTACCCACGAAGACCTTATGAAAAAAGAAGGATACTATTACAAGCTATATTTAAGGGGCGAGGAATAGCCCCTTTTATTTTAGTAATTAATTTGCTAGATCCATTGAAAGACTTTCATCGTTGCTTGTTATACTGCGATCGTCAAAATCTATTCTATAAAATGCATACCTATCTTGATTTAAAGGACGAGTTTCCATTTGATATCCATTAATATAAAATAGTATATTTTGCCAATTAATATGTGAATTAAGCATCATAATATATTCCTGTATATTTTCATTATATACATAATCATTTATATTATTAATAATATTTAAAGTTCTAATATTTTTGGATAATTTGATGAAGCTAAAGTTTGAATAATCTGCACTTACAAATTTTATGTTATCGTTATTGATAACCAAGTTACCTGTGCAATTGATAAATTCAAAGCATTCAACGCCTGATGGAATATTTTCAAATGAAAAATTTGTAAGATCACAGCCTTCAAATACAATTTTTCTAGCTAAAGGGAAGATTGCTTCAGCGTAATCTAAGGTACTTATACAATATTTAAATGACTCTAAAAATGGACCTTTAACTGAAATTTCTTCATTTGTAATTGATGAAACTTTGCAGCTATTACCTAAGTTAACTTGCACTTTAACTAAAGAATTTGGATTATTATAATATATATCAGAGGATTTAACATCTGAATCTATTGCCAATGTAATAACATTAACATTATTATTAATTTTTGAAACCTTTTCAAGATTTAAGCAGTTTGATAAATCTACTTCAGCAATTCGTATATTATTAAAATGGGCAAGTTCTACTGCTTTAGTATCAGATGGGTAGGTTAACTTTTGCACTATATTATTATCTGAAATATAAACTGGAACAATTTGATAACCTCTGTAAAAGAATACACTAGGGATTTTTAAGTCAAAAGTTTTATTATTATGTATATAAATATTTATGTTATTTTTAAGAATAATTTCTTTAAAATGATTCTGTTGGTCATTAGTTAATTGATTAAGTATATTGATATCTTCTAGCGTTACTAATAAATTATAGGTAATATTTTTTAGATTTGGATTTTTAAAAATATTATCCAAAAATGTTGTTAGACAATCCTTAACATCTAAGTAATATTTATTATTTTGAAGTTGATTATCTGGATAAATAATTTTCAATTTTTCTGTTTTGTCATGAATTTCAATTTTGCATACCTGATTAATCATACTAAAATCAACCTTTAAGTGTTTCTTACATTCTGAAGATATATTTATTGTTTTAAGCTTATCTCCAAGATGAAGAAAAATCTGATTTATAGAGTCTATATTTTCAATATTTTCACCAATAATAATATTAATATTCTCTAACACTGGGAATAATTTGAAATAATCTATATTTGCAAATTCCTTTTTGCCCATAGCACAACATAAAGTTAAAGTTTTAAGATTTTTAAATACTATATTTTTTTTCTCAATTGCATTTTCATTATGCTTTAATATTGAAGTATTAATCGTTATTTCCTGTGCATTTTGTATAAAGAATAAAGGAAATATGCCAGAGCTATTATCACTCCAAAACTTTTTCAAATTTAATGCTACTCCGTTATAGCTATTGGCTACTAAATTAGCGTTATGTAAGTTTAATTCTTCAATTGAGTCTGGCAACATAGGTAATTCAACTTTAGTTGAGTGTAAAGTAAGTTTCTTAAGTTTAGAAAAGTTCCTTAAGTTATTATAAATCCCATAAAATTGGTTACCACTATAAGATAGTATTTCCAATTCTTTTATTCTTGCAAGATTTGGATTGTAATTTGTATATTCAATAAATTTTGATGATTCAATTACTAAAACTTCAGGTATATTTACTGTTGAAGCGTCTTCATTTTTATGAGTAGGCTTGCTATTCCACTTATTTATTTTAAAACTAGATATGAAAGATTTACTTAACGACATAAAAATTACTCATTATTAATAATATATTAAACTTTTGAGACCATAGTTAACATATCGTTAACTATTTTGCAATATATTTTGTTAATATTTTTGTAATCTTTTGATAAGTATTTGAAATTTATAAATTAATTTATAGCTATTGAAGATAGATTTTGATCTTTGGCAGGTATATCTACAAGAGTTACCTCTCTCCAGTTAATGTGAGAATTATTTAAAATTAGAGTATTATAATACACAATTGTCTCTGAACTCTTAACTTCTAAATACTTAAGGCTAGCTGGTAATATTATATTTTGTATATTATTACTCTGTATCATAATATGCTCAATATTTGTTTCACTTAAATCTAAGTCATTACCAAAATAACAATTATAAAAAGCTATATATTTGATTTGATTAGAAAATTTATTAAACATAACATTTTGAACATTAACCTCATAAAAGGCGAATGACTCAGCAAAACGGTAATATTTAGCAAAAGACTCCTTTAGCATGTAAGGGTTTTTAAGATGAGCAATGCTATCGTTTGTTTTAAAATCAATTATCTGAAACTTATGAAAAAAATCTCTTTTTTCATAGGTTTGCTGATTTTTAACAAAAATCTCAAAGTTTACATGCAAATTATACCTAACAAGGTGGTGGATACTTAGATTTTGACCTTTAGCTAATAAAACGCTACCAGTAAATAATGGGAGAATTGGAATAGATTGCAGGTACTCGCATTCGGACAAATCAAGATAACGAATCTTAAACTTACTAAAATTCTTAAGGTTTATTTCTACCATACTATGGGGTTTATTTCCCACAGAAAGACGTTCAATTGTATTATCAGCAACATTAATCAGATTAATATCAGGTACATTACCACATTTTTCAAGCAGTATATTCGGAATTAATACCTCTAATGGCTTAAAATGAGAATGACAGTCTACCTCATAGGATATACTTACTGTTCGAGAAAGGGTTTCTAAAACGCATAGTAAATAATGATTGTTTTGTAATTCTGTCCATTGCCTGTATGAGAATACCAATTTTAAGCTCAAATCATCGCTAAACTTGTGGCTTTTGATTACAGTTATATCACCTATACAATCAATAGTATTTAGGGTCAAAGCTTTAAGATTAATAAAATCTCCATAGGTATAAGTTCCATATGGATTTAGCTGAAAACTCTCAAATGATCTTTTATCGCTTACAGGAACCTTAAGACTTTCCGTAAAAGTAGGATCTAGGTTGTAAAAATAACACTTATCAAAATTTAAACTCACTTCCAAAAATTTAACTCTTAGAGGCCACTTTACATTTGAAAGCTTCGTTTCATATGATTTGTCTTGTAGCTTTAAAAACTTTAGCTCCTCAAAATGACTAAGATCTAATAAAAAATTTTGCTTATAATTATTGCAAAATATAATCTCACAATAATCTATTTCACTAAAAATCTCGCCAAGTTTATTGGCATAAAATGGGATATCTAGACCAGGCTCAATATTTAACATAACTTTTTTAAGATTTGGAAAACATGCCTTGATATTTTGCATAGGCTTAGCTTCATTAACATAAATACTTAATTTTTCTGCATTTTGAAAAATAATTTTATTAGTCAAATAATTTAAAAAACTTACATCAACGTCTAGGCTTTTGGCATTTATAAGGTACTTTATGAAATTTTCAATATTAGAATATTGGAATTGAAGTTTTCTTACATATAGATGATTTAAGAACTTAAATTGAGTAAATTCTGGCTTTGTTTTTCCCTTACTAATTATAACAATTTGTGTCAAACTCAGATTTTCTACATCTTCAGAAATATAATCATAACCAATTTTCACCCTATGAATATTTAAATTTTTTACATTTTCAAGGCTCTTTACTATCTCACCCTCAGATATACCATCTTGCTTTTTGGGGATAATTGTAGCATTAAGTGTTTTGGATAATTTATTTTTTTCTAAATATCTTTGCCATTTTTTTTGATCACCCGTAATTCTTTTAAATGCATTTTTAAAATAACCAGGATCTTTTTGCAGAGTGATATTTACAGGTAGTTTCATACCCCTAAAAGTTCTGTTGAGCTTAGAAAGAACAGGAGTTTCTAAAAATTCAGCAATTTTTTGAACAATAGACTGGTAATGTTGTGCAATACTATGAAAATCATACCTAAATTCCTGAGGGTGATATGCCTTAAACTTCTTTTTTATTGCTTCTCGAAGTTCATTACTACTTGCTTTTCTCTTCATATTAGTTAGTTAACTATAAATATAATCTTTAATTTCTGTAAAATTTGGAGAATCAGCATAAATTCCCATATTTTCAATATATTGTTTTTCCTTTTTCCAGCTGTTATACATATCATCAACAAATTTGTCAGTATTTTCTAATACCAATATCTCGTCAAAATAACACTCACCATTAATATATTCACTATAATTATCAGCCATATATTTTACTAAAGTTTTCAAATCTTGCTTCACATTATCTATACTATCGTAAAATATACCCTCAAACTCACCAATATTTGCGTCAAAATATGCCAAGACATATTTATTATCATATTTTTCAATTGAATATACAGTTGCATGACCATAATATTCATAATTGTTATAAAGGGCTAAAATACCATGTTCTGGCAATGTTTTACATTTATCAATATCTGTTAAAGTATAATTGTTAATCATCTGATTACCGTAAATCTGGTAATAATTGATTCTGTTGTAAAAATTTTTTGAAGTTGTATATTCATAAGGAGTATCAGTATCAAAATCATAATAATCATCTGAATAATTAACAATATAGTTATATTTATCAGTTATGTATTCACTTCCATGGTATTTAGATATATACCTCAGCCAGTCAATTGACAAACCTAAACAAGCGCCTTTTTCGTTCATGTAGCCGTTATGTACAAAAGCATACTGGTTAAACTTTACCTTTCCAGCCGTCCAATTTTCTATCATTTAAGTACTTTTAATTATGTGAATACCTCAATGTTACAAAAAACCTGTAAATATAGCAAAACAAAAATAATGAACACATATTTATATCTATTCGGGCGTTGAAAATAATTCAAATTGTGATATCATCAAACTGCTATAAATTTATCAAAGTACCCCTAATATCTAAGCTGTATACTGAATTTTATTTAGGTGCAACTTTGTCGGCGCAATTTTAGAAAGGAACATCATGAAGCAACTGGACGATTTAGATAAAAACAGAATTAAAAAATCTATACCTATTATATTCGGGCTTATTGCTGTATTTTTAGTATTTTACTGGTTGTTATTTTCACGCCATTTTGAAAGCACAGACAACGCATACATCAAAGCCGAAACAATTGTAATACGCCCTAAAGTAACGGGTTATATCGAAGAAGTTCTGTTTGATGATAATAGTGAAGTTAAAGCAGGCGACATACTTGCAAAAGTTGATAACCGCGACTATATGGCGGCTCTTCAAAAAGCGGAAGCTAGCATAGGGTTATCTCAGGCTAAAATTGAAGAAATCAATCAGCAACTACAGCTTCAACAAAATAATATTAATCAGGCCAAAGCATCTGTAGCATCCTCAGAAGCTAGCTTTAAAAGAGCGAACAATGACTACACCAGGGTGATAGACCTTGTCAAAAGTGGCAATGCTTCCCAGCAAAGACTTGATGTTGCAAACGAATCATTAAAAGGTGCACAGGCAGATTTTGATATTAAAAATCTTCAGCTAAGCAGTAGTGAGCGTCAGCTTCATATATTAGAGTCACAGTTAAAAGAGGCTAAAGAGCAGCTGAATATTGCTACCGCTGACCTTGAGCTTGCGAAAATTAATCTGGATAATACAGAAATTAAAGCAAAATTTGATGGTATACTTGGCAAATCTATTATGAAAAAAGGGCAACTAATACAGCCTGGTATGGCTTTAGGTTATTTAATCAGCAAAGATAAAATATGGGTAGAGGCTAACTTTAAAGAAACTCAGCTAAAAAAAATGAAAGAAGGTCAGATGTCGATTATTGAGGTTGATACATATAAAGGCAAAAAAATGTATGGTAAAATTCAGAGTATTTCACCTGCTACAGGAAGCGAGTTTAGCTTACTTCCAGCTGAAAATGCTACTGGTAACTTTACAAAAGTTGTGCAGCGTATTCCTGTGAAAATTGTGTTTGATGAACCTAATAATCAAGTAAAATCAGGGATGTCTGCTTATGTCACAGTCAGGGCAAGATAATTCATCGCCAAAACTTAGCAGGTCAGACTGGATTGGATTTATAAGCATGACAGTCGGCATGTTTATGGCAATACTTGATATTCAAATTGTAGCAAGTTCTTTACGTGAAATTCAGGCAGGTCTTTCTGCTTCGCTAGATGAAATCAACTGGATTCAAACAAGCTATTTAATCGCCGAAGTAATCATGATTCCAATATCAGGCTGGCTTGCCAGGACTTTTTCAACCAGATATTTGTTTTTCTTTTCATGCCTTGGCTTTACGCTTATGAGCCTTTTATGCGCCGTATCGTGGAATCTTAATTCCATGATTGTCTTCAGAACGCTTCAGGGGGCTTTTGGCGCGTCGATGATTCCAACTGTGTTTTCTGTAATATTTATAATATTTCCACTTAAGATGCGTCCTATGATAACCGTAATGGTAGGGCTAATTGTTACCATGGCACCTACTATTGGACCTATATTAGGTGGGTATCTTACCGAAAGTTTTTCTTGGCACGTATTATTTTTAATGAATGTTATACCAGGTGTTTTTGTTTGTTATTCAGTATGGAATTATGTAAACGTTGATAAACCCGACCTTTCATTATTAAAATCTATTGATTACCTTGGAATATTTTTAATTACCTTAGCTTTAGGATGCTTACAATATGTTATTGAGGAAGGTGCAAAAGAAGACTGGTTTGATAGTAAAACAATTGTTCTATTTTCAAGTATATCAGCTATTTCATTTATATTTCTGATGTATCATGAACTTAAAGCCAAAATGCCAATCATTGACCTGTCAGCTTTCACAGACCGTAACTTTACTACAGGCTGTATCTTTAGCTTTATTATTGGATGGGGTTTATATAACGTAGTATTCCTGATGCCGTTATACCTGGCATCAATTAAAGGCTTTAATAGTTTAGAAGTTGGGAGCTACATGTTTGTTACAGGTGCATTTCAGTTTTTGTCAGCACCACTAGCAGGTATTGCATCTAAGAAAATTGACCTTAGAATAATGCTATCTTTTGGGCTTTTAATGTTTGGCTTAGGCACATATTTAAATTCCCAGCTTACCGCTGAATCTGCCTATTGGGAATTTTTCCTACCTCAAATGATTAGGGGTATGTCGCTTATGTTTTGCTTCTTACCAATTAACACTATTACATTTGGAACGCTGCCTAAAGAAGCAGTAAAAAATGCTAGCGGGCTTTATAACCTAATGAGAAACTTAGGTGGCGCTATAGGGCTTGCAATTACTAATACACTTCTAAATAATGGTAAAAAAATCAATTTTGATACAATGCGCAAAAATATAACAGAAGTATCAGATGTTACAGTGAACCTGATAAACAACCTATCTAGTAATTTTAGCCAATACGAAATTACCGACCCTAATCTTGCTGCTATTAAACAGGTATCAGGCTTAGTGAGCAGAGAAGCTTTGATTATTTCATTTAACGATGCATTTGTTTCAATATCTTTGATTTTCCTGTTTGGCTTTTGTTTAATGGGCTTTGTTGCAAAAGTAGATCCAAACGCTGATACTGGTGAAGCACATTAATTGTTGATATGAGTTATTTTCTGGATCGCCACGGAAAATTTCATTTTCCTCGCGATGACAACAGAATGTGCCGGCAAGGTCATTGCGAAAAATACGTAGTATTTTGTGGCAATCTATTGTCCCTTTATAGTGAATTAAGTTGAATTTTGCACAGAAATAACGAGCGATATGTAGAAAAATCTACATAAGTGAGGAAATGACGCATGCAAACCTCAACTTAAAAAACTATAATAAGTCGATTCCCGATATAACCCTCTCCATTTCAGCTTTACTTCTAAAAGTAAATCCCAAGTAACCTGATATTTCTTTTTTAATATCATTTGGTAAGTTTGTAAAAATTTGCTCTTTACAAGGCTCTGCAAATACTGGGCTGTTAATAGATTTTGAGGCTCTATTGATCTTTGTATACCTTATACACTGCAAAGCTTCATAAAACTCCTCAAATAATAACACATGATCTTTATTTTGTTGTAAGGATTTAAAAATATCAATATTTTGCTGTATAAAATCTTTTGCAAGCCTTAAAGTTGGAACTTTATGCAGTGCCCATTCCTGATGATTTTTAAATCTATCAATATTATGAGCAATATATACTCCAACTTTTTCAATATTAATTGAAAATTTCATTGAAATATTTTGTCGAAAAAACTTTTTAAAAATAACTCCCTCATTTGATATATATAATCTATCCCATCTAATATCTTTTTTATACTTTCTTACTAACTCAAATAAGTAATCTTTAAGCTCTAAAGGATTATCATCTCTGCCTAATATATTTTTATAACATTCACTTTCAGTAAACTTTACTAATAGATTATTTGATATAATTTCATCTAATAATAGCTTCAAGCATTGATAATATTTACGACATATATTTATATGATTAGATTTGGCATGACCGAGCTTTGATTTTAATGAGCTAAATAAACATTCCACATAACCAAAGCTTTTTTCCTCACTCAAGTTATCTTTATCAAATAAGAGTTTACTTAAAAAATTTCCAGATTTAGCAATTGATATTATATATTTCAGCATTTTAATATTTCCAGTTTTGCATGCTGATCTTAGCACTTCATAACAGTGTTCCTGATAATCTTTTTCATGAACGTCAGATAAATACCAGCCAATAAGCTCTAAATTTTGTGTACTACAAATTCTCTGAAAAGTGAGTATTGATTTAAATTCAATCTTAATATCTAAATTCCAATTATTATCTTCGCTGAATTTAAGTAGTATAACTTTCGAGGGTTCAGAAATTTTATCCTTATGTTCAAATTTTCTAACAAACTCTGCAACCCCTTCAAAACAATTATTACATATAAATTCAATTGTTTTTGCATCAGATTTAAAAATAAAATAATTAATATCACTTTCAATTAGCTTAGTAATTGCATGTTTATCGTATTTATCAAAAAAATTTATGTTATTGTTGTCATAAGATAAATGTTTATTTGCAGCGTTAATAAGCATTTTAAGATAAGGCTTTTCAATTCTGTCATGCAGGTCATTAATATTAAAGCCACTTGAAATTTTTAATATCAATTCCTTATAAAGTATAAGAGCTACTTCAAGATTATTTGCTTTACAACATATAGTTATAGTGGTGTCATTAGAGGCATATTGTATTAAATAATCAAATATTTTCATGGAAACTTTATTTGATTCCTCAATATCCTGCCCAACTTCAAAAGAATCATCATTTCGTCTTGATTTTAAAATAAATTCATCTTTTTGCCATTTTGAAAAATCTATTAAATATTGCAGTATTTTGGGGTTATTGTTAATTATTGAGCATTCAAATAAAGGTAGAAAAATATTTTTATAAACCTCAGTTTTTTGCTGATCTAGCGCCTGTTTAAAATTATTTTCAAAACTATAAAAATCATTATTTATAATTGAGTGTTTAAGCTCATCTATTTTATCCTGCATAATAATCCTTAAGTTTGATTTCAACTGGAGTTATAACATTACAATAATAGTTGTCAAAAGTTAAATTTTTATATTAATATCACGTGGGTTTTTAATCCAGTCGACTACAGGCTTAATTTGATACTCTGCCATAAGTGGTGGCAAATGCCCTACTCCGCTTACTTCAATACCAGATACTTTAGGCTTAGATAACATTCTGTTATAGGCTTCATGAGTGAGAATATCAGAGTCGCTTCCTTTGATAACAAGTGTTGGAACTTCAAAACTTTCCCAAAGCGACCACATTTCAACATCAGTTGTAATATTTAAAAACTGCGCAAAATTTGCACCAATTCCGCCATCATATGCAAGCGTAATTTTACCGTTATCAAGCACCCTAAAACTATTTTTTGCTAAATGCCTCCAGTGATCAGGATTCTCTATACAAAATGGTTTAAGCACCATTTTTAAATGATTTTCCAATGATTCAATTGATGTAAACTCAGGTAATATATCAACATATTTAGCAATTCTTTGCAGCGATTCAATAGGAATATGAGCGCCAACGTCGTTTAATACTAGCTTTTCAATAAAGTTTGGAACCATTCCCATAAGAGTCATTCCAACTAGTCCACCCATAGATGAGCCAATCCATGTTACTTTGCTAATACCAAGCATTTCAGCTAACTGAATCACATCAGATGTGTAGGTTGCATATTCATAACGAATTTTATCATTTAAAAATGTACTTTGACCACGCCCTACAAAGTCAAATGCAATCACTCTAAAATCTTTTGCTAGTTCTTCCGCTATAAAGTCAAAGTCCCTGGCGTTTCGGCTAAGTGCATGTGCGCAAAATATTACAGGGGCATCCTTTGCCCCCCTATCATAATAGGCAATTTTACGACCTGGCTGCAGTAAATCTACTATTTCAATAAACTTAGGTTCCATTACATTACCTTATTTTCAGTGTACTCATCCCGATAATGGCAAATATAATGCTTATAATCCAAAACCTTACCACTACCATTGGCTCACTCCATCCTTTTTTCTCAAAGTGATGATGAATTGGCGCCATCAAAAATATACGCTTTCCTTTGGATAATTTGTAGTAATACACCTGAACAATTACAGACAATGCCTCAATTACAAACAGTCCGCCGACCATTGCAAGCACTAACTCATGTTTGGTTAGCACACTTACAATACCAAGGCTTCCGCCAAATGCTAAGCTTCCTGTGTCACCCATAAATATTTTAGCTGGAGAGCAGTTATACCATAAAAATCCAAGCCCAGCACCAATCATACATGCAAGAAATAATGATAATTCCCCCACTCCAATTACATGATGAACTTTAAGGTATTCCGAAAATATGCTATTGCCCACAACATAAGCTATAACACTAAAACAAAATGCTGTAATCATTACTGGCACTATTGCAAGACCATCTAGTCCATCTGTAAGGTTTACAGCATTTGACGCTCCAATTGTTACGCATGCAATAAATGGAAAGTATAACCATCCAAGGTCAATTAAAACTTCTTTAAAAATTGGTAACGCAAGCTTGTTATCAAGTGCCGATGGCATAATTTTTTGAATCCATAAATAAGCAACAAGACTTATAATAAACTGATATGCCAGCTTAAACTTACCGCTAACGCCCTTACTGTTACGTTTAGTCACCTTACGGTAATCATCAATAAATCCTAAAAGTGCATATGAACCTGTAACAAACATTGTAAGCTGAAGGGAGCTATTTGAAAGGTCACCCCATAAGATAACACTTACAAATATACTAATCATCATAAGCAGCCCACCCATTGTAGGAGTACCACGCTTTTTAAAGTGGCTTTCAGGACCATCGTCTCTAATTGGCTGACCTCCATTTTGTATTTTTTGCAAATAAGCTATAAACTTATTCATAAATAAAAACATTATTAGCATCGATGTTATAGCCGCGCCAAATCCTCTGAAAGTAATATACTTAAAGATATGAAAGTAATGCACGTCTTTGAACACTTCCTGTGTTAAATAATAAAGCATCTTGAATTCACCCGAATAAATCGTTAACTGCTTAGTTTTAGGCTATCTGCCATTTTATATAATCTCATAGAGTTTGAGCCTTTAAAAATCAGCACATCCCCATCATTTATTTTCTTTAGTATATCTGAATTCATCATTTCATCAATATTAATAAAATAACCAAACCTATAATTTTCTTCCAGGTTGTTATAAAGGTTCTTCATCATATCACCCACACATACAACAAGGTCAATGCCACTTTGATAGATATCGTCTGCCAGATTCGCATGAAAGTTTTGCGCGCTCTCACCAAGCTCTTTCATATCACCAAGTACTGCAATTTTACGAGATTGAGCGAACTTTTGACCATATGCCATAAGCACAGCTTTTACTGCCGCTGGACTTGCATTATATGCTTCATTAACAATGGTAATTCTTTTACCATCGATTTGAGATGCAAAAATCTCTCCTCTTCCCTTTGCAATCTCCATATCTTTAAGTGTACTAATACCTGCCGAAGGATTTAGACTAAGGCTTGATGCAGCCAAGATACAGACCATAGAATTATAAGCCTGATGCTCGCCAACCACAGGAATTTGGTACTCATATTCATTTTCACCATATAATACTTTTACAAATGTATGGCTATCAATAATTCCACATGATTTTAGTTTAATATCTGCTTCTTTGCTTTTACCAAAAGTTTTGATATTTTTAACGCCATATTTCTTAGCATTAGAAATAAGTCTGGGCGCATATTGGTTATCTATATTAATGACTGCAATTCTGCTCTCATCAGTACCCATAAATATCTCAGACTTTGCATCTGCAATACCTTCTACTGAATCAAAAAACTCTAAGTGAACCGCCTCAACATTTGTAACAATGCAAATTTTTGGATTTACAATTTTTGTTAGCTTTTCAATTTCACCTTTAGAACTCATCCCCATTTCAATAATGGCATATGTAGCGTCCATTGGCATTCTTGATAATGTTATGGGTACGCCCAAATCGTTATTAAAATTACCTTCGGTCTTGGTGGTTTTGCCATAAGCAGAAAAATAAGACGCTAGCATTTCTTTTGTTGAGGTTTTACCAACACTGCCTGTAACGCCTATATAAGTTGCTTTAACGTTACTTCTTTTAAAATGAGCCATCTTATAAAGCGCATCTAAAGTATTTTCAACTACCACAATACGCGGATCATTTAAATCATTTTTCTCAGCAATTACAACAGACGCGCCATTATGAAGCGCGCTTTCGATATATAAATGACCATCACCATTTTCACCTTTTAAAGCGATAAAAACATCTCCAGCTCTAACTTCCTTAGAGTTAAAATAAAAACCCTTAGCTTTAAATTCAAAATCTATTTCAATACCTAAAGCTTCTGCAAGTAGCTTATTATCCCAAATCATCACTAAATCTCCTCGGCTATTTTTACATCGTCAAAATCTAATTTTGTATCACCTATTATCTGGTATTTTTCATGACCCTTACCTGCAATTAATACTATATCGTTTACACCAGCCATACTTACAGCTTCCTGAATTGCAAGTTTTCTATCAGCAATTTCAATGAATTTATGACTACCTATCACCTGTTTCCTTATACTTGCTGCATCTTCAGATCTTGGGTTATCATCTGTTACAATCACAGCATCTGAAAGTTTTGCTGCAATATCACCCATTATTGGTCTTTTAAGCGCATCCCTTTCCCCGCCACATCCAAAAACAGTAATAATTTTATTAGGTTTATGATCTTTAATTACTTTTAGAGCTTTCTCAAGTGCATCAGGTGTATGAGCATAATCTACGTAAATATTTTTACTGGAATTTACTTTTTGCATTCTGCCAGGTACTGGTGATAATTTTGGAATAATATCTTCAGGATTGTTAATGTCATTAGCTAACATAGCAAGTGCAGTTATAAAGTTGTATAACTGAAAATCTCCAACTAAACTAAGCTCAAATGACATTTTTTTACCAAAATATTCAAGTTCAACAGCCATACCTTTAATATTAGGAATACAGCTAATAATTTTTATTGCCTTAGCTTTATAACCAAAATCAATAAGTTGCAATTGTTTTTGGCTAGTCTTTGCAACAATTTCATTAAACTGCGCAATGTCACTATTTACCGCCGCAATACTGCCTTTTTGAACCAAATCAAATATCCGCATTTTAGCTGCAAAATATTCTCCCATAGTTTTATGATAATCTAGGTGATCCTGAGTAAAATTGGTAAACCCTACAGCTTTAACCTTAACCATATCAAGCCTGTGCTGATCAAGCCCATGACTTGAAGCCTCAAGCGCGGCATAGTTATAATTATCTGCTAAACTATCTAAAATTCTATGTAAATCAATTGCACCTGGCGTGGTAAGCGAGGCATTTTCTTTTGATAAATCATAGTTATTTTCATCATACCCCACCCCCAAAGTACCTATGCTTATGGCTTTTATACCTGTAAAGTAAAGCATTTGCCTTATAAAATGCGCGGTAGAAGTTTTACCATTTGATCCTGTAACAGCATAAACATTTTCGGGCTGCTTTGGATACATTGCTTTTGCAACATGCATTTTGGCAATTTTATCATCTTCCACCTGAATAATTGGCACACCAAAATCTGAATAATTATTTTTAGGAGCAATTACAATCTTTGCGCCTTTTTGCACGGCCATTTTAATAAAGTTTTCAGTTTTAGAAATTTCAAGGTTTGGAGCTAAAAACAAAGAGTTCTGGCTTACTTTTCTAGAGTCATCGGTTAGATTATCAATTTGTATATCTTCCTGCAAATTATGTTTAATATTTGCCTTTTCCAGAATATTAAAAAGACTCTTTGTTGTCATAAAGCGACCTGTCTATGTATAGTTTCTTTGATATATTTTTGTCTTCTTCGTCAATTGGTTCGATGCCTAAAACAGCCGACATTCTGGTTATAATTTTACTGATCACGGGTGCTGCCGTCCAGCCACCTGTAGCATATCCGAATGTTGCTGCATTTCCTTTAGGTTCATCAAGGATAACGAACAGTGCATATTTAGGTTCGTGTATTGGAAAAGCCGCCACAAATGACGATATATTAGCTTTTTTACTATATCCGCCTTTTATACTTTTCTCGGCACTTCCGGTTTTACCACCTACTATATAACCCATAGCTTCTGCTTTTTTACCCGTACCTTCTTTAACTACCAGCCTTAGCAATTTTTTTATCTTATCCGCTGTATCTGTTGCTATGATTTTTGTAGGAATCTTTCCTTTATTCCCATCTAGTAATAAGGTTGGTTCAAACATTTTTCCATCATTTAAAATACCTATAAAACTACGCATAAAATGTATTGGCGTGAGCATCATGCCATGCCCATATGATATAGTCATTGTGCTTAGCGCGCCCCATTTGCTACTTGATGGATATAAAGCCTGCCCTTTCTCAGGTATTTCAATTGATACTGGATCAAAAAGCCCAAACTTTTTTAGGTATTTTTTTTGAATGTCAATACCCAAATCCATAGCAATTTTTGCAGTCCCAATGTTAGATGAATTTAAAAATATTTGAGGGATTGTTTGCACCCCCCCTTTAGCATGATAATCTTTTAGCTTAAACCTTGCGTATTTTATCGGTTCGCTTACATCATAACTTGAAGCAAGGTTCACCGTTTTATTATCGATCCCCATAGCCATAGTTACAATTTTAAATACTGAACCCAGCTCTTGAGAAGCATGGGTTGCGCGGTTAAATAACTGCTCTGATGATGCCTTACCTGGATTATGGGGGTTAAAATCAGGAAGGCTCACTATACTTAAAATCTCACCATTTGAAACATCTGCAACTATTGCCGCAGCCCCTATTGGCTTAAATTCATCAAAAGCAGCCTTAAGCTCTTCATATACAATAAACTGTATTCTTAAATCTATTGAAAGCGCTAAGCTATCATTACTATCTATTCCTTCATCTATTATAAGCTGTTTATCAAAGTTTTTTTCAATACCGGCAAGCCCCATACCGTCTATACCCACATAACCTATTATATGGCTTAGCAAATTATTATGCGGGTAAAATCTTCTATGACCGTTTTCATACATTACACCAGGAAGCCCAAGCTTATTTACTGCGTAAACTTCTTTTGGCGTCGCATTTCGTTTGATCCATACAAAGCTTTTTTTCTTTGATGTTAGGTCTTTATATAAAGTTTGAGAATTTAAACCAGGAAATACTTCTTTTAACTTCTTCACTGCTTCTTTAGCATCCAATATTTTTTTTGGATTTGCATAAATTGAAGATATTGCAAGGTCAACAGCCAATACCTGTCCATTTCTGTCTACGATATTTTTACGATGAAATGATGAGCTATTGTAATGTAATTTATCAACTGCAAAGTCATCATATTTTGACGAAACAACATTATATGCTTTAATAGCAACTATACAAAATCCAATAGCAAAGCAAATACCAACAAAAAAAGATCGCTGGGCGGTTTGATTGAGATTAGGGTAAAAAAGCGGGAATATTTTAGTTCTTATAAACCTTTTTCCAATTACCCATAATTCATGTTTATTCATAATGAAATTCTAGATAATATATAGGATTTTCAGATTAAAACATGCCATTATAAGCCTCCCCTTATTCATCGTTAGAATAAGATGAATTCTGAATCTTAAAAGACACATTGTCAACAGTCTTTGCAGCTTTTTCTTCAGCAAATTCTGTTATAACTTCTGGGGTAGATTTATATTTTTTGAAACCAAGCTGAGCAACATCAATAGGCTTTAGAGCTGGATAATATTGCACAACAATTTTTCTTAGTCTTTCAGGCTGATTTAAATATGACCACTCTGCATTTAAAACTTTAATTTCACTTTTTTCCTGCAGAATTTGCTTCTGTATTTCAACCATATCTTTTGATAAATTTTGCACCTGAAATTTTACATGAAACATTGCAACGCCGCTTAAAAATAATAAACTTAAAGAAACAAATAGGTGCAAAGGTATCTTCATTTAAGCTACCTCCTCCACTTTTTCAATAACTCTAAGCTTCGCAGAGCGTGATCTTGGATTTCTATCTAATTCTTCGTCACCAGCGCAAACTGGTTTTTTAGTCAAAATTTTGAAGGCTTTATCTTCAGCTAGCTCTCTAAAATAATGTTTAACTATTCTGTCTTCAAGAGAGTGGAAAGTTACAACGATAATTTTTCCGCCTACAGGTAAAATTTCTGAAGCGCTTTTTAGAGCATCCTTAAGCACTTCTAATTCTCTGTTAACTTCAATTCTAATTGCCTGAAATGTTCTGGTTGCAGGATCAATAGGGTTTTTAAAAGATTTTCTTACGCATGACCTTACAATATCAGCAAGCTTAAATGTTGTATCAATTTTTGCTTTTTTGCGCTCAGCGATAATTCTTGCTGCTATTCTACGTGACTTTCTTTCCCCACCATAGTTGTAAATAACATTGGCAAGATCTTCTTCACGGTAATAGTTTACAACATCGAATGCGGATTTACCTTTATCACCCATCCTCATATCTAATGGACCATCTTTCTGAAAAGAAAACCCACGTTCTGCATTATCAATTTGCATTGAAGAAACGCCAATATCCATAACAATAACATCAGCAGGAATAAAATCTTCTCTGTGAGCAATCTGCTTTAAATCTTCAAAATTTCCTTTTGCAAACTTAAAACCTTTATATTCTTTTGAAACCTTATCAGCGAAAGGCGCAACACTAGGATCCTGATCAATACCAAGAACAATGGCTTTTTCCGCAAGCATAGCTTTTGTGTAGCCCCCAAACCCAAACGTACAGTCAATTGCACGCTTACCTTTTAGCGGAGATGCAAATTCTATCACCTCTTTAAGGAGTACGGGAATGTGTTGGTCAGCTTCTTGCATTTTATTAAAAGCCTCCCTTTATCTTAAGACTTGAACGTTTTTCTTTGGCAAGTGCCCGAGCTTTTTCTGCATATACCGCAAACTCATTAGGGTTCCATATCTCAAATGTATCACCTTTTCCAACAAAAGTCACGTTTTCTGATAAATTTAAGTTAAAAATGTAACTTTCTGGTAACAATACCCTACCCTCGCTGTCGAAACTTAGTTGCTGACTTCCGCCTAAAATAGCTGCTGCAAATGCATCTCGCTCTTCTGAAAAAGGATCAAGGTTCTCAATAAATTCATTTAATTTTACAAATCTGTCAATTCCGCTAGCTTCAATGCAGTTATTTATGAATGATTCGTATGTGATTATCCCACTAAATTCCTGATTCACAAGAACTGTGCGATACTGTGCAGGTACAGACACCCTGCCCTTTTTATCGAGCTTGTTAGTGAAGTTGGACAAAAATAATTTCATTTTATTTTGGTTTTTTATGGGATTTTATGGTTCAAAATGGATGATAGCTGATAATATATGGTAAGTCAATCGCCTAAAATATAAATATTAGGCATTTTTTTAATTTTTTTTATTACATGGCAACAGTTAACGAAAAATGGGGTAAATACAATAAATATTTGCCCCATTTTTTGATATTATGATTTTTCTTTAATATTCAAGTTACAAGCTTTATCAATATTTTCAAGCACGACTTTAACTGCTTTCTTATTTTGTATAGTTCTATCTTGATTCCAAGCAGTTTTAAAATCCTTTACAAGTTGTTTTATTTCTTTAGAAGCCTGCTCTGGTGTTTTTCCTTTCCAAAATTCTTCTGTTGTAATTTTTTCAAGCTTTATGCCTTTGTTAGTAGCAAATTTAATCATTGTTGATTTTTCTTGATTATTAAAACATGAAGCAACATTATTTCTTAAAGTTACTAAACTTTCGTCTGCTTTCATATTTACTAAATTTTCAAACTTCTTAACCTCATCATGTACAATACCATCACCACCTGTGTTCTTAGGGGGTTTTTCTGGCTTAATAACTTTCGGTGCTGGCTCAACAGCTTTCATCAATTTCTTTTGAACAGATTTTGCTGTTTTAGATTTAATTTTATCTTTTTTATCAGATGTGATTATGGATTCCTGTGCTTTAGTAGGATTACTTACTATACTTGCATTCTTAGCTTCCGCCATTATTGCATTACACAACTCATTTACAGCTTTCGCAGTATTATCTTCTTTTGATTTTTGAATTCCTGCTATCTTAGCTTTAGTATCATTAATTGTTTTAGTAAATTCTTTGGACTTTTTTACAAGTTTCAAATCAACAGCCACAGCACCAATTGCTGTAACTGCCGCACCAACATATGCTATTGCTTTAGCAGCAACTAAACTAGATACAACATACTTCGTAACTAATGCAACCGCCATACCAGATATTAATGCTTGCGAAAGCGCCAAAACCACACCAACAGTTGCCACAACGCACACAACAATACCAACTCTAGTCAGATTTCTCTTAAATTGAGATGATTTTAAATTCTTTCTTTCAACACCAGAATTTAAATTAACATCAACATCCTGATCAAAAATCTTTTTCATAGCCTCAAGAGTTTTAGTCGCGGTTTTTCTAATAGACTCTTTTTCAGCTGGCTTAAATGTTTTAATATCGTCTTCTATTTGACTAATAAAATCATTTACAAACTCATCTGTTGACTTAGGGTTACTCAGCGAAGTAAAATTCATCATTGCATTTTTTAAGAATTTCTCATCTGCCATTAGTGCAATTATTTTTTTTACAGCAGGATTATTACTTGCTTTAATACTAGCATTTGGCCCCTGATCTAACATAGCTTTAAACATGTCCATTACCGGTGTAATTACCGTAACTTCATATGTTTTTTTATCGTTACCTATATTATTATCTTTCATTTCCATAACAAACCTCTAGTTATCGTTAATATTAATATTTTAACATTATTTAAACTTAATATAAATAGGTTTGTATATTTTATTAAATAAATTATTGCAATTTATTAATTTTCAATGACTTATCTATATAGATAAATTCGGGGATTTACCTTCTATAATTGTTATTAATGCCCGAATATCCAGTATTGATCTATGTAAGTTTTTATCACGTGAATCATTAATGTTAACAACAACTTCACTAAAGAAAGCGCCTTCAAATTTTTTCAAATCGACACTTAGTATAAGCTTAGCAACTCCCGCTGGCATGTTTTCATACCTTGATATATCAAAAACTTTTTTATATTCTGATGGAATTTTATCAAAAAGCTTTTTTATATCTGGATCTGAATCAACATATATAGCCTTCCAGTTACTTAAAGCAAAATCCACTTGTGCAACTTCTTCTTGAGTTACAATCTTTTTTGATTTTGTCTTTGTATGATCAACAAATTCTATTTTAGGATAAATTTCTTTAATTAAATTTATAAAGTCTTTCTGCTGTTTTTTATCCTGAATTTCTGAAACAAGATAAGCCGCAGCTTGAACCACAACATTTTCAAAACTTGATTTTAAAATACTATCTCTTAGAAAACTGCCTTTAAATATATTACGTTTTTCATTATATACATCAGAAATTATATCATCTTTTAAGTCTTTAATCTCACTTTTTGATTTGTAAAACTTGATTTCATTATCACTAAGTATTCTTAGTGATTTATAACCCAAAGCACCAAGCCCAAATGCTGCCAATACACCGCTAACAACTGCAAATCCTTTAGCAACTCCCATTGTAACTGCAAGGTACTTCGTAATAAATACAGCAGCTGAACCTAATATAACAGGAGAGCTAAGCCCAGCAAGTATGCCAGTAGCAACCGTAACTAATACTATAGTAGCTACAGATGATAATACCATCTTTGGTACAAGTCTTGATTTTCTAAAATTATCTTCAAGATCTTGCAGCTTATCTAAATTTACTTTGTTTTTATTATTATATGCTAAAAATCTTTCGTCTTCATTATAAACAAACGAATAATTTTTTAATACAGCTAGATCATTATAAAAATCCTCAAACTCCTTAGTATTATATGGAGGTTTTTTTAGTGGATTATCAGAAGCCTCGCCACCTGATAATTTGTGAATATGGGAAACCAGCTTTTTAAGCATCATTACTGGTGCTTTACTTATCGGAGTTTCGTTTGTTATTGAATCCAGAATAAATTTCTCAAGTTTTTTAAACTCTGTATCATCTTGCAAAATCTCAATCAAATTTTTTAATGCCATATTATTTGGTTGCTTCTCAGCTACCAACTTAGCAAAATCCTGCAAAGTTTTTCTTACTTTGATTTCTCCTGAAGCTTTCATAAAATCACCCAATTTATTAAAAATTTAATTAAATTGCAAACTATATCAATATTAATTTCAATTAACTAAATTGGGCGATTAAGACCTTTTACACAAAATCTGCTATAAGTTACTGATTAATATAACAAATATTTTTTATATACAAAAAGGTCTTATAACTTTTAGAGTTTTATTTATGCTTGTTTTTCAATAACATTACAATTAAGCTTCCTGCAACAGCACATACAGGTATTACACTAAGAGCCAGCTGGCAGTTTAAGGATGAATAGAATTTAAGTCCCGATTCTAACTTTTCACCATTCCAAAACAGATCCATGAGTGATCCAACCATTGTATGGAAAAATGACCCACCAAGCATATTTATTGAATTTAAAAAAGCAATTGTAATCCCAAGCAGTCTGTGATCGACCATATCCGCACCCATAGCAAATACTATAACCTGGTAACAGCAAAATACACCTATTAAGAAAAATATACTCGCTAAAAATACCCAGCTGCTACTTACACCATATATCACTAAACTTAGCAATACAGCAAGCATAAAGCCGCTAGCAACTAAAACAGTTTTTTTACCCAATTTATCTGAGAAAAAAGCAAGAATTGGTCCACCAAAAAGCATTCCTACAAATATAAAGGACGTAAGCTCAGCTGCACTAGATTTACTTAAATTATAAAACTGCATTAAGAACGACACGCCCCAAACGTCAGCAAAACCCTCTAAGCTACCAACCATAAGTAAATTAGCAAATGCAAAGACCCATATAAACTTTGAACTTAGCAACTCTTTTAAGTCTTTAAGAGATATCGGGTTTTTCTCAGCCTCTTTTTCAAATTTCTTAGGTGATTTTAAAAATAATAGCGCAGCAAAAGATATAGCTATAGCTATTGATCCTAATATATAAGCTACTTTATTGTTACCGTATGTTTCTATTAGCGAATTTATTGGCATACCACCATATACAGCACCTAGCAAACCAACACTAAAGCTATAACCAACCATTTTAGCGTACATTGTCTCACTAAACCATTCTGATATAACTTTAGATACTCCTAAAAATCCTATCGCAGAACCAGCGCCAATTAAAAACCTACTCAAACACGCTAGCATCCAATTATCTGTATAAGTAAATAAGAATGTTGCAAGCCCGCACATCATAGCGCAGAAGAACAAAACTGTTTTTGCCCCAAATTTATCCAATAAAACGGCAATTGGCAGCTGCATACCAGCATAACCATAGTAATATAGCGATGCCAAAAATCCAAATCCTGCCGCAGTTATGTTAAATTGAAGCATAATGCTTTCCATATTAAGACTTGGCCACAGCCTTAATATAAATTGAAACGCAAAAAAGCTAAGGGGAACAAACCACATTAAAAGTGGCATAAATCTATGTTTAAACATTGTTTATCTCTTTGTTTATGTTATTTAGTAAAAATTAAATTGTAGAATTTTGGGTGTAAGAATATGTTTCGGCTTTTCAGCCGATAATAATTGAAGAGATAATAATGTTTAGAAGTAAGTTATACATTATAATATAATTAATAAAATTTCACTTATAATAGCATTATTTCATACTAAAGTCAATAAACCTATAGAATTTATCTACCAATCATATGGTTTATTAAGCTATTAGCCTGATTAACAATACCTGTATGTAAATTATCCTTTTTTGTTTCAACCAGCGAAGCAAGTGGGTTAAAAGTACGCTCTAACCATGAAAGCTCACTACCTTTAAACTTGATTGCTGCATCATTGACTTGCGCGCAACCATTTGTATAAGGCTTTGCCAATTTTTCGATAAGCTTTGCAGATTTCACTTCAAACCTAGCGCCAGGTACAATCTTTTCATTAAGAAAATATGCGCAAATCCTTTGCTCGGCCTCAAAAAATGCATAACCTGCCAGAGCTATGATTGGCAATCTTAAGTATGCAGGAAAAGTAGCCGCACCAATTCTTGGTAAAACAAATTTCATAAATATACCAGCTCTGCAAGCAACTTCAAAAAAATGCATGATAGACGGATCATTAGCTTTCTTAAGCATCCTGCTTAATAGCCCTCCAAGTTTACCCGGAAGACCAATAGCCACAGTAAATACGGTATGGAATATAGCCGAGTGAAGAGTCCTTGCAGGCTCAAATTTGTTTGGCGTATTAGGCGCTAAATTATTCCATATTCCCGCGCTAAATACGCTCCATAGCAATACTTTACGAATTCCCATTTCAGGAGCAAGGGCAAATAATACTAAACTGCTAATACTGAATTTACCAATTAGAGGCATAATATTAGAGGATATTAGCTTTGCGGAATATTTTGACCCTCTAAAGTCTAAGCTTAACTCTAAATTAGATTTATCTAATGATATTGCCATGGTATTAATCCTTTAAATTTTTGATAGATGAATTTAGCAACATACAACCTAAAAGTCAATTAAAAATTGTTAATTTTATAGCAAATTATTAATTTATTATTATACATCGGACAATATACATGCCATTATTTAGAGGAATTAATATATTTTTCCTGGATTACTTCAAAATATTTCATACTTTTCGTAATTGTATAGGTTCAAAGTATCGGTGATGGAATTTTAAGTGAAAAGGTTTGGTAATAGACGTCATCAATGATAAAAAAAACAAAAAATGACTGACCACCCCCGGGAGGTCATTTTTTTTCTATTTATTGGGGTGTTAAATCGAACATATAAATTACTCCCCTCGCCTTATTTTATTAGGCTCGCCCCCTGGTCGTAATTTATATGGATTTTAATTAAATTCAATTAGATTAATACGGAAATAGCTTTATATTCCTTGTAATGACCGTTACCGATATTATGAACTTCTACAATTGTGAAAAATGCACTGCATTTTGTATGCTGAATTAAGTTGAGTTTTGCACAGAAATAACGAGCGATATATAGAAAAATCTACATGAGTGAGGAAATGACACATTCCATATTTAAAATATCTAAGTTATAATATTTTAGGTTAGATTAGATAGAGAAATAACGAGTGAAGCCTAGTTTTAAACCTAGGCGAACGAGGAAATGACGCATTCCATAATTCAAAGCCTTAAGTTAATGGTGCACTTGGCGGGAATCGAACCCACTACCTTTGCCTTCGGAAAGCAACGCTCTATCCTGGTGAGCTACAAGTGCGCAGAGTATAATATTAATTTTCTTATAGCTGCTAAACAACCTTAAAACAATGATTTTAAAAAATTTTTGCATAAAAACGAAAAAAAGACTTGATTATACGAAAATAATTGCTTATATATAGCTTCATCCGAACGAAATGCGGGGGTGTAGCTCAGTTGGTTAGAGCGTCGGCCTGTCACGCCGAAGGTCGCGGGTTCGAGCCCCGTCACTCCCGCCATCCGCATTTCAAATCTCTATACAATACTTTCATATATTTATCAATATTTTAACTTGGCTTTAGTTCAAAACTTTTATCAAAAATTATAATATTTCACTTGACTTAGTATAAAATTAAATGCTATAAGCAACCCGAAAATGATGTAACTTGATAAGTTTTCAAAGTCATAATTAGGGCAAAGAGAAATTGTTAAAGTGGCAGGAGTGACGAATGAAATGTAGTAAACCTACATGAATGAGAAAACGACCTACTTAATTTTACAATTTATTAAAGTTCATAATTAGGGCAAAGAGAAATTGCTAAAATAACAGGAGTGACGAATGAAATGTAGCTAAACCTACATGAATGAGAAAACGACCTACTTAATTTTACAATTTATTAAAGTTCATAATTAGGGCAAAGAGAAATTGCTAAAATAACAGGAGTGACGAATGAAATGTAGCTAAACCTACATGAATGAGAAAACGACCTACTTAATTTTACAATTTATTAAAGTTCATAATTAGGGCAAAGAGAAATTGCTAAAATAACAGGAGTGACGAATGAAATGTAGCTAAACCTACATGAATGAGAAAACGACCTACTTAATTTTACAATTTATCAAAGTTCATAACGCACCCTTAGCTTAGCTGGATAGAGCATTAGACTACGAATCTAAAGGTCGGGAGTTCGAATCTCTCAGGGTGCGCCACTTAACTTTAAGTAAAAAATCGTTATTTTTTACTTGCAAAATGCCTGATACTTAGTTATTATGCATCCTAATTTGAAATACGCGCTCTTAGCTCAGCTGGATAGAGCAACAGACTTCTAATCTGTAGGTCAGAGGTTCGAATCCTCTAGAGCGCGCCACTCCTTTTAAAAATTTAGTTAGGTATGTATATGGATATTGCAAAAGTAGGTCATGGCGACAAAGCTCCTGAAGAAGTGCATGTAATTATTGAAGTTCCTAAAAACTCTGATCCTGTTAAATATGAGTTTGATAAAGAATCTGGTGCTATTTTTGTGGATAGATTTGTTCATACCTGCATGTATTACCCTTGCAACTATGGTTTTATTCCTAATACACTTTCTGGTGATGGCGACCCTGTAGACGTACTTGTTGTAAGCAACTTCCCTGTAATTCCTGGTGCAGTACTAAAATCACGCCCAGTTGGTGTTCTTATGATGGAAGATGAGTCTGGGGTTGATGAAAAAATCTTAGCTGTTCCTGTTTCTAAACTTGAAAAACATTATGACAATATTAAGTCTTACAAAGATTTACCTCAAATTTTACTTGATCAAATTTCTCACTTTTTTGAGCATTACAAAGACTTAGAAAAAGGTAAATGGGTGAAAGTTAAAGAATGGCAAGACGCTGACAGCGCTAAAAAAATCATTCTTGAAGGAATTAAAAACTGTAAATAATTAATATTAACAATAATTTCAATATGATACACAGAATCAATAACGATACAAAAATAATAGTAGCAACATTTTATGCATTTTGCGATTTGGGCGATCTTACCAAATTACAAACCACTTTAATTCAATTATTCAAAGATATGGGAATTAAAGGCACTGTATTACTTGCAAAAGAAGGTATAAATTCCACAATTTCGGGATCACGCGCTGGTATTGACAACGTTATTTTATTCTTTGAATCAATTGGACTTATGGAAAAATTAATGTACAAAGAGTCACTTTCAGATGACTACCCTTTTGATCGCATTAAAGTTAAAATAAAGCCTGAAATTGTTACATTTAAACAAGATGTCGACGTACATAACTTAAAAGGCACTTATTTAAATTCCGAAGAATGGGATGCTTTAATGGAAGATCCTAATGCCATTATCATCGATACTCGCAATGATTTTGAAGTGCAAATTGGTACATTTAAAAACGCAGTCAACCCAAAAATAGAGCGCTTTACCGAGTTTGCTACCTGGCTTGAGGATAATTTTGAGAACCTTAAGGATAAAAAAGTTGGCATGATGTGTACAGGCGGCATTAGATGCGAGAAAGCTACGGCTTACCTTAAAAAACTTGGTCACGACGAAGTTTATCACCTACATGGCGGCATTTTAGAATACTTCATTGAAGGCGAGAATAAAAAAGGCAACTGGATTGGTGGCTGTTTTGTTTTTGATGATAGAAAAGTTCTTGATGACCATCAAAATACATTAGGGCTACCTGAAAATAATTAAATCCAGTAATTTGAATCAGTACTAATTTAGTAGAAATTCATTACTATAAAACTCTGTGTTATCATCTATAACTAATGAGGCGTTTTAAACCAATAAAAGGGTTTGGTTACCAGTTCTTTAAGCGCTTTATATGAAGCAAAGCTATGGCAAATAAAATAAAGCGGATAGAAAAAACACATTTGCCAGCGTGCCTTATATCCTTTTGTAAAATATGTATAAAATGCAAAAAATAGCTGGATAATAAAATTAGTCGCAACATTAGCATATGCAAGATAAGGCGATGCAAAATTGAGTCCAAATCCGTAATAAGCTAAAGTTAACAAAAACATCGGGAAAAGCGACGTAAATGCTAAAACCTGAATTGATATAAAAAAGTTAAAACCGATAAAGTTTTTAAGCCCAAAATGCGTTATCGAATATTTTATATTACGGTTATGCACTAAAAATGTTTGATAATATCCTTTTATCCACCTGCTTCTTTGACCTAACCAGCTATCAAGTCTTGTTGGGGCAGTTTCTTTTGTTTCGCTATCGATTACGCTTGTTATATAGCCATTTTTATAAAGCCTTATACCCAGGTCAGCGTCTTCCGTAACGTTATACGGATCCCATCCTGATACTTTTCTCAGTATATCCATTTTAAAGTGATTACTAGTCCCGCCAAGTGGTAAAGGCAGATTATATAAATAAAGACCTTTCAAATAATGGTTAAACCAAATATTATATTCTAAACTAAAGAACATTGAAATCCAGCTATCCTTGTAATTGGTCATATTAAGCCGCGCCTGAACGCATGCAAGTTTACCAGTTTCATCCTGACTAAACTTCATAATTGCTTTATAAAGCTGGTCGCTATCGGGAATATCTTCAGCATCATATATTGTTAAATATTCACCTCTTGCAAACTCAAGCGCAATTAGCATTGCTTTTGGCTTTGTTTTAGGTCCGACCTCGGGCATGATAATTTTTCGATGCGGAATACTTAAGTATTTTTCAGCAGCTTCAATTGTTTTTTTGTCATTTTCTTCAAGCAGTATTAAAATATCTAGCTTGTCTTTAGGATACTCAAGGTTATCTAAACTCTGGTTTATATGCTTTAGCATATTTGATTCCTTATATATAGGAATCATGATTGTGTACACAGGACAATTTTCATCATTTATTGCAAAAATATGTGGGCTTTCCTGAGGAGCATTTAAAGATTTTATAAATATCACAGATTTAAATATTATATCTGCAAATAATACGGCGCTAACTAATAAGTAAATACTGTAAACTAGCAAATCAATTTGAAAAACCCCTATGCAAGCAAGTAGCATACCCAAAATAATCATAATACGCTTTTGCTTACCGCTTATAACAAGCCTCGCCGATTCATGATAGCTGAACTTGTTTAGCTCATGAACATCCTGATTATTATGTATAAAATGTTTTACAATTTTTTGGCTAAGTTCGGTATCACTAATTTTTATAACATTTCCAAACTCATTAGCATGCGCCAAAGTACTATCACTTATATAAAATGTGCCAGAATCATTCTTATGCGGAAGAAACATGTTTCTGGCGCAATTTGCAAAATTTACTTCAATATTTGTCATTTTACTCCCTCCAAAGCTTAGATAAAATGACCCTTATCTCTATACTGGCAGTACTTTATTGCACATAAGTACCGAGATAATTGTAAACGTGGTTATCAACCTGATTTGCAACACCTGTTAGCAGGGACTTTGTTAAATCATATAACAGTCTTTCTTTCTGAGCAGGTGAGTCATCATTATTACCTGTATGCGCCATAGTTGCATTTACTTCCATAGTTGCTTTTGGTGTAAGCGCCCCTTTTTCAAAAATCTGGAAATTAAGCTCTACCCTGCCCTCATAATTAATATTCTGTTTTTTAACAAAAAGGTCTTTGTATGTTGTATCAACATGAACTTTTTTCTCAACGATTGAAGCATCTACGATAACAATTTTTAAAATATCTTCAGACCCACGTGTAGGAAAGAAGTTGTATTTTACCCAATCAGACACTGCTTTATCTGGAGAAATTGGCGCTAAATGCTCGGCATTAGGGTAAACCACAGGCGATTGATACAAATGCTCAACAACAATATCTTTCACATTAAAATTGTACCTGGCAAGATCATGATAGCTATAGTCGCTATATCTAATTAAATCATCGAAATCTGCACATGATGAAGCTAGTATTAAACTGCATGCTAGGAAAATATTTTTCATTATAAACCCCTGTAATATAGTATTTTATGAAAATTAATATACCACTTTAAATAGCAATTGCCAGCATAAACTTTACGCATTGCAAAAATGATGTTTTTTTGTTAAGATTACTTAACTGAAAATTAATATTAGAGATTTAAAATATAATGCATGCTGCTCTCGAGATAAAATGTGTTAAAGAACTCATTGACATGATCAAGAGTACCAATACCAAAGTAAACACAGACTTAGTACTTAAGGCGTGCGATTACGCTATAAGATACCATGGCGCTCAGCTTAGAGAATCTGGTGACCCTTACTACTCACATCCTATTGAAGTTGCAAAAATTGCCGCAAGTATGAAGCTTGATCAATCTTCTATTATTACTGCAATTTTGCACGACACTTTAGAAGACACTGTCTTAACATATGATGATATCAAAAGAGAGTTTGGCGAACATATTGCAAAATTAGTTGATGGCGTTACAAAACTTACTAAAATTGAGCATCAGCCAGAATATATTCGTCAGGCTGAAAGTTTCCGCAAACTATTACTTGCCCTTTCCGAAGATATTCGCGTGCTTTTAATTAAGCTTGCTGATCGTGTTCATAATATGCGCACCATAAAGTTTAAAGCACCTGAAAAGCGCATAAGAATCGCTAAAGAAACAATGGATATTTATGCAGCCCTTGCTGAAAGAATTGGTATGCAAAAAATTAAGCTTGAGCTTCAGGATTTATCATTTGCCGAGCTTTATCCAGATGCAAGGGAATCTATACTAAGCCGCTTAGAATACTTACGTGAGAAAGGCGCAACTGAAGTTGAAAATATCGTTCATGAACTTAGCGAAATGATGAAGCTATCGGGCGTTAATGCACGAGTATACGGACGTGAAAAAGCACCCTGCTCTATATGGTTTAAAATGCAGCGCAAAAACATTAGTTTTGAGCAGCTGTCCGATATTATAGCCTTCCGTATTATTGCTAACAATATCGAGGATTGTTACCGCGCTTTAGGCTTAATTCACTCACATTTCCAGATGGTTCCGGGTGAATTTATGGACTTTATCAGCATCCCTAAAGATAACGGTTATCGCTCTATTCACACCGTAGTTATAGGGCCTGCCCAGCATAGAATCGAAGTACAAATACGTACTGAAGAAATGCATGAAATTGCGGAGTTTGGGGTCGCGGCTCACTGGGTTTATAAGCAAGGCGAAGAATATAAAACTGAAGGCAAACAGTTTAAATGGGTTCGTGAGTTACTAAATATTATTGATAATTCAGAAGAATCAGCCGACGTTTTAGAAAATACAAAAATGCAAATGTACTATGATCAGGTATTTTGTTTTACTCCAGCGGGTCAGCTAATAGTCCTTCCAAAAGGCGCAACACCAGTTGATTTTGCATATGCTGTGCATTCAGATGTAGGGAATCACTGCGTAAGCGCTAAAGTTAATAGCCGTATTGTACCATTACAAATTCAACTCTCAAATGGCGATCAGGTAGAGATTCAAACATCTAAAACACAAACCCCTTCACCTGCTTGGGAAAAATTTGTAGTTACGGCTAAAGCAAGGGCAGAAATTAAAAAGTTTATTCGTACCCAGCAACATGGCGAATATCTACACCTCGGCAGAGCTATTTTAGCTAAAGAAGTTAGAAGCTTTAACGCAGAATTTACCGATGAAATGCTCATTAAACACCTTGGTTTATTTAAGAAAAATAGCATTCAGGATTTATACGCAGCTGTTGGTGAAGGCGCCATTGATAAAAAGGATATATTAACTGTTATTTACCCTGAACAATACAAAAAATCAACTCAGGTAGTTGCTAGCAAATCAAATAACTTACTGCAAAAGCTGAAAATTAAACGAAATAAAACTGCTAACTATTCAGCAGATAATAAGCTTTTAATAAAAGGGCTTACTCCAGGCGTTGCCGTGCATTACGCAACATGCTGTCACCCTATTCCAGGCGATCAAATAGTGGGGATTGTACATCAGGGCAAAGGTATTACAGTGCATACTGCTGATTGTGATAACCTTAACAATTATTCAGCAAATCCTGAAATGTGGTTGGAAATCTCATGGGACAAAGACTCCGCCGATGAAAGCTATATTGGTCGTATAAAAGTGGTACTAACCAATGAAATTGGCAGCCTTGCAACACTTACAAGCTCTATTGCCAAGGATCATGCCAATATTCATAATGTTAAGGTTGCAGGTCGTACCGAAGAGTTTTTTGAACTGGTTATAGATATTGCAGTACGCGGTTCTAAGCATTTAAATAACATTATTACAAACTTACGTTCAAAAAGCTGCGTATATTCAGCCGATAGAAGCAAGTTTTAGGAGCTACAGTTAAGTCTTTATAGTTCTGGTATGCGTCACTTCCCTACTTTACCGAAGCATTACTAGGCTTCGCTCGTCATTCCTGTACCGTAATTATAAAGACTTACCTATAACCCACGATATCTCTGCATGCAATTGTACTTCGCAATTTTTAAAAGTAGGGTTTATGCTTAAACCCTTGAGTTTTCTTAAATTTTCCAATTCCTTTGATTTAATGAGTAATACTATATATTCCTTATTTCCTAAAACTACGCTTATTAAGTCTGTTATATTAAAACAGGACTCGTTTTCAAAATATTTATAGTGAATTAAGTTTATGTTTGCACAGGAATGATGAACGAAATTTAGCAAAACCTACATGAGTGAAGAAATGACGCATGCAAACTTCAACTTAAAAAACTATTTCATAAAAGACAGATATATGCGCCCCTATAGAATAGTCTGGTTTTTCAAATTTAGTATCTTCTAACAGCGGATAAAGGTCGTGGATAAATCTATCATCTATTTTTAAGTAATAATATTTATCATTGTTGTATGGGTTCGGAGTATCGGTGACGGAATATTGGAGGAAAAGGGTTGACAATAAGTCTGAAAGGGCTGTTTAAGCGCCTTCTTTTTTCCTTTGTTATTTTAATTCAGCACCTTTAAACCTCCTGG